>Ga0209313_1001942_pt1 | contig 12186 bp, 8 predicted proteins | sample BioC13SIPDNA_3_FD_185748 | JGI IMG/M metagenome (GOLD analysis project Ga0209313, IMG submission 185748) | Anaerobic biogas reactor microbial communites from Washington, USA - Biogas_R2_B C13 SIP DNA (SPAdes) (version 2) | ecosystem: Engineered > Bioreactor > Anaerobic > Unclassified | place... | reverse complement strand
CGGGGGAGCGACGGTGCACGCTCGTACACTTCGACGGCCCAGCCGCGGCGGATCAGTGTGGTCGCCGCGGTCAGTCCTCCGATCCCGCCGCCGAGGATCGCCGCCCGCTTCTCGTTCATCGCCATGAACGCAACGTACTACTGATGTAGTGAAAAAAACTACGGAAGTAGTGTCGTGGTTACGATCGTCGCGTGACCGACAAGCGCACCCTCGTCCTCGACGCCGCGATCGACCTCGTGGGCACCGACGGACTGCGTGCTCTGACCCACCGCCGCGTCGACGCGCTGGCCGGCGTCCCGGCCGGGTCGACGTCCAACTACTTCCGCACGCGACAGGCCCTCGTCGTGGGTGTGCTCGACCGCCTCCTCGAACGCGACCGCGGCGACGCGGCAACGCTCGCCGACGGGTCCGCACCGGCGAGTCGGGGCGAACTCGAGGATCTGCTGTGCCGGTACGTGACCATCGCGACAGGGCCGGATGTCGTGCGGACCCGCGCCCGGTACGCGATGTTCGTCGAGGCGATGGCCACCGCGGAGCTGCGCGGCGCCGTCGAGGTGCGTCGACGTGAGTTGCGTGCCCGGGGTGAACAGATGCTGGGCGTGCTCGGTGTCGACGACCCGGCCCGCGGCGCCCGCGTCCTCGTCGACTATCTGGACGGTGTGATCCTGCACGCGCTCACCGCCGGCGACGATCCGGACCTGCGCGCGGGAATCCGTCGTGTGCTGGCGGGAATCACCGCACCGCAACCGCTTGCGTGACGCCGATGAAACGTGGGTGTTACGTCCGAATTTCCGCACTTCAGGGCATTTAAATAGGGCAGCCTTGCTTGCATCACCCCCGGTGGCCTGACATATCGTGCGTTTCGAGGCGGTGGGCCCACGACGTCCCACCGATCGTCAGGTTCGAGCCCGAGCTGCAGAAAATGGCACCCGCACCGTCGCGGATGGGCGGATACTGGCGATGTCGAAGGTATCGACGCACCCGGGTCGATACGCATCTACAGCAGTAGATGGCCATCAGTGTTGCTGGTCGTCGGTTGCCACCACATGCAACGAAGGCTAGGTATGTCTCATCTTCCCGGGCCTCGAGGGCTCTACCACCCGGCGAACGAACACGATTCCTGTGGTGTTGCGTTCGTCGTCGACATGCACGGACGGCGCAGCCGGGACATCGTCGAGAAGGCGATCACCGCGCTGGTCAACCTCGAACACCGCGGTGCCGCGGGTGCCGAACAGAACACCGGCGACGGCGCCGGCATCCTGATCCAGGTTCCCGACGCGTACTTCCGCGCGGTCGTCGACTTCGATCTGCCCGCCGAGGGTGCGTACGCCACGGGCATCGCATTCCTGCCGCAGGGTGAGCAGGCCGCGGACGAAGCCGCTGCCGCCGTGAACAAGATCGTGGAGGAAGAGGGCCTCGAAGTCCTCGGCTGGCGCGAGGTTCCCGTCGACGCGTCGGATCTCGGTTCGATGGCGCAGGGCGCCATGCCGACCTTCCGTCAGATCTTCGTCGCGTCGGGTGCACGTGCGCTCACCGGGATGGACCTCGAACGCCGCGCCTACGTGGTGCGTAAGCGCACCGAGCACGAGCTCGGCAACAAGGGCGCCGGCGACGACGGACCGGGCAGCGAGACCGTGTACTTCCCGAGCCTGTCGGCGTCGACGTTCGTCTACAAGGGCATGCTCACCACCCCGCAGCTCAAGGGCTTCTACGTCGACCTGCAGGACGAGCGCGTCGAGTCGGCGCTCGGTCTCGTGCACTCGCGTTTCTCCACCAACACGTTCCCGTCGTGGCCGCTCGCGCACCCGTTCCGCCGCGTCGCGCACAACGGCGAGATCAACACCGTCGTCGGCAACAGCAACTGGATGCGAGCCCGCGAGGCACTCATCGAGTCCGATGTGTTCGGTGGCCGCGACAAGCTCGACAAGATCTTCCCGGTCTGCACCGAGGGTGCGTCCGACACCGCGCGCTTCGACGAGGTGCTCGAGCTGCTGCACCTCGGTGGCCGCAGCCTGCCGCACGCCGTACTCATGATGATCCCGGAGGCGTGGGAACGGCACCGGTCGATGGATCCGGCGCGTCGCGCGTTCTACGAGTACCACTCGGCGCTCATGGAGCCGTGGGACGGTCCGGCGTCGGTGTGCTTCACCGACGGCACCGTCATCGGTGCGGTCCTCGACCGCAACGGCCTGCGCCCGTCCCGCGCGTGGGTGACCGACGACGGACTCGTCGTGATGGCGTCCGAGGTGGGTGTCCTCGACATTCCCGCCGAGAAGATCATCAGCAAGCGTCGCCTGCAGCCGGGCCGCATGTTCCTCGTGGACACCGCCAAGGGACGCATCGTCGAGGACGAGGAGATCAAGGCGGAGCTCGCTGCCGAGCACCCCTACCAGGAGTGGATCGAACGGGGCGTCGCCCGACTCGAGGATCTGCCGCCGTCGAAGTACACGTACATGTCGCACGAGCGGGTCGTGCTGCGGCAGCAGGTGTTCGGCTACACGAACGAAGAGGTCAACCTCCTCGTCAAGCCGATGGCCGCCGCCGGCATCGAAGCCCTCGGCTCCATGGGCACCGACACCCCCATCGCGGTGCTGTCGTCGCGTCCCCGGATGCTGTTCGACTTCTTCTCGCAGCTGTTCGCGCAGGTCACGAACCCGCCGTTGGACGCGATCCGCGAGGAGATCGTCACCAGCATGGGCGGCATGCTCGGTCCCGAGGGTGATCTGCTGCAGCCGACGGCCGAATCGTGCCGCCAGATCCTGCTGTCCGCGCCCGTCATCGACAACGACGACCTGCAGAAGCTCATCCACGTCAACGACGACAAGCAGTACCCCGGCTTCAACAGCGTCATCGTGCGTGGCCTGTACCCGGTCGCCGAGGGCGGTCAGGGGCTGCGCACCGCGCTGGAGAGCATCCGCGAGCAGGTGTCGCATGCCATCGAGAAGGGCGCGCGCCTGATCGTCCTGTCGGATCGTGAGTCCAACGAGAAACTCGCCCCGATTCCTTCGCTGCTGCTCACGTCCGCGGTGCACCACCACCTGGTGCGGGAGAAGACCCGCACGAAGGTCGGTCTGCTCGTGGAGGCCGGTGACGCCCGCGAGGTCCACCACATCGCCGCACTGTGTGGTTTCGGTGCGGCCGTCGTCAACCCGTACATGGCGTTCGAGTCGATCGACGAGCTGCTGCAGAACGGCGACCTGCCCGAGGGCATGACGCTGCAGAAGGCCATCGCCAACTACATCAAGGCCGCCTCGAAGGGTGTGCTGAAGGTGATGTCGAAGATGGGCATCTCCACTCTCGCGTCGTACACCGGTGCACAGCTGTTCCAGGTGGTCGGCCTGTCGCAGGAGCTCGTCGACGAGTACTTCACGGGCCTGCAGTCGCAGCTCGGCGGGGTCGGTCTCGACGAGATCGCGCAGGACGTCGCGACGCGGCACGCCGCGGCGTTCCTCGATCGTCCGTCGGAGCACGCGCACCGTGAGCTCGAGGTCGGCGGCGAATACCAGTGGCGCCGCGAGGGCGAGTACCACCTGTTCAATCCGGACACGGTATTCAAGCTGCAGCACGCCACCCGCACGGGCCAGTACAAGGTCTTCAAGGAGTACACCTCCTACGTCGACGACCAGTCCGAGCAGCTCGCGTCGCTGCGCGGTCTGTTCGAGTTCAAGCAGGGCCTGCGCCCGCCGGTTCCGCTCGACGAGGTCGAGCCCGCCAGCGAGATCGTCAAGCGTTTCTCGACGGGTGCGATGAGCTACGGCTCGATCTCCGCGGAGGCGCACGAAACCCTCGCGATCGCGATGAACCGCCTCGGCGGCCGCTCGAACTCCGGTGAGGGCGGAGAGGATCCGCGTCGGTTCACTCCGGACGAGAACGGTGACTGGCGCCGGTCGGCGATCAAACAGGTCGCGTCGGGCCGGTTCGGTGTCACCTCGCACTACCTGAGCAACTGCACCGACATCCAGATCAAGATGGCGCAGGGCGCCAAGCCCGGTGAGGGCGGGCAGCTTCCGCCGCACAAGGTGTACCCGTGGGTCGCCGAGGTGCGTGGATCGACGCCGGGAGTGGGTCTGATCTCGCCGCCGCCGCACCACGACATCTACTCGATCGAGGATCTCGCGCAGCTGATCCACGACCTGAAGAACGCGAACCCGCAGGCACGTATCCACGTCAAGCTCGTTTCCGAACTCGGTGTGGGCACCGTCGCGGCCGGTGTGTCGAAGGCGCACGCCGATGTCGTGCTCATCTCCGGTCACGACGGCGGCACGGGTGCGTCCCCGCTCACCTCGCTCAAGCACGCCGGTGCACCGTGGGAGATCGGTCTCGCCGAGACCCAGCAGACGTTGATGCTCAACGGTCTGCGCGACCGAATCGTCGTGCAGGTCGACGGTCAGATGAAGACCGGTCGTGACGTCATGGTCGCCGCGCTGCTCGGCGGTGAGGAGTTCGGTTTCGCGACGGCCCCGCTCGTCGTGTCCGGCTGCATCATGATGCGCGTGTGCCATCTCGACACCTGCCCGGTGGGTGTGGCGACGCAGAACCCGGTGTTGCGCGAGAGGTTCACCGGCAAGCCGGAGTTCGTGGAGAACTTCATGCTGTACATCGCGGAGGAGGTCCGCGAGTACCTTGCCGAACTCGGTTTCCGCACGCTCGCCGAGGCCGTCGGCCAGGTCGAGTGCCTCGACACGAGGAAGGCCGTCGACCACTACCGCGCGTCGAAGCTGGACCTGTCGCCGCTGTTGGAGAAGGTGACCTCACCGATCTTCACCGAGCAGGACATGTACTGCACCAAGGAGCAGTACCACGCCCTGGACAAGGCCCTCGACAACGAGCTGATCGCGAAGGCGCAGCCGGCTCTCGAGTCGGGCACGGCCGTGGCGATCGAGACCACGGTCACGAACGTCAACCGCACCGTCGGCACGATGCTCGGCCACGAGCTCACCCAGCGGTACGGCGGGGAGGGGCTGCCGGACGACACGATCGACATCACGCTGACCGGTTCCGCCGGAAACAGCTTCGGTGCGTTCGTGCCCAAGGGCATCACCCTGCGCCTGCTCGGTGACGCGAACGACTTCGTCGGCAAGGGCCTGTCCGGTGGACGCATCGTGGTGCGTCCCCCGCTGCATGCCGCTCCCGGCTTCGTCGCGGAGGACAACATCGTCGCCGGCAACGTCATGTTGTTCGGTGCGACCGGCGGCGAGGCACTGGTGCGCGGTGTCGTCGGCGAACGTTTCGCGGTCCGCAACTCGGGTGCCACGGCCGTCGTCGAAGGTGTCGGCGACCACGGCTGCGAGTACATGACCGGCGGTAAGGTCGTGGTGCTCGGTCCGACCGGCCGTAACTTCGGTGCGGGCATGTCCGGCGGTGTCGCCTTCGTGTACAACCCGGACCGCAACTTCGAGGCGAACCTGAACCCCGAGCTGGTCGATCTCGAAGACCTCGAGGGCGAGGACTTCGCGTGGCTCAAGGGCGCCATCGAACGGCATCGTGACGAGACGGGCTCCGAGGTCGCAGCCCGCATCCTGGCCGACTGGTCGCAGCAGGTCAGCCACTTCGCGAAGGTCATGCCTCGCGATTACAAGAAGGTACTCATGGCAATCAAGGACGCCACCATTCGTGGTGCGAACGTTGACGAGGCGATCATGGAGGCGGCTCGTGGGTGATCCAAGCGGCTTCCTCAAGCACGGTTCGCGTGAGACGCCGGTCCGGCGTCCCGTCCCCCTGCGGCTGCTCGACTGGAAGGAGGTCTACGAGCCGTTCCCGCTCGAGACCCTCCAGACGCAGGCGAGTCGCTGCATGGACTGCGGTATTCCCTTCTGCCACAACGGTTGTCCCCTCGGGAATCTGATTCCCGAGTGGAACGACCTCGCCTACAAGGGCAAGTGGGAGGACGGCATCGAGCGGCTCCACGCGACCAACAACTTCCCGGAGTTCACCGGCCGGCTGTGTCCCGCGCCGTGCGAGGCATCGTGCGTGCTCGGAATCAACCAGGACCCGGTGACCATCAAGCAGGTCGAGGTCGAGCTGGTCGAGAAGGCGTTCGACGAGGGCTGGGTCAAGCCGGTCGCCCCGTCGAAGCTCACGGGCCACAAGGTTGCGATCGTCGGCTCCGGACCCGCGGGTCTCGCTGCGGCACAGCAGCTCACCCGTGCCGGACACACGGTGACGGTGTTCGAGCGCGCCGACCGTGTCGGTGGTCTGCTGCGCTACGGCATCCCCGAGTTCAAGATGGAGAAGCGGTTCATCGACCGGCGTCTCGCACAGATGGAGGCCGAGGGCACCATCTTCCGGACCGGTGTCGAGGTGGGTGTCGACATCACCGCCGACGAACTGCGCGAGCAGTTCGACGCGGTTGTCCTCGCCGGTGGTGCCACCGTGGCCCGTGACCTGCCGATCCCCGGCCGCGAACTCGACGGTATCCACCAGGCCATGGAATTCCTGCCGATCGCGAACCGCGTGCAGCTCGGTGATCTGCCGGCCCCCACCCTCACGGCCGAGGGCAAGAAGGTCGTCATCATCGGCGGTGGCGACACCGGTGCCGACTGCCTGGGCACCTCGCACCGTCAGGGCGCGGTCAGCGTGCACCAGTTCGAGATCATGCCGCGTCCCCCGGAGGAGCGGGCGGAGTCCACCCCGTGGCCGACCTACCCGCTGATGTTCCGGGTGTCGTCCGCGCACGAAGAGGGCGGCGAGCGGGTCTTCTCGGTCAACACCGAGCAGTTCGTGGGTGTGGACGGCAAAGTCACCGCGCTGAAGGCACACGAAGTGCAGATGGTGGACGGCAGGTTCGAGAAGGTCGAGGGCAGCGATTTCGAGCTCGAAGCCGACCTCGTGCTGCTCGCGATGGGCTTCACCGGTGCCGAGAAGCCCGGACTGCTCACCGACCTCGGTGTCGACTTCGACCAGCGTGGCAACGTCGCCCGCGGCTCGGACTGGGCCACCAACGTCGACGGCGTGTTCGTCGCCGGTGACATGGGCCGCGGTCAGTCGCTGATCGTGTGGGCCATCGCCGAGGGTCGGTCGTGCGCGGCCGCGGTGGATCGTTTCCTCGAGGAGAACACCGCGTTGCCCGCCCCGATCGTCCCGACCTCCGCTCCCCAGCGGTAGACCCGGGCGCCGGTCGGCGTGGCCCGGCGTCCCGTTCCGACAGACCCGTCGGCTCCCGGTGCCCGAGCACCGGGGGCCGACGGGTTTCGGCGTCCCCGGACCCCGGCCGCCCCGCCTCGTGATGGTCTCGTGATATCGAGTTTCGGGCCGTTTGCAGTGTCGTGATGAAGTCTGTCGATATAGGGTCGGCGCATGACCGGTACGAGGAACTGCACGAAACGGGCGTGCGTACTCGCCGCTGCGGGTGCCGGCGCGACCGTATTGGCGTTGCTGAGCGCTCCCGCCGCGGCGGCCGATCCTGTGCTCCCGTCCCTTCCCGACCTGCCGTCCCTTCCCGAACTGCCGGCACTCTCCGCCCCGCCGTCTCCTGACGCTCCACCGGTTGCCGTCGACGACTGTGTGCGCACCGCACCGGGACTCGTCACGATCGACGGCTCGGCGGCCGCACCTCCCGTGCCGGTCGTCGACGGACTCCGGCTCCTCGGTCTCGACGGTGGCATCGGAAACTCGTGCATCACCAACGTCGGTTCCGGACCGGTGCACGTCAGCCATCCCGACGGTCGCGTGGCCGGTGGCACCCGGGTGGCGGACACCCCACTCGAGATGAGGGTCGACGGCGGGGTCGGCAACGTCGCGGTCACCAACATCGGAACCGGCGCGGTCACGGTGCGTCGCGACGGGGTGCGGCCCGCCCCGGTCGAGGTCGCGGAACCGGCCGGGGAGATGCCGCGACTGGAACTCGACGCCGGCCACGACGGTGTCTTCGTCACCAACATCGGAACCGGGGCAGTCACCGTCGTCGACCGCGCGCACGTGACCGAGCCACTGCCCGAAGAGGTTCCGTTGCCGCCCGAGGTGGTGGTGCACGATCCGATCACCGGAAACGTGTACGTCACCAACCTGTTCGGTCCCGCGGTCACCGTCGTCGACCGCGGTGGACCGGTGTCGCGGACGGTGGAGGAGCCCGATCCCGTCACGCGATTCGACCACGGCACCGGCAACGTCTTCGTCACCAACATCGGTGCGGGTTCGGTCGTGGTCGTGCGCGACTGACCGCACACAGCCACGTAGAGGTCACGTGAAGTCAACGATTGTGTAATCATGCGAGTGCATTCTCGTTGCGATACGGACGAGACGATCCACAACACGTGACCGAGACCCGGGGGCGAGGATGGGGATGGCGAAGACGTGGCCGGCGACGGTCGCCGCGCGGATTCTGACGGCGGTGGTCGGCGCCGTGGCGGTGGCGACGACCACCCTGGTGACGGCGGATGTCGCACATGCGAATCCGGGTTGTCCGTCCCTCCAGGTCATCGCCGTTCCGGGCACGTGGGAGACGTCGAACACCTCGGATCCCGCGCGGGGCAACGGGATGCTCGGCGAGGTCACCTCCGGGCTGCCGGCGGGAGCCCGCGTCGACTACGTGGAGTACCCGGCCACCGCCTTCCCGTGGGAGGGCGAGGTGTACGCACTGTCGCGGACCCGCGCCGTCGACAACGCCCGCAACCTCATCGCGGCGACCGCGGTGCACTGTCCGGGAACGGATTTCGCCCTCGTCGGCTACAGCCAGGGTGCCGACGCCGCGGGCGATCTCGCCGCCGAGATCGGCACCGGGTTCGGCGTGATCGCACCGAACCGACTCGTCGCCGTCGGCCTACTGTCCGATCCCCGTCGCTCCGAAACCGATCCGTTCGTGGGACCGCCCGTCGTGGGTAACGGTGCGGGCGGTCCGCGACTCGGCGGGTTCGGTCTCGTCACGCCCGCGGTACGCACTCTCTGCGCCGTCGGCGACCTGTACTGCTCCACGCCTCGCGACGATTTCGTGACGAGACTGGCCGGGTTCCTTGCGATTTCCGCCGGAAGCTCACCCGAGGACCTCGAGAACTACCGGGACGAGGCGATGGTGCTGTACGACGACATCGTGCGCGCCGGTGGAATCCCGACGCTGCAGTCGCAGATATCCCCGGAGGCCAACGCCGACCGTGAGGGCGACATCCGGAGGTTCTACGGTTCGCAGATCCACCAGGACTACTCGAACTATGTGGTCGATGGGAACGGGACCACGGCCACCAGGTGGCTGCACGACTGGATCGCATCGAAGGTGTGATCGGCGCGGCGGTGGTCAGTCGATGTCGAATCTCGTTCCGGCTCGCATCACCTGAGGGGTGATCCGGGCGATCCATGCGCTGGTCCTCGCCCGTGGCGACACGGTGACCACCGGGCGGTTGTGGCGGACCGCCGCGACGACGGCGTCGGCGACGCGTTCGGGTGGAACGTGCAACTGCTCGTACACCGACAGTGCGCGGGCTCGCCGCGCGATGCCCCGTTCCGGATCGTGGGCGACGTATTCGGCGTTGCGGATCAACCCGGTGTCCACGAGATCCGGGCACACGGCCGTCACACCGATACCGTGTTCGACCCATTCGGCGCGCAGGCACTCCGACAGCATCAGTACGGCCGCCTTCGTCGTCGAGTACGCGGCGATGTTCCGTTGCGGTGCGAGGACCGCCGCAGACGACACGTTCACCACGTGACCGCCCGTGCCGCGTTCGACCATCTGTTCGGCGAACACGCGGCAGCCGTGGACCACACCCCAGAAGTTGACGTCCACGACGTTCTCGAATGCCGTGGACGGGGTCTCCAGGAACGGGCCGATCACGCCGATACCGGCATTGTTGACGATCACGTCCGCGACACCGTGCCGTGCGCGGACGGTCTCGGCGAACCGGCGGACCTGCGCTTCGTCGGAGACGTCCAGTTCGTATGCGTGAGCGCCGCCGCCGAACACCGCGGTGGATCCGCCCGCGGACGGCGGTGGCGTGTCGATGAGGTCGACGGTTTCCCGGGCACCGTCGATGTCGACATCCGCGACGACGACGATGGCGCCTTCGGCGGCGAACGCGCGGGCCACGGCGCGTCCGATCCCGCCGGCGCCGCCGGTGACGACGACGAGCGTGCCCGTCAGGTCACGCAGCCGCGTGTGTGTCGAGGCGCCGGAACGCCACCGGCGGAGCTGGGAGAACCGTGACGGCATGAACTCATCCAACACGACACGGCGACGATGCGCTCGTCGGTGTTCGATCTGTGGACGGGCCGCGGGCCGACGATCTCTTCGGTGTCGCGAAGGATCGGGATCCGCGACCCATCCTTCCACGCGTGTGTCGGCACCGTCGACTGCGCCGTCCGAGGACGATGTCCATCGACATCCTGAAGCATCCTCGAACGTGTCGCTTGCGGAAGCACGATAGTGCCCCGTGGAGTGGTGGACTTCGGATCGGCCCGCAGGACGCGCAGTGATCAACGAGTCATGCCGAATACTGTGCTGTTCCATCCGATCCGGTCAACGACAACACAGGTTCGGCAGCGTGTTCCTTCGCCCCGACCGCCGCCCGGATGTTCCGCATGAAATGCACCCGGCATCGCTGCCGCAACCAACCCGAGAACAGTTGTACAATTGCAACGGTGGGCATGCCGTCCTCGTTGACCTCGACCGGCGATATCCCGGCGAGGCAGTAGACCTCGAAGTAATCACGATCGACTGCACCGGTATCGAGCAACCATCGAGCAAAGATGCGCAATCCGTTGCCGCTGCGCTCACATTCGCTGCCGTCGGAGTTGAAGATCCGGATCCGGAACGGTCCACCCGCCACGGAGGGTTGGCTGACGAGTATGCCGTCGGCACCGACACCGAATCGGCGCTCGCACAACTCGACAATGCGCTGCGGGTTCGGCGTCGTGCCGAAGTGCTCCTCGTCGAAGACGAGGTAGTCGTTACCCAGCGCGGTGTACTTTGCGAACGGCAGAAGCTCAGTGTTGGTCACCGATACCGAGCCCCTCCGGGTAGCCGAACATGATGTTCAGGTTCTGAATCGCGGCCAGCGACGCGCCCTTGCCCAAGTTGTCCAGATGACACACCAAGGTCAGGTCGGCGCCGTCGTCGAAGCAGTGCACGGCAGCGATGTTGGTGCCCACGACGTCATCGACCATGAGCAGACCGTTCGGGTCGTCCGGCTGCGCGGTGCACACCTGCACGAATTGCTCGACCGAGTAGGACTGTTCGTAGTGCTCGAGGATGGTGGCCGCATCGATCTCGCCGGTCAGGGCTTCGCGACCGAGCGCGATTGTCACCGACATCCCGCGCTCGAAAGCGCCGACGGACGGAACGAACTGCGGCTTGCGTTCGATTGGGCTGTGCATCACGATCTCGCGCACGTGCTTGTGCTCGTGGTCGTGGGCGTAGCTGCCGGTGCGCAATGTCGCGCCGTCGCGATCGAAGCGCTGCAGCATCGCTCGACCGCCTCCGCTGTAGCCCGAGATCCCGAAGATGGGAATGTGCGCGTCGGGACGGAGGAGACCCGCACGCGAGAGCGGGTTGAGCAACAGGAGCGCACCGGTGGCGTAGCAACCCGGGTTCGCCACCCGCCACGCACCGCTGATCCGATGCCGCTGGGCGCCCTGATCCAGTTCGGGCAGCCCGTACGCCCAACCGTCCGACACCCGATGCGCGCTGCTGGCATCGAGCACTCGCACGCCCAGTTCATCTGCCAGAGCGGCGGACTCTACAGCCGCCGCGTCCGGCAGACACAGCACCGCGCACTCGGCCTCGGCGAGCAGGGCACGCTTGGCGGCGGGATCCTTCCGCTCGTCGTCGGACAATTGCAGGATCTCGAACTCGGGGTGGCTGCGTCGCAGCAGGTCTTCGATCAGAAGGCCCGTGGTGCCGGCTGCTCCGTCGAGGAACAAGGAAATACTCATAGGTGGTGTCCTCTCCAGCCGATCACATCTGGCCCGGGACGGTGCGCGGTTCGAGCACGGCCGCGTCGTGCTCGTCGCCGTACCACCTTTCGTCCCAACGTGAATAGGCAACGATAAGGATGTCTCGGGTGCCGCGGACGTCGGTGGCCGCTTCGATATCGGTCACATCGTGCAGGACGGTCAGATCGTCGAGCAGCAATGTCTGACCGGGGACCATCGTGTGTTCCCGCAGCGGCTGTTCGGCCTCCTCACCGCCCCACACCCGGGTGCGTCCGCCAGTGACGTTGGAACGGGCTAACGCGCTGATGGTGACGAACTCGTGACCGT
>Ga0209313_1001908_pt1 | contig 12370 bp, 5 predicted proteins | sample BioC13SIPDNA_3_FD_185748 | JGI IMG/M metagenome (GOLD analysis project Ga0209313, IMG submission 185748) | Anaerobic biogas reactor microbial communites from Washington, USA - Biogas_R2_B C13 SIP DNA (SPAdes) (version 2) | ecosystem: Engineered > Bioreactor > Anaerobic > Unclassified | place... | reverse complement strand
CCTTCCAGAATCCTAGCGCCGGCCCCGGACCGACGATGAAGACCTTGAAGCAGATATATGAGGACATTAAGGGAAAATTTGATCAATGTGGGGCGACTGCGAGCGATGTAAAGGCAGGCAAGAAATTTTTCTGCACGCAGTCAGGGAGTTGGGGGGTTCAAACGGGGACGTATAAAACCTGGTATGAAACATATGGTCCGGAGGGAACCGGGCAAGTAGTTAAATTGGGAAATGTGGTTGCTGCCGTCAAAGCTAACGAAGCGGGATGCGCCTCGGGAGCCACAATGACTTTCACGGCATACGGTACATGGGCCAACAATCTCGTATGGCTTGACAAATCCGATTGGACGCTTCCTGGTCCATGGTGGCCGATGGACGTGGGGATATGCCCACTGGTAGAGAGACCATGGACAGAGGAATGGACCAGTTTACTTGAAGGCGGGCAATACTGGACATGGCGTGCCAGTGTATGTGCCACAGGGTATCAATGGGGGGCCACAGGGCATTCGGCAAATGTACGAGCGTATCGCACACTGCCTTAGCATATAGGAGCTGAATTAAGGTGGGGGCGGCGCGGTGCTGGCTTGAAGTTTCAGATGCGGGCTCATGACGGATTTTTGTGATGCTGAATACAGCATGATAGTCATAATGGATCCAGCGTGTATGAGATGTGCGTATTCAGGAAATACTATTGCCCTCCCCCCTTGAGAGGGGAGGAATAACATGCCGGCGCTGCGAATCACAAAAATCCGTCATGAGCCAAGATTCGGATGATATCAGTACTCTCCCAATATACCAATTCAGTTCAGAATCAGTTCAGAAGTTAGTATACATAGCCCCCCGGTCCGGTATCCCGGGGGCATGAGACATACACAAAGGCTGGATGGGTGAAGACTTGACCAAAAGGCTTTCTTGCATGCTCATTATTTTAGCATTCGAGTACGACTTATGCTTCGTAGCACGTACACATACCAGTGAACTCCTTAGTAACAGGCGGGGTATACTGTGAGCGGCGCTGACAGAGGAACACTTTCGGCCTCAACCGGCGGAGCAGCGCGTATTCGCCGTCTGGCATGTCTCTGCACGCTGTCTCTTTCCTTGACCACCGCCTGCCACGGATATGACGGATTCCAGATTTGCGCGTGGGTTCCTCCGCCGGGAAGTGTGAACGACTACGCGAAATATAAGGCGGCCAACTTCACCGTGGTGTTGGGGGGATGCGGTGATGCTGCAATCAGTAGCGCGCGGGCCGTCGGCCTGGACTATCTTTTATGGGTGACGGGTGAGGCCGGATGTAACGCGGAGTGCGCCGTCCAAATGGTGGACTGGCATAGGGATGACCCGGTCAAGGTAGGGTATTTCATCATTGATGAGCCAGTGCCGAGCTACTTTTACGGGATGTTGGACATGCAGACGAGCTATTACACATCCCATGATCCCCAGTGTATCGCGATGTGCAATCTTTATCCCATTTACGCGGATATGAATTCGCAGCTTCAGGGTCGGACGTACCAGCAGTATGTAGATGAATACATGGATGTGGTGCAGCCGAGTTTTCTCTGTTACGACCACTATGCGATATTGTCCGGCGGCGGCGACAGGTCGGACTTCTACAAGAACATGGAGATCATTCGGAAGGCGGCGGTCGACAGGGGCAAACCTTTTGGGGGATACGCATACGTATGCCCCGGCGCGGGAGCGTGGCGCACACCCAGCGAATCGGATATCTACTGGCAGGTATTCAGTCTGGTGACATATGGCGCGCACGGGATATGGTATTTCACGTACGAGGATTCAGACATTTGGTATGGGATTCTGGATACGAACGGCAATCCGACCGACCGTTACTATGTTGTTCAGCAGGTAAACGGGAAGATACTGGCGATATCCAAGACGCTGCTCACGCTCACGTCGAAGGCCGTATATCACAAAGGCACCGTGCCATCGGGGACAACGGCGTTTCCGTCCGGGGGTGCATACTTCATCAAGGGCATGACGGGGAGCGATTTTCTGGTCGGGTATTTTTATGAGGGGGGGGATTCGAGCAATCCGCAGTACGTAATGATCATGAACAAGAAGCACGGCAAGGGTCTCACGAGCGCGCAGGCCCAGCAGAGCAGCACAATAACATTTGACCCGTCCGTTACATGTCTCACGAGATATAGTCAGCAGGACGGATCGCCGCAGCGGGTTGCTTTAACCAATAACAGTCTGACGATCACTCTGGGCGGGGGCCAGGTCGAGTTGTATCGGGTCCGTTCTTCGAATCCGGATCCGATTCCGCAGACGCCGGTATGGGAGGATCAGGGGTTGGGGAGCGGCGGGCACCAGAAGGTGACGAGCCATGTTCCGTTGCCGGATGGGGCAACGAGCATACAGCATCGTTTGTACGGGGCCGACGGGAGTTTGCTGGGTGATTCGGGATGGGGGGGAGCGGATTACCAATTCAATGAAATCGATGACGGGCAGGTGGTGTATGTGACGGCCCGCGCCCGTGATGGCGCGGGGCGGTATACGGAATTCGGCGTATCGGCGAGCGTGGTCATAGGGGACCGCACGCCGCCGGAAAGGCCCTCTCTAGAGACGATGCCCGGCGGGCCGGTGAGGGATACGCCGCAGTTGATCGGGGGGAGCAGGAGTACCGACAGCGCGTCGGTATGGGTGAACGGTATCGAGGCCGATGCGTATCCTGGCGCGGATTCCTGGAGCACGCACATCGATTTGATCGAGGGGGAGAACGAGATCAGCGTGGTGGGGCAGGATGCGGCGGGGAACCTCACGGATCCGACCACGGGGGTGATCACATTAGACACGGTTGCCCCGGCTCCGCCGACGGTGGATCCGCCCGGCGCCTATCCGATATACGAGGTTGTTGAACTGACGGGTGGGAAGAGCGCGGATACGAAGGTGATCCTGGTTGACGGGTTATCGAGCGGTGTGGAGTATCCCGCCGCCGACAGGTGGTGGTGCACGATACGGCTGACGCCCGGGGAGAGACAGGTTCGGGTGACTGGGGTTGATGAAGCGGGGAATGAAAGCGAGACCTGTTTCGCGACGTTGTGGTGGTACACGGATGGCGGAGACATCCTTCCGGATGAGTGGGAATGGCGATACTTCGGGGATTTGGATGAGACGGACGGCGGGGATCCGGATGGGGACGGATTTTCGAATAGAGATGAGTACTTGAGCGGTACGGACCCATCGGACGGGGAGAGCAGGCCCTCCATGCCCGATCCGGGGTCGGGGAGCATATACCCGAACCACAGGTGGGCGTGGGGGGAGATCAGTGGCTGGAGCAACTATCGTCCCCAGGACGGTGGTGCGACGGTAACGGATGCGGGGGTATACGGGTATATCTGGCATGAGAACGTGGGGTGGATCCGGCTGGGGGTCGATGATACTCCGCCGTACGAGAACACGGACGAGACGGACTGGGGAGTGAACAACGACGGATACGGGAATCTGTCGGGGTACGGGTGGAGCGAGGTAGCGGGGTGGCTCAATTTTCACTCGACGGACAGTCGGGTGACGATAGATTCAGGGGGCAATTTCTCCGGCTACGCGTGGGGAGAGAACGTAGGATGGATCCATTTTGCGTCGGCGGAACCGGTGAGCTACCTGGTGAAGACGGAGTGGACGCCGGCGCCGACGCCGACGGAGACGCCGACGAGCACCCCCTGGCCGACGGGCGTGCCGACATGGACTCCGACGGCGACGCCGACGGAGACGCCTACGATTACACCGACGCCGACGGAGACGCCGGAGCCGCCGGTGGGGAACATAGACGAGACGGATAGGTGGGCGTGGAGCGAGGACACGGGCTGGAGTACGTTGAGGCCGAACTATGGCGGTGCGACGGTAACGGATGAAGGGGTATACGGGTACATCTGGCACGAGAACGTGGGGTGGATCCGTCTGGGGGTGGATGATACTCCGCCGTACGAGAACACGGACGAGACGGACTGGGGGGTGAACAACGACGGATACGGGAATCTGTCCGGATACGGGTGGAGCGAGGTAGCGGGGTGGATCAATTTTCATTCGACGGACAGTCGGGTGACAATAGATTGGGAGGGGAACTTCGCGGGGTATGCCTGGGGAGAGAACGTAGGGTGGATCCATTTCGGGTCGGCGGAACCGGTGAGCTACCTGGTGAAGACGGAGTGGACACCAGCGCCGACGCCGACAAGTACCCCCTGGCCGACGGGTGTGCCGACATGGACGCCGACGGCGACGCCGACGATCACACCGACGAAGACGCCGACGGAAACGCCGACGGAGACGCCGACGATTACACCGACACCGACGGAGACGCCGACGATTACACCGACGCCGACGCCGACGGAGACGCCGACGGAGACGCCTACGATTACACCGACGCCGACGGAGACGCCGGAGCCGCCGGTGGGGAACATAGACGAGACGGATAGGTGGGCATGGAGCGAGGACACGGGCTGGAGCACGTTGAGGCCGAACTATGGTGGCGCGACGGTAACGGATGAGGGGGTATACGGGTACATCTGGCACGAGAACGTGGGGTGGATCCGGCTGGGGGTGGATGATACTCCGCCGTACGAGAACACGGATGAGACGAACTGGGGAGTGAACAACGACGGATACGGGAATCTGTCGGGGTACGGGTGGAGCGAGGTAGCGGGGTGGCTCAATTTTAATTCGACGGACTCGCGGGTGGCGGTAGATTCAGGGGGCAATTTCTCCGGCTATGCCTGGGGAGAGAACGTGGGGTGGATACATTTCGGGTCGGCGGAACCGGTGAGCTACCTGGTGAAGACGGAGTGGACGCCCGCGCCGACGCCGACACCGACGGAGACGCCAACGAGCACCCCCTGGCCTACAGGCGTGCCGACATGGACGCCGACGGCGACGCCGACGATCACACCGACGGAAACGCCGACGGAGACGCCGACGATTACACCGACGCCGACGGAGACGCCGGAGCCGCCGGTGGGGAACATAGACGAGACAGATAAGTGGGCGTGGAGCGAGGACACAGGCTGGAGCACGTTGAGGCCGAACTATGGTGGCGCGACGGTAACGGATGAGGGGGTATACGGGTACATCTGGCACGAGAACGTGGGGTGGATCCGGCTGGGGGTCGATGATACTCCGCCGTACGCGAACACGGACGAGACGAACTGGGGAGTGAACAACGACGGATACGGGAATCTGTCCGGATACGGGTGGAGCGAGGTAGCGGGGTGGATCAATTTTAATTCGACGGACTCGCGGGTGGCGGTGGATTCAGGGGGCAATTTCTCCGGCTATGCCTGGGGAGAGAACGTGGGGTGGATACATTTCGGGTCGGCGGAACCGGTGAGTTACCTGGTGAAGACGGAGTGGACGCCCGCGCCGACGCCGACGGAAACGCCGACAGAAACGCCGACGGAGACGCCCATGCCGACCGAGACTCCGACAATTACTCCGACGGCCACGGGAACGGCAACGCCGACGGAGACTCCCACGGAGACGCCCATGCCGACCGAGACTCCGACAATCACGCCGACAGCGACGGCAACGGAGACTCCTACCGAGACACCCACGGAGACGCCCGTGCCAACCGAGACTCCGACAATCACTCCGACGGCCACGGGAACGGCAACGCCGACGGAAACTCCCACGGAGACTCCCGTGCCGACCGAGACTCCGACAATCACGCCGACAGCGACGGCAACGGAGACACCGGAGCCGACGGAGACGCCGACTGCCACGCCGACGGTTACGCCGCCGTCGTCGAATCAGGCGCTGGAGGCGGGGAGCGTGTCGGGTATGCGGATCTCCGTGCTGCGGTCGAGTGTGGACGGGGGATGGTTCTTCTACCTTGGGCTCGCAGCGGACATCTACGGGAACCCGCTGGGCGTCGTGTACGACAACAGCAACATATTCGAAGCCGGGGGCAGCTACACGCCGCAGGCGCTTGGGATATGGATCGGGCGGGATTCCGAGGATATCGCGATCCAGGCCGGCGACGAGTTGGTGCTTGAGAACGAGGCGGGAGAGGAGATGAAGGTGTACCTGCCGGCGGTGACGGGCGAGGACGTGGAGTTGTACATCGGGAGGGACGGGACGACGTACTGGGACGCGGCGCTGACGAGCGTGGCGTGCGCGGCGCCTGGCGGGGATGTGATGATCAACTTCCAGCCCGAGGAGTTCGCTGAACCGGGGTCATTCTATCGGGATTGGGCGGCGACGCAGGGCGGGCACTGGGGGGCTGTGGGGGCGCAGGATTACGGATGGTGAGAAGCAGGGCGGCAAAGGAGGCATCCATGGGGTCCTCGCGGTTATAGTGACCGCCTGGAGCAGTGGGCGTGTACCTGTTCGCGACGGTATTCGTGCGCGTCGACACAGGCGAGTACGTCCGGATTGACGGAATGCCGGTGGAGAACTCGAACGAGGTTGAGCTTGTGCCGAGGGCGGCGGGCGCGGCGGATGAAAGTCCGTGGCTGATCTTCGGGGCGGAGTAAGGATTACCCGCTCGGGGCGGAGAGTATCGGGATGATGGAGGTTTTTTCCGGTATTACCTTATAGGCAAGGAGATAGGTAGAGAGAGGGGCGGCACACTCCTCATGTTATATGGGGATTCGATAAGGGATATGCGGGTATTGCGCCTTGTGCGCGGAAATGGGATAAGAGCATCGACAACGGGGTAGTGTGTACTCTAGAGGAGATGGGACATGAGAATCAGCGTGGTGGCGAGGAATAGCTGCGCAGCGGTTGCAGCCATTATTCTGTTGATCCTGTGCACAGCATCTTACGGGCAGAACTGGAGCGGCGCGGTGCCGATCGACAATGGCGCAGTGGCAAGGATCGAAGATGGCACGAGGGAAAACGGACCGAAGCCGCAGGTCGGCGTTGACGGGAACGGGAACGCGGTGGTGGTGTTCAAGCAGTCCGACGGGACGGTTAACAGAATCTACGCGAACCGGTGGGACGGGACGGCATGGAGCGGGATGGAGCGGCTCGATACGGGGACGACGGCGTACGACCCGGATGGAAGAATTCCGCGGGTTGCCGTTGACGGGAACGGGAACGCGGTGGCGGTGTTCGAGCAGTACGACGGGTCGGTAGGGCAGCACGGGTTGTTGGGCAGGATTTACGCGAGCCGGTGGAACGGGACGGCGTGGACCAGCCCGGAGTCGATCGATGCATCAACCGAGATTACAGGCTGTTATGGTGCAAGTCGGCCGCTTGTTGCCGCCGGCCAGGACGGGAGCGCGGTGGCGGTGTTCACGCAGAGATGGGGAGCTCCTATGTGTTACACACACAGCATACTCTATGCGAACCGATGGGACGGGACGGCATGGACCGGAGCGGTGAATATCGATGCGGGGTATTACTCCTCATATTCTCCGCAGGTCGTCGTCGACGCGAGCGGGAACGCGGTGGTGGTATTCACAGCGAAAGACAGCAATAATAACTATACTCGACTCTATGCGAACCGGTGGGACGGGACGGGGTGGACCGGCGCGGTGGTGATCGACGGACAAACAGGGGATTTGGGGGATTATCGCACGAATGTTCCAGGCAACCCGCAGGTCGGGGTTGACGCGAGCGGGAACGCGGTGGTGGTGTTCAATAGGCCCGACAGACAAGATTACAACATAACGAGACTTTACGCGACGCGGTGGAACGGTACGGAGTGGACCGTGCCGGAGCTGATCGACGCGGGAACGGGGCGTTCTGCATACGGTCCGCGGATCGGCGTTGATGCGAGCGGGAATGCGGTGGTGGTGTTCTATTCGCAGATTCTGCCGAGTATGACAACCAGGGTCTATGCGAACCGATGGAACGGGACGGTGTGGACCGGATCAGTGCCGATAGATGCCCGGCCCGATGTGATACCACCTGGGGAGAGCGCGACTCGTTACCAGTATATGGGTCCGGAGGTAGCAGTTAATGCAAGCGGGAATGCGATGGTGCTGTTCACGCATTCCGACGGATCGGCGCGCAGGAGGATCTATGCGAACCGGTGGGACGGGACGGCGTGGACGGGACCGGTGCTTGTCGATGGGGGAGAGGCAGAGAATCTCAATGCGCAGGTCGCCATTGACGGGAGCGGGAATGCGATGGTGGTGTTCGCGAAGAGGAGTTTCGGCGTATCACGACTAGAACAGGTTTACGCGAACTATTTTGATGCTACAGCTATAGTACCGACGGCAACGCCGGAGCCGACAGAGCCCCCGGTGGAGCCGACGGCGACGCCGGAGCCGACGGAGCCCCCGGTGGAGCCGACGGCAACGCCGGAGCCGACGGAGACGCCCACGCCGACGCCCACGGAGACTCCGGTACCGACGGAGACGCCGACGATCATGCCCACGTCGACAGAGCCGCCGGACGGGCAGAACTGGAGCGGCGCGGTGCCGATCGACAATGGTCCGGTGGCAAGGATCCCGGATGGCACGAACAATGGCATGACGCAGCGGGTCGCCTTTGACGGGAACGGGAACGCGGTGGTGGTGTTCAAGCAATCCGACGGGACGGTTAACAGAATCTACGCGAACCGGTGGGACGGGACGGCATGGAGCGGGATGGAGCAGCTCGATACGGGGACGACGACGTACGACCCGGATAAAAGAATCCCGGCGGTTGCCTGTGATGGAAACGGGAACGCGGTGGCGGTGTTCGAGCAGTACGACGGGTCGGTAGGGCAGCACGGGTTGTTGGGCAGGATTTACGCGAGCCGGTGGAACGGGACGGCGTGGAGTAACGCGGTACCTATCGATAATGAGGCATCAAAGATTAGCGGAAGTTACGGTTCGTATGAACCGGTTGTTGCCGCCCGGGACGGGCGCGCGGTGGCGGTGTTCCAGCAGAGATGGGGAGCTCCCATGTGTTCAACGAACAAAAGGATATACGCGACTTGGTGGGATGGGACGGCGTGGAGCGCTGTGGCGCCGCTTGATATCGGGTACGGCGGTACCTGTTCACTTGAGCAGCAGGTAGCCATTGGGATCAATGGTCACGCGGTGGCGGTGTTCATTTCCTCGGATATCAACAGGAGGAATTCCCGACTTTATGCGAATCGGTGGGACGGGACGACGTGGACGGGAGCGGTGGTGCTAGACGATGGCGTCAGGGGATATGGCGTTGAGGAAAATATACGGTATCCGCAGGTGGGTGTTGACGGAAGCGGGAACGCGGTGGTGGTGTACGAGGGGCCTGATGAAGATGATCCTGACATGGACAGGCTTTACGCGACGCGGTGGAACGGGACGGAGTGGAGTGTTCCGGAAGTGATCGACACGGGGGGGAGGTGGGTGGGTAGTGGCCGGCTCGGGGTTGACGAGAGCGGGAACGCGGTGGTGGTGTTCGATGCATATACCGGCTACCGTTCCGGGATCTATGCGAACCGGTGGAACGGGACGGAGTGGACAGGCGCGGTGTTGATAGACCCCGCTCCCGCGGTGGTACCACCGGAGAAATCGCATCTTTACCAGTATATAAGGTCGGATGTAGCAGTTAATGCGCGTGGGGAGGCGATGGCGCTGTTCACGCATTCCGACGGATCGGCGCGCAGGAGGATCTATGCGAACCGGTGGGACGGGACGGGGTGGACCGGCGCGGTGCTGATCGATGCGGGGCCGTTTGAGAATCTTAATCCGCAGGTTGTCGTTGACGCGAGCGGGAATGCGATGGCGGTGTTCGCGGAGAGACGGTCTGATACGGTTGGCAATTGGGACAAGGAACGGGTCTACGCGAACTATTTCGATGCTACAGCTATAGTACCGACGGCGACGCCGGAGCCGACAAAGCCCCCGGTGGAGCCGACGGCGACGCCGGAGCCGACAGAACCCCCAGTCCCGCCAACGGCAACGCCGGAGCCGACAGAGCCCCCGGTCCCGCCGACGATGACACCGGAGCCGACGGTAACGCCGGAGCCGACGGAGACTAGCTGCATGAATGTGAGGGTTCTGAATACGCTCTCCGGGTCCGCGGTAACAGTAGCGTGGAGCTGCAACTTCACGGAATGCGACTACGCGGGTGTGCCGGTAAATGTGTATCTTGCGGCGGTGCGCGATCCGGCTATACCTCGTGGTTCATCCAGTCTGGAAGAACTGATGATGAGCAAGGGGGTGTATCTCTTTAATCCCGGGATGCGAGGAGTGTATCAGTACATGGGCAGTGTCAAGGCGCCGACGTTCGGGGAAGTGGTGTTCGGGCCGGAGTTTGAGAGCGGGGAGATAATGCTCTGGGCGCCTGAAGGGGTGGTGTTCCGTCTCGCGGTGGTACTGGTGCGCGTGGATACGGGCGAGTTGATCGGGGGAGAGGGTATGCCGGTGGAGAGCTCGAACGCGTTCATCAGGCTTGGGGCGGCGGATCCCGCGGGGGGAATCATTCTCGAGAAGTGAACCGCGAAGTAATGCCGTGTGGCGTTGGATAGGGGATGCTTGCGAGCGTGAGGGGTAGTGTATTTTTGGGGAGATAATGATATTCAGTCGTTGGGCTATGGCGGTGTGTATATGGACGGCCGGTGTAAGTACCGGTGCGTCCTTTAGTCCACACGAGAGATTGCCTTTGAAGCCCGTTTCGGAGAAGAAGGGGGCGGGATATCTGATACATGGAGAAGCGAAAGAGGGTCGGGTAGTCGATGGGTGCAACCTGGTGTGGGGAGAGAGTGCGGGCTGGGTAAATCTCAAGCCGAGGGATGCCGATCTGCGGATCGGCTCGAACATACTGGCGGGCTGGATCTGGCTGGAGAATTGCGGGTGGGTATGCGTAGGGGACGGTAAGCCGCGGGAGGGGAAGCACTACGCAAACAGGGGTGTCCGCGACTGGGGAGTCAACAACGATGGTTGGGGTAATCTGTCGGGCTATGCATGGTCGGAAATCACGGGTTGGATCAGTTTTCGCACCAGTCACTCGCGTGTATACCTGGATGAGAAGGGGCAATTTCGTGGCTACGCGTGGGGTGAGAATATCGGGTGGATACGTTTTGGGTCCGGGGGTCGAGTAAGGTATCTGGCGAAGGCCAATCCGGGGCCATGGAAGGAGATCGGGACTGAATCGGCGGGGAGGCTGGTCGGGAACGGCGACGGCGAGTCGTATGTAAGAAGCGGCCATGTTCCCGTCTCCGGCCTGAATCGGGGCGGCGAAAGGTTCGATGAGAGTGTCGGTGTTCTCCGTCCGGGGGTGGTGGTTGGTGGGGGGGAATGTATCGGATATGCCCGGGCTTTTGGGCGGCCGATTTACATAGATCATGACAAGGGTAGTTTATACATTCGCGGTCCGCCGGGAATCCGGTCGTTTGAACCGCAAAGCATGCAAAGACGGGGATGATTGTTGCGGACGATATTTCGCGGTTCAAAAGAGGCGAGAAGGAAGTTTGTGTTTCCTTTGCGATGGAATGGAGCGGTGAAACACGTAATGGAGGTTGGAACGATGAACAGGTTGATGATGGTGGTGTTGGGCTTGATGTGTGCGGTCGGCATGGCCGGGGTGGCCATGGCGGGGAACATAGATTCTCCCGGGGACCCTTCGGCGGGGAGCGGGATGTACACGCTCGAGCAGATATACCAATATTTGAGCGCGGGAACGCCGGCGACGATTTCCGAGAGTTTTCAGGAGCCGACCACGGGCCCGGGTTCGACGATGTATACGACGAAGCAGATATACGAGGCCGTAGCCACGCTGTTCCCGCAGTGCGATGCAACCGCCGCGGATGTGAAGGAAGGGGTGGTATTTTTCTGTACCAATCCTGGGAGTTGGGGGGTGCAGACAGGGACAAAAGCCGCTTACTGACAAGCGCAAGTAACATGAAAGATGCAAATAAAGGGAGGAACAAAGTGAACATGACTAAATGCGTGGTATTGGCTATGGGGATGGCAATTGTATGGGGATTAAGCCAGCCGGTGATAGCCGGGGATATAGAATCTCCCGGGTTTCCATCGGAGGGGAGCGGGATGTACACGTTGGAGCAAGTGTACGGTTATCTGAACTCAGGAACAATTGCGCCCACTCCCGGGCCCTTCCAGAATCCTAGCGCCGGCCCCGGACCGACGATGAAGACCTTGAAGCAGATATATGAGGACATTAAGGGAAAATTTGATCAATGTGGGGCGACTGCGAGCGATGTAATGGCAGGCAAGAAATTTTTCTGCACGCAGTCAGGGAGTTGGGGGGTTCAAACAGGGACGTGGGTGTATAAAACCTGGTATGAAACATATGGTCCTAGTGGAACCAACCAAGTGAGCAGTAATTTCCAAGGTACTATAGCGGCGGCAATCTGGAGTACTCAACCCGGCTGCGCGGCCGGCGCCACTAAGACTATGGCCGATTATGTAACATGGGCTAACAATCTCGTTTGGCTAGGTAAGGACGACTGGACCGTAGCACCCGCTCAAGCCTGGCCCCA
>Ga0209313_1001901_pt1 | contig 12385 bp, 15 predicted proteins | sample BioC13SIPDNA_3_FD_185748 | JGI IMG/M metagenome (GOLD analysis project Ga0209313, IMG submission 185748) | Anaerobic biogas reactor microbial communites from Washington, USA - Biogas_R2_B C13 SIP DNA (SPAdes) (version 2) | ecosystem: Engineered > Bioreactor > Anaerobic > Unclassified | place... | reverse complement strand
AACAGAATGCGCACTACTCAATCAGCCCCGCCTTGCGCCTGCTCTCCCCCTGCTCCGGGCTACACCGCTTCCATCCCCAGCAGCTTTCGCATATTCGCGCGGGCTTTGTGGTCAGTTGGCACAGCCCGCCCTCGCGGATCAGGGAGCTTATCCGGCGGCCTGGTTGAAACTTGGCGCAGGTTGCGCAGGTTTTAGTCATGATCTCACCTCCGGGTACTGATTCCATTTCTGGCCATCCAGCAGGCAGCCTGAGCGTTTTTTACCTACCCTGCACGGAACATCGCTTATTCCAATTCCGCCCCCATAGTCTAGGATATTTCGGTATGTGGCATAAGGCATTTGGCTTGGAGCTACCCAGTCTCCCCAACTCTTAAAGAAGAATGGCGTCCCCGCTGCCTGGCACTGATCCCGGAGCGATCTCACCCAATCTGGACGCATGGGTCTAGCTCCGGGGCCTGTCTCGCCGCCGCAGATTATCCAGTCTAAGCATTTAATGGCATCAACGCCGTAACCCTCATTGTCCGGATGCTCGTATTGCCCCCATATCTCCAAATCCATCGGCCCCAACATCGGCTCCACGCTAACAAATCTCACCGCTGCCGGTATCTGCATCAGTATCGGTATGCGCTCATCTGCTCTGGCCTGGTTCTCGGCAGTAACCCCAAACCATATGTGCTTTCCGAAATGCCCTTCAGCCTCAAGATTGATATTTACTGGTGAATCCCCTGGCCAGTAATGGCCTAACCAACTCAGCCATTCTGGAATTCTTTCAGGTCTTTTGGTAAGAACCATAAACGTATGCCCCGGATCTTCTAAAAGCGATGCATCACCTGAGCACTCGGCTTCTTTGGTCGGCCAACGCCAGGAACACATTACATCAAAAACTTGAGATATCTGGTCAAATGGCACATCCTTATGAAACAGGTCCCCCATACTGCAGACAAATATCATCCGGGGCTTTTTCCAGCGCAGCGGCTGGTCTAATTTATCAGGGTGTAATGTCACCTTAAATGGATCCTCAGATGGGTACCCGCACCGACCGGCCAGCCTCTTTGACATGCGCTCGGCATAGCAGTTTTGACAGCCCTCACTTATCGGGGTACAGCCGGTAATTGGGTTCCAACTGTCAGTCGCCCATTCAATTTTAGTAGGCATCTATCCCGCCCTCCCTCGCTGGTTTATTCTTCTGGTCGCCTCCCTGACAAGCCTCAGCTTCTCTTCCAGGTCTACTTCCTGGGTAAACTCCCCTATGGCCTTTTCCAGGAAGGTTTTAGCTGTTTTTAGGTACTGGATGGCCTTCCTGGGCTTGTTATGCTCGGTCCATTCTCGGCTGTAGTGGTCTAGCAGATTAGCCGTTACAATAAACAGGCACATGGTTTCCAGATCCTCGGCGTTCAGCCACTTGGGAAACTTCTCCCGGTAGTCCTCCCGCAGCTCCTGCTCGATTTCCTGGACAGCCACCCGCCGGTTATGGAGGATGGGCATCAGTTCGTCCTCCGTGATAGATCTCTTTTTCAGTGCTTCCAGCTGGGCGATTTCGCCCCGGGCCTCAAGTAGCTCTGCTATGGTTGCCATGGCGCACCTCCTTTACAAAGTTGCGATTGTGTTCCTCGCGCTTCGGCTTCAAGAATTTCTCTTCCACCCAGTAATAATCGTCAGGGTTAACGAAATCAAACCCTGACGTCTCATTTTTATGCCTATCAATCTTAACGTCAGGCCCAAATCCCCAAGCGATAGGAGTAATTCTGCGGCCAACCTTCTCACTAAGTTCTTTGTGTTCCTGGATATATGCAACACGAATAGTATCCGGGTCTACCCAAGCCCTATCTGCAACTACTTTTTGAGCTGGTGGTCGGTATACATAAAGCCCTTTAACCTCTATCCAGCCCTCAACTGGTTCCAGGCTATAGATTAAACCGTGAATTGACATATAGTCTCCATGCGGCTCAGGGTTGGTAAAAAGCGGGGCCGGGTTAGGCTGTTTTTCTTCAACGGTACTAAACAGGCAAATTTGTTCCATTAACACCCCTCCTTATGGCGTTTAATAAACAGACTGCGCCCTAAGCAGTTCCAGCATCCCCTAGCTCCCGGAACACTGCCACCAATAGTTTAGCCAGTCTACTTTCTTGGCTTGTCCTACTGCCTGCGGGCAAGGCTGACGCTAGTAGCTCCATTTTCTTCTCCAGCGCAGCTACTTTGTGCCGCTCTAGGTTCAAGTCGTCCCGCAGCTCAATGACCATCTTTTCCAAGGACACAGGCACGTACGGGATCGGCTCCTCGTCCTCCGGCCCGAATCCCTGTTCCCTTTGCGCCGCTTCACACATCAGTACGTCCTTAACCGTGATTTCAGGCTTATCAGGGTTAAACGCTGCTTCATCAAACGGGGCTCCCTGTGCTACACTATCCCCAGCAGGCTCCTGGCTCTCCCGTTCCGGCTCCTGGTTCGCGGCCTGTGTCGGTTCGGGTTCCGGAATCTGCTCCATAGCTTTAGCACGGTTATAGACAGTGGTGCGATGTAGGCCGGTTTCCTGGGCGACGATCCCGCTGGCCTTGTACAACGATATTCCTCGTTCTGCCGCTACCTCTTGGGCTCTTGCCACAATGGCCTCAAAATCAATGTCCTTTTTAGGCATTTCCTCATCCTCCTCTTTATCTCTTCGTCCGGATCCAGGCGTTAATCTGAATCTGGCCGGGTCGTCCCACCCTTCCGGGAAGGCGTCCATGGTGCCGATCAGCACCTTGTTGCCATCCTCATCCAACTTGTACCGGTAGACCGTTGAATCGATAAACCCCTCCGGCGGCTCGGGTGCCGGTACCGGCGCGTGCTTTTTCGGATTGTCTGCCCCGGGTTCCAGGCAGTTGATGTAAGAGTCAGGCTTCATGGCGTACCTCCTCGTATCTCGGCCTTAAGATTGGCCAGCAATTCCTCTTGCCGTATGTTTTTCCCCTTCAGCACTTGCAACACTCGATTGTCCATCGTCCCTTCGGTCAGCAGATGGTAGATCCTTACTGTCTGCTTTTGACCTTGTCGCCACAGCCTGGCGTTAGCCTGTAAGTACAGTTCCAGTGACCACGGCAGCCCAAACCAGATTATGATGCTGCCGCCGTCCTGCAAATTCAAACCGTGTCCGGCACTGGCAGGATGGGCGATCATCAGTTTAATTTTTCCTGCATTCCAGTCTTTGATGTCTTTTTCAGTGTCCAATACCCTTGCGTTTTTAAACCGCTGCAGGATCCGTTCTTTGTCACTGATGTATGAATAATAAACCAGGACTGATTCTCCTCCTGCTTCTTCGACCAGCTCCTCTAAAGCCTCCAGTTTTTTGTTATGGATGACTCGGTAGTTTTTGTCCTGGTCATAGATCGCCCCATTGGCCAGCTGCAACAGTTTATTTGTTACCTCTGCAGCATTCAAAGCTGATATGTAGTCGTCTTCCCCGAATTCAAGCACCGTATCCCGTTCCATAGTTTTATAAGTCTTATACTCCTGCTCAGACAGCTTGACCGGCCTGTCGATATATAACGGTTCTTCTGTCTGCAGATAGTCCTGGAACTTCATGCTGATACAAATGTCGCTGATCAGCTGGTCGATTTCTTCCTTTGCCCCGGGCCTAAGTTTGTATTCGTTGTAACCTGGCCTGGTGATCGTGTGAAAATATTTTCGCCGGTATTCGGTGATGGTTTTACCTAACCGCTGTCCCCTGTCCAGGAGATAAATTTGCGACCATAAATCCTCATATCCATTAGGTGCCGGCGTACCTGTCAATCCCACGATCCTTTTTACAAAGGGTCTTACCAGTTTCAACTTTTTGAACCTGATGCTTTTGTTGCTTTTAAAGCTGGACAGCTCATCGATGACTACTGTGTCAAAATCCCATTCACGTTTAAGTGTGTCCACCAGCCAGGCTACATTGTCCCGGGTGATGATATAAATATCCGCCGGCTGCTTTAAAGCTTGCAGTCTTTCTTTCGGTGTGCCTTTGATCTCAACAACTTCTAAGCTGCTCAGGTGCGACCACTTCTGATACTCTGTCGGCCAGGTATCCTCGGCTACTCTTTTCGGGGCGATGACCAACACTTTTTTGATATCCATGTAGTCATTTTTAAGCTCTTCGATCGCTGTCAAAGTGGTAACAGTCTTACCTAAACCCATATCTAAAAACAAGCCTGCTTCTGGATGATCAAGCACCCATTGTTTTGCGACATTCTGGTAATCGTGCGGTACATAATTCACTTTGCCGCCTCCTTTAAGAACCTGTCCACATCTTCAATGGAGTCTATTTTATAAACTTCAAATCCCAGTTTTTTAAAATCTCTTTTTACAGCCCGCTGCCCTGGGCTTAAATTCTTGCCCGGTCTCTTCAGTTCAACAAAAAAACTTTTCCCCTGGATCAGCACGATCCGGTCTGGTACTCCGTTATTACCTGGTGAGCTGAATTTATAAGCTTTGCCGCCTAATGCTTTTATCCCTAACCTTAAACGTCTTTCGATATCCCTTTCTAACATCTTGTCCACTCTTTTCCCAACTCTCATTTACTCCCTTCCATTTTTTAGGTGTCTACATGTCTACAAAAAATAGCTTGTCTTTATATATATACGTATTAGGCGTGTATTACGTGTATATACGTACCTAATTGATAAAATGTAATATTATATAGATATTCTGTAGACATTGTAGACACCAGGCTTTTAACCTTTATGGGTTCGGCGTTTCAGGTGTCTACAAAAGTCAAAAATTCTGTAGACATCTGTAGACATTGTAGACGCTAGTGTTCGCCGATTTTGTATTAGGTGTCTACAGATTAAAAATTCTGTAGACGCCTAAAACCTCTCTGTTTTCCATAAATTTTTCCAAATCGTAAATGGGTGTTTACTTTTTCCCAGCCATCCAATCCGCGTAAAATGTCATTGATTTCCCGTGATAAAATTGGAGTCAGCTGCTTAGGATCCCCGCGAAATAGCTCGCACCAAATCTCCATGACACAGGTCCTGTCCTTCCTCAGCTCTGCTTCTTCCGCAATCGTGTCAAAATCGTCATTGCCGGATAAATAAGCCCGCCGTTCATTAAGGTCCATATCTTCCCAGTTATTCGGATACAACCTATCCAGGTATTCAATGATCATGCCGGTCTTAGGGCTCTCCTCCGAGTGCTCTTTTTGCTTTTCCAAGGCCTCTTTAGCGGCTTCATCATCTAATATCAGCATGTGCCCTTTCTTATAAAGCGTCACGGCTTCAGCCCATATCTGGTCAACTTCATCCGGAAGATCAGTAAAGATGTCTTTCATCGGCAGCTGCACCCAGCAGTCAACTGGCCAGGATCTCCTGTCCCCGGTTTTATCCCGTAGGAATTCCCGATCGTTGGAGGTCCCGAAGAAAATACACTGCCTTTTATAGCGGTTGGTCCGGCGACCGTAAGCGGCCCGATAAACATCTTCCGATTTACTTAAAAACAGTTTTGTAGCTTCGATTTCAGCCTTTTTCGTGGCAGTCAGCTCACCCATTTCAATCAGCCAGACACCCTGCAGCTGCTCATAGGCTTCTTTGCCGGATACTGTACTTAAACTGTCACTGAACCAATCCCGCCCCAGGTACCGGATCAATGTGCTTTTACCTATGCCCTGGGGCCCGGTCAAAACGAGCATAGTATCATACTTTATCCCTGGCCGCATGATCCTAGCTACTCCAGCCACTAGGTGCGTCCTGGTGACCGCTTTAGTGTAATGACTGTCTTCTGCACCCAGGTAATCGATCAGCAGCGCTTCAAGTCTTTCCGTGCCATCCCAGGTCAAGTTGTTTAAGTAATCCCTTACCGGGTGGGTACGGTGCCGCTGGAAGATCACGGAGACAGCGTCAGCGATTTTTCCCGCGCCGGAGAGGCCATATTTGTGTTCCAGGAAGTACCGGATACCGGCGTCATCATCGTCTACCCAGTCTCGGTTAACGTGATCAGTCCAGGGCAGCTTGCCCGTGATGATCGCCCGGTTTGAGAATTCATTGTAGATCATTTTTCCGGCGACTCTGGGGTCGTTCTCCAGGATGATCACGGCATTATCAATCGTGTTTTTTAAGATCCCTTTGCGGTCATAATCCAGCTTCTTCAGCCAGGCGGTATCAACTTCATCGAATTCGAAGTCGTCTAATACTTCCTGCATTTTCTCTCTGCCCAGCTCTTCTTTTACCCGGTCGTTTTCACTGGCAGTATCAAGCATTTTTAAATAGCTGGGCATTTTGTTGGGCGGGGTATCCTGGCCAGCGTTTTCGTCCAGGTGCCTGTATTTATGGATCCTGACCAGGTCAAAGGCATTACACAGCATGCCGCTGATCGGGTCGGTACCGTGATGGCTGTACGCGAATTTATCTTCATATACTACCAGACCGCCTTCTGTGGAGCCCTCGGCGTAGGTGTACCGGTCTGCCGCCTTGGATGATATGTAAACATCAGATAAAAAAGTTTCGATCGCTTCATGGATCGTATAGGAGCGGCAGAAGGCGCCTATGATTCCCTTCTTGGTCAAAGGGTCTTCCTGTTTTTTGATCTCTGATTGTATACGGATCCCTTGTCTGGAGCTGACCGGCCAAAACGAGGAGTCCCGCCAGTCAAGATAACTGTCCAGGATGCTATCCGGATCCAACCAGGGGCCTTCTTGACGTTTGAATATGAACTCACCGTCAGCCGAGGTAGAAGGCCAGTACATAAGCCTGATAGGCTCATAGGTAGTATCGTCAAACATATCTATACCGATATCGTCTGCTATTTTGCGGCTGATCGCCTGGTATTCATCCGGCAGCACGTTTCTATCCAGAGGAATGATCAGCCTTAACCGGGGACTGTTGGGGCTGTGGGAATGTGTCGAATACATCACGATCTCAAAATCGTTGAGCATAACAATGTTGTCCCACAGTTCCTCAGTTGATATGTTTACGCTATCCAAATCTAGTGTGATCAGGCTCCGGTTAGCCAGATTCTCAGCTTTCCGGCGGCCCTGTTTCAGGGCTCCCCCGACAAACCCGCCTACGTCTTTGATCTCGTCCCGGTTCGACTTCGGCAGCTTCTTATACTCCTGGAAGGTTTCCCGGGTCCTGGTCGTAACCTTCAGCTTTTCCACCAGGTCAAGGTAGTCCATTTCGACATTCTTCCACTTGAGGGATTGCCGGCTGTTGCCTGTGGCGATCATTACTTTTCTTGATTCCGGTTTTTTATCTTTAGAGGTTTCTGCCTTCATTTATCTACAATCACCTCAATCCTTCTGGTAATAAAAACATTCATAACCATCTGCCTTTAGAGACAGCCCCGGCGCCCAGGGAATAGGTTCACCCATTAAACTGCAGATATTTTCCAGGCTGTCATGATCTTCTTTAGACACTTCGATTACACATTCATCATGTACGTGCATCACAATATCAAACCAATGATAATCGAGTTTGAGCATCGAGTGTGCCAGGCAGTCACGGGCCACTGCTTGTACGATGTTTTCCACCAGCTTCCCGCCGTAGGTGTCCTCTTCTACCCATTGCCAGGTTTTTTCGTCTACAGCCTGGAAAGTGATTTTTTCTTTTCCCGGATACCTTTCATCCTCGACTACTTTCGGTTTCACATAGGCTAGTCGTCGGCCGCTGGGCAGCTCTATGAACAGGATCCCGCTTTGATAAATCGCTCTTAAATATTTGTTGATTTGGACAGTGCTGCGGTCTGTTATTGCTTCGATCACTGCAGCTTCAGTATCGCGCCAGAACTGTGTTATCTTTGGGTTCGCCAGCCGCCACTGGGTAATGATCGTTTTTAGTTCATCGTCGGTCAGATCACCGGCACCCATCCGGATCAGCGCGCCGACCCCGCCGCCATAACCGCAGGCCAGCTCCGCCACTTTTCCTTTTTGCCTGAGCGGGTCACCCTTGTGAATAGATTCGATCGGGACCTTAAACATAGCGGCAGCTGAAGCTTCATATATTTTGCCGTGTGAATTGAAGACATCGATCCGCCACTGCTCACCAGACAGCCAGGCGATCACTCTCGCTTCGATCGCGGAGAAGTCGGCTACAACAAACTTATTGCCGGGTGATGGTATGATCGCCGTCCGGATGCACTGACTAAGAATTTCTGACGGGTTCTCGTAGCACATTTCCATGAGTTCCAAATCACCCGTTTTAATGGTTTTCCTCGCTGTGTCTAAATCGGCTATGTGATTCTGGGGAAGGTTCTGAGGCTGTATTTTTCGGCCGGCCCAGCGGCCAGTTCTAGCCGCTCCATAAAACTGCAGGATCCCGCGGGCCCGGCCGTCGCTACAAACTACATCAAGCATCTTTTGATACTTGGCTATGCTTGTCTTGGATAGCCGCTGCCGGATCTCCAGGGCAAAAACGATATCGGGACAGTCCTTGAATTCTTCTAATAGTTCTTTATGGTTCTTCTTCGTAATGCTGGTCACAGTCTTGCCGGTTCTTGATTTTATGAGTGCTTTAATATCCACCAGGCTGTTAGGGTTGTCTAAACCGGTGATAGCCTGGAATTCTGCAGTTAGCTTGTCGGCTTGTTCTTGATCGATTGCAATAGCGCTATGTACCATGTCAGTGTCTATGAGGATTCCGGTATCATTAATTTTTTGATCAAGCTGGTAAAGCGCTATTTCTTCATCCGGTATCACGATAAACTTCTCCAGTTTGTTTCGTATGCTGCGTTCCGCTTCCACATCCTGAGCGCAATATAATTTGAACTGTTCCCACTCTGCAGGCCGATCTTCCCGGGTATATACTTTTTTCTTTTTTGCCGGTTTGAATAAAGGGCCTTGTTCGCTGGTCGCGGCCCTGGGCATACAGAACAGCCTGATCAGGTTTTTCCCGGTGAACAGCTTTTGTTTATCTTGATCGATACCGACTGCAATACCGACGCTGGCCAGATTACCGGTGAAACCCAGCCGGGCCGCCAGGACCTGAGTACAGTCCCAGTTGACCGAGTTGATACTGAAGTATTTATTTATACAAACTCTTTCAAACTGAGCGTTAAACGCAGTTTTTACAATGCGTCGATCAGTTAGGGCGGCAGCTACCTTTTCAGGCAGCTGCTCACCGTTAGCCAAGTCGATTACTTTGACCGGGTCCTGATCAAAAGCATAGGCAAATAATAAGATTTTGAATGCCGCTGATTCGGCATACTTATGCACACCACATTCAGTCAGGCTGATATCGCTGTACGTTTCAATGTCCACGTTCAAAGTTGTCATAGCACTAACTCAAGAAGTCATCGTCAGCGTCTATTTCATCGAAGTCAAAATCATCCTCGGGGGCGCTGGTAACACCTGCTAACGGCTCACCGTCTTCAATCTTTTGGATACTGAGCAGGCTGCAGGCTACACCCCTGTTACCGTTAGCATTGAACGGATAGAAATTGACGGATACCCGGGCGTAACAGCCGGAATAGACATCATCAGATCCCAGTTCGATAGCTTTGCCAGTCTTTTTGTCTTTCTCGGTGCTAACGACCTTTGGAGCTTTGTCATTGTTTGCATTGATGAAATAGCTGTCTGCGTATGCCTCATCCTCCGGACGATCTTCGTCGCCGTCACGTAAGGGCAGTTTAAGACCGTTCGGTATCTTGCCGCCCCATTTAGACTTACCCAGTTCCTTGGCGTTGCTGATCGCTTCTTCGATTACCTTGACCATCTGCTTATCTGATTTCGGGATGATGAGTGATACGGAGTATTTAGGGTCGCTGCCGTTGATGCTTTTCGGCTCAAAGATATGAGCATAGCTGAGTCTTACTAATCCAGTCACCACTTTGGTATCATTCTTTAATACTGCCTGTATTTTGTTAGCCATTTTTATCAATCTCCTTTACATTTCAAAATCGTCTTCGGGTGAATTAAGAGCGGGTCTTTTGTCACTGTTTGGTACCAGGGTAGGCTTGCCTGGGGGTTTCACTAAGTAGGGTTTCGCCAGTTCAGCGAACCGGTTCTTTCCGAACATCTTTTCTAACGCTGTTATAGTCTCAAGGGTTCTGGGTTTCCAGATTTTTTCCGGCTCAGAAGTGTTTTGAGCCAGTATTTCAGAGAGGGCCTTTTCGTCTGTAATTTGACGGTTGCTGCGGCCTTCAACCAACTTAAATCCGGGTATTTCAGCACCATCCAGGGCCTTTGTTAAGGCCAGTTCCTTAATATCAGAGATCCAGCTTGCTATCTCATCTGCCTGGGTTAAAATATCAGCCAGGCGCTTGATGGTAATCCGCTTACCTTTATTAGCTTCGATAAATGTCAGATTCTGATCGGCACGCGCCTGACAATCGGCTTTGATCTTACAAAACTTGCACCACTCTCCGGGAGTTTGTTCACCTTTTCCTTCAAAGGCAAGAGCGGCAATCGGCTTTACTTTGTTCCCCGCCCAATCGAGCAGCATATCAGTGGATATGATAGAGGAAGAGATATGATTCAAACGTACCTGGGCAATAGTCGTTTTGATGGTCTGGATGTCATAGATAAATCCAAACTGTTCATAGGCGCCCAAGGCATATAGCATCAGCTGGGGATTATCAACAGCGCTCACTTCAACGCCTTTACCAAATTTGAGGTCAATGATCTCCATCTGGCCGTCAGCGATAATAATGCAGTCGCCGGTACCATACCCATAAGGAACGTAAGCGGAGAAATCCAGCTTGGTTTCCAGGAAGATCAACGGGTCCCTGGTAGCTTGCACAGCCGCATTAAATTGTTCAATGACATAATCGGTGTAAATAGATACTTCATCAATCATGCCTTCATAGAACAGTTCATGAGCCTTTATCCGCTCCCATTTATCGGGGGAATCAGCACAGTGCAGGTATTTTGTTAATATGAGTTCGCCGATTTCGTGGGCTAAAGTACCCTCAGCTGCATAAGGACTGGTTGTATCAGCAATTGCTTCTGTCAACCTGGCTGATGGAGGACAGTTCATCCATCTGTGCGCAGATGATGCGCTAAGTAGTGCGTGCGTCACTATAGGTCCTCCAATCTGGCTATGACTGCAGCAAAATCTTTTTCCTGCAGGTCGGTTACCTTTTTTACCTTGAAATCTGACAGGATCTGTTTCAGCTTGTCTCGGTTTCCGGCTGAGTTTTTTTCCACAAACAAAGCTCTGACTTGATCGATAGTGATTGTCGTAGCCGACTTTTCTTCGCTTGCTGCTGTATCGTCAGCTGTAGAATCAGCGGTTTCCTCTTTTATTTCAGGCTTATCAGAAACCGGCATTTCGACTGACACAGTAGCGGCCCGTGATCCGGTACCTTCCAGCAGCAGTTCTATATTTCCCGCGATAGCTACGGCCAGGGCATGGATCGCATCCTCTAGGGCCGGAGCTTCAATTTTGATGGTGATATCCATATAAATCCTCCTTACTCACTCGTCGAATAAACTGTCCTGTATCGGTCTCATAACATATTCCATGACATCTGGATCCCAGATCAGCTCGTACGACGACCCGTCCACAAAACCGTTTAGCTCTGCCTTATACTGCAGCGTCGAAGTCACTTTGTGCTCAAACATAGGAACTAAGACATCTCGCAGGACTTCATTCTCATCAGGAACGGTATTCCTATCCAAGTTGATTTTCAGGGATACTTTCACTTCGGCTTTATCACCAGACTTGCTGATCATGTTTTCCAGGGTCTTTTTTATGATCATATTGATGTCATTTCTAAGCACGGTAAAAGTATCACTCTCGATTGTTATTAAAGCGTTTTCCACTAGTCGGCCTCCTTTACTGGTCGTAATTTACTCAATTTCACGGTTTTATACCCCATCCCCACTAACGGCCGTGGCTTCCCTCGGAAGGTGTTCCCGATCGGGAACGTTACTCGGGCCCGATCCACACAAACCTCTAAGATCTCCCCCAGGGAGTACCCGCCGCCCGTGCGGGGAACCATGACTTTATCGCCTGGCTTCATGGTTCGATCACCCTCACTTCCACTTGCTGCCGTCCCCACTGCCAGCACTCGGCCTCGGTGGGCAGATAGACGTCGATTACATTCCCTTTGACTGCCCCACCGGTATCTTCCGCCACTGCTTCCCCGTACCCCTCGACCCAGATCTTGGTGCCCAATGGGATCACTTCCGGGTCGGTGGCTACAGTTCCGATAGCGGGCCAGGTACCTGATGCAGTCCTACAACCCGTCCATGTGTAGGCCGTAGCCTCCATGGTCAGGATTCGCCCCCCGCCCCGACTGACTTCCTCGTCTATAAGCCGGGATGCTTCCCGCTCGGTTTCAAGCTGCTGGATCTCCTCAGCAGTCAATCCATCGTATGCGCCGGGTACCGGCTCGTAGGGGTCAACGGATATACCGTCGCATACCAGCGCTAGACCCAAAAGCAGGGCCACAATAAAGATTAGTACCCGCATAGCCACCTCGCCAGATTGTAGATTA
>Ga0209313_1001866_pt1 | contig 12540 bp, 9 predicted proteins | sample BioC13SIPDNA_3_FD_185748 | JGI IMG/M metagenome (GOLD analysis project Ga0209313, IMG submission 185748) | Anaerobic biogas reactor microbial communites from Washington, USA - Biogas_R2_B C13 SIP DNA (SPAdes) (version 2) | ecosystem: Engineered > Bioreactor > Anaerobic > Unclassified | place... | reverse complement strand
TTCCAGGTTGAAGGGATCGGTAATCTTTGCCTCGGCATCGCTGCCCAGCATCCTGTTTTTGCGCGCCGCAGCCAAAAACCAGCTCTCCACTTCCGCATCCGTCATCACCGAAGCATCCCCGTACTTCTTACCGTAGATCCCTCCCAGAATGGTGTTCTTCACGGCCAGCTCATCCGACACCGCCGCATTGTGCGTAAACGAGGACTCCAGCCTTACACCCTTGCCCCAGCCCAGGAACAATGAGTTGTAAATCGACAAACGGCTTGCCCTGCGGATACGCATCGCCGCTCCATCCTTGTGGTTCTGGGGATTCCCCGTCCACGTGGCCTGGTCTTTCGACGCCCCGAAAGCACTGATGTTACTGAAGATCGCTTTGGTCACAGGCGTCAGCTCTGTCCCACTGCTGTTGTTGTCTGACTCAAAGGCATTCGCCGTATCGGTATCCACGATCGACGGATCACGCAGGATCAACCCAAACTGAACCATTCCCGAATAACCATTGTCGGTGTCAAAATCATCGTCCTCGGTCCGGTAAGAAATGATGTGCTTTACGTTTACCGCCCCGCCAAACCATTCGAAACCATCGTCGCCCGAATAGGACACCTGCACGAAATCGATCAGGGTACCACTGCCCACCGAGTTGAGCGTCAGTCCGTTCACCTCGCTCCCCGTGGCCACTTCATAACCCGGAAACTCTATGCGCACATAGGTCAGCACCCCTGAATTGTCGCCATTGTCATTGCCACCATATTCCGATCCAATACCGCCTTCGGCCACTCCCGTGCCTCCCGGCAGATTGTTGATCCCGTTCCCGTTGATCACCAGTCCGCCCCAGTCGCTGTTGGCCCGGAATCCTGCACCCTGTAACGAGGTGAAGACTATCGGCTGCGCTTTCGTCCCCGCGGCCATGATCTTACCCCCACGTTCTACCGACAGCACACTCTTGTTGGTCGCCCTGATGACCGTGCCTGGTTCGATGGTCAGCGTCGCACCGGCATCCACATAGACCCAGCCGTCCAGCTTGACCACCCCGCTCCAGGTTTCATCCGTGGTGATGTGCACACCTCCGGTGCGCGTAAACTGCCCGTTGCCCTTGGTCACCGCCGGCGTCCCATAGGCCGCATTCACCGGATCCCAGTTCGTCCAGCCTTCCGTCCAGTCGTTCACACCGTCGAAAGCACCTACGTAACTCACCTTCTGAAAGAAGGCATTGTTGATGTCCTGCGCCTCTACCTGAATCAGCACAGCATACAATAATGTAATGGCTAGTAAAATTCTTTTCATGATCCTGTTTTTTAATGATTCATTGCTTCCTATCACTCTGTTTTATGGTTATTTCAACATATTCCCTCTTCAGATACTTTCTTACTTCGTTCTCACCTCAGGCTTGTTTTGCCTGGCCGTGTCTCTCCTCAACCACGAAGTCTCAAGATTCCTGACTCCCGATTCCAGACTCCTGACTCCAGATTCCAGATTCCCGATTCCCGATTCCAGACTCCCGATTCCTGACTCCCGATTCCTGACTCCCGATTCCTGACTCCCGATTCCCGATTCCTGACTCCTGATTCCTGACTCCAGATTCCTGACTCCCGATTCCTGATTCCCGACTCCCGATTCCCGATTCCCGATTCCAGACTCCCGATTCCAGACTCCAGATTCCTGACTCCAGATTCCTGACTCCCGATTCCAGACTCCCGACTCCCGACTCCCGATTCCAGATTCCCGATTCCAGACTCCAGACTCCAGACTCCAGACTTTTCATATTTTATTCTTCTGATATTGTTAAAGTTTCCAGACAAGGCTGAAAGAGAACTGCCGGTTGGGAGTGTAATTCCTGGTGAAAGCCTCCACATCCCCGTTCACACCGTGGTATTGAGCGAATCGGACCGGCTCATTCAGGAGATCTTTCACCCCTGCTTTCACACTGAAGTTTTTCCCGATGCCTTTTTGTACGGTCAGATCCAACCCGTTCTGGGGGAGTTCCCAGGTATGCGGATTGGTGGGGGTACCCACATAGGCAATCCGTTTTCCCACGACATTATAGCTCAGATTGATGTCCAGGTCTTTTTCAACGTTGTTGTAGAAGAGTCCCAAATTGATGATGTAAGGCGACTGGCCTGCCATCACCCTCAGGGTGTCGCGGGTAAACTCCTGTTCGGAGGTATTGATTTCACTTTTAATCAGGGAGGTATTAAAGACCACGGTCAGGTTTTTGAGAAACCCCCGGAATCCGGAGGTGCCTTCCAATCCTTCGAACCGTTTCCTGATATCGATCTCTATTCCTGTGCTGTACGCTTCTTCGGTGTTATAGGGGAAGTAGTCGTAAGTGGTCCCTGACGGGCGGAGGAAGGTCTCAATGGGGTCGGTGAACTTCTTGTAGAAGCCGGCCACCGATATCATCTCTCCCGGCCGGGGATACCACTCGTAACGGAGGTCGAAGTTGCCGGCATAGGCACTCTTCAGCTCCTTATTCCCATAAACGATTGCGAACAACTCAAAATCCTGGTAATCAAAGGGGGCCATCTCCCTGAACTCGGGGCGGTTGACGGTTTTGCCGTAGGAGAGCCTGAACAGGTGGGATTCAGTCATATTCCAGGTCAGGTTCACCGACGGGAAAATATCGAGGGTGTCGCGTGTGATGGGGGTTTTATCGGCATCTTCCCGCTCTTCAAAGAAATTGGTGATTCCGCGGTTCCAGTTTTCGAGGCGGATCCCTCCAGAAAGCGTGATTTTGTGGGTGACGGGCAGAGAGAGTGCCACATATCCTGCGGTGAGGATATCATTGGCGTCATAACTGTCTTTGGCCCTGGTGTTGTCGCGATAGGAAAGCCCGTGCTGTGTATAGGGTGCCGTTTGATCAAACCAGAAACTGGAGGGATTCATGATCTCTGACACAGGATCGAAAAAGAGGTCAGGGGGGTTACGCAAAGCGACGACCCCTACCAGCCTTGAGTTGAGCGACCGCTCTTTCTTCTCGTAAAAACCACCGGCTTTCAGCTGCCACGGCGTGGTCGAAAAGGGGAAAGTCATCTGATGGGTCAGATCCAGCTTTCCATTGCTGATCACCTCCTCCATGTCGATCCAGAGCCTTCCGGCAAGGTAGGGATTGGGAACATTTTGAATCCGCAGGTAATACTGGTTGTAACGGTCACTGGCTTCATCGGTGATCTGCACCTGCGTTAACCGCCGGTTGTCGGGCTGGTTTTTGTTGGTAAATCCATACCCCACAAGCCAGTTGACCCGGGTCCGCCCCTTGTTGAAGGTCTGCTCTCCGGCCAACTGTCCCGAATAGACCAACCGGCTGTCATATTTCAAATCAAACATCCGGAGCGTCTCGACATTGTAATAATTGATCCCATCGCGCTGTGTGGTCGAGAGGGTTCCCATCTGATTCAGAAAATTGCGGAACTCCAGCTTCTGGTTCTTTCCATAGAGGAAATTGAAATTCTGTATAATCCCGGTCTTATGTTCCGATTTGGCCTGCTGGTCGGTAAAATCAAAATTTCGGATCAACTCCCCCAGGGTTTCATCATAATTCTGGTATTCCACCCGCTGGTTGGTCGTAAAACTGGTGGAAGTGCCATAATTCAGGGAGGTGATATTCCCTACCGAAACCTTCCCGATCAGAAACCTGCGTAAAAAGGAGACCGAGAAGTTTTGATCGGGAAGGGGGGCTTTTGCCGACACCTCCCAGTTATTGGGGAAAAGCGCCGATATGGTGTTGATCTGAGCCGTCCGGTCAAGATAAGCGGAGGCATCGGGCCAGTCGTAGAGGAGGGCAAACGCTTCCGGGGAGGGGACACCGGCGGGCAAAGCCCTGGAACCATCGTCCCAGCCCAGCCAATCAGTCTTACTCCCTTCATGGGTCAGAAAATCCTTGCTGAAAGTGGCTCCTTCGTTGTACTTGGCCCCATAAGTAAGACTGAAACTATTTTCATCGGCCACATTCCTGGTTTGGATATTGATCGCCGCCCCGGCAAAATCGGCAGGCAGCTCGGGGGCAGGACTCTTATAAATCAAAATGTTGTCGATCAGTCCGCTGGGTATGGCATCAAAGGAGAAGGCCCGTTTGTCGGCCTCGAAACTGGGCGCCGTGGCATTGTTCAGCATCACCGAATTGTATCGCTCCTCCAACCCGCGAACCACCACAAACCGGCCATCGGTAATCGTAATGCCAGGCACCCGGCGCACCACCTCCGCCGCATCCTTGTCCTGGCTCCTGGAGATCTGTTGCGCCGTAATCCCACTGACAATCAAACTGCCCGATTTCAGGGTGTTCATCAGGGCGACTTCGGTGTTGCTCCGTTTCCGGGCCACCACCTTCACCTCCCCCACATCAATGGAGACTGGCAGGAGGTCAATGACCAATTCGGCATCCCCCACCCCGGGAACTTCCACCTTGATAATCTGATTCTCATAGGAAATAAAAGCCACCACCAGGTTGTAACTCCCTTTTGTGACGTCGGCAAGCACAAAATTACCGTCAAAATCGGTGATCGTTCCACGTGTGGTTCCCTGAATCAGCAACTGGGCCCCCACCAGGGTCTCCCCGGTTTTACCGTCCCGCACCGTTCCCCTGATGTTCCCCGCCCGCGCTTCTTTAAGCGCAGACAGGGATACCAGGAGCAAAAAGGAAATAACTACAAAGCGGCTTAACCGCACTTCGTTTGTGGTTGGGTTGAAAATAGATTTCTTATTGTTGTTAACAAAAAATGTGGGAAGGGTATCACGTGAATAAACCTTTTCTGGTTTCGTAAAAAACATCATAACAATTGCTCCTGAAATTCCACCACAAAGGTGAGGGGCCCTTGTTACAAGGTTGTTTCAAAAAAATGACAGTATCATTAAAGTTTGCCTGCCAGAAGGGAGTGGAAGCCAGATGCGGAAAACTGGGGATTCAGTCTTCCATTTTCAGGGGGGTGACGGCCAGGGGTTTGTATATGGGGCCGCGGGGCTGCAGGATGCTTTCGTACAGGATAATCCGGGAGGCCTCTGCCTCCTGGAACTCCTCCTGCTCCACCGAATGGATGATCTCTTTAAACCGCTTCTTCTCGTAGAGGTTTTTAATCCTGGCCAGGGTCAGGTGTGCTTTGAACGCGTGGTTTCCCGGTGCAAATCCCAAAGTTTCCAGCTCACGTTCCAGCAGGTCGGCCAGGCGGGGAGCCCCCTCCCATCCTTCTATACGGGCATATAAAACGGAGGGCACACCCTTAAAGGAAAAATAACCGAGACCCCTGACCATGCCCCTGCCAATGTGACAATCATGGCATGTCCGTCTCATCGCCTCTGTTATGGGAGCCATCATCTCATCAGGAGTATCCCCCAAAAACCTCACAGTCACGTGAAAATTGACCGGCTCTACCCAACTGATATTCTCCCCTCTGAATTGCGCCCTCAAGCTCTCGGTGAACTGCTTCAGTGGGGCTCCCGCTTCCACCGGAATCGCAATAAACGTACGCTTCATTTAGAGTGACCATTGGTTTTTCAATCGGTCAGGAGGAGGATTCCGCAAACACAGACTAAGAAATACCGGCCACCGGGAGGGTATGCTTACAAAAACCAGACGACCCGATGACTAACTGCCCGCCCTTTATGCCTCCCTAAAGCCATCCCCGCTCCACCAGAACCACGATCTCCTCAATAAGAAGATCTTCACCGTAGGGATCGTACTCGTCTTTCAGGTTATTCCGGAACAACCGGGCAATGCCCTGCCAGAATGCGGCCTGAAATCCTCCCCTGAACTCCTTGATGATGTCGTAACCGGTACGGCCCGTCTGCCGGTCAATCAACTTAATCAGCACCCTCCCGTCGCTGATGCTCATTTTCTTGAACTCCTCCTTGTAACGGGCCATCAGTTGGTCTTCCACCTTGCCGATCAGCCTGCGTTTCTCCCTGTCGGTTTTCAGCTTAATGTATTCAGGCTCGTATTGATCAAGCAATTCACTCGCTCTCAGCGCATACGGATACACCTTCTTCACCCGCTGGATTAACCTGTAGTATTGCCTTTCAAACCGGGCATTCCTGAACTCACGCCGCGGATAAACCCACACTTCCCTGATCTCCCGGTGGATCACCGTATCATTCCCAATGACATAACCAACGCCCACGCGGCTCGTATCTGCCACCTGGGCCACCGTTCCGGCCACTCCCAGAACCAGGAAAATCAGTATCAGGATTGGTTTTCTCACATCATCCGTTTGTCATGCAAAGGTAAAACGAAATCGCCTTCGCTTCATTATCCCTCTGCCAAAGTTTGTATCTTTGCCGCTGTCTCAAAAACCAGGCCATGACAGAACCCGTCAAAATACAGGTAAGCTCAGAAACCGGACCTCTGGAGGCGGTTATTCTCCACAGGCCCGGGCCGGAAGTGGAAAACATGACCCCCGCCAATGCGGAAAGAGCCCTTTACAGCGACATCCTCAACCTCTCGGTCGCTTCGGAAGAGTACGAACAGCTCAAGGGTGTCCTGGAGAAGGTCTCCATGACCTTTGAAATCCGCGACCTGCTTACCGGCATTCTGGGACTCCCTGAGGTCAGGGAGAATCTGGTCAGGCGCATCTGTTGCAATGAGGAGATCTGCCAGGCTGCGGAAATCCTGACGGAGCTTCCTGCGGAACAGCTGGCGGGCCAGCTCATCGAGGGGGTGCCACTGGTCAAGGACAACCTCACCCGTTTCCTGAGCCAGGAACGCTATCTCCTCAAGCCCCTCCATAACCTTTTTTTCACCCGCGACATCGCCATGGCGGTCAACGAACAGGTGATGACCGGCAGGATGGCCAACAGGGTCCGCGAACGGGAATCCCTTATCATGGAAGCCATATTCACCCATCATCCCCTCTTCGGCATTGCCCCCTGGAACCCCGTTACCCAGGAATCACCTGCCTCCTCCAAGGGAGTGGCCACCATGGAGGGAGGCGACTTCCTCGTAGCCCGCGAAGACACCTTCGTCATCGGTACCGGCGCCCGCACCTCCACCCAGGGCATCGACTTCTTCCTCCGGAGGATCTGTGAAACCACCCGCGAAACCCGCCATGTCATCGTACAGGAACTCCCCCGCTCCCCGGAATCCTTTATCCACCTCGACATGATCTTCACCTTCCTCGACAGGGATGCCTGCATGGTGTACGAACCCATCGTCTTCGAACTTAACCGGTTCAAAACCATCCATATCGAAACCGCCAACGGGAAGGTCCGTAAAATTGAACATGAACCCAACATCCTGGCGGCCCTCAAAAAGCTGGGCATGGATCTGGAACCCATTGCCTGCGGCGGCAACTCCGATCCCTGGATCCAGGAGAGAGAACAATGGCACAGCGGCGCCAACTTCTTCGCCTTTGCCCCCGGAAAAGTCATCGGCTACGCCCGGAATATCCATACCATGAATGAACTGAACCGCTATGGCTTCGAAATCATCACCGCCAGGGAAGTCATGAAAGGCGTCAAATCTCCCGATGATTACAAAAGATGCGTGGTCACCATCGCCGGCTCTGAACTGGCCCGCGGCGGCGGCGGCGCACGCTGCATGACCCTCCCCGTCAAAAGAACCTCCCAGGTTTAACCTGCAAAAAGAGACCCGGTCGACCCTTCGGAAAAGAGGCTGAAAACACCACACCAGCATGAAGAAACGAACCATGGCGGAACTCAACCGCCTTTCGACAAAGGAATACCTCCACACCCCTAAACTCCCGGTGACCGTCATCCTCGACAATATCCGGAGCTGCCACAACACGGGATCCGTTTTCCGTACGGCCGACGCCCTTATGATCGAAAAAATCTGGCTCTGCGGAATTACCGCCACCCCCCCCGACAAGGAAATCCATAAAACCGCACTCGACGCCGAAAAAGTGGTCGCCTGGGAATATGCCGCACACGCCTCCGATGTGGTCAGCCACCTCCATACCCTCGGATACCGCGTTTACGCCGTCGAACAGGTCGAAAACAGCATTCCCCTCCCCGCATTTCTCCCCCTCCCCGGTGAAAAAATAGCCCTTATCTTCGGAAATGAGGTGAAAGGCGTTCAGCAGGAGGTCGTCGACCTGTGCGATGGGGCCATTGAAATCCCTCAGTTTGGCACCAAACACTCCTTCAATGTGTCGGTAAGCGCCGGAATCGTCCTTTGGGACATCACCCAAAAAATAAGATTCCCCGCCAGCCACTCCCATCCCGCTCCCCGTGAATAAATAAAGGGTCACTCTCAACCTTTAGCACAACGTGAATAAATAAAGGGGCCCTCTCGACCCTCGGCACACCGTGAATAAAAAAGGGCCGCCCCCTCCATGGGGACAGCCCTTTTCCGCAGGAAAACCTGAAAGGGAATTTACTCCACGCCCTTTCTGATGAAGTCTCTGAACTCGTCCGCATCAAAGGTCACCGCCAACTGGTGCTCTGTGCCGTCAGGCTCTATGACCACGTGAAAGGGAATGCTGTTGGTATTGTATTTCCTGATCTGAAGGTCCAGGTTGACTTTTCCCATCGTCCTGAGGGTTTTCCCTTCAGCGTCACTCTTCCACTCCGATTCGGGCAGGGTCGTCCGGTCATCGGTATATAAGGCCACGACCACATACTTTTCAGAAAGCATACGAAGCACCTCAGAATCAGTCCACACCGAATTTTCCATTTTTTTGCAATTGGCACAGGCGTGCCCCTTAAAAACCAGGAAGAGCGGTTTCCCCTGTTCTTTGGCGCAGGCCAGTCCCTGCTCATAATCGAAATACCCGTTCAATCCGTGGGGGAGGTGAAGTTTATCGGCATACTTTGCGGGCCCGCACAAGGGTTGGGGCACGGTCGCACCCGGGGAGGTCATGGTTGCCACAGGAGCTGCCGTCACTGTAGCCGGCGGCAGCAACGCCGAAATCGGCTTCAACGGCGATCCCAAAAGCCCGGTAAATAGATATACCACAAAGGTAAATGCGGCTATAGCCAGAAACAACCGGCCTACCCCCAGATAAGGCAGGTCACTGTCGTGTGAAAATTTGATCTTACCCAGAAAATAGAGCCCCAGCAGGAAGAAAAGAACAATCCAGATGGCCAGGTAAAGATCACGCGACAGGAGGCCAAATCCGTATACCTGATCAATGTTGCTCAGGAACTTCAGTCCGAACGCCAGCAGTATAAAGGCAAAAACCACTTTGACCACGTTCATCCATCCCCCCGACTTGGGAAGTTTGCTCAGCGCCGACGGGAAGATGGCCAGCAGGGTGAACGGGGTGGCAAAGGCGAGCCCGAAAAAGAACATGCCCAGCAGGGGCCGCATACCGCCCCCCTGCACCGCCTCGATGATCAAAGCTCCGATAAAGGGCCCCGTACATGAAAAAGAAACAATCACGGTGGTCAGCGCCATGAAAAATGCCCCCACAATACCCCCCTGATCTGCCTTCGCATCGGTTTTATTGACCAGGCTGCTGGGCAACACAATCTCAAAGAGCCCGAAAAAGGAAAGGGCAAAAATGAAGAAAAGAATGAAAAACAACAGGTTGGGAATCCAGTGCGTGCTCAGCAGGCTTCCCACATTGGGACCGAAAATGCCGAAAGAGAACAGAGCCCCCAGCAGGGTAAAAATGGCCACTATCGACAATCCGAAAAAGAGGGCGCTGCGGATGGCCTTGCCCCGGTTTTCACTGCCCCTCATGAAAAAGGAGACCGTCATGGGAATCATCGGGAAAACACACGGCGTGAGTATGGCCGCCAACCCCGCCAACAATGAAATCAGGATAAACACCCAGAGGCTGTTCCCGCTTCCGCCATCCGCGGCCAGAGGAACCCCCGCCCCTTCTGCGGCAGCCGCCGCTGTTCCGGCCTGACTGAATGTGAATATGAACGGCACTTCAGCCGGCGGCAAACACTGCTCGTCGTCACAACCCATGAATTCCACATATCCTTTGATCTGGGTGACTCCCTCCCCCAACACCACCTTCTGCCTGAAAACCGCGGTATCACTGAAATAACGCAGATTCATCTGAAACGTGGGATCAAAAGTCTCCACAGGTTCCGGGAAAGCCAGCAACGCTCCCTCCCGGGTAAACAGGGTGGTGTCTTCAAACACGAAGGAAGTGGCAATGGGACCCCCCTCAGGGAGGTACGTGTCGTAAAGATGCCATCCCTTTTCCATGACCGCCATGAAAACCAGCTCGGCATTCTGCCCGTCATTCGAACTGCTGAAATTCCACTTGATGGGCTCTATCACCTGGGCACCGGCCCCCAGAGCCAGAAAAAAAGTCAGTACAAATATCAGTCGTCTCATCCTTATCGTTGGGTATAATCGTTTTTACTAGCTAATAACAAACAAACCGCAAAATGTTTCACGGCCTGAACAGATTTCAGACCTGCATGCTTTACGGCATGAGACGGGCAGGAGGGATGCTCAGCAGAAGAGATGGTCAGAGGATGATCTCCTCCTTGCTCTCATCGATAAAGCGGTATTCGGTCAGGGGCAGTGCCGGATTGGCGGTCACCTTCACCCACTTGTAGTATTTCAGGAACCACTTGTTGCGCGGGGAACGCCAACCGTTGGTCAGATAGGCGGCCAGGTAGGGATGGACGCTGACCGTGAGCTTCCGCTTATTGAGGTCCCTGAAGATATACCCGACCTTGCTGTGTATCTCATCGGCTATCAAGAGCGTGGGAACCACTTTCCCGCTCCCCTTGCACACCGGGCACACCTCTGCGGTTTCAATATGTTCCTCAGGCCTGACCCGCTGACGGGTAATCTGCATCAAACAAAACTTACTCAGAGGCAGTATGTTGTGCTTGGTGCGGTCTCCCGCCATGATCTCTTTCATGAATTCATAAACCTTATGCCGGTTGGCCGGCTGGTTCATGTCAATGAAGTCAATCACAATGATCCCTCCCATATCGCGCAAACGCAACTGCCGGGCGATCTCCTCACATGCCGCCAGATTGACATCCAGGGCACTGGCCTCCTGGTCCATGCCGCTCTTGGCCCGGTTCCCGCTGTTCACGTCGATCACATGAAATGCCTCGGTATGCTCAATGATCAGATAGGCCCCGTTCCGGAAGGAAACCGTCTTCCCAAAGGAGGTCTTGATCTGCTTCTCTATCCCGTAATGCTCAAAAACAGGCTGCCGCCCTTTGAACAACTTGACAATCTTCTTTTTGTCAGGATCAATGGACTCCAGGTAGAGGGCAATCTCCTCGGCTACCCCCGGATCGTTAACAATGATGTTGCTGAAATTGGGATGATAAATATCACGCAGCAGGGCCGTGGCACGATCCATCTCCCCAAGCACCAACCCGGGATTGTTCATCCGCCCCAGCTTCACAATCGCCGACTCCCACTTCTCTACCAACCGACGGATCTCCTGGTCGAGCTCCGCCACCTGCTTCTCCTCAGCGGCCGTACGCACAATCACCCCGTACTTCCGGGGCCTGATGCTCTGCACCAGCGTCTTTAACCTGATCTTCTCCTCATTCGACCTGATCTTCTGCGAAACCGATACCTTGTCACTGAAAGGCATCAACACCAGATTACGCCCGGCAATCGAAATCTCCGACGTCAACCGGGGCCCCTTCGTAGAGATGGGCTCCTTGGCAATCTGAACCAGTATCTTCTGGCCTACCTTCAGCTGCTCTCCTATCGAACCCTCCTTGTTGATATCAGGCTCCGACTGTATCCGGGAAATAGAGGTAATTTTGTTCTTCCGCGAGGAAACCAACCGCAGAAACTTGTTCAACGTAGAAAACTGCGGCCCCAGATCCAGATAATGCAAGAAGGCATCCTTCTCATATCCCACATCTATGAACGCAGCATTCAAACTGGGCATGATCTTCTTGACCTTCCCCAGATAAATATCCCCTACGGCAAACTTGGCTCCGCTCTTCTCACGGCCTAATTCAACCAGTCTCTTATTTTCAAGTAAGGCAATAACAATTTCGGATGGAGAGACATCAATAATTAAATCGCTACTCACAACCTGTTATTTATGAAATTTGTAAAAGACGGTCCTCGTGTCGTATAAAAGAGATTAAACCTAAAGTGAATGAATTACTTTAGGTTTAATCTGCTTTACCAAAACTCAGTTCAAACTGCTACTTTTTCTTCTTATGCCTGTTCTTCCGGAGTCTTTTTTTACGCTTGTGCGTAGCCATCTTATGTCTTTTTCTTTTCTTTCCGCTGGGCATAACCTCTTATTTTACCTGGTTCTTAACTTTCGAAACAAACGTTTTTGCCGGTTTGAATGAAGGAATGTTGTGCGACGGAATAATGATGGTCGTATTCTTGCTAATATTCCGGGCAGTCTTCTCAGCTCTCCTCTTCACCACAAAACTTCCAAATCCGCGAAGGTATACGTTCTTACCATCTACCAACGAATCTTTCACAGTTTCCATGAAAGCTTCCACTGCTTTCTGCACAGTTAATTTCTCGATTCCTGTGTTTTTAGAAACTTCATTAACGATATCAGCCTTTGTCATTTCTTAAAATATTTAATTTTCAACAATTTAATAAGTCTAAACCGGTGTGCAAAAATATAAATTATTTAAAAGAAAATATCCTTTGGGAAAAATTTATTTTTGCTTTCCTCT
>Ga0209313_1001841_pt1 | contig 12666 bp, 5 predicted proteins | sample BioC13SIPDNA_3_FD_185748 | JGI IMG/M metagenome (GOLD analysis project Ga0209313, IMG submission 185748) | Anaerobic biogas reactor microbial communites from Washington, USA - Biogas_R2_B C13 SIP DNA (SPAdes) (version 2) | ecosystem: Engineered > Bioreactor > Anaerobic > Unclassified | place... | reverse complement strand
AAGACTCCAAAGCGGGGCAAGCCCGCAACCCAACCTTCACAAAAACATGCGCGCATCATGCGCACAAATCCCGAACAAAGACTCTAAAGGCGATCCACCGTCTCGGAGCAGCCCGAGCCGGAATAGCCGTGGACTTGCAGATCGTTGGAGAAACCTGGGATTCTCAGTTCGCCGACGATCCCCCGGACGGTCGGTTCGTCCCGCGCCAACGAGTAAAGACCGCGGCCATCGGTTTCCGCCAGGTCCGGTTCGTCAGCGCCGGCCGTCGGCACGTTGGTCTGAGAGAAATTCACTTCCCCGGTAGCATCGACCAAACCTATGGAGATGATGTCGCTTCCTTTGCCGAACAGACGCCCCCAGCGTTGTAGCGTGCCTTCGATCAGACGGTACTTCTGCGCGCGTTTTGAGCGGAACATAGCGAGACTCCCCAAGGCCCGCAATCTGCCTGCAGGCCCCAGTATAACCACTGGAGCAATTCAGTTGCAGCACACAGATCATCCCTGCCTATCTCTTCAGGCCGGGAAACGGCGGACATGTCACGCTGCAATCCGCGCCACCCGTGCCACCGATCCGTGGTGAGCCGCAGTCGAGTCTCGTCGTCGGCCTCGCCGATCGTCGCCAGACCCGTCTTCACGGGCGTCTGCGGGGGGGCCGTTGCTCATGTTCCGGCTCCTCCCCCGACCGCCGATGCCGTCCCGTCAACACCTGGCTGATTCCGACGGCGACCGCCAGATGGACCAGCGACGTGTCGCGTTTCTGGTCGAGGCAGACCGCCGCGTTGCGTAATACGTCTTCTGTGGCCGGTTCAATGGGTGAAAAGTGGGAATACTTCTGCAAGGGGCCCGGCAACACGGATGATGCACCCAGGCGGGCATGTGTCTCGGGGAAACCGTCGGAAACGGCAAAAAGCTCGTTGGGGGACAGGCCGCGGGCCGAATCGTCACCGCCGCCAGGCGGAGCGGTACCGGGTTGCGGCTCGATGCTGCTGAATGCGGCCGGCAGTCCAGGCACGACCATGGGGGATGCCGCTTCGGGCGAGGGAACCGACTCGCGGCCCGGGGGCTCACTCGATCTGAAGTCGTCCACGTCGGCCCGAGCGTCATAGGCCGTTTCCTGCTCGATGGCCAGGTCGAAGGCCGTCAATCGTCCCCGCGAGCCGTTGAGCGAATTCAGCGTGTCGTGAGATGGAGCGGCTGAGGAACGCGCCGCCGAAGCCAGCATATCTTCCGCCGTCGTCAGAAGTCCGGGTTGCAGGCCCAGTGAACGGTGCACGGCAAGGTCCGCCCGCGGAGAACCGAGTTCCGCAAACACCTGGTCGTAGGCCGCATGCGTGACGTCCACCATTCCCTGGTCGCGGGGAGTGGAAACAAGGTCGTCGGGCGCCACCCTTTGAGGGCTCGGCGCCGCCTGTCTGCCGAGTGCTTCTCGCGAGCCGGCCAGGTCGGGTCTGCCGGTGCTGTATGGTTTCGGCAGATCGGAGCGATCGCTCGACGGGCTCTGGACCGCTGTACTGCCTGATCCACTCACCCCCGACGGTGCTACGATCATGCCGTCGCAGGACGAAAAGCTCACGCCCGAAAAGCCTCCGAGAACGATCGTTCCGCCATCACTCACAGGATCCGCACCGGTAACCGAGAGCAGAAGTCGGTCTTCAATCGGCTCGACGGCGAGACGTCGCTCAAGGTGGTCGGCCGAGCGATTGGTGCTCGAACGTCGAACCCGCACGGAACCGAATCCAATCGAACGCAAGAACTTGTCGATCATGATGTTGCCTGGGGTTGATGTCGGTCTGCGGTTTGACGCGGCGTTTCCTGGGTGGGCTTCGACTCGCCGCCGGCGCCCAATCGGGCAAGGAGGGCGGCGAACTGCGGGTGACCGCGGAAGGGAACAAACGCCGGTTCTTTGAGCATTCGGTCTGAATCGGAGAAGCCCGCCTCGACCGCTTCGCGCAGGGTCGCGAGGACGGCATCCTGCCATGCGGATGGAGCCGGTTCGATCTCCGAGCCTTCCCCCTCGGTTTCCGCCGATGCCGCCTCCGCCAGTTCGACGGCCACGCTGAAGAGTCGTTCCGGATCGCCCGGCCAGAGTTGCTTGCGAGCCAGCGCGATTTCGATCGCCTCGTCGACGCGGCCCTGCTGCCGCAGAAGCTCTCCCAGGTTCCGGTAGTGGTTGCTGAGGAACTGCCGGAAACGGGCCACGCCGGGGGCCCGATCGAAGGCGAATTGCTGGTGTTCGACGGCCTGGCGGAAACTCGATTCCGCCTCGTCCAAATTGCCGAGGTGGCGAAAGGCCATGGCCAGGTTGTTCTGCGCCCCGCCCAGGCAACTCCGATGGTTGAGTTCCTCGGGGTAGTCGACCACCAGTTGCCCGAAGAGTTCGATCGCCTCGCCGAGCGGCTCTTGAGCTTGCCGGTAGTTACCCGCCTCGGAGCAGGCTCGCCCGAGGTTGTTGCAACTGACCGCCAGGTCCGAACGGAATTGGACCAGGGACGGGGCCTTGCGGAGCAGACGACGCCTGATTTCGACCGCCTGGTGGTAGGCCTCGATGGCCTCGGCGTCGCGTCCGCCGTGACCCAGGAACGTCCCCAGATTGTTGTAGGACAGTCCCAAGTCACTCAGATATTCGATGGAATCCGGCTGGGCCTCGGCGAGCGCCGCTTGGATGTCGAGCGCCTTCCGGCAGGCCTCTTCGGCGCGCTGAACGTCGGTTGCGGCGTAGGTGAAACTGAGATTATTGAAGGTCACAGCCAAAGCACTCTGGTATTGCAGTTCCTCGGGGTGCAGGCCGGCAAGCTGCTCCTGGATGGCCGTAGCGGCCAGAAAGTACTCTTCTGCTTTGGCCGGGTCGCCTGCCCGGTGTTCGATCATGCCAAGATTGGCGAGCGTCAGCGCCTTGTCGTTGAGGATCCGGGCGTCTCCGGGCGTCTTCTGCAGTAATTGCTCCTGAAGTTTCAGGGCGGCCTGCAGCGCCGTGCGGGCCTCAGCAATCTCGCCGGCCGCCCCGTGAAGCAACCCCATGTCGTTGTAGCAGAGCGCCATTTCGGCACGGTAGTCTCGGCCTCTCTCCCCTTCGTCGGCGAGCTGCTCGAATATGGCGAGAGCCTTGCCATATTCCACGAGAGCCTGTTGCCGGTCGCCGATCTGCTCGTGGATCTTGCCGCTCTTGAAACGGGTGTAGGCGAGGTCGACCTGCAACTCCGGATCCTCGGTGGCGTGCGTGGCAAAAGCTTGATAGTACTCCAGCGTATCCCGGAGCAGTTCGGCGCGGACCGCTTCCGCCCCCGGCACGTGGGCCAACCGCTCCGCCAGCCGTGCGCCAAACCGATCGACGACTTCCCGGGCCTGGCGGTAGTGGCTCTCGGCCCGGGCAAGGCTGGCCTCCGACTGCTCGAGTGCCGCCTTTGTCTGCTCGTGGGCGCCGGCAATCATCAGCGTGCTCGCGGCCAGAACGGCGGCCGCCACGATTGCCACGCAGGCCGAGGCGGCCACCAGCCGGAAGTGGCGACGAGTCCATTTTCCGGTGCGGTCCATCCAGTTGGGACGCCGGGCAAGCGTCGGCTTTCCCTCCAAGAATCGCCGCAGGTCGTCGGCGACTTCCTGCGCCGTGTCGTAACGCTGATCCGGCGATTTGGAGATCGCTTTGAGAATGATCGTTTCCAGATCGGCGGGAATCGAGGGCCTGACTCGCCGCGGCGGACGCGGCTCTTCGTCGCCGATCCGGCGCAAAAGGTCCGCCCGGTCGTCGCCATGGAACGCCGGTTGGAGCGTCACCGCTTCGTAAAGCGTGATCCCGAGCGAGTAGACGTCGGATCGCTGGTCGAGCAGGTTCGACTTGCCCGTGGCTTGCTCGGGGCTCATGTAGCGAAGGCTGCCGAGCACCTGGCCCGTCAGCGTCAAACCCGCCTCGGACGACTCGAAACGAGCCAGCCCGAAATCCGTAACCCACAACTTCCCGGTGCGGTCGAGAAGCAGGTTCGACGGTTTCACGTCGCGGTGGACGATCCCGCAATCGTGAGCGTGCTGAAGGGCTTCGGCCGCCTGAATCCCCAATTGGCACACGACCCGATAGTAGTCGCGGCCGGCGCTCGATTCGACCGTGGTCAAAGCCCGCAGAGTCGACCGGCTTGCCGGATGATCCACCACGGTGCGAGTCGTCTCGCCGGACGCGGCGTCTCCCTGGCCGGCGTCCAGACGCATCTTTCGCTCGCGGACCTGGGCCAACACCCGATCGAGGGAATCGCCCTCCACGTACTGCATGGCGTAGTAGTGGACGCCTCGTTCGCAACCCACCGAGAAGACGGGAACGATGTTGGGGTGGTGAAGCTGGGCCGCGGCTCGCGCTTCGTTCTCAAATCGGGTGATCTGCTTCTGGTCGAGGACGGCCGCGAACGGGAGCACCTTGAGGGCAACCCGGCGATCCAGCGAAATCTGGCGGGCTTCATAGACGATGCCCATCCCTCCCCGCCCGATTTCGCGGATCAGAACGAAATCGCCCAGTTGCCTCTGAGACGGCGGGCGCTGCTTCTTCTCCACCGTCGCACCCGCTTCGCCCACAGCAATCAAACTGGTCGCCCGATCGAGGAAATCCAGACCGCGGAGAGAAGCCAGCAAGGCTTCCTTCAGGTCGGGGTGAGTCGCCTGGATCGCATCCATATCGGGCAAACAATCGTGCTCCCGGGCCGAGAGGTAGTCGTCCAGAACGCTCGCCAGACGCTCTTGCTGCTCGCGCGTAAGCTTGTCGATCGGCGATGTCGGTTCGGAATCCGTCATAGCTGACTTCTTCATCGGGCTGTCAGTTCACTCCCAACGCATCCAGTTGCTGCCGCAGTTGATTGACCGCCCGCAGCCACAGCATTCTCGCGGCACCGGACGTGCGGTGCGTCCGCTCCGCGATTTCTTTGAACGGCAAACCTTCCAGGTGTCGCAGGACTATCACTTCACGGTACTCCGGACGCATCTGGGCCAGTTGGTCGGCAAGGATGACCGTATACTCGCGGCGGCTCGCACTGGCGCTGGGGGAGGTTGCCTCGTCTGCCAGGACCGCCCCCAGGTTGGCCGTCGATTGCTCGATCGCCGCCCCCATCCTCTCCAGCGACACCTCGCGGTGAACGGCTCGCTTCTCCGTCATGATATGGCGTTCGACCAGACGCGCCAGATTGTTGGCCAGTATTTTTCGCAGCCAGGCCAGAAATTCGCGCTCCGACTCGCCGCGAAACTGGGCAAAATCGCGGTGGGCCTCCAGGAACGTCTCCTGGACCACGTCGGAGGGACTCACGCGAGCACGAAGCTTCGCGTTCAGTTGTGCCGACGCCAGCAAACGGAGATAGTTGCCATACAACTGCAGAAGCGGTCCCAGAACAGCGTCGGGAGCTGCCCGGGCATCTCTAAGCAGTTGCTGTGGATCGGGTTGCGAAACATTGCACATAGTGTCACCAACCCATTAGGCCGGATTCCGGGGTGCTTGTCACCCGGAGGTAATGAGGATTCTCGCAAATCACCTCTGTGGTGGGGATTCCGGATGAACCCCAAATATTCCAACACCACCACCCCCCAAGAAACCTCCCCAAATGTTCAACTTTCCTATTGAAAAATCCTGCCGGATTGCTATCATGTACGCATGATCACATGTACATCCGACCACCCAGCCGTCCGCCTCCTCACCGACCACCCCGACCGCTTCGCCCGACAAGGCGCCGTCGTCGCCTCCTGGCGCACCTACCGCGGGCGCCGCCTCGGACCCTACTACCGACTCGCCTGGCGCGAAACCGGCCGACAACGCTCCATCTACCTCGGCCCCGACGGCCCCCTCGTCGACGAAGTCCGCCGCTGCCTCCACCAGGCCCAGACCGCCCGGCGCCTCATACGAGAGCACCGCCGCAACCGGCAACTCTTCCGAGAAAACGTCGTCCGGCCCCTCGAACAGTACGTCAAAGAGATATTCCGCCTCTTCGGCAATGGCCTCTACGTCAAAGGCTCCGACATCGGCGGGGTCAAAACCGCCGGCCCTCGCCTCACCGCCGCCGACGTCCCTGAACACCTGATCCCAAAATTTCCCCTCCCATTCCCGTCCTTCCTCGCCAATCCCGCCTGCAACCCGACGCGTGAGCAAGGCCAACCCACCACCCCGACCCGTCAGCCAGGCCAACCCGACAGTAACCCGACGCGTGAGCGAGGACAATCAGACAGTAACCCGACGCGTGAGCGAGGACAACCCGACACCAACCCGACGCGTCAGCGACGACAGCACACTCCTTCCCCCTGCCACCAACATCACTCTCCGGAATTCCCCGACTTCGTTGACCAAAAACGCCCCCACCATCCACCTCTCGACCCCAAGCCGCGGCAAGCCCGCGACCCAACCTTCACAAACATGCGCGCACCATACGCACAAGTCCAAAAGACACTGAAGAAGTCGAGTTCATCCGGTGTGAGCGCAGGTTCCATCCTCGCCGCGGAGGAACGGTGCCTCGTCTCTTGTTGCCGACGCGTCTAAACGGTTGTTTGTCAAGCGGTTATGGCTGTCTTGCAGCAGAGAAGAGGCGACGGTACTCTTGGTGTACTTCGCACCCTACGCGAATGCCGGATGAACCACATGAAGGAGTCTGGATATGCTGCGTTCATTGACGACCCCCCTGGCGATTCTCGCGGCCTGGATCGCGATTGCGGTCGCCCAAACGGTCCTGGCGACCGATCGTCTGGAGGACGGCTTCCGCAACCCGCCGCCTGAGGCAAGGCCCGGCGTCTATTGGTACTTCATGGACGGAAACCTCACTCGCCAGGGCATGAGCGACGACCTGGAAGCAATGAAGGCGGCAGGGATCGGCAACCTGGTCTTTCTCGAAGTCAACGTCGGCGTTCCTCGCGGACCGGTCGATTTCCTCAGCGAGCCATGGCAGGATCTGTTCACGCACGCCGTCCGCGAAGCGGAGCGGCTGGGGATCGAAATCACCCTCGGTTCCGGGCCGGGCTGGGCCGGCAGCGGCGGCCCCTGGGTGAAGATGGAACAGTCGATGCAGCACCTGGTCGCCTCGTCGGTCGACGTCAAGGGGCCGGCCAGGTTCGATGCCGTGCTGCCCCGTCCCGAACCGCGGGAACCGTATTTCGGCCGGCGTCCCATGTCGGAGGAGATGCTCGCACAATGGGAGTCGTTCTACGAAGACGTGGCCGTGCTGGCCTTCCCCACCCCGACCGCCGAAGGCACGGTCGCCGACGTCGACGAGAAGGCGCTCTACTACCGCGCCCCCTATTCCTCGCGCCCGGGAGTGAAACCCTACCTGCCGGCTCTTGCCCATTACCAGGAACCGCCGTCCGCCGCGGTCGTCGCCCCAGACCAGATTCTTGACCTGACCGATCGGCTCGGCGCCGAGGGTCGCCTCGACTGGCAGATCCCCGCCGGCAATTGGACTGCGATGCGATTCGGCCGCCGCAATAACGGCGCCACCACGCGCCCGGCGCCTCAGCCCGGACTGGGATTCGAATGCGACAAACTCGACGCCGGGGCCTTCGACGCCCACTTCGACCACTATGTAGGCAAGTTACTCAACAAGGTAGGCCCCCGCGAAAAAGACCGGGGCTGGACGACGTTGCACATCGACAGTTGGGAAATGGGAGCCCAGAATTGGACCGGTGCGTTTCGAAAAGAGTTTCGCCGGCGTCGGGGTTACGATCTGCTTCCCTTTCTGCCCACCTACACCGGCCGAATCGTCGGCAGCCTGGAGTTGAGCGAGCGTTTCCTGTGGGACGTGCGACTGACGGCCCAGGAACTGGTGCTCGAGAATCATGCGGGGCGTCTCAAGGAACTGGCCCGGAAGCACGGATTCGGACTCTCCATCGAACCCTACGACATGAATCCCTGTTCCGATCTCGACCTGGGCAGCGTCGCCGACGTGCCCATGTGCGAGTTCTGGAGCGAAGGCTACGGCTTCGACACGTCCTACAGTTGCCTGGAATCGACGTCGATTGCCCACGTCCTGGGCCGCCCCGTCGTTGCGGCCGAGGCCTTCACCGCCAACAGTCGCGAAGCCTGGAAGCTCTTCCCGGGAGCCGTGAAGAACCAGGGCGACTGGGCCTTCTGTATGGGGATCAACCGCTTCGTCTACCACACCTTCGCCCACAAGCCGCAGGGACGCCGGCCGGGCATGGTCATGGGGCCTTACGGCGTGCACTGGGATCGAGGGCAAACCTGGTGGCCCATGGCGTCGGCCTACCACCAGTACATCACCCGCTGCCAGTTCATGCTGCGGCAGGGGCGGAGCGTTGCCGACATTCTCTACCTGACTCCGGAAGGCGCACCCCACGTCTTCCGGCCGCCGCCGTCGGCGTTGCAGGGGACGGGCAGCATTCGCGATCGCCGGGAGTACAACTTCGACGGCTGCTCGCCCACGACCTTGATCTCCAAAGCAAGCGTTCGCGATGGCCGCATCGTCTTCCCCGGAGGTGCAGCCTACCGCTTGCTGGTCCTGCCGGCATTCGAAACCATGACCCCGCCCCTGCTCGGGAAGATCAAGGAACTGGCGGAAGCCGGGGCGACGATCGTCGGCCCGCCGCCCCAGAAGTCGCCGAGCCTGGTCGACTATCCGCAATGCGATCGGAACGTTGCTGAACTGGCCGCCGAACTCTGGGGACAAACGACTCCGCCCACCGACGTAGTCCGACGCAAGGTCGGCCGTGGGGCGATCGTTTGGGGTGGCGATCTCGTCGTTACTCCGCCCGGCAAGCCTGTGCCCCAGCCGATCGAACGCGCCCGTTGGATCTGGTATCCGGAGGGTAACCCGGCGGCGGCCGCCGCTCCGGGCAGTCGCTACTTCCGCCGGGACTTCTCTATCCCGAGCGGGAAAAGCATCCGTGGCGCACGGCTCCAGATCACGGCCGACAACTCCTGTCGAGTCTGGCTGAACGGACATCCGGCCGGCCAGGCCGACAACTTCCACGTGGCCTCTACGAGCGACGTCACGGACCTGCTGACGCCGGGTGACAACCTGTTGGCCGTGGACGCCGCCAACGGCGGCGACAGCCCGAACCCGGCAGGGCTCATTGCCGGTCTGCGAGTCGAGTATGGCGACGGTGATACTCTCGAATTGGTCACCGACGGCGATTGGCAGGCAGCTCGCGAAGTGGGTGGTCAATGGCCCGCTTCCGCAGAATCGATCGACGACTGGGTGGGAGCGAAGGACCTCGGACCGATCGCGATGGCTCCGTGGCGGCTGGAACCGGCACCGGAAACGTGCCCTGACCTCTACCCGCACTACGAAGCGACCGCCCGGCTGCTGACCGGAATGGAGGTGCCCCCCGACTTCGAAGCAGAGGGACCGATTCGCTACACCCACCGGCAGGCAGACGACTGGGATCTCTACTTCGTCGCGAACCGGACGGCCGAGACGGTCGAAACGCCCTGCGCCTTCCGCCTCGAAGGCAGACAGCCCGAGTTGTGGGATCCGCTCACCGGAGCCATTCGCGATCTGCCGCAGTTTCTGGAACATGCAGGACGGACCACCGTGCCCATGCGGTTCGAGCCGCACCAGAGTTTCTTTGTCTTGTTTCGAAGTGGCAGGCCGAGCCCAGACGGCAAGATGAGCGAGACCGAGAACTTCCCCATCCCCACAAGCGTTGGCGAAATCGGCGGACCTTGGCAGGTGAACTTCGATCCGGAATTGGGCGGACCCGGCGAGGTGACGTTCCCTGTGCTGGAAGACTGGACCCAACGATCGGAACCGGAAATCAAGCACTTTTCCGGAATCGCCACCTACCGCACTACCTTCGACTTGCCGCCCGGAACCGCATCGGAGGAACAAAAGCTCTTGCTTGATCTGGGTGTAGTTCACAATCTGGCCCGGGTGCGGCTGAACGGGCAGGATCTCGGCGTCCTCTGGTGTGCACCCTGGCAAGTGGACATGACCGGCGCGGTGCAGGAGCGAGACAATCGGCTCGAGATCGAGGTGGCCAACCTGTGGCCCAATCGGTTGATCGGCGATCAGGCCTTGCCGCCCGAGCAGCGGATCGGTTGGACGACCTTCGAACCGTACAAGGCAGATTCGCCGCTACTGTTGTCAGGGCTGCTGGGACCGGTGAGCATCCGGACCGTGAGACAAACCTGCTCGGTGGACCGCGGGGACGTCACCGTCACGGCCTTGAGATGCTGTGAACGGATTGAACCGGTCCGCGTTGACAATCCGGCGCCGACATTCTCCTGGCAATTACAGAGCGACCGAAGAGGTGTCCACCAGACCTCCTACCAGATACTCGTCGCCTCAGACCCCGAACTTCTGAACTCGGGTGCCCCGGACCTGTGGGACAGTGGCCGCGTGGAATCCGGGCAATCGCAGTATGTACAGTACGACGGGCAGCCGTTGCACTCGTCACGGCGCTATTTCTGGACCGTGCGCGTTTGGGATGACCGTGACGCGGAGTGCAGCCGCTGCCAACCGGCGACCTTCATCACCGGGCTGCTGGACGACTCCGACTGGCAGGCGAAGTGGATCACCATGGAACGAACCGACACGGATCCTTTGCCGATCTTCCGAAAGTCTTTTCGGCTGGCCAAACCGGTGTCGCACGCGGTGATTCACGTCTGCGGTCTGGGCCAATACGAACTATCGATCAATGGGCAGCGGATCGGCAACCGAGAAATGGATCCCGGCTGGACCAACTATCGAAAGACGTGCCTCTACAGTTCCTACGACGTGAGCGACTCGTTCAAACCGGGCGAAAATGTGATCGCCGTGATGCTCGGCAACGGCATGTACAATGTGGGCGGAGGGCGGTACGTGAAGTTCACCGGCACCTTCGGGCTGCCGAAACTCGTCTGCCAGATGCATCTGACCTCTGCCGACGGCACGTCGGAGATCGTTCGATCGGATGAAACCTGGAAGTGCTCCCTCGGCCCGATCCTCTTCTCGTGCATCTACGGAGGCGAGGACCGCGATGCGAGACGCGAGCCGCCAGGCTGGAATGCCCCCGGCTTCCAGGACCAAGATTGGACGCCTGCCGTGGTGTGCGAGGGTCCGGGTGGCCGCCTGGCAGCCCAATCGGCCCCGCCGGTCACGGTGGCCGAGAAGTTGCCGGCCACCGCAATCACACGTCTGGACGATGGGCACTACGAGGCCGATTGTGGCTGGAACCTGTCGGCACGACCGTTCGTCCGAGTCCAAGGCAAACCGGGGGATCAGGTGACGATCACCTGCGCCGAAAGACGCGGCAATCCCTGGCAGGGGCACTCGTACACGTATACCCTCCGCGGCGAGAGGAGTTCCGAAGGCGAGGTCTTTCGCCCGCGGTTCACCTTCTTCAGCTTCCAGTACCTCTACATCTCCGGTGTCGATGTTGCGGGCGATGCGTCCGGGAACTCCGAACGCCCCTTGTTGATCGAGGCAGGCAGCGAGTTTCTCACCAGTTCGGCTCAGGCAGCGGGCGGCTTCGCCTGCTCCAACAACCTGCTGAACGATATCGACGCCATGATCGCACGTTCGGTGCGGAGCAACCTGCAGAGTGTGCTGACCGACTGCCCTCACCGGGAGAAACTGGGCTGGCTCGAAGTGGCTCATCTGATGGGCCCTTCGATTCTCTATCGCTACGACGCCCAGGGCCTCTTTCGCAAGATCTGCCGCGACACGACCGAGTCGCAACTCGAAAGCGGCATGGTGCCCGACATTGCACCGGAGTACACGCGATTCAAGAACGGGTTCTTTGAATCTGCCGAGTGGGGCAGCGCATGCGTGCAGTTGCCCTGGCTTCTCTATCGCTGGTATGGCGACCGTGCGATCCTGGCCCGGCAATACGAAACTATGGCCAAGTACGTTCGCTACCTGGCCGATACCCGAAACGATGCCGGACTGGCCAGGCCGGGACTGGGCGACTGGTACGATTGGACGCCGGAGAAAGGCCACGTCGGTCCCTCGCAGTTGACGCCGCCGGAATTGCCTGCGACGGCCTTTCTCTACGACAATGCGCGAATCATGGCTCGGGTTGCCGGGCTGACTGGCCATGAGGCAGATGTGGCTCCGTTCGAGCAACTCGCGGAACAGGTCCGGCATGACTTCGTCGCGGCCTACTACGACCGGGACTCCAAGAGCGTCTCCACCGGGTCCCAGGCCGCCCTGGCGACCGCGCTGTTCTTCGACCTGGTGCCGGAAGAGGATCGGCAACCGGTCCTGGCCAATCTCGTCGCCGAATTGGAACGATCGGGATACCGCCAATCAACCGGCGAGGTCTGTTTCAGGATGCTGCTCCAGACCTTGGCGGACGCCGGACGTTCCGACCTCGTCTTTCGTATGCTCAACCGCGCCGGCCCCCCCGGGTACGCTCACATGCTCCAACTCGGCTTCAAAACACTCTCCGAACGCTGGGACAAGCCCGGCGCTTCGATGAACCACTGCATGTTCGGCCATGCACAGGAGTGGTTCCAGAAATCGATCGTCGGCATCCGACAGGCCCCCGACTCCGTCGGCTTCAGGCATCTCGTCCTGCGACCCGAACCGGTCGGCGACTTGGCGTCCGCCTCGGGTCATTTCGACAGTCCCTACGGCCGAATCGAGAGTCGCTGGAAGATCGCCGATGGACAATTCGACTGGCATCTTCGTGTGCCTCCCGGTACGATCTCGGAGATCCATGTGCCCACATTGCACCCCGAGGGGGTGTTAGAAAGCGGGAGATCGGCAATCGAGTCGAAAGG
>Ga0209313_1001836_pt1 | contig 12683 bp, 7 predicted proteins | sample BioC13SIPDNA_3_FD_185748 | JGI IMG/M metagenome (GOLD analysis project Ga0209313, IMG submission 185748) | Anaerobic biogas reactor microbial communites from Washington, USA - Biogas_R2_B C13 SIP DNA (SPAdes) (version 2) | ecosystem: Engineered > Bioreactor > Anaerobic > Unclassified | place... | reverse complement strand
ACAACGACCGCTACGAGATCCGTCGCGAGTCCGGATTCCACAACTCATGGATCCAACCACTCTCGTTGCCACAATTCCAGCAGCAACAGGGACCATAGTCGGTAGGCATGGTCAAAACGCCCGGCGATATGCTCCTCGACGAGGCGGTCCACGGCAGCCGGGTCGAAGAGCCCCCGCTGGCGGGTACGCGGATCGGAAAAGACCTCCCGGGCAAAGCCGGCCAGCGGTCCCCGAAACCAGTGGTCGATCGGGACCCCGAACCCCATTTTCCGGCGTCGGACGATCTCCTGGGGGATCAAGTCGTCGAACGTCTCCAACAGGATCCGCTTGCCTTTGCCGCGGCGGAACTTGCGTGCCAAGGGCATGCGGGCGGCCAACTCGACCACGCGATAGTCGAGCATCGGCTGGCGACACTCCAGCCCGTGCGCCATGGAAGCAATATCCACCTTGGTCATCAGATCGCACGGCAGGTACGTCATCAGATCGACCAGGCTTGTCGCGGTGACCGGATCGCGCATTCGGCACTGCACCGCCGCGTCGAGCAGAAACCGGATGGGGTCTTCGTCCGGCAGTCGAGCCATGAAGTCGTCGCTGTAGAGTTCGGCACGGCGGGCTTCATCGAAAATCGCGATCCAGCCAAGGTAGCGAGGCCAGTGAGGGAGGGCCAACATCGCGGCAAACCGCTTGAGACGGCGGCGAAACGACTTCTGCCGCGGACTGGCCGGCAGACGCTGCCAGAGTCGCCCCGCCAGCATCGCCCGGCCGGGCCAGGGCAAACGGTCCAGCCAGCGGGCAAGGGCAACGGCCTTGTAGCGAGGATAACCGGCAAACAGCTCATCGCCGCCGTCGCCGGTCAATGCCACCGTGACGTGACGGCGGGTCATCTCCGAAACGTACCAGGTGGGAATGGCAGAGCTGTCGGCGAAAGGCTCGTCGTAATGCCAGACGAGCTTCGGCAGAATGTCCAGCGCGTCCGGTTCGACCCGGAATTCCTCGTGATCGGTGCCAAAACGTTCGGCAACCAGGCGGGCGTAGTTGGTCTCGTCGAATTCCTTGACGCGAAACCCGATCGAAAAGGTCTTCACAGTCCGGTTGCTGAGCTTCTGCATCAGCCCCACGACAACCGTCGAATCCACCCCGCCCGACAGGAAGGCGCCCAACGGCACCTCGCTCTGAAGCCGCATTTCGACGGAGGAGGTCAACAGTTCGCGAAGCTCTTCGCGGTCTTCTTCCGGTCGCTGGCGCAATTCGAGATTCAGGTTGGGCTGCCAGTAGCTCTTGATCGTCAGTTGGTCGTTCTGCCACACGGCATAGTGCCCCGGCGGCAGTTTATGGAATCCTTCCAGGATCATCCGCGGATGAGGAACGTACTGATAGGTCAAATACTGGTCGACCGCCCGGGGATCCAACCGGCGCGGTATGCCCGGCACCTCCAGCAGGCTCTTCAGTTCGCTGGCAAACAAGAACCGCCCGGGCTCGGTGCGGTAGACCACCGGCTTCTGGCCGAGCCGGTCTCTGGCGATCAGGATCTGCTGGCGAGTGCGATCCCAAATGGCAAGCCCGAACATGCCGTTGAGATGCCGGAGGCATTCGGGACCCTCATCCTCGTAGAGGTGAACGATGGTCTCCGTATCGCTGCGAGTGCGAAACACGTGGCCGGCGCCTTCCAGCCGGCGCCGGAGATCAAGATAGTTGTAGATCTCGCCGTTGAAAACGACCCAAACGGAACCGTCTTCGTTCGAGAGCGGCTGTTGCCCTCCGGCCAGGTCAATGATGGAGAGCCGCCGGTGCCCAAGAACGACGCCCGGGTTGAGCGAGTAACCGGGCCGCGGCGAAAGAGGAACGCAATGGCTGCCCGACTCGTCCGGACCGCGGTGCCGCAAGGCCTCGACCATCCGTTTGAGTGTTGCGTCGTCAATCGCCTTGGCGGGGTCCGTCCAAATTGCTCCGGTGATTCCGCACATGGCATGGAGGGCCGAATAGATACCGCAACACCGACTCCCTTCCGATCCGGGCGAGGCGACCCAAGGGCCGCCGCGTCGAACCCGAACGGCTTCGTTCTTGCTACACGAAGTGACTTCGTGTCTCTTGGGGGGGGAAAGAAGTGCCGCGAGCTATTATAGCAGGAACCGTAAGGAAGTCTCCATCAGTCGGCCCGTGAAGATTCCCGGATTTCCTGCCTCGCGGGGCAAAGACCGCCACCTTTCGCATGAGGCACTGGCCTGTTGCTGGGACGCGTGGTTCGGCTCACGCTGGAAATCCGCCGTTCCAGATGACACAATGGTGCTCTGAGCCCCAGATTGCCCAATTCCCTTTCAACTGACTGCGACGGAGCCTTTCCATGATCCAGTGCGCGTTACTCCCAGCCTTGCTCGTGACTGCAGCCGTATCCCAGGACGTGCTCGATGACTTTTCGTACGCGACCGCCGACGAGGCTCGAGCCGCCTGGACGGCCTCCGAGCGAACGCCCGAAATCGGCGTGGCTCGCGACGGCGACCGCTCTGTTCTCACCGTCAAAGCGCCGTTTGCCGAGTCGGCCGCTCTGGGCCGGGCCGTGATCGATCGGTCCGCGAATCTCAACCTGGCAGCTCCCGGACGCTTTGAGTTGGAGATCGCCGTCGACCCGCCCGAGGCCTGCGGGAGCCTGACCCTCTACTTCCGCAGCGGAGGCGGCTGGTATGGGGCGGGCGGCGGCGTGGCCGCCGACGGATGGCAAACCGTCCGATTCTCCAAGGCCAACTTCCGCACCGAAGGTACTCCGGCCGGTTGGGACAAGATCGACGGAATTCGTATCGCCTGCTGGCGAGGCCGAGCCAAGGACGCCACCATTCGCATTCGCCGTCTGGCCGCCTGCTGGAGCAATGCGGCCCTGATCATCCCCACGGCTTCCAAACATCCGAAAGATCGCGAGATCGATTCGGCCCTCGATATCGCCGAAACCGTGGGCGAAATGCTCGATGATCTGGGACTGGGCGCCGATGCGGTGGAAGACTCCACCCTCCCCTCCGGCGGGCTGGGAAAACGCCGTGTGGCGATCGTCGCCTATCATCCGCGGATGTCCGACGAGACCGTTCGGGCACTCGTCGAATTCGTCGAAAAAGGCGGCAAGGTCTTCGGCTGCTACGGACTGCCGGATGAATTGGCCAAGGCGATCGGATTCAAACGAGGCAGCTACCACAAACCGGATTCAGGCACGCTGGCCGAGATCCGCTTCGACGCCCCCGACATCCAGGGCCTCCCCAAGTCGGCCCGGCAGGCGTCGTGGAACATCACGACCATGGAACCCGTCGGATACAACGCTCGGGTGATCGGGCACTGGTTCGACGGGGAAGGCAACCCGACCGGGCTGCCCGCCATGTGGGTCTCGGATCGCGGGGCCTATCTGAGCCACGTGGTGATCAATGACGATCCGGCGGCCAAGCGGCAGATGCTCGCGGCCGTGCTTGGCTACCTCGATTCCTCGCTCTGGCAGCAGATGGCCAAGGCTGAACTTGAGAAGATCGGCAAGGTGGGACACTGCCAGACGCTTCAGGAAGTTGCCGAATTCGTGAAGTCCTCTGAGAAGGCCGATGCGGTCGAAACCGGCAAGGCGGCAGTTCTGGCCGAGGCCAAGGCGAAGTCCCTGGTGGCGACCGGCAAGTTCGCCGACGCGGTCGCGACAGCCCGCGAGGCTCGCGAACTCCTGGCCCGATCGTATCTGCTGGCCCAGGAGAGCTGCAAGGTGGAAGGCCGGGCCTGGTGGAACCACTCGGGTACCGGCCCCTATCCGGGCGATTGGGATCGGGCCTGCAAGGAACTGGCCGACGCCGGTTTCAACATGATTCTGCCCAACATGCTCTGGGCGGGCCGGGCTCTCTACCCGAGCGACGTGCTGCCCCGCAGCCAGACCTTCGACCAATACGGCGATCAGATCGAGCAATGCCTGGCCGCGGCCAAGAAGCACGGATTGGAAGTCCATGTCTGGAAGGTGAACTACAACTTGTCCGGCGCCCCCCGCGATTTCGTCGAGAAAATGCGGGAAGAGGGCCGATTGCAGGTATTCGTCGGAAACGAATCCAAGAGCTGGCTCTGCCCGTCCCACCCCGACAACTATCGGTTGGAAGTCGACAGCATGCTCGAAGTGGCCAAGAAGTACGACGTCGATGGACTGCACTTCGACTATATCCGCTACCCCGGCGGGAGCTCCTGTTTCTGCGACGGCTGCCGCCAGCGATTCCAGGCCGACACGGGGATCAAGGTCGAGAACTGGCCGAAAGACTGCCATTCCGGCGTACACAAGGCAGCCTACACCCAGTGGCGCTGCGATCAGATCTCGCGGCTCGTGCGGACTGTCTACGAAGAGGGAAAGAAGCTTCGCCCCTCGCTGAAGATTTCGGCGGCCGTCTTCGGCTCCTATCCATCCTGCCGTGAATCGGTCGCCCAGGACTGGCCCGAGTGGATCAAGGCCGGCTGGCTGGACTTTGTCTGCCCCATGGACTACACCAACAGCGACCCCGGCTTCTGCGGATTGGTCGAGAACCAGCTCGATCTGATCGGCGGGCGGATTCCCGTCTACCCCGGCATCGGCTGTACCGCCTCGAACAGCAGCCTCTCAGCCGATCGCGTGGCCGGGCAGATTCTCCACGCCCGGCGGCTCGGTGCGGCGGGATTCACCATTTTCAACCTGAGCGAATCGACCGCCCGCGACATCCTGCCGGGATTGAAACTGGGAGCAACGGCAACGCCGGCACGGACGCCGCACAATCCATAGGTGATCGCATGCTCAAGCTGCCCACAATACTGTGGGGAATTGGCCTCTTGCTCACCCACGTCGTTGTGGGCGGCGAGCCCAGACAACCTGACATACCCCTGGATTTTTGTTGATTTTTGGGAATTCTTGCGGCGGGTCTTGCGTCTTATTGATGTCGGGAGTTTTGGTTGGTTTCCGCATCATGAGACGCAGGGATGGCAGCGATGCAGTTGGACTTGGGGTTGGATTCGGGCTTGCCGCGGGATGCAGTGTCTGTCAATGGCCGGGTTTGGTTTCGCGATCTGGATGGCAACCGGGCCGTCTTTGTGAATCAGGATGCTTTCTATTGCTATCCGGTGGACGATGTGGTCCTGCACCGCTTTTGTGCAATCCAGTTGGTCGAAGCCGGGCTGGTCAAGGTCGGTGAAATCTGTGTTGCTTTCGGTATCCATGACCGGGCTTTTTCCCGTTACCACTCCAGCTTTCGCAAGCAGGGAATCGCCGGTCTCGTGCCTGGCAAGGCCGGCCGGAAAACGATCCGGACTGGTTCGCTGGCCGCAGGCGTCGTGCAACGTTATCAGAAAGGCAAAAGCTCGTCCGCGATTGCGCAGGAGATGGGGATCAGTGCTTCCACGGTTCTGCGGACTCTGCGGGATGAAGAAGTTCTTCTTCGCTCGGGGGTTGATGCGCATCGGCCTTTGCCGTTCGGCGTGGATGACGGCAATGCCTCGTCGGTGGAACCGCAATCCGCCACGCCACCGATCGTTGAACCACCGATCGTTGAACCGCCGATCGATGAACCGCCGATCGATGAACTGCCAACCGTTGAATCGCAGACGATCGAACCGCCGATGGTCCAGGCCACGAGCATTCCTTACGCTTCGCCGCTGGACCGGTTTGCGACGACCATGGGCTGGATCGAAGAAGGTCCGGTGGAGTACGAGTCGGCCGACGGCGTGCCTTGTGCCGGCGTGCTGTTGGGCTTGGCCGTGCTCGAAGATACGCATTTGGTGGAAGAGGCCCGGGCCGCGTATGGCCAACTCCGCAACGGTTGGTACGGCTTGCGAAGTTTGCTCTGGACGCTGGTGGTGATGGCCTTGCTGCGAATCAAGCGGCCTGAACAACTCAAGAGCTATGATCCCGTGAGCTTGGGACAGGTGCTGGGCATGCCACGTGTGGCGGAAGTGAAGACGATCCGCCGCAAACTTGACGAGGTCGCCGAACTGGGCAAAGCCGCAGCGTGGCACCGGGCACTGGCCTGCCGCCGGGCAGAAGAGAATCCGGCGGCCTTGGCTACGCTGTACATCGACGGCCACGTGCGGGCTTACTACGGTCGGCACCGCATCGGACAGACCCGCATCAGCCGGCTGAAACGCGTGATGCGGGCCGAGGAAGACTACTGGGTGCATCAGTCGAACGGCCAACCGCTGCTGGTGGTCCACGAGTCGGTCGACAGCAGCTTTCACAAAGCGTTGGTCAACCGTGTGCTGCCGGAGATCCGCGAAGTGGTCGGCGAGGGCCGCCTGCGAGTCGTGTTCGACCGCGAAGGCTGGAGCCGCGAATTGTTCCAGGACTCGTTGCGGCTGAGGTTCAATTTCATCACGTACCGCAAGGGCGACTACGAGTCGTTGCCCGACAGCGAATTCGAAGCAGTCGCTTTCAGCGTTCCCGGTCAGCCGGAGGTGGAGTACGAGCTGGCTGAATCCACGTTGCGGGAAAAAGGCTGGCCGGAGTTGCGGGTGATTGCCGTGAAGAAGAAGAACGGCGGTCAAACGCACATCGTGGCCACGGGGCAATTGACTTGGCAGTCGCTCGGCCTCGACTTGGGCGAAGCCGATCCGCCGGCCGTCCAAATCGCTTGGTGGATGTTCGGCCGCTGGACGCAAGAGAACTGGTTCAAGTACATGCGGATCGAGTATGCGTTGGACGTGCTGGCGGACTATGACGTCGAGTTGGAGGACCAGGAGCATCCGGTGGTGAATCCCCAATGGCGCGAACTGGACCGCCAAGCCGCCTCGGTGCGGGAAAGCCTGACACGGGCCCAAGCGAAATACGCTGCGTTGCAGTTGAAGTTCGAATCGGCGCAGCGTCCGGAGGATCTGGAGGACGGTTCTGCATCGAATGGCTCGGCGAAGCAAGAGGATGCCTCGTTCCAGGATCTTCAGCAACGATGTTGGGAACAACGCGACGGGATATTCAAGCTATCTGCCGAATTGGATCGTCTTCGGGCAGAACGCAAGGCGACCCCCAAGAAGACCCCGTTGCGCGAGGCCGATGACCGGGACCCGGTGAGACTGAGTTACGAACGCAAACTGTTCACGGACACGGTGAAGTTAAGCGCCTACGAGATCGAAACGCGGCTGTATGCGATGCTCGGCGTCCACTACAGCAACAGCCCGAGCGAAGGGCGCAGCATCATCCGGGCGCTGCTGAACACGCCCGGCGACCTGCGTGTCAGTGGCGACGTGATCGAGGTCCATCTGGAGCAACTCAGTGCCCCGCGTTATACGCTGGCGTTGCACGCGCTCTGCCAGCAGCTCAACGCCCGCCGCCCGCATCTCCCCGAAACGGACTACGAACTCCGTTTCCAAATCAAGCCCCGCCCCATCGGGGAATGACCACGACAAAATCCCGCAAGGGTATGTCAGGTTCTCTGGAAACGATCGACCTGAACACCTACCGCGGCCTGAGCACCACCAGAGGCGCCGAAACATTAGGCGATTTCTGATAGATCGAGACAACGAGTGGCGAGGTGGTCTTGGGCTTTCCCCACGACTGAGCCGCCTCACCTCCCGGTTTCCGCCGACCACAATCCAAAGCCCGGCCGCTTCAGGCCGGGCTTTTCGTTTACCGTTGTGGACTGCCCGATCGATCACGGAAAAGTTCAGCGGGCTTGGCGAAGCCGAGTTCGCCCGATCTCTCGGACCTGCTCGATGGATTGGCTCAGAAGGCTGTAATCGACCTCGTGAATGTTCAGCGGCCGGCCGATTCCCTCCAACATCGTCAGCGTGAGCTGGCCGCCGAGATGCTGGCGGAACTCCTCGAGTCCCGTAAGAAGTTGCGCCGCATCACCCAGTTGCGGATGGTCCAACGCGAAACCCAACCTCGAAAGGCAGTCCAGCACGCGTCCGGCATCGAACCGCGAAAGGCCCATGGCCAAGGAGGAATAGGCGGTATCGATCGCCACGCCGATCGCGACGGCTTCGCCGTGCCGCAGCGAGAAACGCGACATCGCTTCCAGCTTGTGGGCCGACCAATGCCCGAAATCCAACGGTCGCGCTTCGAGCATCTCGAACGGATCGCCGCCCCTGGTGATGTGCTCCAGGTGCAACTCGGCCGATCGGCGAATGATCGGAAGACATCCTGCCATGTCGCGGGAACGAATCTGCGCCGTCTCGCGGCACAGTCCCTCGAACAACTCGGGATCCTTCAGCAAAGCGACCTTGACGGCCTCGGCAAAGCCGGCCACGAAGTCGCGGTCCGAGAGCGTCTCCAGCAATCGAGTATCGTTGATCACGCCCCACGGCACGGCGAACGTTCCGAGCCAGTTCTTCGTGTTGTAGAGATTGACGCCGTTCTTCACGCCGACGCCCGAGTCCGCCTGGGCCAGCGTGGTCGTCGGCAGTCGAATCAGACGCAAACCGCGATGGGCCAACGCCACGGCAAACCCCACCGTGTCGAGCACGGCGCCGCCTCCGACGACCACGACGTAGCTGCGCCGGTCGAGTTCCGCGCGATGCAACTCCCGGAGCACCCGCTCCAGGACGTGGATGTCGTTCTTCAACGCTTCTCCGCCGGGTACAAACTGCACCTCGCCGGCCGCGACCACTCGATCGGCAAATCGGGTGAAGAACCGACGGATGCCGGCGACAAGCGTTGACGCAGCCTCCGCGACGTTGGCGTCCACCCAGAACTGCACCCGTGCGGGCTCCGTTTCGGACGGCTCCGTCAACTCGGCCAACACGTGCTGTTCGTCTCCGAACACGTCCTGCGTGAACCGGAGCCGATGCACGAAAGGCACGGAAAACGCAACGTCTGCGGAAACGGAATCACGCTTGGCACTCGCGTCGATCATGTCCCTCACCTCAGCCAGTCTCCTCGCACACCTTATGCTACAAAGCAGTTCGTCCCTGCTGCAAGAGTTCCAGCGGATGGGTGCGGCCGACCCGGACCGCCGGGCCAATCGCGGCCAAGGCGGCAAATAGCAGAACTGCCACAAGCCCGATCAGTAGCGCCGCCGGAGGCACCACCAGGACCGGCTGCAGGCCGCCGAAGAAGCTCATGTAGCTCGACAAGCCGGTGCCGCACCAGCCGGCCATGATGCCGAATCCAAGGCTCAAAACGCAAGCCACGATGCCCACGAGCAGACCTTCCGCCACAACCAGCCGCACCAGGGTCCCTCGGCTGAAGCCCAACGCGCGCAACACGCCCATTTCCCACTGGCGGGCACGAACGGAACTGATGACGACTGTCAGCATACCGACGCTGCCGATCGCCACGGCCACCAGGGGCATCACGCTGGCGGCCCAAAGCCAGCGCGAGGCGTTGCCGCGAATTGCCCGCCGTACGTCGTCGGCCGAAACGGCCTCGATGTACGCCGCCGGCCGTCCCTGAGATCCCCGCTCCCCCTCGCTGCCCATAAGGGAGTCGACCTCCGTTCGTTTCGGCCTCCCGATCCGCACATCCTCGCCAAGCGTGGAGGAATAGTAGTTCCGGACAGCCTTGGCGATTTCGCTCGGATGGGTGGCAGGCGTCTCGTAACGGAGCCAGACGTGCCTGGCCTTGAAAAGGTCGAAATCGGCCCGAACCGTCTGGAAGTCGGCGATCACCAGGGCGGCAGCACGGTGAGTGCGCACACGCAGGCCGCCGATCTTCGTCATCCAGTGCCAGCCCTGAAACTGCACCGAAGCGGCAATCGTATAAGCGACAGGATGCTTGGGGTTTTCCGGCGGCACCAGTTCGAAACGATCGCCGATCTTCAGTCCTGTTTCGTGCAGGAAGTGTTCCGGGACAATGCAGCCGCGGTCGGTCTGCATCGCCGCCAGCGCGCCGTCCCGCGTGCCCCGCACGTAACTGAAGTCCAAGAGCGGCGAGTCCCCTCCGATCGCCTTGGCGGGATCGATCCCAATCAGCACCACGTTATCCTGCCGGGTCACCGACGCACGCTCGGCGCTGCCGGTCAGGTCTTCGCGCAGACGCGGCTGTTCCACCACAACGGGAGCACAACGATCGGCGTCGATCCCCGGCAGACGGGCAACCTCCTCGGCCGCCCGATCGGTCAGCCCGTAGGGTTCGAAACTCACTTGCAGGTCGGGCGTCCATCTTCCGGGGACGAAGGTCTCCAGCAGCGTATAACCCCACACCTGGATGCTGATGTACAATGTAAGCCCGACGCTCAGTGCGATCGCCGAGGCAACGGTTCGCCCGATATGGCATGTGAGCTGCTGCGCGAGCAACTTGGGGCTCAAACCGATCGCCTTGGCCAGCGCGGGGCCGGCGAACCGATCGACCAGCCGAACAATCGCGGGGGCGAGCAACAGAAACCCGACTGCCAGGGCAAGCACCCCGCAAATCAGGCGGCCCTTCGCCTCCTGCTCGGAAGTTGGGGGGAACACGAAGGTGAGAACCGGCGCCAGGCCGACCAGCACAAGTCCCAGCGAGGACCAGAACCAGTGCCACTTGGTGTTGCCGGGCGCGGTGCTCTGCGAGGGAACCATGGCGTCGAGCGGCCGCACGCGGGTCGCCTTCCATGCCGGAATGAATGCGGCAAGGGTGGCGGCCCCGAACGATGCAACGGCCGCCAGGACAACTGCCAGGGGACCGATATGGGCTCCGTGCCGCCACATCGAACTCGAAAAGGAGCCCGCCAGGCTGAGCAAGACCTCTCCCGCCGCCAATCCGCCGGCGAATCCCAATGCGGCGATGAACAGACTTTCGGCAAACACGAGTTGGGCCACCTGGGCTCGCGTCAAGACAATCGCTCGCAACATGGCAAATTGCCGAGTCCGCTCCGAAACGCCCATGCTGAGCGTATTGAAAATCACCAGAAACGCCAGGAGCATGGCCATGAAGGTGGCCAGGAAGGATTGGAGTTTGAGGTTCTTGGCAGCCGCGGCCTCGTCGAGCTGTTCCTCCAGATCGTGGTCCTCCTGGAACTGAGCGGGTTCGTCAAAGGCACTCAGCCGGGGACCCCAGGCGTAGCGAAAAGCGTGGACGTCGGTCCCCTCTTTCAGGCAGAGCCCCACAAAGGTCACGACGGGCTCTCGCTTGAGAATCGTTGCGGCCCCGTCCATGCGCGCGTAGATCCCGGCGATGCTCGGGCTGGGCAGGTCCATGTTCGCAGCCGACCGGCCCGTGATGGGTACCGGCGGGTTGTCGACGATCCCCACCACGCGCAGCGGCTGACTCGATTCTTCCCGCCCCACGATCAGGGCGTCGCCCACATCGACGCCGTAGCGATCGGCGATCTGTACGCTCACAGCCACGTCGATCGTGCCGGGCTCCTCGGTGTCTTCGCGCTCCTCGCCGATCCAGCGCCCCCGCACCAGGTCGAAGGGGGGCGCCGGTGCGTCGGTTCCCAGCAGAAGACACTCGTTGACCCCTTCGCCCGGCTGCGACCCCGATCCGGGCGGGGGAGCCTGGAGCTTGACGGCCTGCGATTGAATGACCACCCGTTCCGCCCACATCGGCTCGGCGGCGCTCACCTGCGGATCGTTGCGCAGGGCCTCCACCACCTCCGGCAGCACCCGGCGGTCCCACTTCCGGCTGATCGGATCGACCGACAGCGTGTAGCGGCCCAGCGCCCGCTCGGCATAAACGTCGTAAGACCGAAGCAGACCCTCATACCCGCTGACCATCCACAGCACCAGACAAGTGGCGGCCGTAGTGGCGAGAACCGTCAGCAGCGAGCGGACGGGATGTTGCCGCAGAAAGCCGAGCGTGAGCTTTGCGACGGTTCTCATGATGCGTCCCTCGCACAATCGGCGGCTTTCCGCAGGGCATCCTGGTACGCATTGGCAAGCCCTTGAGCGTCTGCAAACCCCGCGGTCTGAAAACCGTCGACAATCGCGCCGTCCTTGAGGATCCGGACCCTGTCGGCAGCCAGAGCGACGCTCGGCTCATGGGTGACCATCACGATGGTGCGGTTCTGCTCGTCGCAAAGAGAACGCAACAAGCCGCAGATCTCCGCACCCGCCACCGAATCGAGGTTTCCGGTAGGTTCGTCGACCAGGAGAATCGCCGGATCGGTGACCAGCGCCCGGGCGATGGCCACTCGCTGTTGTTCACCTCCCGAAAGAGCGTCGGGCTTATGCGTGCGGCGATCCGTCAGGCCGAGGCGATCGAGCAGCGAGGCAACCTTGTCTCCGCCGCGCCGGTGGTCCATCACCGGCAGCTGAATGTTGTCCTCGGCGCTGAGGAGCGGCAGGAGATTGTAGGCCTGGAATACCAATCCGATCCGCTCCCGCCGGAAACGGGTCAGCCGGGCGTCGTTCAGACGCGCCAGGTCCTGGCCGTCCACAGCGATCGAGCCGGAATCGATGTCGGTCAATCCGGCCATCGCATGGAGCAACGTGCTCTTGCCCGATCCGGAGGCCCCCATGATGGCGACAAACTCCCCTCGCTGAACGGTCAACGAAACGTCGCTGAGCGCTTCAATGACCTGGGTGCCTTGCCGGAATCGTTTGGTAACATGCTCTACCAGCAGGGGCGGCACGGCCTTGCCGGACGTCTCCGTCTCGTTGACACCCCCTCTTTTAACGTCTGCCGCACTTGCTCGGTTGTATTCTGGCATTCCTGATCGTTCCCCGTTTGGTTGGCCGTCGGCCGTCTCACCGTATTCTCAGGCACGGCTTGCGTTCTGAAAGTCTATCTGAGCATTTTGCGTGCCAACCCGCAACTTGCGGTCTGTTCGTAGAACCGCCGATCGTGTGAACGAGTACCTGAAGAAAACTCG
>Ga0209313_1001804_pt1 | contig 12810 bp, 7 predicted proteins | sample BioC13SIPDNA_3_FD_185748 | JGI IMG/M metagenome (GOLD analysis project Ga0209313, IMG submission 185748) | Anaerobic biogas reactor microbial communites from Washington, USA - Biogas_R2_B C13 SIP DNA (SPAdes) (version 2) | ecosystem: Engineered > Bioreactor > Anaerobic > Unclassified | place... | reverse complement strand
AAGTGACTTCTCCTCCTTCGGATGGTTGTATTGTCACTTACTAATTCGGCAAAAAGGGGGGTGAAGTCCTTTTTTTGCCCCTTAAAAAGCCCGGTATTTCTTGGGCTAACTAATATGCAAAAGTCTCATATTAAGAAAACAATTCAACAGTTTTCAGCTTCTTCTGTTCAACCGGTGTTTAATTTTACAGCACTCAAAAATTTTGAAATAGTTATACCTCCCCTTAACGAACAACAAGCCATAGCAGCAACTCTATCCTGCCTTGACGATATGATTGAGTTAAACAATCGTACCAATCAGGTATTAGACGAAATGGCCCATGCCATTTTTAAGCACTGGTTTGTGGATTTTGATTTTCCCAATGAGGATGGAGAGCCCTATAAATCCAGCGGTGGTGAAATGTTAGACAGCGAGCTAGGGGAGATACCCAAGGGGTGGAGAGTAGGTGCCTTTAACGAATTAGTAGATAAAACTATCAGCGGTGATTGGGGAAAAGAAACTGCACAAGGAAGTTATACACAAAAAGTTGTTTGTATTCGAGGCGCAGATATTCCTGATATAGCAAAAGGAAACAAGGGGAAAGCTCCTTTCAGGTTCATAAACACTAGAAACCTAGAAAACAAAGCACTTAGCGTTAATGAAATGATAGTAGAAATTTCAGGAGGGAGCCCTACACAGTCTACTGGCAGATGTGCGTTAATATCTGACGAACTAATTAGTGCGTACGATGTGCCGATGTTATGCACAAATTTCTGCCGGGCGATTAGATTTACTAAACCAGTATATTCATATTTTGTATATATGTATTGGAAACACAAATATAAGCAGGACATCTTTTTTCAATATGAAAATGGAACAACAGGCATCAAAAATCTTGACCTAGCTGGAATATTAACCAAGGAACAAATAATTATACCACCAGATGAGCTGTTAATCGGATTTTCAGAAACTTTAAGTACTTTCATAAAGACAATGTGTGAAAATGCAAGAGAAGACGATACTATCGAATATATTAGAAATACCCTCCTCCCCAAGCTCATGTCCGGTGAAATCCGAGTGCCTATTGAGGAGGTGGTTTGATGCCTTTTACTGAGCAGGATTTTGAAAACGCAATTATTGAATTAATGCGTGATGATCTGGGCTACGATTATGTATATGGCCCCAATATATTACGTGATTCCCGCTCGCCTCTTTATGAAGAACTTCTACTCTCCTCGCTTTGCGATATCAACCCGAAGCTATCGATGGATGCTATAAATGAAGCCATTTATAAACTCAAAAATTTTGACAGTGTTAATTTACTACAAAAGAATCGTGTATTTATCGACTATCTGCAAAACGGGATTGAGGTTAGCATTCTTTATAAAGGCGAACCTAAATATGACCGGGTCAACCTAATTGACTTTGAGCATCCGGACCGCAACAATTACTACGTTATAAACCAATGGACGGTAGTTGAGAATGAAGAGAAACGCCCTGATGTGGTGGTGTTTATTAACGGACTTCCCCTGGTGGTAATGGAACTTAAATCCTGCTCGCGGGAGGAGACGGATGTATCAGATGCCTACCGCCAGCTGCGCAATTATATGCATGACATTCCCAGCCTGTTTACCTATAATGCCTTTTGTATTATGAGTGACCTGGTAACTTCCAAGGTGGGGACGATTACGGCCGGCGAAGATCGCTTCATGGAATGGAAAACCACCGATGGCGATTACGAGGAGACCAGGTATGCCACCTTTGATGTGCTATTCAAGGGGATGTTTGAAAAAGTTCGCTTGCTGGATATCATCAAGAATTTCATTCTCTTTTCCGAGGACAATAAAATACTGGCGGGGTATCATCAATATTTTGCCGTAAAAAAAGCCATAGAACGCACGAAAAATGCCACCGAAACCGACGGTAAAGGGGGCATTTTTTGGCATACTCAGGGCAGCGGCAAGTCTCTTTCGATGGTGTTTTATACGAAACTCTTGCAGGAGGCATTACAGAGCCCAACCGTGGTGGTGTTGACCGACCGTAATGATCTGGATGATCAGTTGTATGCCCAGTTTTCCAAGTGTAAAGAGTTTCTTCGCCAGGAACCGGAGCAGGCTGAAAACCGAGATGACCTCACAAAAAAGCTGGCCGGAAGAGTAGCGAACGGTATTATATTTACGACTATGCAAAAGTTTGAGGAATCTACTGAGCCGCTTTCAAACCGCAGAAATATTATCTTAATAGCGGATGAGGCGCATAGAAGTCAGTATGCCCTCGATGAAAAGATAGATCCCAAGACCGGTAAGATTACCTTGGGCTTTGCCCGTTTGGTGCGCGATAGCCTGCCCAATGCTACCTTTATTGGTTTTACCGGTACACCAATATCCCTTACCGACCGCTCCACCCGGGAGGTCTTCGGGGACTATATAGATGTATATGATATGACCCAGGCGGTCGAAGATGGCGCTACCCGCCCGGTGTATTATGAAAGCAGAGTAATCAATCTCGGTCTAAACGAAGATATTTTGAAAGATATTGATGCTGAATATGACCGGGTTGCCGAGCAAGCTGAAGCCTATGTGGTTGAAAAGAGTAAAAAAGAGCTCTCAAAAATGGATGCCATATTGGGAGCGGAGGCGACGATCAATTCACTGTGCAGTGATATTGTTGCCCATTATGAGGATCGGCAGGATCTCCTGACCGGCAAGGCCATGATTGTGGCGTATTCGCGCCCTATTGCGATGAAGATATATGATGAGATTTTGCGGCTTCGTCCCGAGTGGACGGAAAAGATCAAGGTGGTTATGACCGGGTCCAACAATGACCCCGAGGAATGGAAAGAGATTGTTGGTAATAAAGCTTATCGTTCTGAGCTAGCCCGGAAATTCAAAGACGATAGTGATCCCATGAAAATTGCCATCGTGGTGGATATGTGGCTCACCGGCTTTGATGTACCTTCTCTGGCGACCATGTATATCTATAAACCGATGGCCGGGCACAATTTGATGCAGGCCATTGCCCGGGTTAATCGGGTGTTTGGGGATAAAGAGGGCGGATTGGTGGTTGACTATGTAGGTATCGCCTCAGCGCTTAAGCAGGCGATGAAGGACTTCACCATGCGCGATCGGAAGAATTTCGGTGATACCGATATATCAAAGTCGGCGCTTCCTATGTTTATAGAGAAATTAAACGTCTGTAAAGACTTGTTCCATACCTTTGACCTCTCCAGGTTTGTGGACGGCAGCGACCTGGATCGGGCCAAGACCATTGTGGATGGCATTAACTTTGTGATCGGTGACGAGTCCAAGAAAGAGTTGTTTATCAAAGAAGCTTTATATCTGAAACAATCAGCCTCACTATGCCGAAGCTTGCTTAACAAAACCCAGCGATTTGAAGCGGCTTTCTTTGAAGCGGTACGAACCGCTTTGACCAGGATCGTCACCGGTAAGAAATTATCATTAAAGGAAATCAATGAGCGCATCAACGAACTGCTTAAGCAGAGCATCAAGAGTGATGGCGTTATCAACCTGTTTTCCGATGTTAATACCGAGTTTTCACTCTTTGATGCATCCTTCTTGGAAGACATCGCCAAGATGCAGCAAAAGAACCTGGCAGCTGAATTACTCAAAAAACTAATTCAGGAGCAGATAACGATATATAGACGTACAAATTTAGTGAAATCTGAACTATTCTCAGAGAAAATGGGACGCCTAATGAATGCCTACCGCAACGGCCAACTAACCAATGCCGAGGTTATTGATGAGCTGCTCAAAATGGCTGCCGAGATAGCCAAAGATCATAAAGCCGGCGAGGAAATGGGACTGACTGTAGAGGAAAAGGCATTTTATGATGCACTCTTAAAACCGGCTGCTATTAAGGAGTTCTATTCAAATGAGGCACTGGTACAGATAACCAAGGAACTTACTGAAATGCTTTCCAAAAGCAGAACGGTTGACTGGCAGAAAAAAGAGCAAGCCAGAGCCAACATGCGGTCAATGGTAAAGCGACTGCTGAAAAAGTATAAGTATCCGCCAGAAGGTCAAGAAGAAGCGGTTAATATAGTGATCTCACAGTGCGAAATGTGGGCGGATAACGGGGATGCGGAGTAAGTGTTGAATAAGGATTGGACATGCTGAAGCCTACCAAGGGATAAGGATGGAGAATATTTGTTGAGCATGGCTAGGTGAATGGTGTGTAGGGGAGGAGTTATCAATTGATCAGCTATTTCTCTAAGCATTACGCAGCTATTAAATATCCAAAACAAAAAAATGGCAAAGTCGGTTTGCGAAATACGCAAATAGGCGCTATACATGCAATCAACTCGTTCTTTACATTGAGAAAAAACAAAGCTGCGATTATAGTTATGCCGACTGGTTCTGGAAAGACCTCCGTTTTAATGATGACGCCATATGTATTGGAATCTAAAAAAGTTTTAGTCATTACCCCCAGTGTGCTAGTTAGAAGTCAAGTAACTGAGGATTTCAGCCAATTGAAAACTCTGTGCAAAGCGAAAGTATTCCAGGATACCATTTCGAAGCCCAATGTTTTTGAACTGAAAAATAAATATGATGATGAACAGCATTATAATAGAATAACTGAAGCTGATGTAGTAGTCTCTACCCCACAATGTGCATTAGTGCTTTCTCAGGATGAGAAAGCTAAAGAATTATTCGATTTGATTTTAGTTGATGAAGCACATCATTCTCCGGCAAAAACTTGGGAAGAAATACTTATAAATATGATTTCAGCAAAACATGCATTATTCACAGCCACTCCTTTTAGGTTAGATAAAAAAGAAATACGTGGAGAGTTAATCTATTATTATCCGCTATCCATGGCTTATCGGGATGGAATATTTGGGGAAATTGAATATGTTCCATTAGAAGAGAGTCCTGATAAAGATGTGGTAATTGCACAAAAAGCCGAAAAGGTATTTATATCTGATAAAGAGCAAGGATTTGTCCATTACCTTATGGTTCGAACTAATTCCAAAAAACATGCTGAAGAATTGTTGGAGTTATATAAAGAAAAAACGCAATTAAGATTAAAAAACATTGATAGTTCCAAAAGCAATAAGCACGTTAAAGAAGCAATTGAGCAATTAAAAGCTGGAGAGTTGGATGGGATTATATGTGTTGATATGCTCGGAGAAGGATTTGATTTTCCAAATTTAAAAATAGCGGCAATTCACTCAGCTCATAAATCATTGGCCAACACATTACAATTTATAGGCAGATTTGCACGTACCAATGCTGAAAATATCGGTACCGCAAAGTTTATCGCAATGAACGACAGCGAGCTTATTATTGAGAATAATAAGTTATATTCTTCTGATTCGATTTGGCAAGATATGATAATTGATATGAGTGAAAATAAAACCCAGTCAGAAGAAGAACTTAAACAGTATTTTAGTAATTTTGAACAAGGTAGCGATCAAAGTATCAGTCTGGATGAGGATTTTTCTCTATACAATGTTTGTTTGAACTGCCATGCTAAAATATACAAGGTTTCGGATTTTAATTTAGATGCTGACTTCCCCGACATTTATAAGGTTATCAAGGGAATATTAATAAACAAAAAGGACAATACAGTCATAGTAATTGGACAAGAATTTACTTCTCCGAAATGGAGCAGTGGAGATGACCTGTGTGATATAAGTCATAAATTGTTTATTATTCATTTCCAGCAAAGTACGAACTTATTATTTATCTATTCACAAATCAAAAGTGATACCGTATATGAGCAAATTGCCGAATCATATTGCGGAGAAAATAAATATCAAAAGGTATCAAGAAGTGAAATTCATCATGTTCTTGGCGAGCTAACTTCATTTGAGATTTTTAACTCAGGTATGTTAAATAGGTATTCTAAGTCTGGTGAAACATATCGCATTATGGCGGGTGCTGATGTTAGTAAATCAATTGATCCAACCACTGGAAAGATGTTTTCTCCAGGACATGTTTTTTGTAAAGCTCAGACTGTAGAAACTAATATAACAATTGGTTATAGTAGTGGCTCTAAAATATGGAGTAGTACTTATTTACATATTCCTGATTTTATAAAATGGTGTGATTTTAACGGAACAAAAATTGCTAATCCCAATATCAAAGTAAAAACTCAAACAAACTTTGATTTACTTCCAGTACCCGAGGTCTTAAAAAAATATCCTGATAATATTTTTATGTGGGATTATTCCGGCGAAACGTACATTACCCCTCCCGTTTTTTGTATCGAGCAGGATGGCGGATATAAGAAAGTTTTACTTGATGCAGATATAAAAATAGCTGCATTTAGCGAAAACTTTATTTCATTAAGTGTTGAAATCGATGGACTTATGCAAGAAGTCACCTGTAATACGCAAGGAGTCTTCTCATCCAAAGCTGAGAAACTATTTTTGAAAGATGGAAGAAAAGATGTGTCACTGATTGAGTATCTAAACCAAAATCCTTTGAGTTTTCGAACATCTGATGACACATTAATCGTGGGAACTGAGGTTCATAAAGGAAATCCAGATGCTATCATTTTTGACCCGACAAATATAAGGCAAATAAATTGGCCCCAATATGGTACTGATGTTACTAACGAATGTAACGGAAAAAACTCTATTCATACAGCGTTAGAAACAATTCTGAAATCAAAATCCGTTTACAGCTACGTTATTTATGACCATTCCTCAGGAGAAATTGCAGATTTTATTGCTATTGAGGAAACGGCTACTTCAATTGAGATATCTTTGTTACACGTAAAAGGAATGTCGGCAGTACAATATAATTCTAGTGTGTCTGATGTATATGAGGTAGCTGGTCAAGCTGTAAAATGCTTAATATGGTTGAAAAATAAAGCAACATTAATTTATAAAGTTGCTCAACGAAGAAAATCAGGAAAGTGTAAATTCCTTATTGGGAAACACAAAGATTTCTTGGATACGATAAAGCAGAATAAACCTCTGGTCGGTAGAATTATTATTGTGCAGCCATCAATCAGTAAGACAAGTGCAATGCCGGAGAAAATACAGGAAGTTCTAGCAGCATCAAATTACTATATCATGAATTCTGGCAGCGCTGCATCTTTTGAAATATGGGGCAGTAATTAGGAATAGCATCTAGCAGCCTGTGTGAATATTCATGTATAAAGCCCAAATAAGAATGGCAAAAATAACTGCCACAAAGCAGGTAATGATGGGCATTATGGCGAAATATACAACATGGAAAAGAAAAAGAAATTTAGAGATTATCAACCTGATCAAATATTGTTGTTCCCACCATCAGTACATGACTGGTTGCCCAATAATCATCTGGCCCATTTTATTAACGAGGTGGTGTATCATATAGACTTTTCGTCCATTTATGATGATTATTCTGAGCTTACTGGTCAACCGCCATATGACCCAACTATGATGGTCTCAAGATACTAATCTATGCCCAAGCCAAAGGTATCAATTCATCGCGCAAAATTGAGCAAGCATTGTATGACGATATTGGCTTTCGTTTTCTATCTTGTAATCAACAGCCAAATTTTTTGGACTATTTCAGAATTTCGTCGCCGGCACCGTTTGGCACTTGAAAATTTGCTTTGCGAAAGCATACGTCTGGCTGATGAGGCCGGTTTTGTCAAGATGAATCAGGTGGCCGTTGATGGCACGAAAATTATAGCAAATGCCTCCAAACACAGTGCTATGAGTTACGGTTATATCCTTAAAGAAGAAGAACGATTGAAAAAGTTAGTTCGGGATTATCTGGATCAGTTGGAGACCAATGATCTTGCTGATGACGGTCAATATGGCGATCACTCAGATTGGGAACTTCCGGAAGAATTATCCACTTCCCAAAAACGTCTCGAAGCAATTAAGAAAGCCAAAGCTGTAATAGAGGCAGAAGCTATTGCCAAAACCCGGGGAAAGCAGGATAAAAGCAAAGAACGTGCAGAAAAACAAGGTAAACGTTACAAGCCACGCAAAGACCCTGAAGAAGTAAAACCAGATGACAAAGATCAATATAACTTCACCGATCCGGAATCGAGAATTATGAAGAATTCAGATAAAGCATTTGTTCAGGCTTATAATGCACAAGCTACTGTCGATGTTGATAGTCACATCATTCTGGCTGCGGATGTAACGAATAACGCTTCGGACCGAAAAGAACTGCAATCACAGATGGTACAAGTCATGCAAAATACTGATCTAAAACCTTCGATTTGCTCTGCTGATGCCGGATACTTCAGTGAAACTAACCTTGAATATCTGGAATTGGTAAAGATTGATGCCTTGATACCAGCAGATAAAATCAAACACAGTGAATGGCGAGCCAGAGTACGCTATTATGGCCGAATACCTAAAAACGCAAGTCGCGCATATCGCATGCGACGAAAATTAAGAACCAGGCAAGGTAGGGCCTTGTACAAACATAGGATGACATCAGTTGAACCAGTATTTGGGTTTATCAAAGAACAGTTGCACCTCAGACAATTTGTGCACAGAGGCATTGATAAAGTGCGCTCAATTTGGCGATTTACATGTGCAGTTCATAACCTGTTGAAGCTCTACCGGGCAGGTATTAGCTTCAAAACGGTCTAATCGGAGTTTAATTGGTTAAATATGCTAAAAGCTGCTTAAACAATTTGAATCATTTGTGATTCGTGCTATTTTGTTGACTATTGGGAACCAAATACTAACACAGGCTGCTAGAGAACATTTATAATCTCTTCGGTCAAATACCAGATGTCCTGGAAGATGTATGGGTAAACGTAGCCCTGGGCGAAATCGAAAAAGCCCGGCAGACCATCGATGCAGTGCCCAGACAAAATCCCTTTGAAATCCGATATCAGCGTATTGAAAAGGTACCCTGGGAATCCTGCTCGCAAGTCCTCGATAACCGGGAGAGACGGCAACATTTGATGAAGGCCTGGTAGTATAAAGCTTAGGAATAGATTCTTTATTGCTTTGATCTGGAAAATGGAGGGGGAAACCGGTTGATTCTTATACAAGGTCTCGATTATTCTCAAAGGGAAAAAGTTAATAGGCATCTGGAATCAATGTTTGAGTACTGTTTGGATATTGAGAAGGATAGTAATTATGACATTTATACAAAGATATTTCCAGCACCATTCCTGAAAACAGGTAAGAAAAAATGCGTTGCAATGGTTCGAGAATTATATTCTTGGATTAAAGACGATAGCATGCATGATTTGACTTCGTTTCATCAGTACATTTTGTACTGGATAATTGAATTTTGTATCGATGAAGAAACTGCCTATCAAGAAAACCGCCTTGGATTGAATATAACGGGTGAAGATTCAAAACTATTTACGGATTTAGATTTTGGAACTAAAGAAAATGATCCTTTAGAGATATTTACTGCTTGTTTTACTGGATATGATCCAAATGATATTGAAATTTGTATACTTAGAGGGATGTTCAATTCTAACCTGAGGCTGAACAAGAAAATTATTGATGATCAGGCTATCGCAGTTGTCCCTGGGAAAACTGCTGGGGATCTGCCGATTAATGATTTAGATATAGAAGAAGACTATGTGTGGTTTTGTTTTGCAAAATTCACAAAAACCTGCTTGGCCATCCAAAAGCTTATCAAAAGTGATTTGTGTGAAGATGCTTTAATATTAACAAGAAGTAATTATGAAACGCTTATACATGCAAAAGCGGTAATTAATTCTCGAGGGGCTATAGAACATTTAGTTGAATTTAAATTGGGCCTTGAATTTGGTAAATATATAAAAACACGTAAGAAGGCACCGCCTGGATACAGAATAATTGCAGATAGTGCAGATACATCTCAAACCTTCCAATTTACGGACAGTATATGGAAGATTGCGGAACTGGCTAATGAATCAAACAGCTATGAACGAGTGTATAAATATTTATGTGATTTAACTCATTGCGATATCGACACAATTGGATATTATCAAGAAGGTTCAAGGTATACTTACACGGGATCTAGTCAAAAAGCATTATTGAATACTCTATTGTGGAATGTTTACATCAATTATAAGTTTTATAATGTGCTGATGAATGGGGAACTGCTTGAAATCAGTAAACTTGAACGTAAGGTTGATGACGCAATTATCGAACATACTCAAGTACTTGAAGAAATATTTGATATGCAAATATTCAAGATTCAAACCTATCTAACGGCAATAGAAGATGAGGAAATGAAGCGAAAATTAGAAAAATACATTAATGACCTGAAAATTTTAAAGGAGGGTTAAATGTGGCTAGTACAAAGGTCTTTATATCATCCACATGTTATGATCTGGGAATTATTCGAGCACAATTACGGAGTTTTGTTCTTGGTTTTGGGCATGAACCTGTAATGAGTGATTATTCGGATGTACTATATGATCCTAAGGTACACACTCATTTCAGTTGTGTGCAAGAGGTCCAGAATTGTGACGTTCTATTGCTTATAATAGGGTCAAGATATGGGGGAACAGCACTTCCAACTGCTGTAGATTTAGTTGACATAGACTCTTTGAGAGCATTCAGTTCAAGCACTGAATTGTTGGACAAAAAGGAATATATATCAATTACCCAATTAGAAGTATTGAAAGCTATAGAATCTAAAATCCCGATTTATACTTTTGTGGATACCAAGGTTTTGCACGATCATCTGGTATATGAAAAGAACAAAGGCAAAACTATTTTGGAGGAAATAGATTTTCCTTCAATTGAGGATAAAAACACCGCAAAATACATATTTGAATTTATTAATTTTCTCCGTCATAGAACTGAAAACAATAGTATATCTGGGTTTGCAAAGATGGATGATATAGAATCGCATTTGCGAAAACAATGGTCGGGTTTATTTCAGCTACTGTTATTTGAACGTAGGCTTGGGGTGCAGGAAGAAACTAAAATGGACTATCTTGCTGAACAGATTGCTGATATTAAAACAGCGCTTATTACGTCACTCTCAAGCTCTGAGTTACAAGAGACTGCCAAAGGTGCAATCAAATACAGAATGCTAATACAATTTCTTTGTCAATTTAGACGAAATGATCATAGAGAACTAATTCTTTCATTATTATCTTGGGAAGATTTATTGAAGGAATTGAATATAAAGGGCATCTATGCAATGGAAGAATCATCAAATATGTATAGGGGGAGGGGTGCTGTTATCGTTCTAAATGATGGGACGTATTATGAAACAAGAATAGGCCTTAGCACAATTGACCGCTACAGTATACATTGGAGTGAATTTATTAATCTTACTATGCAATCAAGAGAAGCAATCTTTCATGCAGTTATTGACAGTGAGGATACTGGAAGGATGTCTGGTCCTTCTCAAATAAGATATATAAACAGTTTGTTTACAGGGGAAAACATAAACGTGGAAAGAGAGCCGATTATTATAAACTCAATGAATGCTGGATAGATAATAAAGATCAGCAAGATTATAGGGGTTTAGAGATGGCTGATAAATACTAAGTATTACGGTATTTTATATACTTCTTAAAAACGTATATAAAAATGAATAAGGTGATCTTTGGAGATGGATCAACCAGGAGGTGATTAAATGTTTGTTTTAGACAAAGAATCCAATAAGATAACGAAAGTTGAAAGCAAAACTTTTCATGATTTTGGCTTTAAGGAACGTGAGCATTTGCAGGAATGGATTGCCAATTATCCTGAGTGTTTGGGCGAGAAACTGCTTATTATTCAAAAAGAGTTTGATGGTTTCAATGATACCAACGAACGCTTGGACTTGCTAGCTCTTGATGAATCAGGAACAATTGTTGTAATTGAGAATAAGCTTGATGATACCGGGAAGGACGTTACCTGGCAGGCTTTAAAATATGTATCTTATTGCTCAACTTTGTCCAAGCAACAAATTAAGGAGATATATCAAGCTTATTTAGATAAATATTCCCCAAATGAAAATGCTGAGGAAAATATTATAGAGTTTTTTAATGGGAAACCATTTTCTGAAATATCACTAAATGAGAATGATCAACGCATGATTTTAGTTGCAGGAAAATTTCGCAAGGAAGTAACATCTACGGTAATGTGGATGCTGAATCATGGTATTAAAGTGCAGTGTATTAAAGTTACTCCATACGAATATAACAAACAAATCTTGCTGGATATGGAGCAAATAATACCAGTAAAAGAAGCTGAAGACTACATTATTAAGATGGCTGACAAAACACGTGAAGAAAAGGAAGTTAAGGAAGCCAATCGTGATATATTGGAACTTAGAAAAACATTCTGGATTGAGTTGCTGGAAAAATTCAATACCTTTTCACCTCAATTCAAGAATGTTAATGCAAGTACTGATCACTGGCTTTCAAGTGGCTCAGGTGTTAGCGGAGCACCATTTAGTTTTATAGTAACGAAGAACTATGCAGCTGTTGAAGTGCTAATTAATATTAGCAGTAAAGATGAGAACAAAAAAATATATGACAGACTTGATCAAACCAAGGAAGAAATTGAAAAAGCATATGGAGAACCGTTAACTTGGGAGCGCCTGGATGATAAAAAGTCGGCTAGGATTACTCACCGCATGTTTGGGGTTGATGTCACTAACCGGGAGGATTGGGACAAAATAAAGGATTTTCTATGTGAAGCTATGGTTAAATTTGAAAAGGCACTTAAAGAGCCTCTGAAGAAGGCAGCTTCAAGTAAATAGGCTCACGAATAGATGATTAAATAAAATATGATTTAAAAACCGGTTTAACAAGCTTTGGTTTAATTCATATCAATCAAGCCAATTAATAAACTGATTAAACAGTTAATGGAAAGGGGGAATTGATTTGATAAGGCAGGAGGATCTGGGATTTCTATTAGAAGAGCTGATGGCTTTACCCGCAGAGACCGAG
>Ga0209313_1001799_pt1 | contig 12843 bp, 8 predicted proteins | sample BioC13SIPDNA_3_FD_185748 | JGI IMG/M metagenome (GOLD analysis project Ga0209313, IMG submission 185748) | Anaerobic biogas reactor microbial communites from Washington, USA - Biogas_R2_B C13 SIP DNA (SPAdes) (version 2) | ecosystem: Engineered > Bioreactor > Anaerobic > Unclassified | place... | reverse complement strand
ACTTATGTTAAAAAAAAAATAAAAAGCCCTCTCTATTGGATTCCGCCATGTGCTGTGGCAGAAAGCCAGAGAGAGTTACGTCCGGCCGGGGTCTCAAAGTAGACCGGTATGTCGGCCTTTCCAGAAATCTGGACTAACGATCCAGCGGTATTATCCTCGAAGACAGATTGGTAATTCTGGCCGAACCACCTGGGGTTGAAATCGCTGCCCTCTGTCCAAGTAATAAAATCGAGAGGCCCATTGTCTGTTCTGAAGTATGCAGATCCCTTGCGGGAGTCCATCAGTCCCTCATCGAAATTAATCAAGGTGCCAGCATCATCCCATCTGTCGCCATCTGCAGTCGGACCAGCTGTTACTGCTCCATAGATCCCTACATTGGCATGAAGCTCTGGTGAGGCAATTGGTGTGCCCCAAGCCTGTCCTGCCGCTTGAATACCAAGACCGAGGGAGCCGACTGTATCGACATGGCTTCTCAAGTGGGCTCCTGAGCCCATATTGAGGTTTTCCTGAGAGGCTAAGACAGATCTGTCGCCCATTCTAGCTACCGCATTGGTATCGGCATCGTTGATGAAAGCCTCGGCAGTCAGTACTGGTGAGCTATAGGATCCCATTACGTTCCTGCTCGCAACCGCACCAGTAACTGCGATATCTGCAGCGACGATTGGATCAACAATTTCGCCCTGTTCGTTTGCGAACACAATCTCAGGTATAAACTGGTCCAGAAGCCCTAGTTCATCCATTCCTCCGGCGGCTTCGATTATGTCCTCTGCCCCCATTTCGCCAATCACTTCATCGAGATTGGGGTCGACCTCGCCAAGCAGACCGATTATGTCATCATAATTCATGCCAGTCTGTTCTTCGAGCGCAGCCTGCAATTCCTTCTCAAACACTGGCTTTACATCCGCTGGCAATACGATGGGAGAGTTGCTGTGGAAGGCAACGTTGCCAAGCAGTGATAGTGAGCCTGCAAAGTCACCAGGCAGATATGTGTTTGCGACGGAGTTTACTGATCCAGATGTCACAGTTCTGACATTATCATTAGCGCCCTTGATCTCCATAGTGCCAATAGGCGTTGAGCCATCCCAAGCTCCGCCAACCGCTTCTCCAGCGACATTGGCTGCGATCAGGCTATCGCGTCCTCCCAATCCTGTGGCTGCTGTAGTCACAGCGCCCATGCCGCTTGCAGATAATGCTGCACCTTCACCCGCAATTGGGAAAGCGTTGTCTGTCGCCAGGGTTGCTGTTCCCAGAGTTGCTACTCCAAAGACATCGTTCTGAGCAGCAGGAGCGCCGTTGATGAGTTCGCCATCACCAGCAATAACGGCTTCGCCTATGACACTACCATAGGTTCTGAGCACTTCATCGCTAGTCAAGCCATTCGGGCCCATTACCGCATCGCCCACTTTCTCTATATTGAACATAGCGCTGCCAGAAGCTCCTGCATTGCCCACGGCAAAGTTGGGAAGGGACAATGCTGCCAGCATGCCTGAACCACCAAGCATAGCATCAAAGCAATCTGTATCCGGTGCAGCAGGGGGCAGTGTAAAATCAGCCACGCCGCTCCCTATGCCCGCATAAGCAATAGCAGTGCCTGCAGGAATAGTCTTTTCCACATTGGCAGACACGGATCCCGAATATGCCATGTCGAAGCGAACCGTATCCCCATGGTTGTCCCCGTCCCTCAGGTCTATAGACTTGCTGAACGAGTCTCCCTGATTTACCATGTTCACATAAGCATATCCGATCTCGCCAGCTGGGACGATGGATATCGCATCTAATCCCAGAAGGGCGTAGTAGCTGCCGTCCTTGGCATCGCCAGTGGGATCCGTTACCAGTAGCTTTCCTCCTAATGCAGTAGCACCAGTACTTGACGCCATAGCGCTAGGACCTTGAATGATCTGCATATCAGCCATCGCCGTTGGAAGCATAACCAATAGCAATGACACTATTGCAGCTCTTAGTATATGATTCATATTCTCCTCCTATTTGATTGGGTACAGGGATCTCTCAACGAAACTATATAAAACCTTTGGGGCCTTATGATCCCGGTAGTGTTCCGTTTTTTCATGTTTATTCTGGTCTTTTAGAGTTTATTCTCCAGGATGATGCTCAAGAGCCTCTCTGTGCTCTGCCTCCAGCTAAGCCATGGCATGCCATCAGAATCCGGGTTCTTGCCAGATTCGTGCAGCTCAAGCCACCGGACGACAGCACCAGCAAGGTCAGTGGGCTCCTTGCCGCTGAAATAGAAGGCGTGATTACCCGCAACTTCTCTAAATACAGGGATGTCACGGGCGATTATTGGCAGCTTATGCTGTGCAGCTTCGATCAGGGGCAGCCCAAAGCCCTCACCCTCGGAGGCTGCTATCAGGCAGGTACAGGTTGCATAGATCTTCTCCAGGTACTCGTCGCTGATGCCTTCGAGCCAGAAGAGCCGGCGTCCAAGCTCCGGATGATGACGCAGCCTGCTTACAATCTCAGGAATTGTGCGGCGCAATTCTTCCGGAAAGTCCTTCCAGCCCTCCTTCCCAACGATGACGAGATTGGCATCCACTCCGCTATCCCAAAGCTGTTCAAAGGCTGCTATGGTCTGTAGGTATCCCTTTCGCGGCTCTATTGTGCCAACCATCAGAAAGCTGGGACGAGCAGATAGCAACTTGAGTACCAGAGATGAATCGTCTGGCAGGCCCTGGGTTGGCACTGAGTTCTCGATATCTGCGCCTATATGGAACCAGTCGACCATCAAAGGTCGAAGTCTTCTCTGCTCACTTGTTTTCAGCCATTCTGTAACACCATCAGCAACAGTCTGAGAAATGCATATAACTCCATCTGAGAGACCGCATATCGAATTCAGCCAATTTTTATGAATTTCCTCGATTGCGGGAGGGAATGCTTCTGGCTTCAGAATAGGTAATATGTCATATACGATAAAAAATATCCTGACACCTGCATTTCTTAGCGACTGAAGATAGCTCACTTGTGCCAAGATAGCATTTTGATGCAGATCTAGCCCAAGGAAGATATCACCTGGATTTGTGCATATTGGATCATCCCTCAGACCACTAACAGGAAGGTTAAGAAAGCGTAGAGTGAACTCACGCGCGTAACGATAGCAATGTTGGCCAGGGCTTGAATAGACTGGCTCGACCCTATACCCTGCGGGCTGGTTGAGAAGGAGCTCTCGGAGAATGCTTCTTGTAACTCGTTGAATACCCGTCTTGAGGTCTATTTGGGCGAGCGCTGAGATATCTACCAGGATCTGATGAGCTGAGCGTCCAGAAGGCAGACTCTGGGCGATAGAGGAAGCTAAGATAGCTAACGAACCGTCTTCTGCGGGCAAGTCATCTGATCTGCCTAACTCACCGATCAGCGACGATCTGCAATTCTTCGGGCCATTATGGAATGCTTCGATGGCCTTTGCATACATGTCCGCACACAGGCGGGGTGAGTGTTCCGTCGAGATTTTCTCGTATGCTCTTGTTCCCAGTTCAAAACGCATATCTGGATTATGCCAAAGTGATTCCAATGCCCTTATCAGCTCATCACACTCGAATTTATCAGGCAATTTCCAGACTGCATCAGATGGTAGCTCCGAAAGAGAACCGTTGGAGTTGACGATCGTAGGTAGGGCATTATTCATGCAATCGAAGACTGCTGCTGAGCTCTCACCTCGTGAGATGGTTCTCAGCTGAACTGCTAGGTCTGCTGCTCTTAAATAATTATAAAATATATCTTCATCTACCCAGCCGGTAATGATAATGCGTTCCTTAAGTTTAGGCTTGCTTATAGTTTCAATTAATTCCCTGCCATATTCCCCCACATCATTTTCGCCGACAAAGATTAGTTTACAGCGAGGATCTTTTGACATCTCAGAATTCAGAAAGGCCTTCAGGAGACGATGGTTTTGTTTGATGGGACCAAGAACGCCAAAACTGCATACCACGAAATCATCTGCATGAAGGCCTAGTTTTCTTCGGGCTTCATGCCTTTCAACCTTCTTTGTAGGACTGCGCAACATAGGAATAGCTACAAAGTGTTTTATCGTTGAGTCCCCGTACCATTGCTCCGCAAGCGCGAGTGAATAATTTGAGTGCACGATTATACCTAATGCCTTCTCTAAAACGCAGAAGTTGCATGGGTATTTGAACACAACCTCGTTGGCATAGTTTTCATTAAATTTATCCCATAACGCTCTGTAGCCATGCGAATTATAAAGCTCACGGGCCCAGATTCCGGGAAAAATTTGCTCCATCCATTCATGAACATGTCCAAGATAGAAGTCATGCAGTACAACCACGCCAGCAAAGCGATCCAGCAGATCAAACATGTGTTGATGAAAGGTTGAGTTACCGAAGTGATACAACACACGATCAAAGTGATCTGCATTTTTCATGAAATAATCAACAGAACGTATGGGCAGGCATGCACGGATCCAGCGGTCTGATACATATGGCTGAGCGACTATAACCTCGATATCATAGTGACGGGCCAGCTCTGGCAAGAGTTTTGCGCTGTAATCTGATATTCCGCTTCGCTCAGGCGGCAGTGGGGAGATATAGGCAAGCTTTGGTCGCCTGTGGGGCAGCAAAGCTCTCTTCTGGCTTTGGTGTTGATCCGCAAGGCGCTCACAAGCTGATATCGCTAGCCTTGCACTCTTATCCCATGAAAACCTTCTTGCCTGCTGTAGGCCATGGCGGATTAGCTCCTCGCGGAATTCCTCATTTTTCAGCACATCTGCGATCTTGGAAGCGATTGATTCTTCTGAGAAGGGATCAAAGAGAGCATCCTCCCGCCCGACCACCTCAGGAATGCTGGATACATTGCCAGCGATCACAGGTGCACCACAGGACATCGCCTCGAGGACTGGCAGTCCAAATCCTTCATACCAGGAAGGGAAGACGAGCAACCTGCAAAGGTTGTATAGCACCACAAGCTCTCCATCAGGGATGTAACCAGTAAGGACCAACTCGTTACTGTACAGCCCCGCTGAAGTGGCAGTTCTCTGCAGGGCCTTCACTTCAGCGTCATGAATTCTGCCAGCCAGTACAAGCTGATGCGAGCTTCGCAGGTCTGGAGAGAGTCTCGCATAAGCGCGGATCAGACGGTGAAGGTTCTTTCGGCTATCCCCTCCCCCAGAGTGTAGCATGAATGGCCTGACAATCCCGTACCTGTTCAGCACCTCCATTTTTGTCTCAGGCGAAATCTCAATGGGCTTGAAGCAATCGTCACATGCGGCAGATATATTGATCACCTGGCTTGCATCCAGGCCTATATCAATTCCATCCTTTGCCGATGCTTCTGATATGGCAAGCCACGCACAAGCTCTCTTGAAATATTTTAATTTCATCAGGTAGTGCTGCTCGTACAACGGATTGTGGCGCAGATAATGCTCTGAATCACGTAGAGGGATCAAGTCATAGAGCATAACCACAACGGGAGTCAGATTATCAAAGATTCCTATACTGGTGACGGCATCATCAAAGAATCCCTCAAAGAGGCTGGTTATAAATATAACGTCAGGCTCCAGACTGGCTAAGAAGGCTTCACGGATGTGTTCTGCAGCCTCTCGGCGCCAGTTATTTTCTGGCTGGCCTTCCTTAACGGGACCAGAAGCATACCATACGCGAATGTTCTCCTGTGGCAGAAGACCGTCGAAGGCGGCACGTATGGGCTCTATGGTCTCAGGAAAGAGGCCACTTATAGCGATCAAGACCTCGTGGTTGCCACGGTTGCGAACGATGGCTTTGGCCAGCGCAAGGGTGTAGCGGCCGATGCCGCGAAAGCGGGATTCTGTCTGCGCTCCCTGGAGGTCTATAACTATGCGCATCAGTTATGTCTCCTATTCCGCTCCATTGATGCCTTAAGATCGAGATAGATGCGGCGAGCGTCAGGTGAAAGGTCCCAGAGCTCCAAGGGAACCGGTGCTTCTGAAGTGGTCTGAGGTGATCCGCTATCAGCAACCAATCCGCGAGATTGGGCAAAGCTGTACAGCCATGCATCAAGGCGCGGACACATATGGACCAGTGTCAAGGCCCGAGCCTTCAGCGATGGATGGGCTATGGCGAAGCGGACCATTCTATCAAGCAAGGGTCCTGCAATTGAGCCAATTTTGCGCCTTAAGATGTGAGAAATTCCGACAAAGGTCCCTTTTATTCTGAGCAGCAGATCGAAGCCTGCCCGAAGCGGTGCGGTGATCCGCCAACAGCGGCTTGAATAGACGGACTGAAGTTCGAGATTGAGGTATTCTATTCTGACCTTTGCTGCATTCCATTCGCTCTCCAGCCAATTCGCCTTCTTACGCTCATCATCAAGAGCTTGAGATTTCTCTGATAGCTGAGCCTCAAGCTGAGTCGCTTGGTCTCTCAAGGCAAAGATCTCGCCAGCCTGCTGATCGATCCTGACCTTCGCTGTATTCCATTCGCTCTCAAGCCATTGCCATCGATCATGCTCGTATGCGGCCAGCTGTTGATCTTTTTTTGCATAAAGCAAGGCCAGATCGTCGATAGTCAGTCCATAGTCTCTATTGAATGCTTGATCAAACAAATTCATCTGCTCATCGGGTGCCCTCTTCTGAGCGACGACAGCATAATCCGGGCTGACTGCAAAGAATATATCAGTCACATCTATATCATCTGCCAAGCTGGAGATAGACTGCGACTCCTGCATCCGCAGCAATTTTATCCTGGCAAAACCGTTATATTCTGCCAAAAAATATAATAATTTTGGCGGTATGGGTTTATTATGGGTTGGATCCAGATAGAACTCGGTAGTGCTGACCAGAAGGTTCTCCGGATTTGGCGTCTCCAGGATCAATAATCCACCTGGTTTAAGAACGCGAAATGCCTCCTTGACAAGGATCTGGAGCGAATCTGATGAAATATGTTCAATGATATGAAATCCTGATACTATTTCGACACTATTGTCTTGAATTTTTTGCAAATACTCTATGATATCAGATTTTACGACTGAGAGACCAGCAGCATTGGAGATCGCCAGCATGGATTCGTCGAGGTCAACACCTTGTGCCTCAAATTCTTCCTCAACCATCAATTCTAGCCATTCGCCCCGGCCACAGCCGAGATCGATCACCCTGCAATCATCATAGATGGCCTTCAGTGGGATTACAAAAGGTAGATAAATGCGCAGTCGGGATTTTATCAACTCTCTCGATCCCCGAAAACGATCCTCGAAAGCGTGATAAAAGCTTTTGCCCTTCATCTGGTTACTCCTGACGCGTTTTAGTTCACGATAGCTCATATTTATAGACTTTGCGTCTTCTGGCTCATTGCCATGGTATAAAAAAGTTTGATCTTGAGCTATATAATCATGTGACTGTGACATTTTGCATTGCAATGCTCAGACATCTCGAATCAGGGTTGTTCAACTCCTTTATATCGCATGGCCTCTCGCAGCCTTCGGGCACATGCAGGCGCAGTATGTTCAAGCCTTCCTCGAGAGTGACAGGTGCGCTGACATTCGAAAAACTCGTTGGTACATTCACACGCGCAACCAGATTGTCTCCAGAATAGACCTCAAGGGTTCTATTGCGATAGAAGCTGAGCGCATTTAGACTAATATTCGCAGTTAGATTTCTTGGAGAGAACGCTGCTAAAGTGCCATCGGAATGCATCCAACAGGTAGGGATCCCGGACCAGTCTTCTGTGCCGTAACAGCCAGAATTAAAGGTTATTGGTATGGCATCAATTTCTGAATAGCTAGCTCTTATTTTTTTATTAAATTCAGTCATATCGAAAAAATATAATCTCCCATTATCGCTTATCAAAGGCTCTACTTTTAGATTTTGTTTCAAAGCCGATATCATATTGGCTCCGCCATCCTCAAAGCCATAGCAATCTATATAAATGCCTTGAAAACCAGTTTGAGAGAGTGTCTTGAGCATGTTCTCCATAGACATACCTGCAACTGCTCTTTGCCAATCGTCCCCTGAACGGCCTTTCATCGCTCCATAACTCCAGCGCAAGTTATTCGAATGCAAATATCCTCGAAGATGAGAAAATTCAATCATATTATTAATAGGAGGATATTCTGGAAAAGGCACGTAGGGCAATTGAAATATCATTGCATTATTCGGCATGATCGCTTCAATGCTATTTACAAAAAATTTGTCACTCATATATTCTTCTTTCAAGGAGTCATATGGAGGCATAAACAATACGGTGGTTTGATCAATTATTCCTACGGGCAATACAATGCACATAATAATGCTAGATACTATTATTGATTTTTTGCTTCTTTCAAATCTCAGAGCAAATACACTTAAAATTAAGACTATAGCAAAAAGCGAGAAGAATGCTATAAAGATGCTAATTCGATTATAACATCTAATTTTGGGAAATATCATGTAGGCAAAGATAGTCCCTAAGCCTCCGATTGTTGCCAATAGTACCGATGATAAATTCAATACGCATAGGTAATCTAATATATCATGGATATTATATTTTAATTTATCAGAGATTCTATAAAAAGCCCATGAGATCAATATTAAAAATCCTATGCTACCAATCAAGCCAAGAGATGCCATATTATTTTCATTAACAAGAGGTGCTGTTCGAGAATAGGAGTCAGATAATTTAGCCAATGAAGCGATCCTATGTCCATCAACAGGCTTGATAAGCTGGATAATCTTTAAGCCAAAGATTTCTGACTCGGCTGGAATGCGATCTAGCACCTGCAAATTTTTTCCGTTTTCATGTTGATAGATAAGCGTAGGAGACATATTTGCCAATACTCCTACTAAAATAATTGATATCAAAATAAATGAGTTTAATAAAGGATACTTATTTCTATGAGATATGCATGAAGACATGCCCGCAATAAGAAGCAGGAAGCAGGAAAAAAATGGATAATAGATAAATGTAAACGACATTAATAGACAAATCAGAGCGCTAATAGCAAATTTCTTATTTAATAATCTATTTTTATCAATATCTTTATCTCTGAAGAGAAGAGACGGTTCAACAAACACCCACAAGATGACCATGACCATGGGAGGTATCATATAATATGCAGATAAGTTTAGATGCGCTACTCCTCTCAAAAAGTGATAGGGCATAAATGAGAAAAGCAAGCTCCCAAGAATCGAAGCCGCAAAGGATACCTTAAAATGTCTGAATACGAGCATTGTAGTAAGAGTTGTCAAGGGAAATGTGATTAAGAAGTATAGATTCACAGTCATTGCATAGTCATGCGCAAAAATAGAGATCAGCCTAATAAGCATGAAGTCAATAGGTTGAGATAGAGGGAAATCATACATATCATGGCCTATAGGCATTCCAAGATATGGATTATGCAAACACCACCCATTATCAATTATGCCTTTGGCCAAGGCATTAAATAGCATTGCATCTCCAACGTAGCAAAATGGTATTTTAAGATCTGCACACCATAATTTCATAATCCAAGTCAATATAATTAAACACGATGCGATGGCGATAAGATGAGCAAAAATTGATGGAGAATGCTTTAATCGCTGCAATTTCATAGATAGCCTCCAATCCTGAAGCTTTTAGGATACAATAAATTATTACTATAATAAGTACAAATTTGGTTTATAGCTGTCTTTTTATTCCATACGAACTGCAGCAAGAACCAAACATATCTATCCGTCCATGAAGCTCTATATGTAACGAAAACTCTAGAGCAACTTAAAAAAATATCCGAAACAAAAGAAATTAGTACTCTAGGAAATAAAACCAGCCACTTAAAATTTTTATCTGATTTTATTCTATTTTGCAGATTCTTGTTAAGGTGTCTGTCTTTTGATATCATTACTATGGTTTTTCGCAAGAACATTATGATTACATACGAAGCTAGGATTATCATTATGATCGAATAGTAGCTCTCTAAGCTTTTCAGCTTCTTGATATAAAAAAACACCCTAAAATCACCATTATAATTCCCATCCATCTGAACATTGACACGTGCTCTCCCAAGAAGATAATCGCCATAAAAGCCGTAGCGACATATGCTAAGCTTAACATAGGATACATAAAGCTGATGTCAAGTGTGGACATAGCAGCAAGCCATAATATGAACGCAAAACCGTAAAGCAAAACACCTAGAAATATATATTTATTTATAACTATATTTGAGATAGTCTTAAATTTTAAAAGATCATCGAATCCATTTATCTTATCTATACTGGACATGCCCTGCTTCCATATGATTTGTCCAAATGCACCCACTAAGACACATATCAATACCAAAGTTATGGCAAACACAGACCGACCATCCTTCATCGATTCACCTGAGGTTTCTCAAACTCAAAGACTTGGGTCAAAGCTAGTTGATAGGTCCGATTGAGGGGAATATAAATTACTCTCTTTGGTTCAAATCCAAAAGCCCTAACCAAATCCTCATATTTAAAGTTATTCACATGATCCTTTAGCTTGATAGGAAAACGCAATGTCGCCAGCCGTCCTATGGTCCAATTTCTCTCATTTGGCACAGAGATTATTATCCTTCCACCAACCTTGGTAACCCTAACTATCTCTGATATGGCTTTCCTATAATCTGGTATATGTTCCAATACTTCTGAGCAAGTGGTTATGGCAAAAAAATTGTCCTCAAATGGAAGGTTGGCTAAGTTCGCCTCAATTATCTTTGCGCCTGGATTTCGCTCTTTTGCTCTTCTAAGAGATCCCTCAGAGAGGTCAATCCCATATTTAATGCCTTCCAAAACTGCCAGGAGATGCCCCTCTCCACAACCACAATCCAGAAGCCTTTCTTCATTCGTGCCCACTAAACTTTTTATAATTTTTAGCCTTTTATTGTGAATGTGTTTGACAAAAGGATTACTGGATTTATATAGTCCATCCATATGATCATGTTCCATTTGGTCATCACCTATTGAATCTCGTCTTGAGCAAGGAAATAAACATGCCATTGGAATGTGATAATTTAAATTTTGATCCTTCGGTATGTTTCCAAGTTATAGGATATTCTTTTATTATATATCCTTTATTTTTCATTCTCCAAAGAAGTTCGACATCGATCTCAAATCCGGTCGTTTTAATTTCATCCAGGATATTAAATAATGCTTCCCTCTTAAATATTTTTGCACCACATTGAGTATCTTTAAATGGTAAATTAAAAAGCAATCTTACAAATATATTAAACGCTCTACTGGCAATTCTTCTCATCAAAGGTTGCTCTGCTAAAATTTTTGATCCAGCTATTCTTCTTGAAGCTATCACTCCATCCGCATCATTTAGAGCCAAAAACATCCTTTTTAAATCGATAGTGCTAACGGACTCATCTGCATCAACAAAACATACTTCCCGCCCATTTGCAGCTCTGAAGCCCTGAACAAGTGCCCCACCTTTGCCGAGTCTATTTTTAGAACTTAAAAGCATAATATTCGGGTATTCGAAAGATAAATTATTAACAATATCTACGGAATGATCTTGCCCATCGCAAACTACAATGATCTCTTGACCCGGAAATTCCATCAATAAGTTTTTAATGGTGAATTTTATTCTTTTTTCTTCATTATATGCAGGAATAATGATAGACCTAGAGCAATCTCTCATAGCGTTTTTCTGATCGTCACCGGGCATTTGAAAGCACTATCCCCCTCTAATTTAGGTCAGCTTAGTAAGGAAGATACTTAAATATCTATTGGCTGCTAAATAGGTTGCTCAATAGCATAGATGAATGTATTAGCTGCGGATCACATGCAGGAAAGGTATTCAAAGTCGGCAGATACAATTGATAGGTTCTGACAAGACAGTCCTGTACTTTCCAAGTTTTTCATTTCAACCACCAACTTTATAAACTGAATCCAATTCCCACATAATTGACCAGTAATAGATATCCTTTTTGTGCTAATATCATGCTATTTAATAATATTTGCTTTACCTCTTTACTGCATTGCGTATGCAAAATCAAAAACTTGGAAACTACAGAAGACAGTCTCCAAAAGATCTCAGGAGGAAGATCAGGAAAAACCAAGGAGCAGTAATGCATAGCTTCTAAGGAACATGATGGGGGTCAAGTCCCCGTTCTAGGTTCAGGAGAGTCTCTCATGCGTAATATAAGGGCTAGAGGGAATATCCTTCCCCCGCCCTTTTCTTATTCAGCTCATGGGAATTGATGCTCCGGTACCCCCTGCTACTACTTCCTCCGATTGCACCGGGCTGTCAGACTTCCCGAAGGCTTCTGCCTCTGAAGATGCCGCTAGAGCAGATGATGTGGCATAGACCTTGTGCCATATTGCATTGTCTCCTCCCAATACATAGGCATAAGTCTGGCTGCTGATCAATGCCTGCGGGGACCAGTCGGTTATGGACCCTCCATGACTTATCCAATGTGCTCCAGAGGGATTCCAGGGTGAGCTGCTGAATACATTCTCCCACATAGCCCCATCGCTGCCACGGACAAAGGTATGAATACTATTGGCGCTATCGGTGGCTGAAAACGCCTCCGAGGAAATGGCACCGCCCAAACTATGCCATGTGCATGTCTCTGGATTGCTTAAAACATTGATATCGGCCATCCAGAGCGAATTATCTGCTCCTCGGACCATTGCTGCAATGAAACTAGCCCAGCTCGGCTCAAGTATGGCAAAAGGCGCTTCTGTAATGATGCCGCCGAGGCCATGCCAACTATGCTCATATGATTCGGATGATAAAACACCTCGGTTATCCCACAGACCATTGTCTCCACCCCGTGCTAGAATATGCATGCGGCTGCTGGAATCGAATATGATGAATGGCCAGCTATTCAGGTTCCCGCCTAAGCCAGTCCAATAATAGGAGGACAGGTCATTGACATCAAAATCGCAAATCCAGAGGGAATTGTCTCCGCCTCTCGCCACGATCTTCA
>Ga0209313_1001794_pt1 | contig 12910 bp, 10 predicted proteins | sample BioC13SIPDNA_3_FD_185748 | JGI IMG/M metagenome (GOLD analysis project Ga0209313, IMG submission 185748) | Anaerobic biogas reactor microbial communites from Washington, USA - Biogas_R2_B C13 SIP DNA (SPAdes) (version 2) | ecosystem: Engineered > Bioreactor > Anaerobic > Unclassified | place... | reverse complement strand
GAGAAAATCCCAGATCAGATTCACCAGAGATCGACAAGTAGCCCTCGGAAAAGCATAGTCGGTTTCAAGTGTTTGGAACAACCTTTGTTGAGCGCTTCTGACCCAGGGGCCTTTGTAAACCAGATCTGTCTCATCCACTTGCACCATCTGTCCCACCAATGCTCGAATTTGTAGGCAAAGATACTTTAATGTAGGGGACATTTGGACGAATAGTAATATCGGCTACATGCATGCAAGAGCTGAAATCCATATCGGTGGCAGGTTAGAAAGAAAACCACCTTATTTAAGCCTTTGCATTTTGTTCGGATTTTTTGAACAAAATGAGATATTATGTATTTATATATTTGCTTCTTGTTCGGGAAATCCGGACAAATTCAATAGATTTATCTACTTACGAGTGGTATCAGTGGTTGTGCTTCCAAAAGGCACAGTTGAGCGAGTAAAGAGTGGGGAATTGATATGGAAGAAAAAGAAGCAAAAGATAAGCTGGCAAGCCTGCCTATGAACCAGACACCTTGCCAGGAGAGCCAGGAAAACAAAGTCTCCTCCTCTCAGGAGGTTGGAAAGCGTAGCTGTGGATGCGGAGAAGATGCGAAAGCCAAGGGCACAAATGCGCCCCAATACGTCTACGCCCTTGGAAAGATCGACCCTCGCTTTCGAAGCATGGCCGTGGAAAGAGAGTTTGCACAGGCTACTGGCAGGGCGGAGACAACTGGGCTTACGGATCAACAGGCCTTCTACTCGGTTCTGTCAAAGGAGGAAAACCGGTACCTTGTGCGTGAGCTGTGTTGGACCCTGGCCATAGAAGGTGTGGCCGCCTATATCCTGTTGCCGAAGGATCCATTGGATTTTGATCGTCTGGTGGAATCCGTTAAGCCTCAACAGGATAAAGCGGGCATAGATGTCGTGGTCGGATTAAAGGGGCCGGTTGCTCCGCCTGAAATGTGCAGCGGGCTGCAAGTCCCGTTGGTCGGATTCGATCAGCTCTTCTCATTCGACAGAAATGCCTTCATCAAATCTATTCCGAGGCCTGAGTCGATTCCCGAGAAGCAGGAGGAGAAGTTCAGAGCTACAGCCAATGAGCTGTTCGACAGGATCCTGCAAATGGCGGACAATACTGGAGCCAATGACGAGCATAGGGCGCTGAATTACCTGGCCGTTCGATATCCTGCAATCTATGCCAAGGCGGCAGAGGAGTTCGAGCACAACTTCTCCCTGACAGGCGTAGAAGTCAGGCCATCAAGGCTAAGCGGTGCGCGAAAAATTGTCTCTGTGATCTTCTCCTACACTAACAGAGAGACCGATGTCACGGAAAAATTCTTCGTCCGCGTGGATGTGAGCGAGGAGTTTCCATTCATGGTCACCAAGATGGCGCCATACTACGATAGGTGAATAAACTAAATGGAGGTGAAATGAAATGGCACAATGTTGGGGATGTTATCAAACAGTTGAGTATCCTCTTGGTAATGTACTGTGTACTACGCCAACGTGTTTTGTATGGGATAATTGGCCTGCTGCATGCTCCAATGCCGCCTCGTTCAGATGGACGACTTGCGGCTGGGCAAGCGGATACGCAGTCTCTCATCATTTCCCTGCATCTCCGTCGTACTGTAACCCGGAACGGTGTATTTAAGAGCATACATCATTTTGGGTTCATAATATTTTTTTATTGCATTTCCCTAAAGTATATGACCTCCATTAAAGCAGAAAGGTTCTATCGTGCTTTTGCATATCTCTGTCATTTTAGTCTTATTAGTATCGTATCCCAAGTTATCCGTTTGTCTTCGCCTAAATAATTTACAGCACCCAAGATAACATATCCTCCATCTTTTACCTGCCTGATGGAGCTAGCTATTGGAATCGAGAGCGAAGGAGACATTGCAAGCCTCTTATCCCATGTTTTATCGCCGCTTGAATCAGTCTTCACCAACCAGATATAAGAAGAGGTAGAACCTGCAATCATATAGCCATCGTTTGTTTCTATGATAGAAGTGCCCTCATCCCATTCAGGCCCACCAAAAACCTTATCCCATAATTTGTTTCCATTTGAATCGACTTTCATCAGCCAGAGGTCAGGTTTTCCTGTGCCGTAATAATCAGTTCTTCCAACAAGGATAAATCCTCCGTCCCTCGTTTGCTTAATTGAGTTACATATATCGGATCCCGGACTTCCAAGAGTTCTATTCCATAACTCATCCCCATTTGAGTCGGTCTTTACTATCCAGATATCAATATTTCCGGATCCATATGAGTTAGTTTGTCCAGCGGTTACGTATTCTCCATCCGTCTCCTGGAGCGCTATAATAGTCTCATAACCTGTATCTCCGAGGGTCCTATTCCATTTTTCTTGTCCGTTTGAGTCTATTTTTATCAACCAGTCATCGACATCTTCATCACTCTGATGTTTTGATCCGCCAATAATATAATCGCCATCTTTTGTCCCGATAATTGCATTACCTAAATCATCGCCAGGTCCTCCAAAAGTTTTATCCCATACTTTATTCCCTTCGGAGTCAGTCTTTATCAGCCAAAGATCGAAATCCTCAGAGCCATGTGATCTTGTAGAACCCACAATAAAATAACCATCGCCTACATTCATAACAGAACGGCCAATATCATCTCCTGTCCCGCCATAAGTGCGATTCCATTCTTCAAAACCTTTGGAATCGGTTTTTGTTAGCCAGACATCATTCTGGCCCATGCCAAATGAGTCCGTCCAGCCTGCAATGATATACCCGCCATCTTCGGCCTCTATGACTGAGTTTCCAACATCCGATCCAGAACCGCCGAAAGTTTTGTTCCATTCCTCTTCAGGCTGAGCTGAAGCGCCTAAAGTATCAAGCATCAGCAATGCCAACCATAATATTACTACTTTTTTGATCAACTACCCACTCTCCTCGTACTGCTCTATGTAAGCTTCTAATGACATTATGTAATTTAAACTTTACTATTAATAAACGCACGGTAATTGCGGAAAGTCTACGGCATACTCATTAAAGCTAAAATCCCTATTGATGGAAGGTTAGAAAGGAGATAGCTCTATTTAAACCTTTTCTTTTTGTTCGGATTTTCCGAACAAATTGAGATATTATGTATTTAGATATTTGCTTCTTGTTCGGGAAACCCGGACAAATTCAATAGATTTATCTAGTTATGAGTAGTATCAGTGGTTGTGCTTCCAAAAGGCACAGTTGAGCGAGCAAAGAGTGGGGAATTGATATGGAAGAAAAAGAAGCAAAAGATAAGCTGGCAAGCCTGCCTATGAACCAGGCACCTTGCCAGGAGAGCCAGGAAAACAAAGCCTCCTCCTCTCAAGGAATGGCAAAGCGTAGCTGTGGATGCGGAGAAGGTACGAAAGCCAAGGGCACAAATGCGCCCCAATACGTCTACGCCCTTGGAAAGATCGACCCTCGCTTTCGAAGCATGGCCGTGGAAAGAGAGTTTGCACAGGCTACTGGCAGGGCGGAGACAACCGGGCTTACGGATCAACAGGCCTTCTACTCGGTTCTGTCAAAGAAGGAAAATAGGTATCTGGTACGTGATCTGTGTTGGACTCTAACCATAGAAGGTGTGGCCGCCTATATCCTGCTGCCCAAGGACCCATTGGATTTTGATCGTCTGGTGGAATCCGTCAAGCCTCAACAGGATAAAGCGGGCATGGATGTCGTGGTCGGATTAAAGGGGCCGGTTGCTCCGCCTGAAATGTGCAGCGGGCTGCAAGTCCCGTTGGTCGGATTCGATCAGCTCTTCTCATTCAATAGAGATGCCTTCATCAAATCTATTCCGAGGCCTGAGTCGATTCCCGAGAAGCAGGAGGAGAAGTTCAGAACTGCAGCCAATGAGCTGTTCGACAGGATCCTGCAGATGGCGGACAATACTGGAGCCACTGACGAGCACAGGGCGCTGAATTACCTGGCGGTTCGATATCCAGCAATCTATGCCAAGGCGGCAGAGGAGTTCGAGCACAACTTCTCCCTGACAGGGGTAGAAGCCAGGCCATCAAGGCTAAGCGGTGCGCGAAAAATTGTCTCTGTGATCTTCTCCTACACTAACAGGGAAACCGATGTCACTGAGAAGTACTTTGTCCGCGTGGATGTGAGCGAAGAGTTTCCATTCCTGGTCACCAAGACGGCGCCATACTACGACAGGTGAATAAACTAAATGGAGGTGAAAAAATAAATGACGGCATGCAAATGCTTCTGGTATACAAGTCGTCGTACCGGCGGTTGTGAAGGACGACATATATGCAGCTGCGATTGGGGCTGGGCAGATTCCGAAGCTCTGTCATGGTTTTGGACTATCTGTGGCTACGTACAAGGGTACCAGCATATACAAGATAAACCATGGGTTGATTGTGCAGCCTGCTATTAGCCGTGAGAGTATTCTACACTCTCATTTTTTTAAATTACTCAATTTCATTTTTACCATAAATATATCGAAGCCGCCTGAGCCATACGAATCTGTGTCACCTAGCATAATATATTCATCATCGTCTGCCTCTTGGGCTAGAAAGGCCCCCGACGTGCCTGTACTACCAAAAGTCCTGTTCCATTGCTCTATACCATTTTGGTCTGTCTTTATTACCCAGGCATCGCTTCCACCGGTACCATAGGACCTTGTCTCACCAGCGATGATATATCCACCATCTCTGGCCTGCTGAACTGACATGCCCCAATCAACATCCGAACCGCCGAAGGTTTTGTTCCATTCTTCATTACCCTTTGAATCGGTTTTTATTAACCAAATATCCTGATCATTAGCATCCTTTTGTCGTGTATCACCGATAACAATGTATCCACCATCTTTAGTTTCTTGAATTGACCGCGCACCATCCCATGACGACCCACCAATTGTTTTATTCCATAGCTCTGTGCCAGATGGGTCTGTTTTTATGATCCAGACATAAGCTTTATCAATATCTTTTAGTTCAGTCCAACCTGCGATTACATATCCGCCATCTTTCGTTTGCTTGACTGATCTACCAGCATCATTGCCTGATTTACCGAAAGTCCTATCCCACATTTTAGTCCCATTTGAGTCTGTTTTTATTAGCCAGATATCAAAATCACCTGCATTATATGATTTTGTATCGCCTAAGAGAATATATCCATGATCACTTGTTTCTTGAATTGACCAACATATGTCATCGCTAGGTTTACCAAAGGTTCTATCCCATTCTTTATCCCCTTTAGAGTTCGCCTTTATTAGCCAAATATCTTTGCCGCCAGCGCCGTAGGACTCTGTAAGGCCTGCGATTATATATCCACTATCGCTTGTTTCTTGGATTGAATAGCCAATATCATCTCTCGGTCCGCCAAAGGTCCTGTTCCAAAGTTCATTTCCTTTTGAGTCAGTCTTTATCAGCCAAATATCATCTTTTCCTGTTCCAAAAGAATCCGTCTTACCTACGATGATATATCCATAATCTTTTATCTCCTGAATGGCGAAGCCTGACTCATCACCTGGCCCACCGTACGTTTTGTTCCATTCCTCTTTAGGCTGAGCTGAAGCGCCTAAAGTATCAAGCATCAGCAATGCCAACCATAATATTACTACTTTTTTGATCAACTACCCACTCTCCTCGTACTGCTCTATGTAAGCTTCTAATGACATTATGTAATTTAAACTTTACTATTAATAAACGCACAGTAATTGCGGAAAGTCTACGGCATACTCATTAAAGCTAAAATCCCTATTGATGGAAGGTTAGAAAGGAGATTGCTCTATTTAAACCTTTTCTTTTTGTTCGGATTTTCCGAACAAATTGAGATATTATGTATTTAGATATTTGCTTCTTGTTCGGGAAAGCCGGACAAATTCAATAGATTTATCTAGTTATGAGTAGTATCAGTGGTTGTGCTTCCAAAAGGCACAGTTGAGCGAGTAAAGAGTGGGGAATTGATATGGAAGAAAAAGAAGCAAAAGATAAGCTGGCAGGCCTGCCTGTGAACCAGACACCTTGCCAGGAGAGCCAGGAAAACAAAGCCACCTCTCAGGAGGTTGGAAAGCGTAGCTGTGGATGCGGAGAAGGTGCGAAATCCAAAGCGACTCAATATGTTTATTCTCTGGGACGCATCGAGCCGCACTTCCCGAACATGTCTGCTGAGCGGGAGTTTGCTCAGGCTATGGGAAGAGCAGAGACCGCAGGAATGACAGATTCACAAGCATTCTACTCTGTTCTGTCAAAAAAGGAAAACCGGTATCTGGTACGTGATCTGTGTTGGACGCTGGCCATAGAGGGCATGGCCACCTATATCCTGTTGCCGAAGGATCCATTGGATTTTGATCGTCTGGTGGAATCCGTTAAGCCTCAACAGGATAAAGCGGACATAGATGTCGTGGTCGGCTCAAAGGGACCAGTTGCTCTTCCTGAAATGTGCAGCGGGCTGCAAGTCCCGTTGGTCGGATTCGATCAGCTCTTCTCATTCGACAGAGATGCCTTCATCAAATCTATTCCGAGGCCTGAGTCGATTCCCGAAAAGCAGGAGGGGAAGTTCAGAGCTGCCGCCAATGAGCTGTTCGACAGGATCCTGCAAATGGCGGACAATACTGGAGCCAATGACGAGCACAGGGCGCTGAATTACCTGGCCGTTCGATATCCTGCAATCTATGCCAAGGCGGCAGAGGAGTTCGAGCACAACTTCTCCCTGACAGGGGTAGAAGCCAGGCCATCAAGGCTAAGCGGTGCGCGAAAAATTGTCTCTGTGATCTTCTCCTACACTAACAGGGAAACCGATGTCACTGAGAAGTACTTTGTCCGCGTGGATGTGAGCGAAGAGTTTCCATTCCTGGTCACCAAGATGGCGTCGTACTACGACAGGTGAACAATTTGAAATGAGGTGAAAAGAAATGACATGTTATTGCTGCTATTGGACTAGCACACCATCCGACGGTTGTGTAGGACCTACTTACTGCAGCTTCTACGTGGGTTCAGCATGCTCTGCAGCTCTTTCGGCGTTCAGAGCACAATGTGGTTCCTCTGTACCAGCGTACCAGCATACGTATATAGCTCCTGACTACTACTGCTAGTAACTAAGTGTTCCTCAGAATAATATTTTCTATTTTTTTTAATTCTATAATTTACTGTAGTTTCCAAGTTTTTGATTTTGCATACGCAATGCAGTAGAGAGGTAAAGCAAATATTATTAAATAGCATGATATTAGCACAAAAAGGATATCTATTACTGGTCAATTATGTGGGAATTGGATTCAGTTTATAAAGTTGGTGGTTGAAATGAAAAACTTGGAAAGTACAGTAATTTATGCAGCAACAGGTGGTGAATAATAACATACCATCACGTCTCTCCATAATCAAGTAACTTGACAGATAATATAAAAATAGAGCTTTTAAGATAGTTACCTCTCAATTTACCCTTATCAGCCATGCATCTACGCTTTTGTTACCATATGAAGTAGTACTGCCTTCAATAATATATCCTCCAGCTTTGGTTTCTTGTATTGAGTAGGCACCATCAGTTCCCTTTCCGCCAAAGGTCGTATTCCATAGTTCGTTGCCATTAGAATCTGTTTTTATTAGCCAAGCATTACCCGGGATACGTTTCTCAGGTCCTGAGGTAGTCACTAATAAGCCGTAAGATTCCGTTGAACCTGCGATAATATAGCCACTATCGTTAGTCTGCTGTATTGAGAATCCCCAATCATAGCCAGATCCTCCATAGGTTTTATTCCATTGCTCTTTACCAGAGGGGTCGGTCTTTATTACCCAAACGTCCTGTGCGCCTGCACTAAAAGACTGCGTATCACCTACTAGAATATAGCCGCCATCTTTTGTTTCTCGGACTGCTCTGCAGCCATCCCAGGCTGAACCACCAAATGTCTTTTCCCATTGTGTGATTCCAGTAGAGTTAGTTTTTATCAGCCAAAAATTACTACTTCCATCAGGGCCATAAGACTCTGTGGGGCCTGTGATGATATATCCACCATCGTTTGTCTTATCAACTGCCCAGCCTGCATCATAACCCGGTCCGCCAAAGGTTCTGTTCCATTGCTCTTTACCAGAGGGATCCGTCTTTATCAGCCAGGCATCTGAATCTCCAGCGCCAAAGGAGCGTGTTAAGCCAGCAATGATATAACCCCCATCATTTGCCTGTAGAACGGATCTACCCTCATCTATATCTCTTCCGCCAAAGGTTTTATCCCATTGTTTATTTCCAGCAACATCTGTCTTTATTAGCCATGCATCTGAATCCCCGGAGCCATAGGATTTAGTGGCACCCACAGTAATGTATCCACCATCTTCTGTCTTCTGAACAGAATACCCGTTATCCTCTTTTGGACCGCCAAAGATCCTATTCCATAGTTCGTTGCCATTGGAATCAGTTTTTATTAGCCAGGCATCTTCTCTACCAGCACCATATGATTCAGTGCTGCCTACGAGGATATATCCACCATCTTCGGTTTCTTGTGCTTGGCTACCAAGGTCGATACCCGATCCACCAAAGGTTTTGTTCCATACCTCTTCAGGCTGAGCTGAAGCGCCTAAAATGCCTAGCATCAGCATTGTCAACCCTAATATTAATACTATCTTCAAAATATATCGCCTCTTAAATCGGTTGCATTTCTGTGAAATATATTGTGGAAGGCAGCAGTTGCTGTTCCTCTAAGCTTACCTACTGTCTTATACGACCCTACTATTCGTTTTATCGCAGTTTTGCTCACTAAGTTTTGCTTATCGGCACTATACTTGGAACTTTATCTATTACCGGCTCCTGCACTTGAGGCGAAGGCTCGCCCGGCCTCGGGAAGGGTATGTTCTCTACATAGGGCGTACTTCCTAATCCAGTTTTATCCTTTTCAACGCCCTTGTAAGTAGCCCAGAAATTTCCGTCCCAGATATTGTTGGCAAAGCTGATGTTCATATAGCTGCTCTGTTCGGCATCGACGCCGTTGTAGATGAAGTTATTCTGGGTGACCCTGTTGTTGTTGCCGGAGACTTTGATGCTGACGATGTTGTTTGCTATCGTATTTCCCGTGAAAGTGTTGTTGCCTCCAGCCTGTATACCGTATCCTGAATCCGTGATTATATTGTTCTCGAATGTGTTGTTACCATCGGATTGCGAGGCATCAATACCCGAAGCAAATAAGTTTTCGCCGAAATACCGTTCGCTCTTGGTTATAATGTTATGGTATAGAGTGATGTTACTTGTGCCCGTATCTAGCTTTATTGCTTCCCTGGCGCTTGAACCTCTCAAAGTGTTGTTGGTAATCAGTACATCCTTTGAGAAGGCAAGAATAATCTGATTAGCCTTTGATCCCTCTATAGTGCTACTGTTTGAGTTGATCGCAAAAATGCCCCCAGCTTCAACCCCTTCGATCCTGGTTTCTGGGCAGTCAACCAGCCATATATACCCTGCAGTCAGGTTTTCCAAGTGCAACCCTTTCTGATCATGATAGTAGTAGATCTTTTCACCATTTGCTGTGCTGTTCTTCACCACCGGCGAATAGCTCTCTGGGCTGAATCCCCCGAGGTTTATGCCCTTAAGGTCAACTAAAGTCATATTCTCAAGGGTTGTATTTGAAGAGAAATCCATCTCCATTGTGGCATTTACTACAGTGCTATTAGTGAATGAGGTATTGATAGGGGTGAAAGCCATAAGCCATCCGTCTTTAACATAGCAGTTCTCCACAATACAGTTCTTGGGGCTTAATAATACGATCTCATATGCCGATTTACAATCCTTTATCAAGCAGTTCTGGGAAGGAACACTGGTCTCAGGCATAAAATCCGTTGTTACCCTAGGGGACGGCATGAGCTCTATCTTTTCTTGAACAAGAATATGCTCGGAGTTGCAGTTCTCGATCAAGCCATTTTTGACGCCATTAAACATTATGTTCTTGCCCCTATAGTTCGTGATCTGAATATTTTCAGCACTGCTAACGCTAAGACTGCTTCCGCTGCCTGACAGCCTGCAATTCTCTACGCGAACGTTCTTGGCATCATCAATATTTATTCCGTTTACATCATATAGGCCATAATAATTTCCTGTTAAGTTAGCCATTGTGCAGTTCTTTATCAAGATGTAGGCATCTGTATTTCTTATCACTATTCCGTTTCCAATATGGTTGTTCAGATTCAAGCCATCGATAATATAAGGGTCATCGGCCGTGCCGCTTCCTTTGAACTTCATGAGGTCAGCATTGCTAGAGATGTTTACGTAATCGCTAGCCAGGCGGAAGGTCATCGAATCAACTTTGAATTCTGAGACTCCTGTGCTAATAGCCAGTCCAATCATGGCGAATAAGCCTAGAAATAATCCTATTTTCTTAGTCAAACTACCCACTCTCCTTATAAGTCATGGAGTCATATTACTCCTATGTAATGTGTATATAACATTATGTAATATAAACTTTACTATTAGAAAAAGAATAGCTTTCTCAGGCAATATAGAAAACGGATTTAATTATATTACTACCTTCATAGATAGCAATTAATTCTCTAAATGCCTCGGCACGAGCAATTATTTTTCAAATCTCAGCCGACAAACAAAATATATAAAATTAATTAAATATAAAATTTTCAAACATTATCCTCTCAATTGCTGATTAAATACAGGTATTTTTGCTTGGTTCAAGCTAACTTATTGGAATTATACTTACGTAACTTTAAGCTGAACGTAATTTTAATATTCTCAAGACTGCATCTATCATTATCAGAATTATAATCCAAAGTTTATGCACTATGTTCGATCCAAAAACGAAAAGGTATATCTATGAGCGATCTACTATCCGATAAAGCTCTTAGTAGCAAAGCACTCAAGGTCCCGGCCTTAAGTAAGAGAACTACTATTATCAGGAATCTTTCTTCGAGGCGTATGACTGTGACTGAGCTATCTAGAACCTCTGGCCTTCCAAAATCGACGATCTATGACAATTTGAGCGTATTGGTTAAGGCCGGATTGGTCGTGAAAGAGGACAAAATAAATCAATGGGTATATTATGAGCTGACAAAGAAAGGGCACAGATTGGCCGAAGCCATAAAGGCATCGAACTAAAATGACGACATATGTCGCCTTCCCATGAAATCTGTTCAGCTAACATGATTACCCTCCTCTTCAATAGCTCTTTGCTCGTCGATTAGTACAATATACTCCTTCACCAATCGTTCGCTCATCTCAAGTATTCGAGCAATTTCCAGTGGTTTCATCTTGCCATTCAACATTCTGACTTTCTTAAAGGCCTTGATATATCGATCACATGTCCCCTCTGTATGCTGTGTCGTTCTGGCAATATGCGGTGCAGGGATACCCCGGAGAAACTTGGCGATAATCACCTGTGTCATTGAAGGTCCAATATCACGTATGGTTCCCCAATATGGCAGGATAACCCCCTGCTCCGTCTGATATGCTTTGATGTTCTTGCCTATCGTTCCGGCGCTGACACCGGTCAACTCGGCAACATAGCTTGCGTTAGCACTCCTTTCTGAGCATACGCTTCCTTCAGCAATCTGGCCACACGATATCTCCTCACTTAATGATGGGAATAGCCATTGGTTTGCATCTGCTTATCCACCTCATGTATTATGGAGAAGATCGTGGATACCACCCCCATCTTGGCAAGTGTCTTCCTAGGACCTGGCTTTTCATCCATATGTCCTACTTCGAGCTTCCGTTAATCACGCGATACTGCTGAAAAATCCGAATCAAGTCTCCGATGAGCATGTCCTGGACGCGATCGCCGCCGACAAATGCATATTGCTCTTCCAAGAGGTGTTTGATTACACCATGTATCTCATTCCCAGGAGGTGCGGCTGATGATGTCATTTGTTGACCCCAAGCCCCTTTTTTTCGAATCGAGCTTTTCAACCGACAATGAGGCGATCTGAGAGAAGCGATCCGAGCCGACATTTTTCTAGGTTTCGTATAACGTGAGATACTCGGTAACAACTTTCTCAGAGGAATTGGTGAGTTCTCTGATTTGGAGGATGGAATATCCTTGATTCGAGAGAAGAACAACCTATGAGAAGCCGCTGATGTATCGTTTGATGGACTCACCGGTATGACGAGTTCTCTGTTCGATCTCAGTGTGTTCGTATCCTTTTAGGAAGAGTTTGATGATATTCATTTTATGGGAGACAGTTGGTCCGATGTCCTGTATCTCGTCACGAGTGGGAACGACCATTGGTCTTCTTCCAGGCGTTAGTCAGTGATTTGGTGTTCGTTCCCGCAGCAGGCATCATTACACCCGATATCACATATGGGATCCATGATGTTAAATATTGCGACATATGGCGGCGATGTAATTGCTGCGAGTATGCTAATTCACCTCTTCAAATGCTTTTTATGAATAAAAATCATTAATTGTAAATTGTGTAGCAATCTTTATTATGATGAAATCATCTTAGTCTATCAATGGCTATGCTCGACATAATTGATCTTAAGGCCCATTTCTCCTCCCCAGACGGCCTGGTCAAAGCAGTGAATTCAGTGGACCTGCAAATAAAAGACAACGAGCGATTGGGGCTGATCGGCGAGACCGGCTGCGGCAAGACTGTGCTTGGCATGTCCATCATCCGCCTGCTGCCCTCCTCGGCCGGGGTGGAAGGCCAGATAATCTACAATGGACAGGACCTCCTCCATCTGACAGAGGAGGAGATGAGGCAGTTGCGAGGTAGGGAGATCGCCATGATCCTGCAGAATCCCACCACCTCCCTCAATCCCGTCTTAAAGGTGGGAGACCAGATCGCTGAGGTGATCAGTCTGCACAAAGGCCTGGGCAAAAAGGAGGCAAAAGCCAGAGCGGTGCAGATGCTGGAAGCAGCCATGATTCCCGAGGCGGAGAGGAGGGCGGACCAGTATCCCCATGAGCTCTCCGGAGGGATGAAGGAGAGGGTGATGATCGCCATGGGCCTGGCCAGCCATCCCTCTTTTGTCATCGCCGATGAGCCCACCAA
>Ga0209313_1001770_pt1 | contig 13066 bp, 15 predicted proteins | sample BioC13SIPDNA_3_FD_185748 | JGI IMG/M metagenome (GOLD analysis project Ga0209313, IMG submission 185748) | Anaerobic biogas reactor microbial communites from Washington, USA - Biogas_R2_B C13 SIP DNA (SPAdes) (version 2) | ecosystem: Engineered > Bioreactor > Anaerobic > Unclassified | place... | reverse complement strand
ACATCTTCCACACGGCGCATTGACGGCATGGTGAGCCTGCTCAACGCCTTTGTGGGCTACTGCGACCATGAGGAAGATTTCCTCAGATACTGCCGAATTAAGGAGTGATGAACCGAATGAATTTTAGAGGGGCAATCGCCGCCCTATTCGGCGGGAAGAAGGACCGGACCGGAACGACCTGGCGGGAGATCGGGACGTACAACAGCCGCTTCTACCCGTTCCAGGGCGGGGTGTACGCGAATGATGTGGCCAGGAGCTGCGTCCACACGCTGGCGGAGCACACCAGCAAGGCCAACGCGGTGGCGCGGCAGGACCCGGCGCTGGAGCGCCTGCTGCGGGTGCGCCCAAATCTGTACATGAACGGCAAGGATTTTTTGTATAAGTGCCGGACATTGTACGAGGTGAACAACACGGTTTTTGTCTACATCAACCGGGACGAGCGCGGGCGGGCGATTTCGCTGTACCCGATCCCGAACTGCCCGGCGGAAGCTGTGGAGAACAGCGGCAGGCTGTACATCCGGTTTCAGTTCGCGGGCGGCCAGAAACTGACGGCCGGGTGGGATGACCTGCTGGTGCTGCGGAAGCACTACAACGAATCGGACATTTTCGGCGACAGCAACCACGCCATCACGACCAGCCTGCAGCTGCTGGACACCACAGGCCAGGGCATGGCCAACGCCATCAAGTCGACCGCGAACCTGCGCGGCATCCTCAAGAGCACCAAGGCGATGCTCAGCGATGATGACATCAAGCGGCAGAAAGACCGCTTTGTGGCTGATTACCTATCACTGGAGAACTCCAGCGGCATCGCGATGCTGGACAGCACGGTGGACTTCAAGGCTGTGGACGTGAAGCCGGAGATCGCCACCTACGAACACATCGGACAGCTGCGGGAGAACATCTACCGTTACTTCGGGGTGAGCGAGGAAGCGATTCAGGGCAAGCTGTTCGGGGACGCCTGGGAAGCGTTCTATGATTCCGCGATTGAGCCGTTCCTGGTGGCGCTGGGGCTGGAGCTCACATACAAGGTCTATACAGACCGGCAGCGGGGTTTTGGCAACGAGGTTGTGTTTGAATCGAGCCGGATGCAGTACATGAGCATGGAGAACAAGCTCAAGCTGGTGCAGATGGTGGACAGGATGGCATTGACCCCCAACGAGTGGAGACAGGTGATGAACCTGCCCGCGGTGGCGTGGGGCGATGAGCCGCTGTATTGGCAGAACCCGAAGATCAACGAAGGGCAGGAAGAGCCGGCCAAGGAGGAGGAACCCGATGCTACTCCTTAACGGAGACTGCCTTGAGCTGATGCAGGCGATACCGGACAAGTCGGTTGACCTAATCTTGACTGACCCACCGTACAACATCGGGAAGGCAAAGTGGGACAAGATACCAAACTATATTGAGTGGTGCGGGAAATGGTTCAAGGAATGCGAGCGGTTATTGAAAGATAACGGCTCATTTTATTTCTGGCATAACGATATGCCGCAGATTGCTCAACTGATGGAGTGGATACGGCAGAATACGCGGTTTGTGTTCAAGCAGATGATTGTCTGGAATAAGCGGTTTGACAAAGCGTCAAACAAAGGCTTTCTTGATGGGTTTGTCATGGTTGATGCTTTACGCAATTATCAACAGATGTGTGAATACTGCCTGTTCTACACATTCCAAGACGAAACAGGGTTATCGCAGGTTATGGGTAATTACGGGAGTTTTGAAAGCCTAAAGAGATATTTCGTGGCGGAAAAAACCAAAATAGAGAACGATAGTGGCACAAGGGTTAAAGACCGCCTGAAATGGACAACCCATTTTCATTCATTTGCACAAGGACAAAGCTGGGGGATGTGTACGGAAGAAAATTATAAAGAACTTCAAGCCATATTCCCAAATTATTTCAAAAGACCTTATGCAGATATTCACCGCGAATACGAGAGCCTACGGCAGGAATACGAGAACCTGCGCTACACCTTCAACGGGCAAAAGACGCACCACTCCGTATGGAACTACGAAACCGCACCGAAGCAAGGCCATATCACGCCGAAGCCCGTGGCAATGCTGGAGAACATTCTGCGCCATTCCAGCAATGAGGGCGACACCGTTCTCGACTGCTTCATGGGTTCAGGCAGTACAGGCGTGGCTTGCGTTAACACCAACCGCAACTTTATCGGCATTGAGCTGGACGAAGGGTATTACAACATCGCGCAGAAACGGATTGAACAGGCGCGGACGACCGGGAAGCAAATGATACTCACCGAGGGGAGCGAAGACGATGATAAGCAAGGATAGACGATACCGGGCCTTTGAGTGCCGGGCCGATGCAAATGAAGCCGCTGTGGATGGATATGCAGCGGTTTTTGATACGCCGGAGGTCATGTATGAGTTTGACGGCGTGAAGTATTCGGAGGTCATTGAGCGCGGCGCGTTTGATGAGGCGCAGATGGGCGACGTAGTGATGAATTTCAATCACGGCGGGAAACCGGTCGCCCGGACAAAGAACGGCACGCTGCAGTTGATGGTGGACGATCATGGGCTGAAGGTTCGGGCCGATTTGTCCAGCACGGCGGAATCCCGTGCGTTATACGATGAGATAAAGGCGGGGCTGATCGACAAGATGAGTTTCGCTTTTACTGTAAACAAGGAAGCCTACAACAAAGACACCCGGACGCGCTCAATCCAGGGCATCAAGCGCGTGTTCGACGTGGCAGCGGTAGATTTCCCTGCTTACGAATCCACGGCAATCACGGCGCGGTCCTATTTCGAGGCGGAGGCCGAGAGGGAGCGGGCGGAGGCCCGTCACGCGCTGGAACTGGCCAAGGCGAAATACTTTTACATGGGAGTGAACTAAATGAATTTGGATGACATGAACCTCCAGCAGGTGGAGGAACGGCTGGCCGCGCTGGACGTGGAGGTCCGCGAGGCGACCGAGGCCGAAGCGGTGGAAAAGGCCGCCGAGGAAAAGAAGGGCCTGCTCACCCGCAAGGCCGAACTGGTTGACCTGGAGCAGCGCAAAAAGACCACGCTGGAACTCAACGAGGGCAAGGCGCCCGAAAAAATCATTGAGGCAAGGAAGGAAGAAAAGAAAATGGAAGTTGAAAAGATGCTGGACCATTCCAGCGAGGAATACCGCAGCGCGTGGCTGAAGAACCTGCAGGGCAAGGAACTCAACGAGGTGGAGAAGCGCGCCCTGACTGGCGGCACCTCCGCGCTGCCCGAAGCGACCGCCAATAAGGTCGTGGAAATCCTGGTGGACACCGTTCCGCTGCTCAACGAAATTGAGCTGTTCAGGATGCCAGGCTCCATCAACATCGCTGTGGAAGTGACCGCACCCGGAGCTACCCGCGAGGCCGCTGGCGGCTCTGTAACTGCATCCACCGCTGTACTCCGCCAGGTGACCCTGGCCGGTTACAACATGAACGCGTTTATTCGCCTGGGCGCTGACCTGGCGCAGCAGGCTGTGTCCGCGTTTGAGGACTGGCTGACCCGCAAACTGGCTGACGCCATCGGCAACAAGATCGAGGACCTCATCGTCAACGGCGACGGTTCCGGCGATCCCAAGGGCATCGAGAAGTACGTCGACACATGGGACGTGTCCAACGGCACCGGCGTGGCCTGGACCGGTTCCTCCGGCGCTGCGCTGGATGTGGACGACCTGGACGCCGCGATTGGCCTGCTGCCAGCGAAATATGACCGCGACAGCAAGTTTGTGATGAGCAAAAAGACCTTCTACACCAACGTGGTCAACCTGGAAGACGTGAACAACCTGCCGGTCGTGGAGCGCGATGGCCGCAACTTCTACGTCAGGGGCTACCCGGTCGTGTTCTCCAACTATGTGGCCGACGGCACCATCTTCTTTGGTGACTTCAAGCGCGGCATGGTCGGCAACCTGTCCAGCAACATCCAGGTAGAGAAGCAGCGCAACCTGGCCTACAACGCCTGGGACTTCCTGGGCTGGGCCGTGTTTGACTGCGCCCCCGCCGCTGCCGGTTGCATCGTCAAGGTCGCTGCCAACATCCAGGCGTAAGGAGGTAGAACAATGGGACGCTATCCCGGAAAAGCAACCTGCGACGTGTCCGGCCTGCTCTTGGACGAGCTGAAGCCGGTACTCGCGCTGAACCTGACCGCCGCGGAGGCGGCTGACGCGGACGCGGACGGCCTGCTGAACGATTCGGCGACAGACACTACCGACGCAAAGACATATACCACCATGCTGGCCCAGCCGCCTCAGGCGAGGAAACTCAGTTTCACTCCGTCGGCCGCGGCTGACGCGGGCAACATCCTGGTGGCTGGCACGGACATCGACGACAACCCCATCACCGACACGGTGGCGACCAGCACGACCGCTGCGGTTTACAGCGCCAAGGCGTTCAAGACCGTCACCAGCGTCACCTACCCCAAGGACGATGGCGGTATCACCTGGGACGCGGGCTGGTCGGAAGCGATTGGCCTGCCGCTGAAACTGGCGGCCGCGCCCTTCGCCCTGGAGAAATTCGACGGCGTGGTGGAGATTGGAACCGCCGGCACCTTCACGGTGGACGCGGACGAACTCTCCAAGAACATCTACGACCCCAACGGCAACCTGGACGGCGCGAAGCCGCTTCAGCTGTTGCTGTTCATCTAAGGAGGAGTGACCGATGGCGGTTGGCGTGAATTACCTGGCCAAAATCAAGCGGGCGGTGCGTGTCGTGTCGACCGCCTCGGACATCGCCACAGAACTGACCGATTTGATTGAGGAATGCCGGGCTGACCTGGTTCAGCTCGGCGTCCTCCCCACCAAGGCGAACGATGAAACCGACGTGCTGGTGCTGGGCGCAGTGCGGAGTTTTGTTCGATGGAAGTTCGCCCAGGACGAGAAAGAAGCCCTGTGGAACATGCAGGACTATCTTGTTCAGCGCGATGAGATGCGGCGCAGAGAGGACTACACCGTGGAGGCCGCGCCATGAGGATGGACGAACAACTGGTGCTGGTCGATACCGTCACGAGCGTCAACGACGTGGGCATCCCGGTACTGACGGAAACCAAGACCACGGTTTGGGCGGACAAACTGAGCGCCAAACGCTCCGAGTACTACGCGGCCAACGCCGCGGGCATCCGTGTGGACATCGTGTTCAGCGTGAACGCGGACGATTACACCGGGCAAACCGAGGTGGAGTGGAACAGCACGAAATACAACGTGGTCAGGTCCTACGCCTCCGGCCGGGGCCGCGTGGAATTGACCTGCGCGTTGAGGTGATGAGATGGATATACGCTCAAAGATTGTGACGGCGCTTTCCGGCGTGGGGGCGCCTGCTTACTGGATGAAATGGGCCGGGGACACCAACCCGCCCGCCACCTACATCACCTTCCAGACGGTGAACCGGCCCGACCTCAGCGCGGACGATGCCCTTCACGAACGGGAGCACTTTGTGTACCTGGATGTATTCAGCGAAACCGACCCCTACACGGTGGCCAACGCTGTGCGGACGGCCATGGAAGGCGCGGGCTTTGATGAGGTCGAGATGCGGGATGTGGTGAGCGAACAAAGGGACTACCATGTGGCGTTTACCTTCTCCTACCTGGAGGTGGTTTGATGGCCATTACATTATCTGGCACTGAGGTGTTTCTGAGCGACTTGGAGAAGATGATTCCCGCCGATACGGACGTGGACGCGGCATTGGCGGAAGGGGCAGAAGTCATCGCCAGGGAAATGCGGCAGTTGGCGCCTGTCAAATCTGGAAAACTGAAGAGCGCTATCAAGGTTGGAAAAGCGCGGAACGGCCGAAACGGCCGCCAGGTGACGGTGGGTGTCCACCGGCGTGATTTCAGCGGCGACGACTACTACCCGGCCTATGTCGAGTACGGACACGGCGGGCCGCGACCCGCTCCACCGCACCCGTTCGTCCGCCCGGCCTTTGACCTGAAAAAAGACGAAGCCTGGAACACTGTCAAGCAGGCCGTCATTGACCAAATGAATGCGAAAGGACTGTAAAACATGGCAACAAGTTCAAGAATCGGCCTGCGCGATGTGAAAATCGCCTGGCTGACCGCAAATACCGACACCACGACCGTGCCGGCGGCCTATACGCTGGAATCAACCACCACACTGGAGGCCATCGACGCGCAAATCTCCCGGGGCACGGCTGACCCAGATGTCCAGTACGCGGATGACATCGAGTCGGACGTGTTGTACCCGGACCCGGAAATCACCATCACCCTGGAGGTCAAGGAAGTGCCGCTGGCGCTGCAGAAACTCCTGTTCGGGCAGGACGCTGTGGACGCGAACGGAGCGTATGCCTACAAGAGCGGCAAGACCCCGCCCTACTTCGCGCTGGGGTTCAAATCAGCCAAACGCAACGGCACGGACCGCTATGTGTGGTACTACAAGTGCCGTGCAAAACCGATGGACGAGACCTTCCACACCAAGGAAGGCGGCACCATCACCCGGCAGCAGGACAAGCTGGAGATCACCGCCATCAAGCGCACCTATGACAACTATGTCAGCGTCAAGGTGGACACGGACGCGGTCGGCGCGCCTAACGCGGCCACGTTCTTTGGCGGCGTTTACGAAGCGACCTTCGCGTAAGGAGGAGGAGAAATTATGGCAACCTATTCACGCGTCGGCCTTCGGGACGTTATCTTTTGGAAACTGAAAACCGACACCGCCACCACCCTGACCTATGAATCCGCGGCTGAGACGGAGACTGTGGACGCCATTGACGTGAGCATCAGCCACGCCAACGCGGACCCGGACATCCTGTACGCGGACGACATCGAAAACGATGTGCTCTACCCCGACACCGAGCTGACCGTGACGCTGGAGGTCAAGGAACTGCCACTGAGCCTGCAGGCGAAGCTACTGGGCAACCTGGTTGGCACCAAGAACGAAATTGTGGAAGTGGCCGGGGCAACCCCGCCCTACTACGCGATGGGCTTCAAAAGCGCCAAGCGCGACGGCAACGACCGCTATGTGTGGCTGGTCAAGGGCCGGGCGCAGCCGCTGGACGAGCAATTCCACACCAAGGAAAAGACGCCCACCCGGCAGAACGACACCATCAGCCTGACCTTCATCAAGCGCACGAAGGACGACGTATTCAAGTACGTTTACGACACCGTGGGCGGCGCGGCTGTGCCCGGGTTCTTCCAGAAAGTCTACGACGGAACGCTGCCAACCGGAGATTGACTAACGGGGAGGGGCAACCCTCCCCTCTTTTTGGAGGGAATGATGTTCAAGGTTGAACTGAACGGGAAAACCTACAAGGTCGAAAAAGTCACCGCCAAAGCGCTCCGGGAAATCGGCGCGGCCCAGGCGGTTTTCAAGCGGTGGCAGGAGAACCCGGACGCCGCGGATATGAAGAAGGACATGGACGCGCTGGTCGGATGGTTCTGCACCTTCTGTGGAAATCAGTTCACGGCGGATGAATATTACGACCACTACCCGGCAGACCGCGCCATCACAGACATCGGGCTGGCGATTGCCGCTGTCAACGCCCAGGTGACCCATGTGCTGGAGTCGTTCCCGACCAGCGGGGACAGTAAAAAAAAAGCACCCTCGCCGACTTTGTTTGGCAGGTTTACTGGTTTTATATCGAAAAAGGTCGGACGCCGGACGAAATAGACGGCGTGGACATCCTGGCGTACATGCAGGCGCTGGCGTGGAAAACAGCGCAGGACCCTGTAGAAGACGGATTCATTGATGAGGTGATTTTCTAATGGCGGAAACAACGCGGGAGATGGTCGTCCGGTTGACGATGGACGCTGGCGGCTTTAAGAAAACCGCCAATGAAATCAACCGGCAGATCAGGAACATCGACTCTGAGATCAAGGGCATGGGCGGCGACCCAAGCCGGAGCCAGCTGGAGGAGAAACTGGGGCTTCAGCAGAAAGCCGTGGAGAACCTGCAGAAGGCGGTCGAGCAGGCGCGGACGAAGCTGCAAGACGCCGATACGGACGCCCAAAAACTGCTGGCGGCCAAGCAGTTGAGTGGATTGGAAACGCAATTGGCCACCGCGGAGGCGAAAGCACAAGCGCTTAAGAACCAACTCTCAGCAGTCAATTATATCAAATGGGGCGGGATGATTACAGGGTTCGGCCGCGCGATGCAGCGCATGGGCCGTTCATTTTCAATGTACGTCGGGGCGCCGTTGGCCGCGCTGGGCATATCGTCGTTCAACGCCTTTAAGGACTATGAGATGGCGCTGGCGCGGTTGAAGGCCGCGCTGCCGGAGGCGGGGGAGGAAATTGAGCGGCTGAATGAGGCCGCTCTTAATATGTCAGAAACCATCCCAGTCAGCTACGAGGAAATCATGGCCATCATGACCTCGTTGGCCAAGGCCGGCGTTCCGGTTGGCGAGATTGACGGCATGACCCTTGCATTGGCCCGGATGAGCGCGGTGACTGGCATGACGGCCGAGGAAGTCGGCACGTCGATGGTCATGTTCATGAACAGCATGGGCCTGCCGATGGGCAACGTGGACCAACTTGGCGCGGCCCTGGTGCAGCTGGCAGACGCCTCCATCGCGACGGAAGCCGATATTTTCGACATGGCCACGCGCATGGCGGCGACCGGAAGCCTGGCCGGAATGAGCGCGACGGACGTGCTGAGCCTTGCCGCGGCGTTTGCATCAATGGGCGTGAACGCTGAGGCGGGTGGTTCTGTCGCTTCCAAACTGATGAAAAAAATGCAGCTGGCGGCCGAAACGGGCAAGGACGTGGAAGGATTTGCCAAAGTCATGGGGGCTTCCGCCGAACAGTTTACCGCGGGTTGGAATCAATCACCGGCGGATTCAATGCTGGCATTCTTCCAGGGGCTGTCTGATATGGACACCTCAGGTCAGCAAAGCGTCCTGGCAATGCTGGACGAGATGGGGCTGACCGAGATCCGGCTGTCCAACCTTGTAGCGTTGGGCGCGAAAAACCCTGATATGTTTGAAAGCCTGATGGGAACCGGCGAGAAGGGGTTTGAGGACAATACAGCACTGGTCGAAAAGGCCGGGACCATCTTTGAAACCACCTCCGGGCAGATGGACATGCTGGCAAATGCCACACGCAACGCGCAGGCCGACCTGGGCGAGAACGTGGCCGATACCTTCCAACCGCTTATTGACAAGGTGGGCGAACTGGTTAAGGGCTTTGGCGAGCTGGACGAGGAGACGCAAACCCGGTGGGTGGAGGTGATGGGTGCGCTGGTCGTTACTGGTCCGGCTGTGGCCGCGTTTGGCGGCTTGGTCAAGCACGTCGGGAACCTGATCACGTTTGTCGGGAAAGTAAAGGGCGGGGAGGCCGATGGATTCAAAAAATTGATGTCCGCGCTTGCGGGCCCGGTTGGCGGGTGGCTATTGGTTGCCGCTGGCCTGGCGGGTGTCGTGACAGCAATTAACTCGATCAAATCCCCTGCCGAGCAGGTTGTGGAAGCACTGCAAAACATTGAAATCAGCATCGATGAGACCAGCAAGAATGAGACGTTGGCCGCCATCCGACAGGTGCGGGAAGAGGCCGACGCCTTGAGCGGTGACCGCAAGACGGAGCTGGAAGGCGCGGCCGCGGCCGTGGAGAGCGGATACGGCACGAAGGGGATGTTTGGCGAGTCGCTGGAATACGCCAGGCTACTGAGTGAAGGCGAGATCAAGGCGGCCAGCTCTTCTTACCGGGGAGACCTGGCGGAGTTAAACCGGCAGTTTAAGGAAGCCAAGGACGCGGGTGATGAGGAACTGGCGGGCATCATTGGCCAGCAGATTACTGAGCGCACCGCCAATTATGACGCGCAGGTAGCGGCCGCGAAACTGGCCTACACCGAGCAGGTGGGCACCTTGATTGACGGCATGATGAAGGCGCAGCCGGAGGCTAAGGCAGCGCTTGAGCGCGCGGCGCAGGAGTATGACCTTTACGCCATGGTGGCCAGCGCGCTCGACAGCAACGCGGGCGAGATGGGCGAGGAAGCATGGAACGGGCTGATTGAAAATATCCGCGCGGGCTCCGAGAAGCTGGGCTTTGAATCGGGCGGCGTGACGTCTACCATGCTGTTTTCGCTGCATGATGATCTGCTGGCCAGTTTGAATAAAAATATCGGGCTGGTGAACGAGGGCGAGCTTGGATTCACCCTGCTGAACACATTGTTTGGTGACCCCAAAAACTGGGAGATGCTGGACGTCACCCAGACAAAAGGCGCGCTGGACGGGATGCTCGAGCTGATGGACCTGAAGGGCGCAGCGGAGAAAGCCGGAAAAGACGGCGGGATCATCGGCTTGTATATCAATCAGGGCATCGCGGACGGCATGAACAGCGCAGAGAGCGGCATTACAGATAAGCCCGAAGAAATCAAAAACAAGCTGGTCGCCAACTTGAAGGCCGCCTTTGAGATGCGCTCGCCCTCGGCCTTGATGGCGCGGGAGGGTGTGAACATCTCCGCTGGAATTGCGATGGGCATTGACCAAGGCGGAGCGCAGGTTTTCGCGGCCATGTCCGCATTACAGGAGGCGATGGTCGCGCAGGCCGCGGCCATGGGCGCGGCGGTGGCGGCGGCATTCAACAACAATTTGACCTTCAGACTACCAAATGCGACCGGGGGCGGCGTCAATGTGAACGTGAACAGCCTGACCGCTATGGACATCTACAATATACGCAAGGGACTGACTGATGCGTCCCGGCGTGCGGCGAGGGGGTATGGAGCCGGATGAGCGAGATTACATTCAAAGGGACGACCGCATCGTCCAAGAACGTGACGGTGCTCAAATATCCAGAAATCGTCAAACCGACCCTGCGCGTGGAGACCGTGAAAGTGCCGGGCAGGGACGGCGAGCTGACATTAAGCGGGATGCCGTCCTATGAAGCGATGGTGCTGGAATGCGAGTGCATGGTGCCGAGCGTGGACAAGATATCAGCGGCCGCGGCATGGCTGACCGGGCGCGGGGACTTGGTGCTGGGCAATGACCCGGACTATGCCTACGACGCGCAAATAATCGACGAGATACGGTTCGAGAAAATCCTGCGCGGGCATGCCCACAGGAGGTTTACCGTCCCGTTCTTGTGCCAGCCGCTGAAGAAGGCGGCGACGGCTGAATCCAACATAGAATTGACTGCGCCGGGGACGGTCGTCAACATCGGGCACGTTCCCAGCCGGCCGCTCATTAAAATTGAGGGCAGCGGGAACGTGGTGCTGGCAGTTGGGGCCTATTCACTGGCCATTACCGGCATCAGCACGTCCATCCTGATTGACAGCGACCTGGGCATGGCGACGGCAGGGACAGTGAACGAGAGCTACAAGGTGTCGGGAGAGTGGCCGCTGCTGGTGGTTGGGAATAATGCTGTGGGCTGGACAGGCACTGTGAGCAAAATCACCATCACCCCCCGCTGGAGGTATCTGTGAGAATCGACAACAGACGCAGGAGCACCAATATCATCAATGTGCGCGGGCTTGAAGCCGGGTCTCGCATTAACGGACGCAATTTGCCAGGGACCATCTATACCGGGCGTGGAGGCGGATTTGGCGTGACCGGGCCTAACAGAATAACAAAAAGCACAGTAAGAAAAATCAAGAAGGCCCTGGAGAAGGTGAGGTGAGGCGGGGTTGATCTGGATATACGAGCAAGGCTTCGAGGACTTTTCCACAAACGGACTGGGACAATTACACCCGGTCCGTTGTCATTTGTCGGAAGAACAGGCAGGAGCCTATGAGCTGGAGTTGGAGCATCCCATCAGCGACGACCTCCTCTCCTGGGAGCTGATCAAGACTGGGCGGGTAATCAAAGTGCCGGTGCCGGCGCAAACTACCCCCCTGATCCACATGGAGGGCGCTGCTGGCTACGAGGTGTGGAAAACCAACCGGGCCACCAAGGTGTACACCAAAAAGACCACCAGCATGGGCACCCGTGTGACCCAGGAGAGCCCGGATCCCTACCATGAGGCGCTGCTGCGTCCAGATGTGGTCAAAGTCAAGGACGCCACCTCTGTGACCGTGTGGAAGTCCAACGGCAACCGGGTGCTGGAAAGCCTGGAGAACAATGCCCAGGTGACGGTGCTGAAGAAGGACGGGGCCTGGTATCGCATCACCACAGCCAAAGGTGCCACCGGCTGGGTGCAGGCGGCCCATGTGACCTTGGTGCAGACGGTGCCGGACACCCCCCCGGAGACCATCCAGGAGCGGAAGACCAGGGACCAGCTTTTTAGGATTTACCGGGCAGAGAAGGACACAGCTGCCGGTGTGGTGAAAGCTTGGGCGAGGCATATTTCCTATGACTTGCTGGCCAATGTACTGATCTCCTGCAAGGTGGAGGACGTGACAGTGTCGGCAGCCATTGCGGCTATCAACACAGCCTGTACTCAGACAGACCATGGATTTACCGTCTATACCAACTCCACCGCCAAGGTGACCGCAGACTGGAGCCGGAAGGGCTATCTGGAAGCGTTGCTGGACCCGGAGGAAGGGCTTGCTGCCCTGGCCAACCTGCGGGTGGTGCGGGACAACTACGACATCTTTTTGCTGGAGCGCAGCACGACGCGGCGCCAGGCCATCACACATGGCCGGAACCTGTTGGGTGTCAGCGTGGACATCAGCGAAGACGGGGTCGTCAACCGCATCATCCCGGTGGGCAAGACCAAGGATGGCAAGGTGCTGCACATTGACGCCACCTATGTGGACAGCCCCCGGAACGGCGAGGGCACCATCATCCGGGCAAAAGTAATTGAATATGAGGTTGCCGAAAAGGAGGCCAGGGACGGGCAACCGGCAGTGACCCTGGCCCAGGCCAAAGCGAAACTGGTGCAGTTGGCTAATGCGGACTTTGAGGCGGGGATCGACCTGCCGGACATCTCCGTGAAGGTGGACTTTTTACTGCTGGGGGACACCGAGGAATACAAGGCCTACCGGGACCTGGACCGCTTGTACCTGGGCGACATTGTGACGGTGATCAGCGACGTGCACCAGGTATCCCTGGAGGCGGAGGTGACCCGCGTCGAATACTCCCCCCTGTCCGGGACTTACCTGGGCATGGAGGTGGGGGTGACGGATGCGGCCCGGACCATCGGGAGCACGGCCAGCTTCATGCTGCCCAACGGGAGCCTGGGCGGGCGGAAGATCGCGATGGGGAGCCTGGACGGC
>Ga0209313_1001759_pt1 | contig 13124 bp, 10 predicted proteins | sample BioC13SIPDNA_3_FD_185748 | JGI IMG/M metagenome (GOLD analysis project Ga0209313, IMG submission 185748) | Anaerobic biogas reactor microbial communites from Washington, USA - Biogas_R2_B C13 SIP DNA (SPAdes) (version 2) | ecosystem: Engineered > Bioreactor > Anaerobic > Unclassified | place... | reverse complement strand
ACGCGCCCGGTTTGCAGGTTCGGCAGTCCCTTGCCCGGCAGCCGGAAGACCGTCCCGTGCTGAGTGCCGGGCGGCACGCGGATCGGGGCGGTGCCGGTTAACGTCGGAACGTCCACCTGACCGCCCAAAGCGGCCTGCGTGAAGCTGATCGGCAGCACACACACCAAGTGGTCGCCGTCGCGCTGGAAGAACTGCGAACGGCGGATCTGGACAACGCAGCGCAAGTCGCCGCGCGAGCCGCCGCTGGGGCCAGGCTCGCCCTCGCCGCGGATGCGGATGGTCTGGCCGTCGTGAATGCCCGGCGGGATCTTCACGTTCAGCACGCGCTCTTTCATCACGCGGCCGGTGCCTTCGCAATCGCGGCAGGGCTTTTCGATTGTGTCTCCACGGCCCTGGCACGTGGGGCACTCGGTCACGGTGCGCGTCACGAAGAACCCCATGGAAGTCTGGCGCTCGACCTGGCCGTAGCCGCCGCAGGTGCGGCAGGTGCGGCGCTTGGAACCGGGCTCGGCGCCGTTGCCGCCGCAGCGGTCGCAGTAGTCGGCGCGCTCGAAGCGCAGCGTTTTCTCCACGCCGGTGGCGACGTCGCGCAGGTCGATCTCGACCAGGGCCTGGATGTCCACTCCGCGCCCCCCGCGCGTTCGCACACGCCCGCCGCCGAAAGCCTCGCCGAAAAGATCGCTGAAGACGCTGAAGATGTCGTCGATGCCCATGCCGGAGAAGTCATGCATGCTGGCGCCCTGCAGGCCGGCATGACCATAGCGATCGTAGCGGGCCCGCTTCTCCGGATCGGACAGGACCTCATAGGCTTCAGCGGCTTCTTTGAAAAGCCCCTCGGCGTCGGGCGACTTGTTGCGGTCGGGGTGGTACTTCAAGGCCGCTTGGCGGTACGCGCGCTTGATTTCCTCGGGCGCGGCGGTCCGCGCCACCCCCAGCACCTCGTAGTAGTCACGTTTGTTAGCCACGGATCCGTTCATAGTCGCCCCGCGCTTTTCGAGCAAATCCCGTGCCGCTCTTTTTTTGGATCGGCGGGGTCGCCTGGTGGGACTGACCGGTTAGATACCGGTCCCACTAGGCGGCCGAGAGCCGGTCCCCGAAGCAAGACAGGGGCGGCTCGCGCGGGGCGACCGTCCCTGTCCTTATAACGGGACTTCGGGCGGCAAAGCCGGAGCTTTGCTCTATCTCGACGAAGGCGGACTAGCGCATCGCGCCCTCAATGTGTTCGTGCTTCTCTTCCTTGTATTCGGTGCACAACACGTCGGTGGTCAGCATCAGGCCGGCGACGCTGGCCGCGTTCTGTAGAGCGACGCGGGCCACCTTCGCGGGATCGATGATGCCGGCCTCGAACATGTCGACGTATTCGCCGCGGGCCGCATCGTAACCGATGTTGTTGCCGCGCGACAGGATTTCGTCCACTACCACGCCGCCGTCTACGCCGGCGTTCTCAGCGATCTGCCGGGCCGGTTCTTCCAGGGCCCGCGCGATGATGCGGTAGCCGATGGCCTCATCGCCTTCGACCTTCTTGGCCGCGGCCTGTACCGGCTTGGTGGCGCGCAACAGGGCCACGCCGCCGTCTACGCCGGCGTTCTCAGCGATCTGCCGGGCCGGTTCTTCCAGGGCCCGCGCGATGATGCGGTAGCCGATGGCCTCATCGCCTTCGACCTTCTTGGCCGCGGCCTGTACCGGCTTGATGGCGCGCAACAGGGCCACGCCGCCGCCGGGCACGATGCCTTCCTCGGCCGCCGCCTTGGTGGCGTGGAAAGCGTCGTCGACCAGGTCCTTGCGTTCTTTGACGTTGACCTCGGTGGCGCCGCCGACTTTTACGACCGCCACGCCGCCGGTCATCTTGGCCAGCCGCTCCTGGAGCTTCTCGCGGTCATAGTCGCTAGTGGTCTTCTCGATTTGCGAGCGGATCTGGCCGATGCGCGCCTCGATGTCCTTCTTCTTGCCGGCGCCTTCGATAATCGTCGTCTCGTCCTTGGTGACCACGACCTTCTTGGCCCGGCCCATCATGTTCAGGTCGACGTTCTCGAGCTTGATGCCCTGGTCTTCGCTGATGAAGATCCCGCCGGTCAGGACGGCGATGTCGCCCAGCATGGCTTTGCGGCGATCGCCGAAGCCGGGGGCCTTGACCGCGCAGGTGTGCAGCACGCCGCGGAGCTTGTTGACGACCAAAGCTGCCAGGGCCTCGCCCTCGACGTCCTCGGCGATGATGAGCAGCGGCTTGCCGACATTCGCGATCTTCTCCAGCACCGGGATCAGGTCGCGCAGCGAGGAAATTTTCTTCTCATAAATGAGAATGTACGGGTCTTCGAGCACCGTCTCGAGAGTCGTCGGGTTCGTGATGAAGTAGGGCGAAACGTAGCCCTTGTCGAACTGCATGCCTTCGACGTGCTCCCAGGTGGTCTCGAGGCTCTTGCCTTCCTCGATCTCGATTACGCCGTCCTTGCCGACCTTTTCGAAGGCCTCGGACAACATCTTGCCGACGTCTTGGTCGCCGTTGGCGCTGATGGTGGCCACCTTGGCGATGTCGTCCTTGCCGCGAACTTTGACGGACTGGTCCTTGATGCTCTTGACCGCGATTTCAACGGCGGCGTCGATGCCGCGCTTTACCGCCGTCGGGTTGGCGCCGGCGGTGATGTTCTTCAGCCCGGCGCTGAAGATGGCTTCGGCCAGGACGGTGGCCGTGGTCGTGCCGTCGCCGGCCACGTCGGAGGTCTTGCTGGCCACTTCATTAACCAGCTTGGCGCCCATGTTTTCGAACGGGTCGGGCAGCTCGATTTCCTTGCTGACGGTGACGCCGTCCTTGGTGATGCGCGGCGAGCCCCAGGATTTCTGGAGTAGCACGTTACGGCCGACCGGGCCGAGCGTGGAGGCGACCGCGCGAGAAAGCTTGCGCAGGCCGTTGAGCATCTGCCGCCGGGCGTGCTCGGAGTACATCAATTGCTTTGCAGGCATGTGCGTTCCTCAATTTCAAATGACAAATTTCAAATTTCAAATGAGCGGCCCGGAGGTAAGCATCGGGCGTGCTCGCAGAATTTGTCATTTGCCATTGGTGTTGTGAATTACTCTTGAATCGCCAGAATGTCGCTTTCCCGCAGGATCACGTACTTCTCGCCCTCGAGCTCGACCTCGGTCCCGGAGTACTTGCCGTAGATCACGGTGTCGCCGACCTTTACCGACATCTTGCCGCGCTCGCCGCTCTTCTCGAGCAACTTACCGGGGCCGGCGGCGATGACCTTGCCGTGCAGCGGCTTTTCGCGGGCCGTGTCCGGCAGCACGATCCCGCCGGCGGTTTTCTCTTCGGGCTCGGAAGGTTCGACGACTACTCGGTCATCCAGCGGACGAATTTTCAGTTTCTTCGCAGTTGCGGTTGGCACTTTCAATCTCCTTGAACTGGGGCTCTGCGGCACGCCGGTGAGCCCGCTTGTCTACCGTTTATCCGATTCCCTTTCTGGGACTATGGCTTCGTCTGCTCCACGCGACACGGCGCGCAGCCGGTGCGTGTCGCCGTTGTCATTACATCATGTCCATCCCACCCATGTCGTCGTCGCCCATGCCGCCCATGCCCGGCGGGCCGCCCGGGCCGGCCTTCTTCTCCTTGGGCTTTTCGGCGATCAGGCAGGCGGTCGAGAGCAGCACGCGGGCCACGCTGCTGCCGTTCTCCAGTGCCGAACGCACGACCTTGGTCGGGTCGATGATGCCCATCTGCATCATGTCGCCGTACTGGCCGGTTTCGGCGTTGAAGCCGTAGGGGCCGTCTTTCTCGGTGACGCGCTTGAGCACGACCGCCGGCTCGTAGCCCGCGTTGGCTGCGATCTGCTTGATGGGAGCGGTGATGGCGCGCTTGACGATCTGGACGCCGACCTTCTCGTCGTCGCCTTTTACCTTGAGCGTGTCAAGCGCCTTGCCGGCCCGCACCAGGGCTACTCCGCCGCCGGGCACAATGCCCTCGTCGATCGCGGCGCGCGTCGCGTGTAGTGCGTCTTCGACGCGGGCCTTTTTCTCCTTCAGCTCCGACTCGGTTGCGGCGCCGACCTTGATCTGCGCGACACCGCCGGCCAGCTTGGCCAGGCGCTCCTGCAGCTTCTCGCGGTCGTAGTCGCTGGTAGTGTCTTCGATCTCCTTGCGGATCTGCTCGATACGGCCTTTGATGTCCGCACTGCTGCCGGCGCCTTCGATGATGGTGGTGTTGTCAGCGTCGACCCGGATGCGCTTGGCCTGGCCGAAGTCCTCAATGTTGACGGAATCCAGCTCGATCCCCAGGTCTTTGAAGATTGGTTTGCCGCCGGTCAGGATAGCGATGTCCTGCATCATGGCTTTGCGGCGATCGCCGTAGCCGGGCGCCTTTACCGCACACACCTGGAGAATGCCGCGCAACTTGTTGACCACCAGCGTCGCCAGCGCCTCGCCTTCGATGTCCTCAGCGATGATGAGCAGCGGGCGCTTGGCCTGGGCGACCTTCTCAAGCAGCGGCACCAGCTTGGTCACGCTGCTGATTTTTTCCTCGTAGATCAGCACGAAGGCCTTTTCGAGCACGCATTCCATCGCGTCTGGGTCGGTCACGAAGTGCGGACTGAGATAGCCGCGGTCGAACTGCATGCCCTCGACCACGTCCACCGTCGTTTCCAGGCTCTTGCCCTCCTCGACCGTAATGACGCCGTCCTTGCCGACCTTCGCGAAGCAGTCGGCCATGATTTGGCCCACCGCGCGGTCGTTGTTGGCAGAGATCGACGCGATGTTGACGATTTCGTCGGCTCGCTTGGGATCGAGATTAACCGGGCGGGAAATGTTCTTAAGCTCGGCTACCATTGCCCGCACGGCAGCGTCAATTCCGCGATTGATGCCGTTCGGATCGAAGCCGGCTACGACGTTCCGCAGCCCCTCTTTGTAGATCGCTTCGGCCAGGACCGTCGCGGTGGTGGTTCCGTCGCCGGCCACGTCGCTGGTCTTGCTGGCGGCCTCTTTAACGAGCTTGGCCCCCATGTTCTCGTATTTGTCGTGGAGCTCCACTTCTTCAGCCACGGTCACGCCGTCTTTCGTAACCGTGGGGGCGCCCCAGCCCTTATCCAGGACAGCATTGCGGCCGCGCGGCCCGAACGTGGTGCGCACAGCCGCCGCCAGTTTTTCCACTCCCGCCAGGATCGCCTTCTGTGCTTCCTGGTCGAACGCCATTTGCTTAGCCGCCATTCAGACGTCTCCTTTGCAGAGGCGGCTCATACGAGCCGCGGGTATTTTGCAGAGCCGGCACGTGTTGAGCCGGAAGTCCGTCGCCGGCCTGAGGGCAGGTCAGGCCAGGCTACAAATAGGCCGTCCGCCGCGCCGAGCGACTACTGCCTTGATGCAAACACAATGCCAGCCTGCTGCGCAGCGCGGGACTGCGCCTAACACTTGTGAAACCCAGAGCTTAGCGTCACGCCGCCAGGAGTCGCGGCCCGCGCCGGGCGGCCCGCCGTTTCGCCGGATGGCGGCGGAAACTGCCATTCTGACAGGCGCGCCAGCAGATTGGTAGGGGCCGCGCCGGTTGCCTCGTCGTGACCGACCGGCTATCGTGGCTGGCGATCCAAAAAGAGAAGCGTCCCTTTACGCTCCTTGCCATGCGATCGGGGACGGAGAGCCTTCAACCTTGACCCAGACGAGGTTCACGGAGTGAGCGACACGGTCCTAACCCCAGCCGCGCCGGTCCCCAGCGTACTGGCCCAGCGCCAGCCAGCGGTTCCTAAGGCCCGGTCGCGCAAGGCTTTCTGGCGCATGCTGGCCCTCGTGCGGCCACACCGGCGGCGGATGACGTTGGGGATCGTTCTCGGGCTGGGCGTCGCGTTGACATACGCGGCCAGCCTCGGCGGGCTCCTGCCGGTCCTCAGAGTTATCATCAACGACCAGACGACCTTCCATCAGACCTTGCTCAAGGCAGCCGGCCAAGAGGTCGTGTTGGCCGATGGGACCAAGGGACTACACTGGTATGCACCGGTCCTCACGTGGGCGGCCCAGTTTTTCCCCGACTCGCTGACTCCTAAAGCACAAATAACGACGCTCCTGATCCTGATCTCAATTCTCGTGCTGGTAAATTTGGTCGGGAATGTCCTTCGCTGCGCATCGACGTACTTCGTTCTGGATGCTTCCAATCGCATGATGATGGACCTGCGCCGTCTCATGTACCGCAAGGCCCTGCGCGTGCCGGTAAGCCAGCTCTCAGGGGATGTTTCCAACCGCGTCAGCCAGTTCATGTCCGACGCGCGCGAGATGTTTGCCGGTGTGACCACGCTTTTCGGCAAGGTGGCGCGCGAGCCGCTCAAGGCCATTTGCGTGCTGGCCGTCGCACTGTACATAGACCTGCGGCTAACGCTGCTCGTATTGGCCGTAGCTCCTCCGGCCGTGCTCATCCTGTGGTATTACGGTCGCAAGATTCGCAAGGCTGTGGTGCGGCTTCTCCAGGGCTACGGTGCAATGCTAAGTTCGCTTGAGGAATCGCTGCAGGGGATCGACGTAGTCAAAGGCTACGCGCGTGAGAACCACGAGCGCAAGCGGATGTGGCGGCTCGAACGGCAAATGCTGAAACAGAACCTCCGCCTGGCCTGGATTGAGGCGATCAGCTCGCCGGCGATCGAAGCAGTTGGGGTGATATGTACGGCGGGGGGCGTGGTCTGGTTGGCCTGGCGCCAGTTCCATGGCGACATAGAAGCTGATCACTTCATCACGATGGTAGCGCTTCTGGCGGCCATGCTGGACCCGGTGCGCAAGGTGGCCAACGTGTACAACGTGGTGCAGCGTGCCGGCGCCGCATCTTCGCGGATTTTCGAGTTTCTGGACCAGCCCGAAGAGAGTTCACCGCCGCAGGCGAAAATTTTGCCGCGTAACGGGGCGCGTGCCGTGCGTTTTGAAAACCTGCGCTTCCGTTACACGCCGCGGCAGGAACCGCCGGCCCTGGACGGTGTCACGCTCGACGTCCGCCCGGGTGAATGCCTGGCCATCGTCGGCCCGAACGGCAGTGGGAAATCCACGCTTTTGAAGGTGCTGCCGCGCTTGCTCGAACCGCAGGAGGGTCGCACCACCATCGATGGGATCGACGTGCGGGAACTGAGTTTGAAGAACCTGCGCGAACAGATCGCCGTGGTAACTCAACGCCCGGTCATCTTCGCCCGCTCGGTCCGCGAGAACATTGCGTACGGCAACGAGCGGGCCAGCCTGGACGAGATTCGGGCCGCCGCCCGTCAGGCCTACGCCGCCGAGTTCATCGAGCAGTGGCCTGACGGTTACGAAACACCGCTGGGGGAGTTTGGCAGCGCGCTTTCGGGCGGACAGCGGCAGCGGATCGCCATTGCGCGGGCCTTTCTTAAGCCCGCTTCAATCCTCATCTTTGACGAAGCCACCAGCGAGGTCGACGCCGATAGCGAACACAAAATACATGCCGCATTAAGCAAATTGCGCGAAGGTAAGACGACTTTTTTGATCGCTCATCGCCACACGGTAATGGAAATGGCCGACCGGCTGGTTGTGATGAATTACGGCCGCATTGTTGACGTCGGGACGCATTCCGAGCTGATCGGGCGCTGCCCCCTGTATCAGGCTTTGTACCGATCCCCCGCCTCGCACTGAGGACCGGGACGACCATCCCCCGAATTCGGTTTAACCGTACTACCATAGACTCCAGCGAGACGCTATGATGTACGCCCATCACCGTGGGAGCCGACGGCGGTCGCCGGGCCTGCGGCGTGGCTCCCGGTCGGTAGCCGAGCGGGGCCAATGGCGGCTCAGGCGCGAGTCTGCCGGACAGCCATTCGAGCGAGTGGAGAACACGTGAGTAGACATCAGTCGCAGGCGCATGTAGCCGAAGCGGCGTTGGGCGAGTCGCTACTTCGGCAGCGTAAGGCCCGGCCGGCGGATTTTGGGCTGTTCCTGCTGAAGTTCTTGGCCAAAGGGCGGACCATTTCGTCTGCGGTTCCGTCAAGCCGCTCGCTGGTGGAGGGCGTTCTGAAGCTGGTTGACTTCGAGCGGCCGAGCACGATCGTGGAGCTGGGGGCCGGTACCGGTCCTGTGACGGAGCAGATAGTTGAACGTCTGGGGCCGCAGCACCGGTTCGTTGCGGTCGAGAACGATGCAGACTTTTGCGCGATCCTTCGCCGCCGCTTTCCTGAAACCGCGCTGCTGGAGATGGACGCGACGCTCGTGGCGGAGCCGCTGGCCCGGATGGGAATTCACAAAGTAGATTACGTCCTGAGCGGGCTGCCCACGCCGTCGCTGCCGAGGCGCTCCCAGATCAACCTGTGGCGCTGGCTGCGCAGTGCGCTGGGACCGAACGGCCTGTTCATCCAGATCACTGTCGCGCCGCTCTTTTTCAAGCCGTTTTACGACCGCCTGTTCGAACACGTCGAGTATCGCATGGTCTGGCGGAATGTCCCGCCCGGCGGCGTGTATTACTGCTCCCGGCCGCGGCAGGTTCTGCACCTGGCGAAATAAGGTGGCGCGCCGCGCGATTTAGGTTCGGTTGACGCGCTACTCCCCGGCCTGCGCACAACCGTTACAATGACGGGCGGTTCAGTAATCGAGGACCGCTTTGGCCGCACTGCCCGCCCGACAACCGCGCGACGAGGAATTGCTCTCGCCTGACTTCATGACGCGCCTGGAGCGCCTCGAAATTCTCTCGCGCAAGATCTTCATCGGGCGCATGAAGGGCGAACGCCGCAGCAAGCGGAAGGGGGAGTCGGTCGAATTCGCCGATTACCGCAACTACGTGATCGGGGACGACCTCCGTTTCCTGGATTGGAATATCTATGCCCGTCTGGAGCGCCTGCTGCTGAAGCTGTTCATGGAGGAGGAGGACCTTAACGTCAGCATCCTGTTCGACGTTTCCAAAAGCATGGACTGGGGCGACCCGCACAAGGGGCTGTACGTCAAGCGGGTCGCGGCCGCCCTGGCCTACATCGGGCTGATCAACTACGACCGGCTCAGCCTGTACGGCTACTCCAGCAAGCTGGTACACGAAATGCGCGGCATCCGCGGGCGGCGCCTGATCGGCCAGGTCATTCCGTTCCTGCGCGATCTGCCGTTCGAGGGTACGTCGGACTTTACGGCGGTCGGCCGGCATTTCGCCCTGCGCCACAAGGGCAAGGGCGTGGTCATCGTGTTGAGCGATTTTCTCGACAAAGGCGGGTACGCGGGCGGCTTGCGCTACCTGCTCTCACGCGACCTGGATATCTACGTCGTCCAAACTTTGGCGCCCGACGAAATCGACCCGACGTTGGTGGGCGACTTGCGCCTGCGCGACGTGGAGGACGACGACACGGCCGAGGTCACTATCAGCAAGCCGCTGCTCGACAAGTACAAAGCCAATCTCCAGGCTTACTGCAGTGAGCTGAAAGAGCACTGCACGCGGCGGGGCATTACTTACCTCTTTACCAGTACACGCGTGCCGTTTGACGTGCTGGTGATGTCGTACTTGCGGCAACGCGGGCTGCTACGCTAGCGGCGGGCGTTCGATTTACGGACATTTCATCCCGGCGTTACTTCGTCGTAAACGCCGGCGCCTAAGCTCCAAATTTGCCGTGAAAATCATTGTCGGGGACGCGCGTGAAAATCGCCGCATTCGAAGTGGAGTCGTGGGAACGCGTCGCTTTCGAGCAACTGGCGCTGGATTTCGACGTGCGCTATACGGACCGCCGCCTCGATCTAACCAATGCCGCCGATTACGCCGACGCCGAGGTCATCTGCACCTTCATCTACTCTAAGCTGGACAAGAAAGTCCTCAGCCGGTTCAAGAACTTGCGATTCATTTGCACCCGTTCCACCGGTTTCGATCACGTCGATGCGGCCTTCTGCCAGGCACACAATATTCTGGTCAGCAACGTGCCCAGCTACGGTGACCGGACTGTCGCCGAGCACGTTTTCGGCCTGTTGCTGACGATTAGTCACCAGCTCTATGACGCCATCGACCGCACGCGCAAGGGCGACTTCTCGTTGGTCGGGCTACGCGGGTTCCAGCTCTACGGCCGCACGCTGGGCGTGATCGGCGCCGGCAACATCGGACTGCACGTGATACGTATCGCCCGCGGCTTCGGCATGCGGGTGCTCGCCTATGACGTGCGGCCGCGACCGGATTTGGCCGTGCACATAGGTTTTGAATACCGCCCGTTCGAGGACGTGCTCGCAGCGGCCGACGTGCTGACCCTGCACGTTCCGGACACGCTTGAGACCCGGGACATGATCGGCCACGAGCAGTTCGCGCGGATGAAACAAGGAGTGGTGCTGATCAACACGGCCCGCGGCAGCATTGTGAACGTGCAGGCGCTCATGGAAGCGTTGGCGGCGGGCAAGGTCCGGGCAGCCGGCTTGGACGTGTTGCCGGAAGAGCCCATGATGCGCGAAGAAGCGGAGCTGTTGCACCGTGCGATACGTACCGAGCACGATCTGGAGACGCTGCTGGCCGACCACATCCTGCTGCGGCAGCGAAACGTGTTCGTCACGCCCCACAGCGCGTTTTGCACGGAGGAGGCTGTGCAGCAAATTCTCGAGGTGACGCGCGAAAACATCGAGGCCTTCGCGCGCGGCGCGCCGCAGAACGTGGTCATCGGCGACCCCGCCGCCCCCCGTGGCCCGGCCGTGCCTCACGATGCCGGCCGGGAGGGGGAGGCTGAGGCTCTGCCGACGCGTAGGTAGCCGGAGCGCGGGCGGTCCGACCTCAGTGGTGCTTGCGGGCTTAGGCCGCCCCCGCGGCGTTTGCACGCTGCCGCGGGCGCGGTAAAACACGCTCAGTGGCGTTTGGAACGACGCGACCTCGCTGCGGCGAGCCGTCGCCGCGACCGGCGCGCCGGGCGAAATCTGGCCTAATGTCCGGAGCCATAGGTGCCTGAACCCGCTCCGCTGATCCTGTTGGTCGATGACGACCTCGATTTCCTCGAGATCAATCGACACATCCTGGAGCCGAGAGGTTATCGCGTAACGTGCGATACCGACCCGCAGGCGGCCTGGCAGCGCCTGCAAACCGAAAAGCCCGACCTCATCATCACGGACTTGATGATGGCAAACCTGGACTCCGGTTTCTCGCTGGCCCGGCAGGTAAAGCAGGAGCCGCGCTTGGCAGACGTGCCGATCATCATGGCCACCGCTATCACGAGTCAGGCCGGCCTGGATTTCCGCCCGCGCACGCGGGAAGACTTGGCCGCCATGTCGATCGACGCGTACTTCGACAAGCCCATCCCGCCCCAGAAGCTGCTGGACAAGGTGGCGGAACTGCTGGGGCGGCGATAGCCCGGACGACCGTCACCGACGGCCGGCCGGGCTATGCGCCGAGCTGTTGTTTCAAATCTTCCGGAAAACCACGCAGGCGTTATGTCCGCCAAAACCGAAGGAGTTGCTCATTACCACCTGCAGGCGCGCGTCGCGGGCGGTGTTGGGGACGTAATCCAGGTCGCACTCCGGATCGGGGTGCTCGAGGTTGATCGTCGGGGGCAGCGTATTGCTGCGCAGCGCCATGATCGAAGCGATGGCCTCTACGCCGCCGCTGGCGCCAAGCAAATGGCCCACGGCACTCTTGGTGCTGCTGACCGGCACTTTATAGGCACGGCTCCCGAACACCGCTTTGATCGCCTTGGTTTCAGCAATGTCGCCGAGCATCGTGGAGGTGCCGTGAGCGTTGATGTAGTCAACGTCTTCCGGGTTCAGGCGGGCGCTGGCCAGGGCTTCGGCCATGGCCCGAGCCCCGCCACGGCCCTCGGGGTCAGGCTGGACGACATCACCGGCGTCGGCCGTCGTTCCGGCGCCGATGACTTCGCAAAGAATGGGCGCGCCGCGTTTGCGGGCGTGCTCGTACTCCTCGAAGACCAGCAGCCCGGCGCCCTCGCTGAGAATGAAGCCGTCGCGGTCCTTGTCAAACGGCCGCGAGGCGTGCTCTGGGTCGTCGTTGCGCGTGCTGAGGGCCTTCATGGCCGCGAAAGCGGCGATGCCCAGGGGGGTGACGGTCGCCTCGGCGCCACCGGTAAAGATGATGTCCGCATCGCCACGCCGCAGACTGCGCCAGGCATCGGCCATGGCATTGCCGGCCGAGGCGCACGCGGTCGAGACGGTGGCGTTGACGCCCTGGAAACCGAACTCAATCGAGACGGTCGCCGAGCCGGCGTTGGCCATCAGCTTGGGAATGGTGAAGGCCGAGACTTTGCTGGGGCCTTTTTGTAGCAGCCGCAGGTGCTGTTCCTCGATTTCTGCCAGGCCGCCGATGCCCGTGCCGAGAATAACGCCGACCCGCGGCGGATCGAAGTTGTTCTGCAGGCCGGCTTCGTTAAGGGCCTGGCGCGCAGCAACGAGGGCCAGTTGGGCAAAGCGGTCCATGCGTTTGATGCGCCGCGGATCGATCTCGCGGGCCGGATCAAAGTCGGCACAGACGCCGCCGAAATGGACATCGAAACGGCTGCAGTCAAAGTGCTTGATGGTACGGATGCCGCACCGGCTGGAGATGAGACCGTCCCAGAAACTGGAGACGGAGCATCCCAGCGGGGTAATGGCACCCATTCCGGTGACGACGACGCGTCGCTCGTGCATCGGACGACCCGTTGAGCCAGGCGTTATTTGCCGGCGGTTTGCAGGTATTTGTGAATGTGATCGATGGCCATCCCGACGGTCTGGATTTTCTCCGCTTCCTCGTCGGGGATGCTCATCTCGAACTCGTCCTCGAATTCCATGACCAGCTCGACCGTGTCGAGCGAGTCGGCATTCAAATCATTGACAAATGAAGTGTCCCGGCTGATCTCGCTTTCCGGGACCCCCATCTGTTCGGCCACGATCTTCTTGACCTTGGCTTCGATTTCTGCAATTTCCGGCACGCCGGTTCCTCCGCCAGAATACTGGGACTCCGAAGCAACCCTGGATGTACGGGACACCAAGCTGAGGCGCTGGCGGCACCATAAAGCCGGGTTGCCCGTGCACGCCGCCGAACTAAGGCGGCAAGATTGTAGGCGCGGCGGTCGCGATGCGGTCGCCGCAACGGAGCGCGATATTAAACCCGTGCGGCAAACTTGCCAAGGGGGCCAAGGACAGGTCTATCGCACCTGGCGGGGGTCAACCGGGCGGTTTTTTTGGACCGGTCGGAACCCGGTTTTGGGACCCCTTGACGGCGGCGTTTGCTGGCGCTCCGT
>Ga0209313_1001751_pt1 | contig 13160 bp, 9 predicted proteins | sample BioC13SIPDNA_3_FD_185748 | JGI IMG/M metagenome (GOLD analysis project Ga0209313, IMG submission 185748) | Anaerobic biogas reactor microbial communites from Washington, USA - Biogas_R2_B C13 SIP DNA (SPAdes) (version 2) | ecosystem: Engineered > Bioreactor > Anaerobic > Unclassified | place... | reverse complement strand
CGGGAAACGTCGCGATGAAACGCAATTTCATCCAGCAACTACCGGCCGGGAGCATTCCCCTGCTGACCTGGGAAAACGGGAAGAGCTTTGAGCTCGACGGCATGAAGGGGCATCTGCGCGATTATTCGCTGAACCAGATCGGGCCCGCCGAGGTGACCGAGGCCCAGATTGCCGAAGCGCGCGCGCGCAACATGAAGGTCTACAGCAAAGCCGACACGTTCGCCGCATGGCAGTTTGGCACCAGCCCGTACCTCCCGTTTCCGTATCAATGGTACGAGCGCTACAAAGCGCTCGAAGCGCATGGCGTCAACGGAACGCTGGAGAGCCACAGCAGCGGCTATACGCCGAACATGATGACCGGCCTGCGGGCATGGTATTGCTGGACGGACGCGCCGCCGTTCGAGGCGCTGCTTGGCGCCGTGGCCGCGCGCACATTCGGAGACGCCCAGAAGGACCTGGTGTTGCAGGCCTGGGACCACTTCAGCCAGGCGATCCGTCTCGTGCCCGATACCGGCCCGAATATGGGTACCAACAACGCCGTCGGGAATCCCCTGTTTTTCCGGGAGCCGCCCCTGCGAACCACGACGTTTACGCATTCCTGGACGGACCACCAGAAATGGATGGGATACTTCGGCGCGGAGGTCAATCCGTACTGGCCGTTTACGGTATCGCGGATGGTGTTCTACCCCGATTTCACGAACCGGGTGAACAACGCCGAACTCTATGCGCGAAGCGCCACCGGCGTGGAGGTTGGACGAGAAACGAAGGTCCTCCCGGTATTCCTCGACTACCTGCGGCGGGCGGCGGACGAAATGGAACTTGGGCTGAGATTGTATCGGGAGGCGGCGCTCGCTAGCCCCGAGCCCAGGCGGCGGGAGGCCGTGCGCGAAGTGGTGGTCGCCGAGCAACTGCAACGGATGATGCTAAGCGATGGCGCCGTGCTTGAGTTCGAGGATCTCCGCCTGCAGCAGGCCGCGGAACCCGACCCCGGGAAGGCGGAGGCGATACTGGACCGGATGGAGACGATCCTGCAGGAGGAAATCGCCCGGACGGAACGAGCGCTGCTCGCCGCATCACGGGATTCGCGTCTCGGATTCCAGTTCGAGCAGGATTACGTGTACACGCCGTATTCGCTGCGCGAGAAGCTCGAGCACCTGCGCGAGACGGCCGAGACCCACTTGCCGGAACGCCGGCGCGAGCTCAGCGCCGCGCGTCAGCTGGTTCCGGAAGCAGTGACAACCGATTCGGGGCAGGGCAGGTGAAAACCGGACCGGCCGGGGCGCATACTGGAGGGGGGACAACCATGGCTTCCCGCCAAGGAAGAGGAGGACCTGAAGATGGAACGCCGCGAATTTCTTCAATGCACGCATCTCTGTGGGGCGGGACTCCTGGGGCTCAGCAGCATCGCAGCCGCCCAGACGGGTTCTCAGGAAAAGGGAGACGCGACCATGCAGACGCCACTCGTAATCCGGCCGTATCAGTTGCTCTGTACGATCTGCTCCCTGGGGGCGGAGGGGGGAAGCGGCGTCCCGCAGTATGAACGGTGCCGGGCCATCCGGGACGCGATCTGGAAGAACCCGGACGTCCCCGTGACGCTTTCGTGCAGCGCGGGAGCGCTGTTTTCCTACCAGGAGTCGGGCACGGAGGAAGACACCCCGGAAAGCGAGGAGTTCAACCGCAAACGCGACCTGGATGTGCTCCAGATTCTCAGCCTGCCGCCAGGCATCACGCTGCCCGCGAGAGCCCTGTTCAAAACCCTGGTCATGGGGGTTTCGACGGCATCGGGCCTCTGCGCGTATCACACGGTGACGGGGAAGGCCTGGGAAGGCTGCCCGCTGGCGTATAGCGGCAACTACGAGCGCGGCCACGAAAAGGGGATCGAAGCCCTCATCCCGCCCAGGTCCGAGGACGAGATGGCGGCGGAGAAGAAAAAGTCGCTTGAAGCGCTGTATGCGGCCGATGAGGTCACCGTGCGGCCGCACATTCTCGCATGCGCGGTATGCCAGTACGGGGAAGGTCTCCGCCCGCCGTTCAAGGAAGACAACCTCCCCGAACTGATTGACGTGATGCTCCACCAGAAACCCGACATCAAGGTCAAACTGGTGCGCGGGGCGGACTGGATGATGTGCGCACCGTGTCCTGGCCGCATTCCGGAACTCAACGCGTGTTCGCACGTTTGGGGCTGCGGGGAACTGGACAGCCAGAAACGCGACCTGGACCTGCTCCAGAAGCTTGGGCTCGAGTTCGGAAGCACGATGCGGGCCCGGGATTTCTATCGCCTGCTCTTTGAGCGCATGACGACCACCCACGGCATCCCCGACACGTGCATCAAATATAACGCGATGCCGTCGGTCTGGTGGGACGAGTGCGCGGGGCACCTGTACCAGGGCAACCCCCGTGCGAAATACGAAAAGGGCAAGCGGGAACTGATGGAAAAGCTCCAGATTGCGCGCGGCGGCGCAGGGCCGTCCACCACACCGGGTTGATGGAAGCACGGCCCGCGTGCGCGCCGCGTGGGCGTACGCGGGCCGTTTCTGCTCATTTCTTTTTTGCGTACCGCACGATGAGGCTCGCGGGCATCTGCGCGAGTACGGCCTCGATGCCATCTTTGGCGAGTGATTCTCCGGTGCGTTCTTCGAGCGTGACCGTTCCGTCCTCCGCGAGGTATTCCAGCGCGTAGACGGCGCTGGGGGCGAGGGCGCTGAGCCGCACGGCGAAGTGCGTGTAGGGCGACTGGCTGCGCCGGAAGAAATAGACCGCGCCTTCGCCCAGGTCGGGCCGGTCAAGCTGGAACGCGCACCAGTGGCCTGCGCCGTTCATGCCGAGCGTCATGGGGTAGATGTCGCCGTACCAGTATTCTGAGAGCGCCCTGGCTTCTTCGACGAAGCGACGCCCCTGTTCGGCGGGGAACGAGGGGTTGCGGTAGTCCCACTGGCAGATGAGACCCGCGGTGGCGGCCGCGCGCATGGCATAGGGCTCGGGCTGCCACGCGGTTGCCGTGTGTGCGGGCAGGTAATAGCTGATCCCGATGGAGTGGCCGGGGTTCCAGTCCGCGTTGCCGGGGAAACAATTGGTGTCGCTGCGCCAGAGCGGGATGGAGCGCGTGCAGGTTTCGAGATCGATGCGGCGTCCGCCGCTGGAGCAGTTGTCGATGATTAGCCCCGGATGGCGTGCGAGCAACTCGTCCCACATGGCATACAACCCCTCGATATACCGGATTTCCGTGAGGCCTTCCCGGCCGGGAGAGTCATTTTTGCGCCAGTATTCGAGGGGGTCCATGTTGAAGTCGTTGCGGTAGATGTCGAGCCCGTATTCCTCGATCCGGGCGGAGAGGGTGTCGGTCAGCCAGCGGCGCGCTTCGGGGAGATCGAGGCGGTAGAGGCCGCCTTGTTCGCCGCCGTGAACGAAGTCGGGGTGTTCCGAGGCGATCTGCGTGTCGGGTGCTACCCGTTCCGGCTCAAACCAGAGCAGAAACCGGATGCCGTTCTTGTGGCAGAGGTCCCCCACGGGCCGGAGGCCATTGGGAAACAGTGCCGGGTCCGCGAACCAACTTCCGACGCCGGTCGGGAAGCCTTTGGGGAACCAGGCCGCGTCGAGCCAGTGGGTGTCGAACCCGAGCGCGGCGGCGTTCTGTGCGGCGTCGAGCTGGCCGGCTTCGGTGGCCCATTCGGGGTCTTTGCGGTAATACCGGTCGAAGCACTGGAGCGCAACGGGCGGCACGACGGGCTGTCCGTCGATTTTGGGCAGGTATTCGGCGAGCAGAAGGCGGCGGAACCGGTTGTGGGCCGTCGCCGCGTCGGCAGTATTGACGAGCAGGAGGATGCGCGGCGTGCGGATCTTCTCCCCGGGATGCAGGGCGAGGCGCGTGCGCTCCATGCCGGCGCGCAGGCGCAGGTGTTCCGGGTCTTCCCGCACGGCGGAAAGGGCCCACTGACCCGACCAGCCGATCGCGCCGACCACTGTGTTGTTGCCAAATCGCAGGTCGAAAAAGGGGAAGGCGCCGTTTGACGAGCGCCCGCCCTGCGGCGCAAGCGCGAAGGAGTTGCCGGGCTCGAGCTTTACGGTGGCGTTCTCGAAACTGGCTTCGCTGAACACGTCGCCGCGATTGTGGCCGAATTCAACCGGAAGCGCGGCCGTGCCGGTGTGCATGGTCAGGTCCAGGGCCTGGATGTCTTCGATGAGCGGGGTGTCGGCCGTGCCGCCGTTTTCAAACGAAAGCACCCAGTCCACCGCGGGATGCGCCTGGTAAACCTTGATTTCGGCGGTAACGCACAAGCGCGTGGCGGGGTCGGTCCACCGGGCGGTGCAGAGCCGGTACGTGCCGCAATCTCTGGACGAAGCCGCGCGCTCCCAGTCCGCGAGGAAATCGCGAGAATTCCTGTCGGCATATCGAAAAGAGAAGGGGGCCTGGCCGGGCGCCATCGGCGGACGGTGGTGGCCGTCATCGAGCCAGACGGCCGTGCCATCGGCCAGGATGTAGCGGGCGTCGGCCCAGTCCGCCTGATCATGGGCGGGGCCGTCGGCGGTCGTGTCGGTCTTGAGCGTCAGGGATTGCGCGCCGGCCGGCAGGTCGACGGTTACGTGGTACGGCGCATCGCCGCCGTGCAGGACAGGCGTCTGCATGGCTGCGGCGCCGTCGACGTCAACGATGAAGACCGCGCTGCCCCGTTGTCCGCCCGTGTCGGGGTTGTTGTCGATGCCGGCGAAGGCTTCAAAGCGGACCGCACCCTCGGGGAGCGTGGCCGCGATCTCGCTGTTGGCGTGCGTGCCCAAACCGCGCTCGAAACCCCGGTCGCCGATACGCAATGGGGTGTCGACGCAGGACATGCGAAAATGCAGCTCGCTGAAGTCCTGCCGTTTGAGTTGGAGTTCGACAGGCGCCGCCGTGGATGAGTCCAGGGCGGGGTCGCCGAACACGTCCGCGGCCCATGCCGCAACGGCGGCACGTTCATCCGGACCCGCCGAGACGGCCTCGGCCCGCGCGGCGCTCTGGGCAAACAGAAAAGCACACAGAACCAGAACGTAGACGGCAATCGACGAATCTCTCATGGGACGGTACTCCTGTTGACCGGGTTCTCGCCCTTTCGCGAGGTACGGACGGAAAAGCAAACACCGGCATGCCTGGTCCCGCGGCTGCGCCACCAATTTCTTGACGCCTTTCACGGACACTTGATAGTATAATATCCGTTCTGTATCTAAAACGAGGGAGTCTGTCCGTAGCGCCCATCCTCCAGGACGATGCCACCCTGATTCCGTCAGGGAACGTGGCGAGAGCCCGTGGCACGTCCCGGAATGAATGGGGTGATACGACACCCGCCTTCCTGAATCATACCGGCGCAGGATACAACGTGAAAACGCAAATCGAACAGATCCTTCAGGCGGAACAGGACGCCAAGGCCCGGGTAGCCGCGGCCGAGCAGAAAGCTCGGGAAATCGCCGCCGCGGCTGCCGCGGAGGCGGCCCGCACCGCCGCCGGATTCCGGGACGCCGCCAAGGCGCAAGTCCAGGAACTGCTTCAACATACGCGTGAGGAGGCGGAGCGGGAAAAGAGGCTGCTGATTGAACACGCCCGTGCCGAAGCCGCGGAAATTGCCGGGCGCGAATGGACCGGGGGGACGTCCCGGATAGACGAGGCCGTCCGGTCCCTTGCCGGACTCCCCTGATGCGCGCTCTCGCCCGATATTCTGAGGCGAATGCCATCATTCGCGCGAGCCTCTCCAGCCTGCTCACCAGGGGCCAACTGGATGAGATCCTGCGCGCGGGCGCCTTCTCGGATTCGTGGAATGCACTAAAGTCGACCGCGTACGCGGCATGGCTGCCCGAGATTGCGGCCCCGGCGCCGCTTCCCGTGGAGCGGGCCCTGAAGGATGCGACGGCATTGCGGTTCAAACGGGCCATCCGTTCGTTGAAGGGCAAGGCGGGGGAGGTGGGCGCCCTGCTGCTGTCCCGGTGGGAGCTGGACGACCTCCACGATGCGCTCCGGGCGTGGCACGCTAAAGACGCGGCGTATACTCCTCCGGTTTCCGGCGTTTCGCTGGGAACCGCCGTGCCGTTCCGCGACATCGCGCGTGCCGAAACGCTGGAGGCGGTGGGCGCTCTGCTCAGCAAGACGCCGTATGCGAAGCCTGTCCTCGAGACCGCGCGCATTTACCGGGAGACCCGCAGCCTGTTCCATCTGGAGATTGCCCTGGAGAAGGGGCACTATCGCCGGCTGATCGCCGCGATTCAGGACCTGGGCGGACACGATGCCGGCCACGGGCTGCGATTGATTGCGGCCGAGATCGACCTGGTGAATCTGTCATGGCTCTCGCGGTGTGCGTCGTATTACGAGGCCCCGGCAGCGCTCTTGCGCGAGGCCATGATCCCGAACGTGTCCGCCCTCGCGAGCACACTCGAAAAGACGGGGTTTTCGGCGGAAGAGGTCGCTGAGGTGTCGCTCCAGTACGTGTCGGAACTGGCGGGGGACCAGGGGGGCAAGGCGCCCGGGCTGGAACGGATTGCGCTGCTCGAATCGTTCGTGATTGAGGCGGCGGTTGACGCGGCGCGGCGCGAACTTGCGGGATTCCCGTTCTGCATCGCTTGTGTGATTGCCTTCTATTTCCTGATACGTACGGAATTGCGCAATCTGAGGGGTATTTTCGCGGGACGTGCCGCCGGGTTTTCGCCCGATGAGCTGTCCGGCAGGCTTTGTGGAATCAGGTGAGCTGTGAAACTGGTCGCGGAAAAGATGTGCCGGTTCACCGCCGTCATCCTGCGTGACGACATGCCGGGCGTTCTGGAAACGGTTGCACGCGCGGGCGTGCTGCACCTGACCAGCGTCGAGGAAACCGAGGCCTGGGCCGCGGCGCTCGCCGATATCGACGTCAAGCGCCTCACCCGGGAGTGTGTCGAGCGCAAGGCGAAGCTGGAGGGCCTGTTCGGCGAAAAGCTGAGCGCGGAAGGTTCGCCCTTGCCCGCCGGTTTTGCCGAGGTGTCGGGCACGAGCCTGGCCGAGGTGGACGCGGTCATCGCAAATGCGGAAGCCGCCATCACGCCGCTTTCGGAATCGGGCATCCGGCTTGCCGACCGGCTTTCCCGGCTGGAGTCGACGCTGTCGGGCCTTGATGCGCTGGTTCCGTCGAATCTCCCCCTGGCCCGACTGTTGCGTTCTTCGATGCTGTACACGGCGGTCGGCGTGCTGCCCCAGGAGCAGTTCCCGCGACTCGAAATGCTGCTGAAAGACGTTCCTTCGGTGGTGTTGCCATACCGCCGCATCGCGCGCGAAGTCCACGTCGTGTGTCTGGTGCTGCAGAAACACAAGGACACCCTCGGCCGGGCCCTGCACGATACGGGTTTTGTCGAGGCGCCGGTTCCGCGGGATGCCGCCGAGGTTACGCAGGAGGCCCGGGGCGAATTGCTCGATGAAGTGCGGTCTGTCGAGGCGCAGCTTGCCGAAAACCAGACCGCGCTGGCGGCTGCCCGGGAAACGGCCTGGCCTGCCGCCGCCATGGCCCTGCAGCGACTGAACGCCGGTCTGCTGATCCTGCGGATGCAGGATTTGTGTAAAGTCACCGACCGCACGTGTGCCTTTGCCGGCTGGGTCCCTCAGGATCGGACCGGGGCCCTGATTGACGCCATCCACGAACAAAGCCGCGGCCGCGCCATCGTCGAGGTGGCCGAAGCCGAATCGCTCGAGCCGGTCCAGGAGGGCAAGGTCGACGTCCCCGTGCTGTTCAACCGCCCGAAGTTTCTGCAGCCGTTTGCGCTGCTCACGGAGGGCTTCGACATCCCTTCCTACACGATGATCGACCCGACGATCTTCGTGGCGGTCTCGTTTCTGCTGATGTTCGGCATGATGTTCGGCGATGTGGGTCACGGTCTGGTGCTGTGTGGTCTGGGGGCGCTGCTGATCTGGAAGTCGCCCCAGTACCGGGATATCGGCAAACTCGCCGTCTATTGCGGCATGGCTTCGGCCGTCTTCGGGCTCTTGTACGGCAGCGTCTTCGGCCTGGAACACCTCCTGCCGGCCCTGTGGACCAAGCCGCTGGAGGGGATCAACGACCTGTTTGCCTTCGCCATCGGGTTTGGGATCCTGTTTGTCAGCCTGGGCATCGTGCTGAACGTCCTCAATGCGATCCGCGCGCACGCGTTCTGGGAAACCCTGTTTGACGGCGCAGGCCCCCTGGTCGGGATCATCTACTGGTCGGGCATCGGTCTGGTCGTGAAGTCGTTTCTTTCCTCATCGCGGATGCCTCATTCGGCGTGGCTGGTGGCGCCGATGGCGCTTGCCCTGACCGGGTTCCTGTTGAAAGGGCCCCTGCTCCGGTTGCTCGGCAAGCAGGAACGGGCGTTCCCGGAAGGCGTCATTACCTACGTGATGGAATCCGCCGTGGAGGTCATGGAGGTATTCATGGGGTACCTGGCCAACACGGTGTCCTTCATCCGCGTGGCGGCATTCGGCCTGGCGCATGCCGGGCTGTTCGTGGCCGTATTCAGTCTGGCTGACATTGTGAGCGGGGCGCCGGGCGGCCGCTTCCTGTCGCTGGGCGTGATCCTCGCCGGCAACGTGCTCATCATCGTGCTCGAGGGCGTCGTGGTCACGATCCAGGCGTTGCGGCTTGAGTACTACGAGTTCTTTGGGAAGTTCTTCAACCGGAGTGGGCAGAAATACGCGCCCGTCGGAGTGTCGTCACCTCCGGCGGATGCGGCAAACTGAAAGGTATCACCGATGTACAAGGGAATCCAGTCTCAGAAACGGGCAATCCGGGCATTGACCCTGGCGGGCATTGCGGTGCTTGCGGCGTCGCTCTGGAGTTCGGGGGCCTGGGCGCAGACCGGGGAAGCCGGACTGGCCCCCGCTCCCGATTCGCAGAACGCGGGTTGGGCTTATCTGGCCGCGGCGTTGAGCGTCGGGCTGGGGTGCGTCGGCGCGGGCATTGCGGTCGCCTACGTGGGCAGCGCCGCCGTCGGCGCCGTGGCCGAAAAGCCGCAACTCGCCGCCCGCACGCTGATCTTCGTCGGGCTCGCGGAAGGCATCGCGATTTACGGCCTGATCATCGGCATTATGGTGCTGGGCAAGGTGTGACATGGTGCCGTTTATCATAGGAGACGGCCAGACCGTGCTCGGATTTCGCCTGGTGGGCGTCGAGGGCCGGGTGGCCAGCGGTCGTGACGACGCGCTGGCGGCGTTGAATGAGGCGCTCGACAACCGCGAGATCGGGCTCATCGTGATTCCTGAGCGGCTCGCGGCGGAGATCCGCGACGAAATCGACGCGCGGCTTGCCGATGCCGGGTTCCCCCTGATCCTCGAAGTGGCCGATGCCGCCGGACCGATGCCCGGCCGGCCCGGTATCGAGGACATTGTCCGCAAGGCGGTGGGAGTCAGTCTATGAGCGGCGATGCCCTGGACGCCGGAGGCCTTCAGATTGTCGAGAGCATCCTGTCGGATGCCGATGCGCAGGCCTCCCGCATTATCGACAGCGCCGAGAACGCGGCCCGGGCTGCGCGGGAAAAGGCACGCATCGAAGGAGAGCGCGGACGCGACGAGAGTCTGGTAAAGGCCCGGGAGCGCTGCGCGAAACTCCGCGCCCAGGAGCTCGCCACCGCGCGGATTGAGGCCAAACGGCTCCTGCTTGCGGCGAGAGAAGACGTCGCGGAACGCGTGCTCGGGCAGATCGAAGAGCGGCTGGAGGCCGTGCGGCGGTCCCCGGAGACGTACGCGCGGTCGCTGCGGAACCTTGCCGTGGAAGCCGTTGCGGCCATCGGCCGGCCCGAGGTGGTCTTGCGGATCAGCCAGACGGACGCCGCGCTTGTGAGCGGCGCCTTCGCCAGCCAGGTCGCGTCGGACGGCCGGGCTGCTGCCGCGGGCGTCTCCAGCGTGACGCTGCAACTGGACGCGCGTGATTGGGGCGGCGGCTGCATCGCCCAATCGCCCGACGGGCGCGTCGTCTATGACAATACGTACCGGACGAGGATGCAACGCAAACGACGGGAGCTTCGTGCGATGATCGTCAGGGATGTGATGGACAGCCATGGCTGAACGCATTATCGGAACGGTGAGACGGGTGGTCGGCCCCGTGGTTGAGGCCGGCAACGTCACCGGAGTGGAGATGCTCGAACTCGTCTTCGTGGGCGACGAGCGTCTTGTGGGCGAGATCGTGCGGATCCGCGGCGATGTGGCCTGGATCCAGGTCTACGAGGACACCACAGGCCTTCGCCCCGGGGCGCCCGTCATTGGCCAGGGGGAGCCGCTGTCGGTGGAGTTGGGACCGGGCCTGCTGGGAAGCATCTACGACGGCGTTCAGCGTCCGCTCGACGTGCTGCGGATGCAGATGGGCGATTTCGTCTCCCGGGGCGTTCATGCGGCCGCCCTGTCGCGCGAGAAACGCTGGCATTTCCGCCCATGCGTGACGCCTCCGTGCCGCGTCCAGGGCGGGGCCGTTCTCGGGGTGGTGCAGGAGACGGAAGTGATCGAGCACCGGATCCTGACGCCCCCGTGGGTGGAGGGCGAACTGGTGCGGGTCGCCCCGGACGGCGACTATGGCATTGAGGATACCGTGGCGACGGTGAGCACGCCGGGCGGCGACGTCGACCTCCGGTTTTTCCATAAATGGCCCGTTCGCAAGGGCCGTCCGTATGCCAAACGCCTGGCCTGCGCCGGCCCGTTGATTACCGGGCAGCGTGTGCTCGATACCCTGTTCCCCGTGGCGCGAGGCGGGGTGGTGGTGGTCCCCGGCGGGTTCGGCACGGGCAAGACGATGGTGCAGCACGCCATCGCGAAATGGTGCGATGCCGATCTCGTGGTCTACATCGGCTGCGGCGAGCGCGGAAACGAAATGACCGGCGTGCTCACCGAGTTCCCCGAGCTGATCGATCCGCGCACGGGCAAATCGCTGATGGAACGCACCCTGCTCATCGCCAACACCTCGAACATGCCGGTTGCGGCGCGCGAGGCCAGCATCTACACGGGAATCACCATCGCCGAGTATTACCGCGACATGGGCTACAACGTCGCCATCATGGCCGATTCAACGTCGCGCTGGGCGGAGGCCCTGCGGGAATTGTCCGGCCGGATGGAGGAAATGCCCGCCGACGAGGGGTTCCCGGCCTATCTTCCGACGCGCCTCGCCGAATTCTACGAGCGTGCCGGCCTCGTCACCACACTGGGCGGGCACGAGGGAAGCATCACCACGATCGGGGCCGTGTCGCCGCCCGGCGGCGATTTCTCCGAGCCCGTCACGCAACATACCAAACGCTTTGTGCGGGCGTTCTGGGCGCTCGACAAGCAACTGGCCAATGCGCGGCACTATCCCGCCATCAGCTGGCTCGAGAGCTACAGCGAGTACATCGACGACGTGGCCCCCTGGTGGGACGAAAAGACCAATGAAAGCTGGCGGGAACTGCGTTCCGACATCATGGCCATCATGCAGAAAGAGGCCCGGCTCGAACACGTCGTCAAACTGGTCGGGGCCGATGTCCTTCCCGACAGCCAGCGGCTCATTCTCGAAGTGGCCGCCATGTTCAAGAACGCCTTTCTGCAACAGAACGCCTTCGACAAGGTCGACGCCTTCTGCGTTGCGGAAAAACAGTACGTGATGCTGAACATCATCGTGACCTTCTACACCCTGGCCGCGGAGGCCATCCAGAAGGGCGTCACCCTGGCCTCCCTGAAGAGGATGGACGTCGTGCGCGATATCATGCAGATGAAGTACGAATGCCCCAACGACGAGCTGAACCGGCTCGATACCTTGTTGAAGGAGCTCGAGGAATCGATTCATGAACTCACAAGCATCTACGGCTGAAACCTCCCATCGCCGGCTGCTCGATGACCGCGAGTATGTGGGGCTTGACGAGGTGTCCGGGCCGATCGTGGGCGTAAGCGGCATTCACAACGTCGGCTACAACGAACTGGCCGAGATCGTTGACCGCCACGGCACTACCCGTCTCGGGATGACGCTCGAGGTATCGGAAGGCGCCGCCGTGATCCAGGTTTTCGAAGGCACCTCGGGGCTCAAGCTGGGCGATACGCGCGTGCGGTTCCGCGGCCATCCGCTCACCCTGGCGGTTTCGGAGGAGATGCTGGGCCGGGCCTTCGACGGGCTGGGCCGGCCGTTCGATGGCGGCCCGGAGCCCATCGGCGAAGAACGCGACGTCAACGGCCTGCCCGTGAATCCGACCGCGCGCGACTATCCCCGCAAATTCATCCAGACCGGCATTTCGGCGATTGACGGCATGAACACGCTGGTGCGCGGGCAGAAGCTGCCGGTGTTTTCCGGGAGCGGTCTGCCGCACCGCCAGCTTGTCGCCCAGATTACGCGCCAGGCCCGCATCGTCGGAGAAGACATTCCGTTCGCCGTGGTATTCGCGGGCATGGGAATCAAGCACGACGAGGCCCGGTTCTACCTCAAGAACTTCGAGGAATCGGGCGCGATGGAGCGCGTGGTCGCGTTCCTCAGCCTCGCGGACGCGCCCTCCGTGGAACGCCTCATGACGCCGCGGACGGCGCTCACCGCCGCCGAATACCTGGCGTTCGACCTGGGCATGCACGTGCTGGTGATCCTCACCGACATGACCAACTATTGCGAGGCGTTGCGGGAGATTTCCACGCAACGGCAGGAGATCCCGAGCCGCAAAGGCTATCCGGGCTATCTTTACAGCGACCTGGCCAGCATCTACGAGCGCGCGGGCATGCTCCGGGGCAAACCGGGTTCGATCACCCAGATCCCCGTCGTGACCATGCCCAACGACGACATCTCGCACCCGATACCCGATCTCTCCGGGTTCATCACCGAAGGCCAGATCGTGCTGGACCGCGATCTCGACCAGCGGGGCATCTACCCCCCGATTGCGGGGCTTCCCTCGCTTTCCCGCCTCATGAAAGACGGCATCGGCGAAGGCATGACGCGCGCGGATCACGCGCATCTCGCCAGTCAGCTTTTCGCTTCCTACGCGCACGTGAAGGACATCCGATCGCTCGCGTCCGTCATCGGTGAAGAGGAACTGACGGCTCTGGACCGAAGCTACATGGAATTCGGCGAGATATTCGAGCAGCAGTTTCTGTCGCAGGGGCCTGAGGAAGACCGCTCGATCGAACAGACCCTGGACCTCGGCTGGAAAATCCTGCAGTCCCTGCCGCGTGAGGAACTTCACCGGATCACGGAAGAGGAAATCAGGAAGTATTA
>Ga0209313_1001718_pt1 | contig 13314 bp, 14 predicted proteins | sample BioC13SIPDNA_3_FD_185748 | JGI IMG/M metagenome (GOLD analysis project Ga0209313, IMG submission 185748) | Anaerobic biogas reactor microbial communites from Washington, USA - Biogas_R2_B C13 SIP DNA (SPAdes) (version 2) | ecosystem: Engineered > Bioreactor > Anaerobic > Unclassified | place... | reverse complement strand
AAGAATTTCAAGAGGAAGCAAAAATAATTTCAGCTGGCGGTATCAGACACATCTTATTACTGACCGGTGAATCCAGAAAGGAATCATCACCCGGGTATATAAAGGAAATCGTAACTGAAGCCAAAAGGTATTTTTCCTCCATAACCCTGGAAATTTATCCACTGAGCCGGGATGAATACGAATCACTGATATACAGCGGCGCAGACGGGTTAACCATATATCAGGAAGTTTATGATGAGAATGTCTATAAACTCATGCACCCATTTGGCCCCAAAAGGAATTACCGCTACCGTTTGGATACTCCGGAACGAGCTTGCATGGCCGGTATGAGAACAGTGGGAATAGGAGCATTGCTGGGTCTGGGTGAATGGCGGACGGAAGCCTTCTTTACAGCCCTTCATGCCCAGTACCTGAGCCATAAATACCCGGATGTGGAACTAAGCATATCGCTGCCCCGTATCCGTCCCCATACCGGCAGCTTTGATATACCTTATGCAATCGGAGACCGGGAGTTTGTTCAAATTATGTTAGCTTTCCGGCTATTTTTGCCCCATGCCGGTATTACCATTTCAACCCGGGAAAGAGCTGAATTCAGAGATAACCTGCTGGGACTTGGAGTTACCCGAATGTCGGCCGGTTCCATAACCGCTGTTGGCGGCTACAGCAATAAAAATGGCAATGGACAGTTTCAGGTATCTGACGGAAGAAGTGTAGATGAAGTCAGGCAAATGCTTTATCAAAAGGGATACCAGCCAGTTTTTAAAGACTGGCAGTATATTCAGGAAGGAGGCCGCCATTTTGCGGGGAATTAACCGGATGCTGGATGCCAATATTAACAGAGCTGCGGAAGGACTACGGGTTCTTGAAGATACCGCCCGGTTTTGTTTTAACGAAAATGAACTCACCAAACAACTTAAATTAATAAGACATCAGGTAAGAAAAACCAGTGACTGCTCATTATTCCTGGAGTCCAGAGATTCAAACGGCGACATTGGTCCGGAAGTATCCGCAGGACTCGGATTGGAAGGCAAACAGAATATATCCGGGTTGGTTAAGGCCAATTTCAAACGGGTCCAGGAAGCCCTGCGCAGTATAGAAGAAAGCTATCGTGTGCTGAGCATGCCTGACTTGGCCAAAGCCTATGAAAATATTCGTTATTCGCTATATTCACTGGAGAAGGATTTTAGGCAATTAGTGCAATTAAATATGCGTCTGGAAGCTTTTGAAAGCGGAATATACGGTATAACCGCTGAAAAACATTCCCGAGGCAGATCTAACCTGGAAGTAGTCAGGCAAATGCTTGAAGCAGGTATAAAAATTATCCAGTACCGCGACAAAGATAAAAGTATGTTGGAAAAATATCATCAATGTATGAGTATCAGAGACTTAACCTCCAGTAAAGGGGCTATCTTCATAGTAAATGATCATATTGACCTGGCTATAAACACTGGCGCGGATGGAGTTCATCTGGGACAGGATGATATTCCGGTAAGTGCAGCCAGAAGAATTCTCGGTTATAACAGGATTATCGGAGTATCCACGCATTCTCCCCGGCAAGCTCAACAAGCCGTCTCCGATGGTGCCGATTATATAGGAGTAGGACCTATTTATAAGACTTATACCAAAAAAGATGTGTGTGATCCGGTGGGCATCAGTTACCTGGATTATGTGGTCGGGAATCATAACGTACCCTTTGTAGCTATAGGGGGAATAAAGCTTAATAATCTTCCCGAAGTCATACAGCATGGCGCAACTTGTGTTGCCCTTGTAACTGAGCTGGCAGGAGCTGTTGATATAGAAGCCAAAGTCGCCGAAATCATGGGGATAATGAAGGGAGAGAAACCACAATGAAATACATGACACAAATGGAAGCCGCCAGACAGAATATTGTTACTGATCAAATGAAAATTGTTGCCGCCAAAGAAAACATGGAATTAGATAAATTAATGCTTCTGGTAGCGCAAGGCAGAGTTGCCATACCTGCAAATAAGATTCATGTCCGGCTCAATCCCAACGGAATTGGCGAAGGTCTTAGAACCAAAATTAATGTTAATCTGGGTATTTCCAGGGACTCCAGAGATTTTGATATGGAGCTGGACAAGGCCGCACAAGCTATGAAGATGGGCGCTGAAGCAATAATGGATTTAAGTTCATTCGGCAATACCCGTGATTTCAGGCGCCGGCTGATCGCTGCTTCCTCTGCCATGATAGGTACGGTACCTGTTTATGATGCCATCGGATTGCCGGGTAAAGATTTGGCGGAGATCACGGCTGAAGAATTAATTGATATAGTCAGGGTACATGCCGGGGATGGCGTAGATTTTATGACTATCCATGCCGGCATTAATAAAAAAACGGCTGAACGATTAAAAAATAGCGGTCGATTAACTAATATCGTTTCCAGAGGCGGTTCTTTGCTTTATGCCTGGATGGAGCTTACCGGCAATGAAAATCCGTTTTATGAATACTACGATAGGATACTGGATATTTGTAATGAGTATGACGTAACCATCAGTTTAGGTGATGCCTGCCGACCAGGCAGTATAAATGATTCTACCGATGCCTGCCAAATTGAAGAATTAATAACTTTGGGAGAATTGACGAAAAAAGCCTTGAGCAGAAATGTTCAAGTAATGGTGGAAGGTCCAGGGCATATGCCTATTAATGAAATTGCTGCCAATATGGTCTTGCAAAAAAGCCTATGTCATCATGCTCCTTTTTATGTGTTAGGACCTATTGTTACTGATATTGCTCCTGGTTATGACCATATAACCAGTGCCATCGGCGGAGCAATTGCTGCCGCCAGTGGAGCTGACTTCCTGTGTTACGTTACTCCTGCTGAACATTTAAGACTTCCTGACCTGGATGATATGAAAGAAGGAATCATTGCAGCCAGAATAGCCGCCCACGCTGCCGACATTGCCAAAGGTGTTTATGGAGCCAGAGAGCAGGATTACCAGATGAGTCTGGCCCGAAAGAACCTTGACTGGGAGCAGATGTTTGCTCTGGCAATTGATTCTGAAAAACCCCGGAAATACCGTACGGCATCCAATCCGGAATTTGAAGATTCTTGTACTATGTGCGGAAAACTGTGTGCAATCAGAACCATGAATAAGACTCTTTGCGGCGAAAGTGTAAGTTTTAAATAATACAGAGTGAATATTGATGATAGTTATAACTGTTAACGGCAAGCAAGAAGAATTGCCTGAATCAACATCAATAACGGACTTACTGATAAAGTATGGAGTAAAGCCTGAAACGGTAGTTGTTGAGCTTAATTATGAAATACCGGAACGCCAATCATGGGCTGACATCAAGTTGGTAAATGAAGACCATTTGGAAATAGTCAAATTCATCGGAGGCGGTTAAGATATGTATTCCCAAGAGTTAACAGATAACAATATGCTAAGATACACAAGGCAACTGGTACTGGACGGTTTTGGTCCGGAAGGACAAAACAAACTGAAAATGGCTAAAGTGCTGATAGTCGGAGCCGGTGGATTAGGTTCACCGGCATCGATTTATCTGGCTGCCGCCGGAGTTGGCACCATAGGTATAGTCGATTATGATACGGTTTCTTATTCCAACCTTAATCGTCAGATAGCCTATTCTACAGAAGACATCGGCAAATACAAAACTGATTGTTCAGAAAAACAGCTTACCCGGCTAAATCCGGATATTGAAATTATTAAACATTCTTTAAAACTAAGTGCTGATAATGTCAGGGAAATACTGGTAGCTTATGATGTAATAATTGATGCAACGGATAATTTCCCTACCCGGTACCTGGTAAGCGATACGGCTTATTTTCTTAAAAAACCGGTCATAGAGGGAGCAGTTGCCGGATATGACGGAATACTTATGACTATCATACCTGATAAAACCCCTTGTTACCGATGTCTCTACCCAACCCCCCCTGAAGATATTGCACTGAATAGCACTGAAGAAACGGGAGTATTGGGAATGCTGCCAGGCATTATCGGCACAATGCAAGCATTGGAGGCAGTTAAATTAATAATTGGCATTGGACAAACTGTCTCCGGAAGAATAATTACCTTTGATGCAATTTCCAGTAGTTTTAGAGATATCAGTTGGAAAAGAAGAAAAGATTGTCCTTTATGTGGGAAGAAATGATGCAAGGGGGGATGCTAAAAAAGTGCTCTTTTGCGTGTCATTCTGAGCGATAGCGAAGCAACCTTAATAGCGACCCGGCACTCAGATTTAGGTTAATAATGATGCTGAGTGCCGGGGAGCATCAGCATCATTAATTACACCCGATTAGGGTGTATCATTAGTACCCGTTAGGGTGTAGTCCCTTAGGGGGAATATCGTTAGCGCAAGGCCAATATTACAGACTTCCAAAAGAGATCCTTCGTCGCCTGCAGCTGCTCAGGATGACATTTATGATACTTTTTCAGTGGTCTTGGTCTGTCCCCTTGTCTGATGCTATCCAAACATGGTTAAAAAGAAACCTGCAGCTACTGCCGAGCCTATAACTCCTGCAACATTGGGTCCCATGGCATGCATAAGCAGGAAGTTTGCCGGATTGGCTTTTTGACCTTCCACCTGGGATACCCTGGCAGCCATAGGGACTGCCGAAACGCCTGCAGAACCTATAAGCGGGTTGACTTTGCCGCCGGACAGAAAACACATGAGTTTACCCAGTAATAATCCGCCTACAGTGCTGAAAATGAATGCCAACAGTCCTAAAGCTACTATTTTAAGGGTTTCCGGCCTTAAAAATGTTGATGCAACTGCCGTGGCACCAACAGTAGTCCCAAGAAAGATAGTAACAATATTGATTAATGCGTTTTGAGCAGTATTATTCAACCGTTCTACAACACCGGATTCCTTGAATAGATTACCCAGCATCAGCATTCCGAGAAGTGGCGCAACTGCCGGAAGCAGCAAACATACTACAATAGTAACCACTATAGGAAACACTATGCGTTCCAGCTTGGAGACTTCTCTGAGCTGTACCATTTCGATTTCTCTTTCCCTTTTAGTAGTGAGAAGCCTCATAATCGGCGGTTGAATCATGGGAATCAATGCCATATATGAATATGCGGCAATCGCTATTGCCGGAAGCAGTTCCGGTGCCAGTTTGCTAGACAGAAATATAGCCGTAGGACCGTCAGCACCGCCAATGATCCCAATAGAAGCAGCCTCCATTGGATCAAAACCCAGAATAATCGCGACAATAAAGGCTATGTATATACCCAGCTGGGCTGCCGCTCCCAGAAACAGGCTGGAAGGCCTGGCAATCAATGGTCCAAAATCCGTCATGGCGCCAATACCCAGGAATATCAGGGAAGGATAAATCCCCAGCTTTACTCCCTGGTAAAGATAATACAGCAGTCCCCCCGGTCCGGAATGGTCAGCAGGCGGCGGTGCCATAAGGTCGGCCATAGGCAGATTTGCCAGCAGGACCCCAAAAGCAATGGGTAAAAGCAATAAGGGCTCATACTTCTTCACAATTGCCAAATATATAAGGATGCAGGCTACACAGATCATCAGCAGTTGCTGCCAGGTCATGGCAGAAAACCCAGAGCTATTCCATATATTAAAAAATGTTTCGGCTAAAGAGATAGACATTATTTCCCCTCCAACTACTGCAGCATAAGCAGGATGTCGCCTGTTGATACAGACGCACCTTTTCCAACCATTATCTGAGAAACTACGCCATCTTTTGCCGCCGTAATCTCACTTTCCATTTTCATGGCTTCCATAATAAATAAAACATCGCCTTTTTTTACTGCAGCTCCCTGATTTACCTGCACGGCAATTATGGTACCGGGCATGGGAGCTTTGATAGGTTCACCGGAAGATGTCCCTGCCTGTGCCGGAGGTGCAACAGGTGCTGTCGTTTCCACAACAGTTGCGTTTGTATTTACAACTGCCTGTACCGGAACAGGAGCTACCTGTGTAGTACCGACTATATTTGCCTGCCCTTTTTCCACTTCCACTTCATAACTCTTATCATTAATGGTTACAATATACTTCATTCTCATCCCCTCCATTGAGTTGAAATCTATTAATCAATTAGTCTTATAGTTTTAAATTGCAGCTCAGACAGAGGGATTTTGCTCTCATCACTGACGATTGCCATTATCATGGCCGCCGTTTTTTCATCAACCCCTATAAGCTTTAATTCGCCGGCAGACCATCCAGAATCTGCAATCTCAATAGATTCTGTTTTAATTGTTCCCCCAGGTATTCCATTCTGAGATATAATCTGACCGGCCGATATGTCTGATTTATTATCGATATAGCCCAGCACCACTGATAGAATCTTTATTAAAATGCTCAGCGATATCAAAACTAAAAATACCACTCCCAGGCCCAGCAGCGATACCAGCAATGCATCAACTATACTCATAAGCGCTCTCCTTTAAATTTTAGTAATGCTGTAAGATACTTTTAAAGCCGCACTTTCTTCTCTATCCATAAAGAATTTTTCAGCAATCTGCGGGAAAGCAATATAAGACAGCACATCTTCATCATTTTTGGCTAAACTGCCTATCTTTTCCTTCGCCTTTTCAAATTCCGGCTCCAAAGTGTCTGCAAATCTATGCGTAATAGGAGGCTCATCTCCCAGAACCTTTTTTACCAGCTCTGCATCCAATTCACCGGGAGACTTGCCATATTCACCTTTTAAATAAGACTTTACTTCCTTGGAAATGCTCTTGTATCTTTCTCCCAACAATACATTGGTAGTAGCCTGTACACCAACAATCTGACTCATAGGGGTTACCAGCGGAGGGTAGCCAAGTTCTTTTCTGACTTGCGGAATTTCCTGCAGCACTTCCGGTAACTTATCCAATGCATTCTGCTGCTTTAACTGAGCAATAAGATTAGAAAGCATCCCGCCAGGCACCTGATAAACCAGCGCATCTGTATCTGAACCAAGTACATAAGGCTCCAGCACACCGGTTTGAACAAATTTTTCTTTGACCGGTTTGAAAAAATCATTAATTTCTTTTAGAATGTTTTCTTTGAGTCCGGTTTCATACCCCGATTGCTTCAAGGCAAAATGCATGGATTCAGTGGCAGGCTGGGAGGTCCCGCCAGCAAATGCAGAAATAGCACAATCGATTACATCACAGCCCGCTTCAACAGCCTTAAAATAGGTAATCGGTCCCATTCCCGTAGTGGAGTGGGTATGCAGCACCACCGGTAATTTAATAGTTTGTTTCAAAGCAGTGATCAAATCATAAGCCTCCTGAGGGCCCATAATTCCGGACATATCCTTGATACAAACAGAGTCTGCTCCCATCTCTTCCAGTTGCTTTCCCAGACTCACATAGTTTTCAATATTATGAATGGGACTCAGGGTAAAGCAAATAGCCCCCTGTGCGTGTCCTCCACTTTTTAAAGTCTGGTCCATGGCAACTTCAATATTTCTGAAATCGTTAAGAGCATCAAATATTCTTATGATATCTATACCATTTTTGATAGAATGATCAACAAACTTTCTAACCACATCATCGGGATAATGTTTGTACCCCAACAGATTCTGGCCTCTTAAAAGCATCTGGAGTTTGGTCTTCTTTATTTTTGATTTGATTTTTCTAAGTCTTTCCCAGGGGTCTTCGTTCAAATATCTAAGGCAGGAATCAAAAGTAGCTCCGCCCCAACATTCAACTGAATGGTATCCGGCTTCATCAATTAATCCAAGAACTTCTGCAAAATCTTCGAAAGGCATTCTGGTTGCAATCAAAGATTGATTAGCATCTCTTAATACAGTTTCAGTAATATTTATCTTCATAGTTTTCACCCCATTCTGCATTATTGTATAATAATTCAGCTACTGTAAACAATAATTTATTTGTAAACTGGTGATTTCTGAAACGATATTCCCAATATTATACATATGATATATGACGTAATTCATGATTTAACATCTTTTTATAGAATACTTCATAATTCCCCGCTGTTGTCATGTATACCTTAATGTATACATGAAGTAAAAGTACTCTCCTGCCCCATTATAAATGACAATACTCTTAAGACGATAATTATGCAAAACTCTCAATCAGGAACATGATTCCCTGGCTCTCAATAATGTACTGATAACCCGGTTGACAGGGGTATCTATATCAAGCTGTTCACCCAACCTGACCACTGCACCATTAAGGGCATCAATTTCTGTACGCCTGCCTCGCTGAATGTCCTGCAGCATGGAAGCATGATGATCACGGGTGGAAGGTATCATCTGCCCGTAAAAGGCCTCTTTATAGGCCGTGGCATCCGGCCACAGAGCTGGCTGGTCCAGAGCTGAGAGAACATCAAATATTTCTTCAATAATCCTGTCCATCAATTGCCTGGTTTCGGGTATTTCAGCAAGTTTGCCATAACTTACTTCCAGGATGGCGCCCAGGGGATTAAGTGCTGAATTATAAATAATCTTTCCCCAAACATATTTCATAATTTCGTCGGAATAACGGGTAGGAATCCCAGCCTCTGAGAAAAGGCGGGCCATTTCTTCCAGTACTTCCGAACTGATAATATTTAATGGGGAACCCAGGATTACATCGTCAGCGATAACAGTTACCCTGGAATTACCTGAGGCTATCGTTTCTGAACCGAATATAACCCGCCCCAGGATAATATTGCCCGCATTTATATAACGGGCAGCAGCTTCAAAATTGCCATAACCATTCTGGGCCAGCATCAAATATGTATCAGGAGTTATCAAGCTCTGCAGTTTTTCGGCTACCCCTGCAGTTTCATAAGCCTTGACACTTAAAATAATCAGGTCAAAATCACGGTCAGGAATTTCGGCAACACTTGTTGCCAGCCAGTCCAGTCGCGCCTCATGCTCTCCCCAAATACCAGTCACTCTGACACCATGCACTTTTATGTCATCAATAACTGATTGCTGGTCAACGCCAGCTACATAATGTCCTGAATTCTTTAGTAAACAGGAATATACCGTACCCAGGGCCCCCAGCCCGAAAACAAGTATTTTCATTTTACACAACCACCTTGAATTATTCGCACCATTGCTATCACAGGAAGGAAATATTATTAGTATTATATATGATTTGCATCACAAAAAGCAGGGGTAATATACATATGATTTTGGTCAGGATTGTTGTATCCCATCACCGACGCATAGTTGGTTCATAACATTGAGATTTTCTCTTTTAGCTGTTGTAATCTTTTGTATAATAGTCTTTTATTTGCATACACTTCATCAGAAGTATAATACTTGGTTTCCTCATATTCTTGCTTTCCTAATCCAAAATAATCCTTTAAAGCACCGTAGGCACACCATCTTACAAAACTTTCGGAGTCTTCCAGCATCATAAATATGTATTTGCAGGCAATCTCCTTTGGAATTCCTCGTATCCAATAGCTCAATTCTATTTTCGTATATTCTCCTCCCTCAGGAAGAACCTTTTCAAGATAATCAAAGTATTCTGTATAGCCAATCCAATCATATAAAATCTTTGCCGATAATAATTTCTCATAGCAGTATCTATTGTCCAAAGTTTCTGCAAGGCGTTTTAATAGAGGTATCCCCGTTTTATCTCTAAAAATGCCTATCGCACGAATATAAGCAGTATCATGCCCCAGGTTTTCAAGAATCATCTGCTTGGCAACCTGCAATTCCTTACCTTTTAAACTGCTCCAAACAGTATGGTCTTCCTCTACTCTCATTCTTATTATAGGATCTCCTGTGAAATAATCGTTAAGAAAACGTGTAAAATCTTCGGTTGGATTAATTATATCTTTAATATATAAAGTAATATCAATCAAAATAACTCACCTCACTCGAACTTTTCAACAACCGCTATTTTCTGTCTGTGACATCTCCATCACTGTCTCCACATGCCTTGATTATAAAAAATAATGCTACCTGATGCCTATCTGTCAATAATGCATATGGCTGCTGTTTCATTTTAAACCTTGAATCCAAGCCATCCAAAGCATCCGGCAAGGCCTGAAGTCTGGCGTCGGATAATTTGCAGCGTTGAATTCCGATTTATTCCATGATTTTTCTTGATACAATATTCATTACCGCTGGCTTCCAGCCAAGTATGCAATAAAGTCCTCCTGATGGCGTAAGGAAGGTATCGCCGTAAACAAAACTCCTTATTTTAGTAATGGTCCCATCCGTGCCCAGCCTGTAGTAGCCGTCTCTCATTGCACTTACCTGCCCTACTGCTCCTGGATAGTAAGTGCCTCCTGGATAATATCTGGTCAGGATGTACAACTCATCATCGTAGACTCCGATTGCCGTCAGGCTGTTCCAGTCTGTATAGCTCTCATTCAGGCATACGTGTCCACCATCCCGATTTATATTAAATTGCGATATTCTCGTCTCCCATCAACAATGGCATATATAGTAACTAACTTATCTTCCTCATTTATCTTATAAAACACAAGATGCCTTTCAACAATCACCACTCTATACCCTTGCTTTTTTAAAATCGAATATTTAGGAATGCTTCCTGACTCCGGAAACTCCTGGAGACAATTGATTGCTGTTTCAATCTTATCAAGGTATCCAAGGGCAATATCAACATTACCGGAATCATTTGCAATATAAAAAATGATATCACGGAGCTGTTCCTCTGCTTTATCCGTTCGAAAGATACATATTGGTAATCAACATATCTCGCGTTTGCAGGTTAATAATTTTTCAAAACAATTTTGGATGTTATGATGCTTATTCATGGTTTATGACCGGCTAACTGCCACTCGGTTGTATTTTTTCGCATCCTCAAGGGAAAATAGATAGTACTAACGAATTACAGGATAAATTAAAGTTTATGAGTAGTGAGGAGAGATGAACGGTGAGATATCTTTCCAGTCGCCGTAAATTATAGTCGGCATTCAACGACATACATATGAAGATTGTATCAATATTGGCCGCTATGGCCTGGACTTCATTTGCAGTGCCGGCTGCCTGACGTGTAAACAGACTTTTACGGCTCAATATGCAGTGTATAACCGCATTGTCAGAAACTTCATCAGTTGTGCGAAGCATTACCCAATCACCCACAGCCGGGAAATCCAAGGTTCCGTTTGCACTATAATGCATCTTCCCGGAAACCACAGCGTTAAGTTCACCTTGTTCCGAGATAACTTTATATAGATCACGATGTTGTTCCGAAACCCTGGCAAGAATCAAACCATCGTACATAGTTGCTTCCTGCTTGAAACGGTCAGTCAGACCATACTTTATTAAATTTGTATACATTCCTTGTTCCTCCAAATATTAGTATTTAACTCTTTTGGAGGGCAAACGATAAAATTATCTCTCCAGAGTGCCCTCCGAAAGAGATACAATCTCCAAAAAGTATTTGTTTAACATACCAGTCTCCTTTTCCTTCAATAATATTTACGAGTAAGCACAAAGGGTCTGAGACTATTCGCTATTGCTCAGAGTGACAATATTGAAATTTTGTATTGTGCAAAACTCTCAAATAACAATTATATTAAGATTTTTTAGCTCTGACAAAGGCGCTGAAAATAGCACCATAAAACTGTTCCTTTTCATTGATGGAGAGGCTTTCGAGTAATTTTACCATCTTTTCATCGGACGGGTCATATTCCCGGATTACTTCTACATCGATATCTGTAAAGCCGGCAGCAGCCAGTTTATCCCGATATTCCTTATCTAACAGTGCACCGGCAATACAGCCGGCCCAGGCCATTATATCCTGTTGTACTTTATCTGGAAGGCTTTTTCTCAATACAATATCTGACACAGCAAATCTTCCGCCTGGTTTCAATACCCTGAATGCTTCATGTAAAACCTTATCTTTGTTTCCGGAAAGGTTAATAACACAATTGGAAATGATAACATCAACTGTGTTATCCGGGAGTGGAATTTCTTCAATATGCCCCTTCAGGAATTCAGCATTGGTAATTCCGGCTTTTTCCTGGTTTGTCCTGGCAACAGCTAACATTTCATCGGTCATATCCAGACCATAGGCTTTTCCGTCAGGAGCTACCCTTTTTGCAGAAAGCAGTACATCCAATCCGGCACCGCTTCCTAGATCCAACACAACCTCACCAGGGTATAATTCGGCTAATGCCGTAGGATTCCCGCAGCCAAAAGAGGTAGCTATCATGTCAATATCCAGGCCTTCCATATCTTTGCTAAGATACAGGTTCCCAGTGATAATATCGGTAGCATCACTTGAAGTATTGCAGCAACACCCACCAGAATCAATTGTGTTCCCTCCACAGCATCCGCCTGTCTTGCTGGTTATGGCTTCAGCATATTTTTGTTTTACAATGTCACGAATATTATCCAAAACTAAATACCCTCCTAATATCTACAATTTTATATTTCTTATAAAATTTTTATAACTTAAAATCAACTGATAACTGCTCAATGTACTCTCTGAGTACATCAGCATTTAGAAAATAATACTTCCATTTACCTTCCGGGACTTCACTCACCAACCCGGTATTAACCAATTCTTTCATATGATACGAGACCCTGGACTGGATTATACCGAAAGCAGCCATAATCTCGCAATTACAGATACCACCGGCAGGAACTGAGCAACATAAGTCAGTCTGCTCCGATTGGTTGACCAGCATTAATAAAATTTTATAACGAATTGGATCTCCTAATACTTTTGAGATTTTGGTAGCATCAATCATTGCTTTATCATATCAAAATTATTTGATGTTATCAACCCACCAAAGTGACATGAGGATGGGCCGGGATCACTCCATTTCGACGCTCGAACAAGTCGTAATCTTTATCGGAACTAAAACTCACATTTTGAATATCTGACTATCACGATGATTACTTGTTTTTTCACTTCATCAATACGGTAGACAATGGTAAAATTTTTGACGAAAAGTTGATGGTATCCTTTGTTTGCATAAGCACCAACACGACGTTTTGCACCCCATTGAGGCATAAACTCTAAAGAGTAACATGCTTCCTCCAGCTTATCAATGAGATTTATAGCCGACTGCTCCGTATGGAGCTGCGTGGCAATATACGCATAAATATCGTCTAAATTTCGGTAAGCGGTAGAAAGTAACTTCACACTGTACTTATCCAAAATGCCTTCTCCGCAGAGTACCGAGTGCTTCTCTTGCATCAAGCAATTTGCCGTCTAAGCGGTATTCCGCCTCTGCCTGGACAATTTCTCTATCTAACTCATTTTCGTCAAGCATTGCTTCGTAAGTTTCTATGCTCATAACAACCAAATGTAAACGGTAAAATAAAAGGGAGAAAAATTGGCCACTAAAAACGGAGAATATTTACCTTAATGTTCCAAACCAGCTAAAATTGTAGGGTAAAAGACTACAATTATGCGAGGAGAGGAACCA
>Ga0209313_1001707_pt1 | contig 13379 bp, 16 predicted proteins | sample BioC13SIPDNA_3_FD_185748 | JGI IMG/M metagenome (GOLD analysis project Ga0209313, IMG submission 185748) | Anaerobic biogas reactor microbial communites from Washington, USA - Biogas_R2_B C13 SIP DNA (SPAdes) (version 2) | ecosystem: Engineered > Bioreactor > Anaerobic > Unclassified | place... | reverse complement strand
GCCAGTTTTGCTACCATAGAAAAAAACCCCCGCGCCAGTCTTGGCGTGGCTCACGATGCGCCTGGCTTTGCTATGTGTGGACTTGGGCCAAGCCCTCGCCGACCACCTGGCCGGATACCCCGTTCCGACTCCGGACCTGACACAATGAAGTGATCCCTGGCTCACCTGTTGGCGCGCGCTGGCGATGTGCGGCTACGGCAGCGATCCCCGCGCCGAGCGGGCTTATGCAACAAATGTCCAATCCACTTGACCTTTTGGCAATTCTCCTATACTTCCCTTGAGGCGACGCTTACCACCACTGCCTCAACCTTTCGCTATTCCTGCCGCATCACACTCCAGCATCCCCTCCCCCACACCTGAGCTGTCGCTTAGGGTCTGTAAAAACGTAATCACTTCACAGATAAGGAGGCTAACGATGAGCAAGAGAATTCTAAACGTTGTATGGACGCTGGTCCTATTGCTGGCACTGGGCGGGGGACCGGGACTGGCGCAGGATCTGGCCCCGCAGGGCTTACCGCTGAGCACAGGATTCACCTACCAGGGGCGGCTCGAGCATGATGGCGAGCCGATCGATGGCGAGTGCGCGATGGCTTTCCGTCTCTTCGATGCCCCCACAGATGGCATACAGATCGGTGAGACCATCTCCGAGACGGTCTCCATCAGCGAGGGGCGCTTTACCCAGGTACTCGATTTTGGCGATGGCGTCTTTATCGGCGACGCGCGTTGGCTGGGCATCCGCGTGATGTGCCCCGGCGACGCAGACTTTGCCGACCTGGGCCGCCAGGAACTCACAGCCGCTCCTTACGCCACATATGCACTGGGCGCACCATGGGATGGTTTGAGCGACATGCCCGCCGGCTTTGCCGATGGCGTAGACGACAACATCATCTACAACGCTGGCTACGGACTCGACCTGACCGGCACGACCTTCGGTGTCATCACAGACACTGTCCAGCAGCGGGTCACCGGCGTCTGCGGCATGGGCTATGCTATCCGCGAGATCTACAACGACGGCACCGTACTCTGCGAGCCAGCCGGCAACGGTGATATCACCGCCGTCATTGCCGGCGATGGTCTCAGCGGTGGCGGGGATACGGGCAGCGTGACCCTCACCGTTGCCTTTTCCGGCACCGGTACCCTCGACTATGCAGCACGCTCCAACCACGATCACGATGGCGACTACACCTCGCCTGGCCACACGCACACGGGCGACGAGATCACAACTGCCGTCCCAACCGCCACGTACGCGCTGCAGGCATCTACGGCAACCATCGCCTCCAACGTCGAGCCCGGTGTCATCACCCCCACCCATCTCCACGGGATCACCGACAGCGGCGCCAACGGGCAAGTACTGGTCTCGGATGGGAGCGGCAGCTTTGCCTGGCAGACGCCCACAGCCCCCACAGTCAGGCAGTTGGTGCAGGATTTTGTCGTGGCCAGCGGCGAGAGCGTCTCTGCCGGGGACGTGGTTGAGTTCTTGAACGGTCAAGTTTTAAGAGTGAGAGGTGACTGGGAGCCGGAGTCGGTCTTCAACGCTGCCCACCCCGAATATATAGCCGTCAGCAGTCTTTCCCCCACCAGCTTTGTCATCGCCTACACGGACTGGGGCAATTCCGGATACGGCACAGCGATCGTCGGCACGGTCAGCGGGGGAACCCTGAGTTGGGGGCCGGAGTCGGTCTTCAACGCTGCCCAAACCTACCATATCGCCGTCAGCAGTCTTTCCCCCACCAGCTTTGTCGTCGCCTACGATGACGGTGGCAATTCCGAATACGGCACAACGATCACCGGCACGGCCAGCGAGGGAACCCTGAGTTGGGGGCCGGAGTCGGTCTTCAACGCTGCCACCACCTGGGGTATCGCCGTCAGCAGCCTCTCCCTCACCGACTTCGTCATCGCCTACAGGGATGGTGGCAATTCCTGGTACGGCACGGCGATCGCCGGCACGGTCAGCGGGACGACCCTATTTTGGGGGTCGGAGTCGGTCTTCAACGCTGCCACCACCTGGTATATCGCCGTCAGCAGCCTCTCCCCCACCAGCTTTGTCGTCGCCTACACGTACGAGGGCAATTCCTACTACGGCACAGCGATCGTCGGCACGGTCAGCGGGGGAACCCCGAGTTGGGGGTCGGAGTCGGTCTTCAACGCTGCCTCCACCGACAGTATCGCCGTCAGCCGCCTCTCCCCCACCGACTTCGTTATCACCTATTGGGACGGTGGCAATTCCGGCTCCGGCACGGCAATCGTGGGTACGGTCAGCGGAACGACTCTGAGTTGGGGGTCGGAGTCGGTCTTCAACGCTGCCACCACCTGGGATATCGCCGTCAGCAGTCTTTCCCCCACCGATTTCGTCGTCGCCTACTGCGACGTTGGCAATTCCGACTACGGCACAGCGATCGTCGGCACAGTCAGCGGGACGACTCTGAGTTGGGGGCCGGAGTCGGTCTTCAACGCTGCCGAAACCCACTACGCCGCCGTCAGTAGCCTCTCCCTCCCCGACTTCGTCGTCGCCTACAGGGACGGTGGCAATTCCTACTACGGCACAGCGATCGTGGGTCATCTTGATAAGCGTTTGATCGGCACAGCCAGGACCGCGGCCAGCGGCGGCGAGACAGTACCGGTGATCATCGACGGGGTGTCGGACATGCATAGTGGTCTGGTGCCAGGCCAGATGTACTATCTGCAGGAGGACGGGGCACTGGGCCTCACGCCTACACAAAACCGCGTCGGGCTGGCTATTTCCGAGACCGCGTTGATCCTGGACCAGATGTGGTAAAGGAGGAAGCGATGAACAGTTCATACGCTACAGCTCGCGCCTTGTCCCTGCTGCTCCTGGTTGTTCTGTTCCTGTCAACCACACCGGTCCTGGCCCAGTCCGGCGGCGGCTACGACCTCTCCTGGTGGACCGTCGACGGTGGCGGGACGGCCTCCGCTGAAGCCGACGGCTACACCCTGGGCGGCACGATGGGCCAGCCGGATACCGCGGTCTGGTCCGGCGGGGGTTATATCCTGGCAGGTGGCTTCTGGAGCAGCGCGGCGAGTATCCAGTACTGGATCTACCTGCCGCTGGTGCTGCGGCTGTAAGTCGCAAATACTGCTCACCAAAAGTGCCAACCCATTACATTAGCTCGCAGTAGACGTCGTGGCGCTCGCCGGGGCGGGGCGGACATTGTCGGTGCAATGGTTCGCGCGGTTGCTGCCGTACACGCGCATTTTCGCCGCGCTGGATGCGGACAAGGCCGGGACGCTGAACGCGACGCGCCTGGCGGCGTTGTCGGCGCGGGTGACACCGGTGCGTGTGCCGAAGGGCAACGATGTGACGGAGTATGACCAGGCCGACGGTGATGTGCGGGTGTGGGTGATGGCGGTGGTCGGCAATGACGTGCGGTTTCCACTGCGGGTAGTGATCCCGCCGGACGAGGCTATGCGGCCGGGGTTGGCGGTGCCGGCGGGGAGGTGGCAAAGACAAGATGATGGAAGCATCGTGGTGGTGTATGCGTCGGCGGAGGAGATGGTGGTGTGCAGGGAGGCGACGAGGGTGTGCGGGGGAGAGGCCTTTGATAACCTGGAGACCCGGTAACCCGCCGTAAAATCTTATACAATGAGCAGTGTATTTAGTCTATTGACAAATTGATAATAGACGGTATACTAATACTGGAGGTGCACTATGCGACATCGTGGGCGACGACAATGTGGTGGACGGGACTGCAATCGCCGGATGGGGCAATTTCTTGATCCGGCACTGCTACTCTTGCTTAAACAAGCCCCGGCTCATGGCTACACCCTTTTGAACCGCATGGCGGAATTCGGTCTAGATTTCCTGGCCCCCACCGTGATCTACCGCGCGCTGCGGGAGATGGAAGACCGGGGGTGGATCACTTCTACCTGGAACGAAGAGGAGACACAAGGTCCGCCGCGCCGCGTTTACGCGCTTGCGCCTGCCGGACACGCTATTTTGGCCTGCTGCATTGCGCAGCTCCAAAGCACCCAACAGGTGCTCGAATATTTGCTGGCGTTGCACGACGAACTTGCGCCAGACAAAGTCGCTCTGGCGACCGATTCTACATCCACCCTAGAGGAGGTTACAATGCGAGTTGCTATCCCAGCTAACGGCGCGGATTTGGACGCGCCCACCAGCCCAATCTTTGGGCGAAGTCAACTCTTCATTCTGGTGGACCCCGAAACGTTGGAGTTCGAGGCCCTGCCCAACCCGGCGCTCGATGCACCCGGCGGCGCAGGCGTCCAGGCGGCGCAGACTGTCCTGCAGCACGGCGTTGACGCCGTGATCGCGCCGAGCTTGGGTCCGAACGCCTTCCGCGTCATCCAGGCGGCCGGCATCCCTGCTTACCGTATGGAAGGCGCGACCGTCCGTGAGGTCGTTGATGCCTACAACGCCGGACAGTTGCCTCTGCTAGAAACCCCCGGCGCCGACCACGTCGGCCTCGGCGGTGGACAGCATCGACGCGGACACTAACTCTTAGCTCTTCCAAGGAGACTTCAATGACGAAAATTGCAATTGCTGTGTTGGATGCGAATGGCCTGGATGCCCAGGTCAGCCCGCACTTTGGGCGCTGCCCGTATTTTGCCCTGGTCGAGACCGAAGGGTACGAAGTACGCACGATCGAAACGGTCGTCAATCCGTACTACCCCAACCACGAGCCGGGAGAAGTTCCTGCCTTCATCCACAGCCTGGGCGCGCAGGTGATGCTCGCCGGCGGGATGGGCGGGCGCGCCGTGGCCTTCTTCCAGCAATATGGCATCGAAGCAGCGACCGGCGCGGCGGGAACCGTGCGCGCGTCGCTGTCCCGCTATCTGGGCGGCGAGTTGCAGGGCGCGGCCCCCTGTGACGAGAGCGTGGAGCACAGACACGGGTAGATTTTGGATTAGGATCGGTTTAGCGAAAGGAGTTCGCAATGGCGGCTATATGGCTTGACGTAACCCGTTGTACCGGGTGTGGAGCGTGTGTTGAGATCTGCCCGACCAGCGCGCTGACCCTGGTGGAAGGCAAAGCCCATCTGGACGACGCGCTGTGCAAAGGTTGTGAAGCCTGTATCCAGGCTTGCCCTGCCGGGGCGTTGCAAGCGGTGTTGGAGATTGAGGCCGTTCCCTTAGCGCCGCGTGTGCCGGAATACGTATCGCTATCTTCCCCGGTGGCGCCATCTGTCCCGGCGGTGTCGTCTGCCCCGATCTCCCCACGTGTGGGTTTGTTAGCGACAGTGATCGCGGCTGGGACGCAACTAGCCGTTCAAGCTGCACCACTGATCCTGCAGGGAGTGGTGCATTTGTTGCTGCGTCCACGTGGTATGGCGTCCGGGTTGGGGCACACATTGACCACAACCGGCAGCTTGTTGGGCGCCGGACGACAACTTCGCCGCCGTCAGCGTGGCAGGTGGTGAACACAATCAAGATTTGTAATCGCGACTGACTTTGGTCGCTTTTGTACTTATAAGACCAGGAGGTGCTATGATGGGACGTGGAACTGGACGAGGTGGTGGTAGTCGCGGTGGCGGTGGCCGCGGCGGCGGCGCCGGACGCGGGCAGGGACAAGGCCCCGGACGGATGGGCGGCACGGCCGCAGGGCCGGGCGGCGACTGTGTCTGCCCCGTATGTGGACATCACGAGCCGCACATTGTTGGGTTGCCCTGTACCAGCAGGACTTGCCCCAAGTGTAACGCGCCGATGATCCGCGGATGACCCTGACGATCACGTGCGTCGTCGATAACAACGCGCAGCCTGGCAGCGGTCTACAACACGAACACGGCCTGGCCTTCTGGATTGCCAACAAGGCCGGGGCCGTGTTGCTTGATACGGGCCAGAGCAGCACAGCACTGGTGCACAATCTCACGGCGTTGGGGCTGGATGCGGCGACGCTGAAGGCAGTAGCCCTCAGCCACGCGCACTACGATCACACCGGCGGCTTGCCGGCCCTGTCCACGGCGCTTCCCCTGGGCTTGCCTCTCTACGCCAACGCTGATCTTTTGCGCGAGCGTTTCTCACGGCATGAAGGTGTGCGCCGCGCTATTGGCATGCCGGTGGCTGAACCCTGGCTGCGCGCGCACTTCACGTTACATCTGGATGACCAGCCGCAGCGAATTCTCCCCGGCGTCTGGACCACCGGCGCAATCACCGAGCGCCCACACCCCGGCGGGTACGCTGCCCACCATGAAATCCGCGCCGGGAGTGGGTATGCGCCTGATCCCTACCGCGATGACCTCTCGCTGGTGCTCGAAAGCGCCCAGGGGTTGGTCGTAGTGTGTGGCTGCTGCCATGCCGGATTGCTCAACACGCTGGAACACATCCAGCGCCTGTTCGCCTCCCCGATTGTGGCCATTGCGGGCGGAACGCATCTACTCAACGCCGACGCGGACGCGCTGGCGCACATTGCGCGCACCCTGCCCGGCTGGGGGACGCTGCGCCGGATTTATCTCAACCACTGTTCCGGCGAAAATGCTTATCACGTCTTGCGCCAGGTGATGGGGAACGACAGCGTTCACCCTTGCCCGGCCGGTACGATCATCGAGATGGAGATAGGACTTTGAAACTTGCCATTGCCAGCGGCAAGGGTGGAACCGGCAAAACGACGGTGGCGGTGAGCCTGGCGCTCGGCCTGGCCGCAATCGATGCCGCTTCCGCCCCACTTTTTTTGGACTGTGACGTCGAAGAACCCAATGCCGCGCTTTTCTTGCGCCCGGAGATCACCGCGCGGCGCGATGTGGGACTGCTGATCCCGGTGGTGGATATGGCGCGCTGTACGGCCTGTGGGCGCTGCGCCGCGGTGTGCGAATATCATGCGATCACCGTCATCGGCAAGCAGGTACTCGTCTTCCCCGAACTGTGCCACGGCTGTGGCAGTTGTACACGCCAATGCCCGGAGAGCGCAATCCACGAGGAACTTAACGTGATGGGGACACTGGAATATGGCCGGGCAGAGACGATCGAGTTTTACCACGGAACGCTCAATGTAGGCGAGGCCATGGCCGTGCCGGTGATCCGCCAGCTCAAAGCGTGGGCAATCCCGCCGGATGTGGACAACCGGCCCGTCATCCTCGACGCGCCGCCGGGCACCTCGTGTCCGGTCGTCGAGACCATGCGCGGGGCCGACGCGGCGCTCCTCGTCACCGAACCAACGCCCTTCGGCCTGCACGATCTACGCGTGGCGGTAGAGGTGGCCCGCGACGAGCTGGGTCTGCCGGTCGCCATCGTCGTCAACCGCGATGGTGTAGGCGATGACGGCGTGGACGCCTACTGTGCCGCAGAGGGACTGCCTATCTTACTGCGCATCCCGCTGGAACGCGCCATCGCCGAAGGCATTGCACACGGAGCATCGTTGGTCGATATCCGCCCCGAATATCAGTCAAAACTGGCCGAACTCTGGAAAGCCATAGCGGAGCTACTATGAAACAACTCGTCATTCTCAGCGGCAAGGGCGGAACAGGCAAGACGACGGTGACGGCGGCGTTGGCGCACTTGGCGACACAACATTATCGCGTGGTCTTGGCCGATGCGGACGTCGATGCGGCTAATCTGGGATTAGTGCTCGCGCCGGTCACGGAAGAGACGCACGACTTTACCGGCGGCAGAATCGCCAGCATTGACCCCGCCGTGTGCATCGCCTGCGGGCGCTGCGCCGAGGTCTGCCGCTTTGACGCAGTACAACCGGGCAGCGTTTATACCGTAGACCCCATCGCCTGCGAGGGCTGCGCCGCGTGCTTCTACGAGTGTCCGGTGCAGGCCATTACGATGACGCTACAGCGCGCCGGGCAGTGGTTTGTCGCCACGACACGCTACGGGCCGCTTTACCACGCGCACCTCTTTGCCGGGCAAGAGAACTCCGGCAAGCTGGTGACGCTGGTGAAGCAGATGGCGCGACTGCGCGCCTTCGACAACGCCGCTGACCTGCTGCTGATTGACGGCCCGCCGGGCATTGGCTGCCCGGTCATCGCCGCGCTTGCCGGCGCAGATATGGCGCTCATCGTCACCGAACCGACGGTCTCCGGCGCGCACGATCTGGAGCGCGCTTCGGGACTGGCGGCGCACTTCAACATCCCGGCGCTGGTGCTGCTCAACAAGGCCGATCTCAGTCCTGTGCAGGCGGAGGCCATTGCTGCTTATTGCGCCGCGCAGAGCATCCCGCTGGTGGGACGCTTGCCTTACGATCCCGCCGTCACCGACGCGATGGTGCGCGGCGAGCCGGTCACAGCCAACAACGGGCCGGTGAGCGCCGCGCTACGAGAAGCGTGGGCACGCCTGCAGCAGCAGATTTTCGGCGACGCGCCATGACCCGAAACACCGGTGCTCCAACCGCATCGCCCGTCAACATTGAGCGTTGGGGCTGGTACTCCATCGGCATCAACGTAACGCTGATCGGGATCAACCTGCTCGTGGCGCGCGCCTCCGGCAGCCTGGCGGTGGGCGCAGAACTCATTCACAATGCCGTGGACTTGCTCACCGCCATCGCTGTGCTGGCCGGGCTAAAACTGGCCACGCGCAAGACGGCGCAGTTTCCCTATGGTCTCTACAAACTGGAAAACATCATCGCCGTGGGACTGGCGGGGATGACGTTCCTCACCGCTTACGAAATCGCCCGCGAAGCGCTCTTCGCTACCGCGCCTCCACCCACCGTCACGTTCTGGACGCTGGCGGGCGTCGTAGTCGCCTGGATTATCCCCCTCATCTTTAGCGCGTTTGAACTCCGCGCCGGACGCACGGCCAACTCACCCGCGTTGATCGCCGATGCGCTGGAATATCGCGCCCACGTCTTCACCACAGGCGTCGTCTTTGCCGCGCTGATTGGGCAATGGCTGAATGTGCCGCTGGATCGGATCGCCGCGCTGCTGATCGTCATCGCCATCGTCAAGACCGGGTGGGACCTGCTCAGCGATGGAATGCGCGTGCTCTTGGACGCCTCGCTGGATGCGGAGACGTTGGTGCAAGTACGCGAGTTGATCACTGCTGACCCGGCGGTGACGGCGCTGCGCTGGGTCACCGGGCACAATGCCGGGCGCTTCCGTTTCCTCGAAGCGGAAGTGACGTTGCGTGTACACGATTTAGAACAAGCCGAAGCGGCTGTGCAACGGATAGATAGCGCCATTCGCGCTGCTGTGCCGCACATCGAGCGCGTGCTCATCCACGCTACCCCGCAAGAGCGCACGCACGTGCGCGTCGCCATCCCCCTGGCGACGCCGGAGGGTGTGCTCAGCGCGCACTTTGGCGAAGCGCCGTACTTCGCGCTGGTCACGGTGCGTCTGGCCGATGGCGCCGCCATCGAACAAACGGTACACCTCAACCCGCATCAAGGTGAGGAGAAAGCGAAGGGTATTCACGTAGCCGAGTGGCTGGCGGCACAAAAGGCCGACGTGGTGCTGCTCCGCGAAGACCTGAGCGGCAAAGGGCCGGTCTACGTCTTTGGCGAGGCCGGCATAGAAATGCGGCGCACCGAGGCAACAACTTTGACGGAGGCGCTAACAGCAGTTTTTCCTGATGGACAAGGAGCAAATGATGAGTCAGGGACAAGCCATGCCACGTTGGTTGAGTAAGGTGCTCCGTCCGGCCTTTGGTTTCTTCTTGTTTCTCTCACAATTCACAGCCAGCCGCGACACACTCTTCACTGCGAGTGTACCCTTGCTGTTGCTCGGCGTCGCGCTGGTCATCGCTGGCAACTGGTTGTGGATCAGCGCCTCCATACATCTCCGTAAGGCCGCCGTGCTGCACGAAATGGCTGTGGAAGGCCCATACCGATGTATCCGGCATCCAATCTACGTGAGCATTTACTTGCTCTCGTTGGGACTGGGATGTATCTTCTTCGCTTGGCTCTGGTTTGGCGTGCTGCTCGTTTTTGTCCCATTGTGGTATATGGAGTGTATGGAAGAAGAGCGCCAAATGGTAGAAATCTACGGGCATGAGTATACCGTCTATCAGCAGCGCACCGGCCTATTCTTCCCGCGAATAAGGGCTTGATGCGCACCTATCTCGATTGCTATCCCTGTTTCCTGCGTCAGGCGTTGAGTGCGGCGCGGCGGACAGGCGCTGACGATGTACAACAGCACGCGATTGTAGGACAAACCCTGGTTTTGCTGCAAGCGCTGCCGCACGGCAAAACCCCGCCGGAAATCGGCTACGCGGTGCATCGCATCGTGCGTGATATGATGGGACACAGCGACCCTTACCGTGACACCAAAGATGAGAGTACCCGCGCGGCCCTGGCGCTTTATCCTTGCCTGAAGACCCTGGTCGCTGAAAGCACCGATCCGCTGGAAACGGCCGTGCGTCTGAGCATCGCGGGCAACATCATCGACTTTGCCCTGTCCGATGAACTGGCCGATCTCTGGGCAACGGTGGAGCGCGTGCTGGCTGCGCCTTTCGCCGTTGGCGATTTGGCAGCCCTGCGCGCGGCGCTGGATGGTGCTGACCGTGTGCTCTATCTGGCCGACAATGCCGGGGAGACGGTCTTCGACCGCGTGTTGATCGAGGCGCTGTCGCTGCCGGTGACCTACGTGGTAAAAGGTAGCCCTACGCTCAATGACGCGACGCGCGAGGATGCGCTGGCAGCGGGGCTGGAGACGTGCGCGGACATCATCGACAACGGTTCCGACGCGCCGGGCACGATTCTGAACCTGTGCTCGGAGAACTTCCGCCAGGTCTACGCCACCGCCCCGTTGATCATCGCCAAGGGGCAGGGCAACTACGAGACGTTGAGTGAGGCCGGCGCGCGCGTCTTTTGCCTCTTGCAGATCAAATGTCCCGTTATCGCCCGTGACTTGGGTGCGTCAGTGGGCAGCGTAGTCGTGCGGCAGAGCGTGGTATGATGTCATTAAACCGCCGGAATCTACTGGGGCTGCTGTGGCATAGCACGTTTCTGGCCTTGGGCATGGCCTTGACGCAACCGGCAACCGTGATCGCGGCCTTCATTGCCGACTTGACAGGTTCGACCTTGTGGGTGGGCGGTTTCACGACATTGTTGGCGGTCGCCAATGCGCTGCCGCAAATTTTCGTAGCGCGGCTTATTGAGCCGCGTCCCTACAAACGTCCGACACTGCTGTTAGCCATTTACATGCGGGTTGCCAGTTGGGGGACATTGGCAAGCCTGATCTTTGTGCTGGGCGCGCAACGCCCTATGGCGTTGGTGTGGGCGATGTTGGGCTTGTTGGCAATTTTCTATGCCGGCGGGGGACTGGGCGGCGTCCCTTACACCGACATTGTTGGCAAAGTGATTCCCTCGACCCAGCGCGGCGCTTTTTTTGCCACGCGCGAGGTGCTGTCGGGGCCCTTTGCGATTGGCGCAGCGCTGCTCGCGCCGCACATTTTGTCCGGGATTGTCTATCCTTACAACTACGCGTTGCTCTTTGCGTTGGCGGCCACCGGGTTAGGCATTGCCTCGTTAGGAATTTGGGCGGTTCGCGAACCGCCCCGCGTCGGTGATCCCCACCCCCCGCACCCCTGGCCCGTTTATATGCAACAACTGCGGCGTGTGGCGCACCAGCTGCGACGACTGGTACTGGTGCAGATTCTCACGGGCCTCAGCCTGTTGGCCTTGCCTTTCTACATCACCTATGCTCGCGCGGTGCTGAACGCTCCGAATGTGGCTACCGGCTGGTATTTGCTTGCCCAGGTCGGGGGTGGTGTGCTTGCCAATCTACTATGGGGCTGGCTGATTACGCATTGCGGCTGCAAAACAATGCTACAAGCGTGCGCCACGCTTTCTATGCTCAACCCCTTGTTGGCGTTGGCTTTGGGGCACTTGGGCTGGGCTGGGCTATTGCCCACTTTCTTCATCGTCGGCGCTACGGTCGGCGGGCGGACTGTGGGGTTCTCCAGCGCGCTGTTGGCTTTTGCGCCGCCCGATGAGCGCCCGACATATAGCGGGCTGAATACATTGCTGAACCTACCCGTAGCGATGTTCTCATTGTTGGGGGGCGTCATTGTGGGAGCTACATCCTATACGGTTTTGTTCCTGTTGAGCGCTATCGGTGGGGGCAGGTCGGTGGATGCTGCGTTCCTTACCCAATCCACGTAAAGACGTCAGTTCTCCGTAACGGCTGCATCTCACGCGGTAAAACGGGAAACAGAAAAATGACGGGGCTGGTTTTGGTAATTTTCCACACCGCGGTTAGTTATACGCCTCGCGTGTGACCTCATCCGCCATCGTAGGGTCAAGCAGAGGCTTCCAAGCTGGGTCTACCCACGTCCCCAAGCACGTGTGCATGTCCAGGTACTTTGTGGGAATAGGATGCGTACCGACGACGACCGGCACATCATAACGTGCCTCCAGAAAATCCTTGAAGGTTTGCAGATACGGGCAGGGAGGATAGCCCACTACCAGTCCTGTCGCCAAATGGATAACCTGTGCACCATTTTTGACCATCTCATCTCCGGCATATTCAATGTTGCCTCCCGGACACCCATCACAGGTAGTGTAGCCCACCAGCTCGACCTCTTGGCCGGCGTAGATGCTGAATGCCCCCTCGCGGTTCCTCAAGGCCCGCAAGCACTTGCCACCCGCGCAGCGCCGGTAACGGTCACAGATAATGATGCCGATTTTTACTTTGTCGCTCATCATGCCTCCCTTAAAAGATTCATCCTTTAGACCAGATAATGCCGGCGGCGACCAACACACCAGCCGCCAGCGCAAAAATGCTGTATCGCTTTTGCTCTTGCTCGACCGAAGGCAGCAAGTGAGAAGCGCCTACGTAGACCAGTGCGCCCGCAGAAACCGCCAGCAAGAGACCCAGGGCAGATTCTGTGACCGCGTTGATAAAAGGAAACGCTACCAACGCACCTAGCGGTGTGGACAGGGCCGCCGCAAAAAAGGCATACACGGCTGCCTTCTTCCGACTGAAACCGGCCCGCTCCAGCAGCACAAACGTGACGATCCCCTCAGGGAACTCATGAAGTACCATCCCGATAGCCGCCAGCACACCCGTGAGGATGCTGACGTTGAAGGTCACCGCGTAGATAACCCCGTCGATGAAGGAGTGGAAACCAATGCCCAGCATGGGGATGATACCCATCGCATAATCCGTACACTCGTACTCGTGACAGATGTAGTGCTTCACGAGGCGGTTGGACAGGTAAATACCCAAAAATCCCGCCAACAGAAACGCGGGGGCAGATGCGTTCATCTCAAAGGATTTAGGAATGATGTGCATAAACGAGACAGAGATCAACACCCCCGCCGCGAAGCTCACAAAGTAAGCCGAATGTTCTTTGCCCCAACGTTCGTATTTGCTGATGATGACAATGCCGATCGTCGTAACGCCACACGCCAGAAAGCTGGCCAGGATCACGGCACCAAACTCATTCGTGAACATTGAACTCCTCCCTATGGCTCAAACTCGACATGGGATATGTGCGGCTCTAGCGGAGGAACGCCTGTCCACGGA
>Ga0209313_1001682_pt1 | contig 13552 bp, 11 predicted proteins | sample BioC13SIPDNA_3_FD_185748 | JGI IMG/M metagenome (GOLD analysis project Ga0209313, IMG submission 185748) | Anaerobic biogas reactor microbial communites from Washington, USA - Biogas_R2_B C13 SIP DNA (SPAdes) (version 2) | ecosystem: Engineered > Bioreactor > Anaerobic > Unclassified | place... | reverse complement strand
AGAGGACACATGACTGCGGCCTGAGAGCTCCGGTATTCTTGCGGATGAGGGATGACAAGGAGCCGGAGGAGTGCACTCTGGATCAGTTCGGATAGCGAAAGAATGCAAGGGAGGGGTTTGGTTTCATGGATGCTAAGTCTTAAATAGATCTACTCAACTATTATAATTTGTAGTGCTGTAAGTCCCTCTCGAAAAGAATGAGGCCGCCAATTGGCGGGTGGGACGAAGTAGAGAGGGGTTCGCTACAGCTTTCTTTTATCCGGTTCAAAGAAATCGAGTACTACGGATACTCTATTTTGGATTTTTTGGTAGTATTGGTCGTCATTGTCTCTATACCTACGGCTTATTGCACCGGCGACGAAGTCTATGGCCTGAACACATGGGCACTGTTTTGAATCGACATGAGAGACCTCTATACTTGCAGGTATGCGAACACCTATCCGGCCCTCAACGTAATCATTAAAATTCTCTCTTTGGACTCCATAGAGGGATCTATCTACGATTATATTTATCGTGCCGCCCATCTCATATTTGCTTATGATTCTGTAGAGCAGTTGCTTGCAGAGATAGTTGTACACCACCGGCGGCTTATCTTTGAGATCCTCATCAACCTGATATTTTCGCAGCAAGGCAAATGCAATGTCATTATTGGTTCTGCCCACACACTCAAGGATTCTTCTTCTGATGGTCTCGTCGGAATTACTGAACTTCAACTCCGATCTAACCTTGTATTTCTTTTTGATCTTCCTTCTTCGTATGTCCTTAACACATCTCTTGATAGGGAGGTCATCTCTGACAATTAGGGTGGCTATAACAAAATACGGATCTTCTTTAGAGGCACGAGACCCCAGCCGGCCAAGGCTTCCAGATTCATCGAGATAGATCTCCATTTGATCACGTGATAGTTGATTCAAGCTTAAAGAATTGCTCATCATACAGGGGCTGCCGCCGGGTATGATGTTTCAATCCCTATCGGGTTTTCAAGTTCGTTGCAACTTCTTTAATATTGTATCTGGAGGAGAGAATAAAATCGGTTTCAATCCCTATCGGGTTTTCAAGTTCGTTGCAACACTATAACACGTTTCAAAATACTTGGTTAACTCGCTGTGTTTCAATCCCTATCGGGTTTTCAAGTTCGTTGCAACAGCACGACATACGGGATTGGTTCGGGCGTGTCGAGCAGTTTCAATCCCTATCGGGTTTTCAAGTTCGTTGCAACGGATTATCAGAGATCTTATGATCCGTTGGAATGAGCGGTTTCAATCCCTATCGGGTTTTCAAGTTCGTTGCAACTTACTCAGAGTCAGTTCAACCTATATGGATCGAAAAGTTTCAATCCCTATCGGGTTTTCAAGTTCGTTGCAACATAGCCTATGCAACTGCTCAGACTCTCCCCCAGACCACGTTTCAATCCCTATCGGGTTTTCAAGTTCGTTGCAACTTGGACAGGATCACCGCGAAGAAAGAGACTGTTCTGAGTTTCAATCCCTATCGGGTTTTCAAGTTCGTTGCAACTTTGCCCCTGGTCTTCGGTCTTCTGTGCTGCTTGGCCGTTTCAATCCCTATCGGGTTTTCAAGTTCGTTGCAACGGCAATATTTCGGAAGGCGACCAATGAGCCTGGATCGCCAGTTTCAATCCCTATCGGGTTTTCAAGTTCGTTGCAACTGCCGAAACCAAGCGGTGCCGTACCAAGCTCTCTGTGGTTTCAATCCCTATCGGGTTTTCAAGTTCGTTGCAACATCTACTTGTCTCCTTTGGACAGATGGATCAAAGAAGTTTCAATCCCTATCGGGTTTTCAAGTTCGTTGCAACCAGGCTACCGGCATGATCGGCACGATGGGCAGCATGGTTTCAATCCCTATCGGGTTTTCAAGTTCGTTGCAACCCACCATCTGTCGCCATATACAGCAGGAACGCGGACCATGTTTCAATCCCTATCGGGTTTTCAAGTTCGTTGCAACCGTAGGGGATATCGGCCATGAGGGGCATCTCGAATGCAGTTTCAATCCCTATCGGGTTTTCAAGTTCGTTGCAACTCCCGCCAACACCACGGGAGGCACGCCGGAGAAAGCGTTTCAATCCCTATCGGGTTTTCAAGTTCGTTGCAACGTTGTATATCCTCCAAATAAAGCCGAATCCCCCTTCGTTTCAATCCCTATCGGGTTTTCAAGTTCGTTGCAACGTCTTTCAGAGATGGTTGATCACTTCTCCGAGAAGAAGTTTCAATCCCTATCGGGTTTTCAAGTTCGTTGCAACCCCGTGGCCGGATGGAGTTGGAGGAGGTCGAGGAATGGTTTCAATCCCTATCGGGTTTTCAAGTTCGTTGCAACGGCAACGGTGCAAATCGCAAAAGAAACCGATCTGTCTGTTTCAATCCCTATCGGGTTTTCAAGTTCGTTGCAACTCGGGCGGTAGATCGACATCGATTCTGTGGGCCTCATAGTTTCAATCCCTATCGGGTTTTCAAGTTCGTTGCAACAAGTTGCTATATATGCGGCGGATGGACAGGACTGACTGGTTTCAATCCCTATCGGGTTTTCAAGTTCGTTGCAACCTACGCTGCCTTATATCAGCCGGGCGGCCATAGCTACGTTTCAATCCCTATCGGGTTTTCAAGTTCGTTGCAACCTCCATCCGGCCCGATATCAACATCTGGATAATATAGTTTCAATCCCTATCGGGTTTTCAAGTTCGTTGCAACAGAAACTGATGAGGTCGCATCCGGGTTCTTCCCGGACGGTTTCAATCCCTATCGGGTTTTCAAGTTCGTTGCAACTGCTGGAAGAGGTGGAATGAGATGGGCCCCTTAGAAGTTTCAATCCCTATCGGGTTTTCAAGTTCGTTGCAACGCAACTCCAGTGTAGTAGAAGGCACTAGCCGATATCTCCCATGTTTCAATCCCTATCGGGTTTTCAAGTTCGTTGCAACAAGGCCCCAGGATGTAGCGCCAAAGGGCGGCGAATTCGTTTCAATCCCTATCGGGTTTTCAAGTTCGTTGCAACTTTACGATCACAATGGAGTTGAAGACAATGGAAACCGTTTCAATCCCTATCGGGTTTTCAAGTTCGTTGCAACAGTGGCATTGAAATTGTTCCCGACGTAGTCTACCGCAGTTTCAATCCCTATCGGGTTTTCAAGTTCGTTGCAACCTACTTGACGGCCGGCCCGAATTCAAGAACCTGATCGAGGTTTCAATCCCTATCGGGTTTTCAAGTTCGTTGCAACAAAGTAACCCACTGTTATCGATTTGGCTATCCTGAAGTTTCAATCCCTATCGGGTTTTCAAGTTCGTTGCAACCCCAGAAGGCGCCCACTTCAGAGAGCTTGTTCTTGAGTTTCAATCCCTATCGGGTTTTCAAGTTCGTTGCAACCGGATCCGAGCCCTTAAGCTGGCCGGCTTCCTCCCAGTTTCAATCCCTATCGGGTTTTCAAGTTCGTTGCAACTGCCCCTTCGAGAACTGGCAGAAGGCCATGGGAGAGGTTTCAATCCCTATCGGGTTTTCAAGTTCGTTGCAACGCCTTGCTCGTGTTCCGGACGTGGACATCGAAATAGGTTTCAATCCCTATCGGGTTTTCAAGTTCGTTGCAACGGCAACATCTCGGGCTTCACGGTGATGGAGTCCAACGTTTCAATCCCTATCGGGTTTTCAAGTTCGTTGCAACGCTTAGACATCTATTCAAAGATGTTCAAACTATGCGTTTCAATCCCTATCGGGTTTTCAAGTTCGTTGCAACAGTAATCGCCTCTTCTTTCATAGCGTTGCAACACGAAAGGTTTCAATCCCTATCGGGTTTTCAAGTTCGTTGCAACTCCAATCTCACCGCCAGGATCGCCCTGCGGCCCCTGAAGTTTCAATCCCTATCGGGTTTTCAAGTTCGTTGCAACGATTAGAATCCTGCTGGCTTCGGGCCAAACTTTGAAAGTTTCAATCCCTATCGGGTTTTCAAGTTCGTTGCAACCGCCTAGATTACCATGCAGACAAGTTCGGCACGCAAGTTTCAATCCCTATCGGGTTTTCAAGTTCGTTGCAACCTTACCCTCTGCCCGGAGTTCCTGCCGTGCTCGATCTGTTTCAATCCCTATCGGGTTTTCAAGTTCGTTGCAACGCCCTGGAGAATGTGACCGGCCAGGTAGTAGGCTACCAGTTTCAATCCCTATCGGGTTTTCAAGTTCGTTGCAACTCAAGGCCCGGCTCGTGGTTTGGGGGGACAACGAACCCGGTTTCAATCCCTATCGGGTTTTCAAGTTCGTTGCAACTCGCAAAGGCGGGCGGGCAGCAGATCGCGTCCTGCAAGTTTCAATCCCTATCGGGTTTTCAAGTTCGTTGCAACGGCAGTTCGATCTCGGGCGCAAGATCGGCAGAAGTGTTTCAATCCCTATCGGGTTTTCAAGTTCGTTGCAACACAATCGGGTATCCTCCCTAGAGATCTGGCGCTCTGGGTTTCAATCCCTATCGGGTTTTCAAGTTCGTTGCAACATCGCCACTCAGCAGAAAGCCGACTGGACTATCAAGGTTTCAATCCCTATCGGGTTTTCAAGTTCGTTGCAACATATCCGCCGCCCGTGCCGCCTATCTGTTGGACATAGTTTCAATCCCTATCGGGTTTTCAAGTTCGTTGCAACACTGCGGACCTTGAATTTTCGTATGATGGAGAAAAATTAGTTTCAATCCCTATCGGGTTTTCAAGTTCGTTGCAACGGCCTGGCATTGGAGCTCATCGCCCTGGATAGTTCGGTTTCAATCCCTATCGGGTTTTCAAGTTCGTTGCAACAGCCCTGCCTGTTGGCGGCTGACCAGGCTCTCGCCACGGTTTCAATCCCTATCGGGTTTTCAAGTTCGTTGCAACCGGCTGATTGGTATTCAAGCTATGATCCGGAAGAAAGGTTTCAATCCCTATCGGGTTTTCAAGTTCGTTGCAACTCCATGTCGCGGAGCGTGTATTGGCATATTATTTCAAGTTTCAATCCCTATCGGGTTTTCAAGTTCGTTGCAACCTTGGACAGCCGCATGTATCCGGCAGATTCCAGGGTGTTTCAATCCCTATCGGGTTTTCAAGTTCGTTGCAACGCTCGAGCACATGAAGGAAGAGCTCGCAAAGCTCAGGTTTCAATCCCTATCGGGTTTTCAAGTTCGTTGCAACTCTTTCTGAGATGGTTGACCATTTCTCAGAGAAAAAGTTTCAATCCCTATCGGGTTTTCAAGTTCGTTGCAACCGGAGCAGGATGCTTACAGGAACCCGCCCACGGCACCGTTTCAATCCCTATCGGGTTTTCAAGTTCGTTGCAACATAATATCGATCTCCGCGAATCAATAACAATGGGCAATGTTTCAATCCCTATCGGGTTTTCAAGTTCGTTGCAACAACAGCGACCGCCTGCTGATGGACGGTATTGAACCCGTTTCAATCCCTATCGGGTTTTCAAGTTCGTTGCAACTGATAGCTTGAGCAACCGAGACAAGCAATATACCTGGGTTTCAATCCCTATCGGGTTTTCAAGTTCGTTGCAACGCCGGGATAGCCTTCTCCGCCGCCCGCGCGTACTTAGAGTTTCAATCCCTATCGGGTTTTCAAGTTCGTTGCAACTTCGGGAACTATCGGCGTGGGGCTGGTAAACTTCGCCAAGTTTCAATCCCTATCGGGTTTTCAAGTTCGTTGCAACAGATGGAGAAGATGAAGTATGAGACCAAACTGGAAAGGTTTCAATCCCTATCGGGTTTTCAAGTTCGTTGCAACTCGGTGACCGGCCTGGCGGTGAATGGATCGGCGGCATAGTTTCAATCCCTATCGGGTTTTCAAGTTCGTTGCAACGACATATGTGAAAACCTTCACAAAGATATTAACTGTGGTTTCAATCCCTATCGGGTTTTCAAGTTCGTTGCAACGTCGCCCTGATGCTTGTGCGGGGCAAGCGAGGCTTCGTTTCAATCCCTATCGGGTTTTCAAGTTCGTTGCAACACTATATCCTGGATGCTCTCGCGCTGCCCGGTCCGGGTTTCAATCCCTATCGGGTTTTCAAGTTCGTTGCAACCTTTCGGTTGAGGTGTCGGTGGCCCACTGTCATTCAGTTTCAATCCCTATCGGGTTTTCAAGTTCGTTGCAACCTTATCCTTACGAAGTCTGGCAGATGCTAGGAACTAGGTTTCAATCCCTATCGGGTTTTCAAGTTCGTTGCAACAATGGGAATACAAAGCGGGCCAGGCGATCATAACCAGTTTCAATCCCTATCGGGTTTTCAAGTTCGTTGCAACAGCGCAGTGAGCGGCTTTTCCGCCGCTCTTTACAAGGTTTCAATCCCTATCGGGTTTTCAAGTTCGTTGCAACCTAACCGTGCTCATGGACCAGCAGTCCAGGCAGATCAGTTTCAATCCCTATCGGGTTTTCAAGTTCGTTGCAACCAGTAGGTGCAATTCTTATGGCATTCGAAAGTTGGAGTTTCAATCCCTATCGGGTTTTCAAGTTCGTTGCAACGTGTGGCGAATGGTTCTCTTACACCGATCGCATGAGAGTTTCAATCCCTATCGGGTTTTCAAGTTCGTTGCAACATTATTGGAACCATATTGGAAGGTGCCAGATGACATGTTTCAATCCCTATCGGGTTTTCAAGTTCGTTGCAACTCACATACGCATCGCCAGTCGTAAGCAAGTTGTCAACGTTTCAATCCCTATCGGGTTTTCAAGTTCGTTGCAACGCAGATGCAGAGCATGTCTAGCTTCGGGGATCAAGGGTTTCAATCCCTATCGGGTTTTCAAGTTCGTTGCAACTTAACTGGGAACGGCGCGACGGTTTCAGAGGTTGAAGTTTCAATCCCTATCGGGTTTTCAAGTTCGTTGCAACGACAGGTCTTTCGTTCTCAGTGACTACCTTACAGGATGGTTTCAATCCCTATCGGGTTTTCAAGTTCGTTGCAACACCCTGGCACCCGGTGAGAAGGTCACAGTGACAAAAGTTTCAATCCCTATCGGGTTTTCAAGTTCGTTGCAACTTCTGTGAGTGCGGAGGCGTTATCAATCTCCGTCCAGTTTCAATCCCTATCGGGTTTTCAAGTTCGTTGCAACTTGGAACTGGTGGCATGGTCCGGATAGGAACTAAGCTGTTTCAATCCCTATCGGGTTTTCAAGTTCGTTGCAACGTCGGTTTTGGCATCAAACTCTGTGGGATCGAACAGTTTCAATCCCTATCGGGTTTTCAAGTTCGTTGCAACTGATTGTCATGGAAATGATAGAATCGAATTCTATGAGTTTCAATCCCTATCGGGTTTTCAAGTTCGTTGCAACGCCATGATGAAGCGTCCGGAAAATAGGCTTAGAGAGGTTTCAATCCCTATCGGGTTTTCAAGTTCGTTGCAACGCCTGAGATCGAACTGGATCCAGAACCAGAGCCAAAGTTTCAATCCCTATCGGGTTTTCAAGTTCGTTGCAACTCTTAACCCTTTTGCCTATCCATTCCTTCGGCACGTAGTTTCAATCCCTATCGGGTTTTCAAGTTCGTTGCAACTTGAAAATCCTGTTCATGGGCGGATCATATCGTTCAGTTTCAATCCCTATCGGGTTTTCAAGTTCGTTGCAACATTTTGGCTTTCGTCGGTTCACTCCGGGTATTGATCGGTTTCAATCCCTATCGGGTTTTCAAGTTCGTTGCAACCTGAGCTACGGTCTTGCCGGATACCTCAAGAAGATCCTGTTTCAATCCCTATCGGGTTTTCAAGTTCGTTGCAACGTATCGAAATCAAGAGATTGTTGTTCTTCACCTTCCCAGTTTCAATCCCTATCGGGTTTTCAAGTTCGTTGCAACACCATCAACGGCACCTGCCTGATAGGTGATCTGGCTGTTTCAATCCCTATCGGGTTTTCAAGTTCGTTGCAACGCATATGTTATGTAGGCCTGCCCGAGAACACCGATAAAGTTTCAATCCCTATCGGGTTTTCAAGTTCGTTGCAACGACTAACTGGAAGATCGAAGTCGGCCAGGTCGAAGAGTTTCAATCCCTATCGGGTTTTCAAGTTCGTTGCAACCCAGTTTGTCGTGACGACAAGCGAAAAACCTAATGGTTTCAATCCCTATCGGGTTTTCAAGTTCGTTGCAACGCAACCCTCAAGATCCCGGACAGGATTAACATCACTGTTTCAATCCCTATCGGGTTTTCAAGTTCGTTGCAACATTGAGGATCCAATATTTTTCGACCGGGAAGAGGCGGTTTCAATCCCTATCGGGTTTTCAAGTTCGTTGCAACTTGGCGGGATCTTCTTCTTTCGTGCAAATAAATCCTAGTTTCAATCCCTATCGGGTTTTCAAGTTCGTTGCAACCCACGCCTCTTCTGATCGACTCCGGCCCATACGGTCCAGTTTCAATCCCTATCGGGTTTTCAAGTTCGTTGCAACATGATGGTAGGATCGCCGTCGGTCATGGCGATGGTGGTTTCAATCCCTATCGGGTTTTCAAGTTCGTTGCAACGTCTCGTACTCCTCTGGCACGAACTCGATCAGATAAGTTTCAATCCCTATCGGGTTTTCAAGTTCGTTGCAACGGCATCACCCTCTGGTGCGTGAATGATGTTGTCATGGTTTCAATCCCTATCGGGTTTTCAAGTTCGTTGCAACTAAATGGAGTATACGATAACGTAGAATATACATCAAAGTTTCAATCCCTATCGGGTTTTCAAGTTCGTTGCAACCTGGGATGTTGCTGGTAAAGTGAAGCCCATGTATACGGTTTCAATCCCTATCGGGTTTTCAAGTTCGTTGCAACGCTTTATACTCCTTGGTAATTAGGTCTAGTAATGTTCGTTTCAATCCCTATCGGGTTTTCAAGTTCGTTGCAACATGGAGAGGTCGGTGTCCTCGAGAATAGCGGGTTTGTTTCAATCCCTATCGGGTTTTCAAGTTCGTTGCAACATGACACTGTCAAGAGCACAATCGCATGGCTTGACGAGTTTCAATCCCTATCGGGTTTTCAAGTTCGTTGCAACATTGAGGTCTTTCCACCGTGTGTGCTTCATATACTTGAGTTTCAATCCCTATCGGGTTTTCAAGTTCGTTGCAACTTCTTCTTGTGTTTTAGTGACCATCCGGACACACCAGTTTCAATCCCTATCGGGTTTTCAAGTTCGTTGCAACCTTGGATTAGAGGAGATACGTCGTTGGGATTATTTAGGTTTCAATCCCTATCGGGTTTTCAAGTTCGTTGCAACGTCTGTCTTGGATTGGGCACGTTACCGAAGCTCTACGTTTCAATCCCTATCGGGTTTTCAAGTTCGTTGCAACGATCACATACGCATCGCCAGTCGTAAGCAAGTTGTCAACGTTTCAATCCCTATCGGGTTTTCAAGTTCGTTGCAACGGAAGAGGGCACCGAGACGGAATACGTCTATGATGCCGTTTCAATCCCTATCGGGTTTTCAAGTTCGTTGCAACCAGGCGACAATGGTTGGTTCACTTCCTTCTTTGTTGGGTTTCAATCCCTATCGGGTTTTCAAGTTCGTTGCAACGCAAGGGATCATCTGGTAACGCCGCTCAATTTCGCGTTGTTTCAATCCCTATCGGGTTTTCAAGTTCGTTGCAACATCACATTGCAGATGCAATAAACATCTTCGAGATAAACGGTTTCAATCCCTATCGGGTTTTCAAGTTCGTTGCAACAGACCCCTGAGTCAGTGCCTCCAGCCGCCTAACCCTGTTTCAATCCCTATCGGGTTTTCAAGTTCGTTGCAACGCCGGGAGGAAAGGAGAAACCTATGATCAGATCATTGTTTCAATCCCTATCGGGTTTTCAAGTTCGTTGCAACCCGTACATAAGTCACCTCTTTTTAACAAGTACTACTAGGTTTCAATCCCTATCGGGTTTTCAAGTTCGTTGCAACCCGCAGTTGGATTGCCGGACATAATAGTAACCATCAGTTTCAATCCCTATCGGGTTTTCAAGTTCGTTGCAACTGCCAAACGATAGTTTTGCTGGCGGAAAATCAATCAAGTTTCAATCCCTATCGGGTTTTCAAGTTCGTTGCAACTTGGAAAAGTTCTGAAAAAGCTGTTGCCTTGGTACCGTTTCAATCCCTATCGGGTTTTCAAGTTCGTTGCAACTGTTAAGCCTTGTATTATGCCAATAACTTCTTTTAGGTTTCAATCCCTATCGGGTTTTCAAGTTCGTTGCAACGCTTATTATCGCATAACTGACGAAGACCATAATCATAGTTTCAATCCCTATCGGGTTTTCAAGTTCGTTGCAACCTCATAACAAACGCATTAGACCACGCCACTGATTGGGTTTCAATCCCTATCGGGTTTTCAAGTTCGTTGCAACATATACGGTAAAGAATTATCCTAAAATTGATGGCATAGTTTCAATCCCTATCGGGTTTTCAAGTTCGTTGCAACTTCATATCCAGTAATCGAGATACTGCCGTATTCACGATGTTTCAATCCCTATCGGGTTTTCAAGTTCGTTGCAACCTGATGTTTCACTTCCCAGAATGGACGTTGTATATGTAGTTTCAATCCCTATCGGGTTTTCAAGTTCGTTGCAACATACAATTAGTCCGGAAGCAAATTTTTCAAATAAAGTTTCAATCCCTATCGGGTTTTCAAGTTCGTTGCAACGAAGGAATTTGAATCATGGAGAAATTGGGACGAACTAGGTTTCAATCCCTATCGGGTTTTCAAGTTCGTTGCAACGCAAATAACAATGCCGAGAAGTTTTTCATTGATTTGTTTCAATCCCTATCGGGTTTTCAAGTTCGTTGCAACTCGATTATGGCTTTTATTCTAGTATCTAGGTCTAGCGAGTTTCAATCCCTATCGGGTTTTCAAGTTCGTTGCAACCATGCTATATCTACACAGGTTCTAGCGGAGAAAATGGTTTCAATCCCTATCGGGTTTTCAAGTTCGTTGCAACCGTGGCGAGACTGTTTCATGAACTCGATCGTCGAGGCGTTTCAATCCCTATCGGGTTTTCAAGTTCGTTGCAACGCTGCTATGAATTTGCATTCATACTCCTGGGCCACGGTTTCAATCCCTATCGGGTTTTCAAGTTCGTTGCAACCTGTCGCTGGGTTCTCTTTCGACAGAGTCAAATGGAGTTTCAATCCCTATCGGGTTTTCAAGTTCGTTGCAACGTTAGTATCATTCGAACGCCGGATCCCGCAGCTGTGGGTTTCAATCCCTATCGGGTTTTCAAGTTCGTTGCAACTGTAAGCTCTGCAGACATTGGAAAGGAAGTCGTCTAGTTTCAATCCCTATCGGGTTTTCAAGTTCGTTGCAACGGCTTACGATGTGATCAGCGCAACTATCGAGAAATCGTTTCAATCCCTATCGGGTTTTCAAGTTCGTTGCAACATGGCGGCTTCGGCAGTATTGCTGACGTTTGCGCCAGTTTCAATCCCTATCGGGTTTTCAAGTTCGTTGCAACACCGCATCCGGGCGAGCACTTCCAGGCCGTCTGTGTTGGTTTCAATCCCTATCGGGTTTTCAAGTTCGTTGCAACCTACCAGGGCGTTTTAACTACACCGTATCCAGAGCAAAAGTTTCAATCCCTATCGGGTTTTCAAGTTCGTTGCAACACAAAACTGTGACAATGAACCAACGTATTGCGATTAGTTTCAATCCCTATCGGGTTTTCAAGTTCGTTGCAACTTCCGGTCGAGATATTTGTGGCTGTGACCCATGCTCAGTTTCAATCCCTATCGGGTTTTCAAGTTCGTTGCAACGGATGTGCCTGAGCCCTACGTGGCCACGGCGCCTGTCGTTTCAATCCCTATCGGGTTTTCAAGTTCGTTGCAACGCCCAGCTGCTGAGACTTTTCGAAGAACACCCGGTTGGTTTCAATCCCTATCGGGTTTTCAAGTTCGTTGCAACTCACTACCTGGATCAGCCGGTTTGTTTCTCCTATCCTGTTTCAATCCCTATCGGGTTTTCAAGTTCGTTGCAACTCAATCTCTGGTGGACTACTGCAACAACATGGTCCAGTTTCAATCCCTATCGGGTTTTCAAGTTCGTTGCAACCTGAAGGTTGTTGTTCTTGTGAATGCGAAAATACAGAGTTTCAATCCCTATCGGGTTTTCAAGTTCGTTGCAACATCCGGATTTCCAGACGCCTTGACTGGCAACCTCAAAGTTTCAATCCCTATCGGGTTTTCAAGTTCGTTGCAACCCAGGCTCAAGGAGCTTGAGGATGAGCTGGTGAAAGGTTTCAATCCCTATCGGGTTTTCAAGTTCGTTGCAACTATCCGCATCAGAGCGGCGGCAGCTTTTCTGATAAAGGTTTCAATCCCTATCGGGTTTTCAAGTTCGTTGCAACTCCAGCGATCCAGGACAGCCTGGTCGAGATCCTGATGGTTTCAATCCCTATCGGGTTTTCAAGTTCGTTGCAACGGAGTCCTGGACTTCGTGAAAGATCTGGTGACCAAGGTTTCAATCCCTATCGGGTTTTCAAGTTCGTTGCAACCTATACCCACGTCGTTACCGTCTGTGGACATCCCGCTCGTTTCAATCCCTATCGGGTTTTCAAGTTCGTTGCAACGTCCACAGAGACCTACGATCACATCCGGGACCTGGTAGTTTCAATCCCTATCGGGTTTTCAAGTTCGTTGCAACAAACCAGGACGACCCATAGCATAGCCAAGCTGCTCGAAGTTTCAATCCCTATCGGGTTTTCAAGTTCGTTGCAACCTGTTTGGAGAGGTCAGCAGGCGGGCAGGCGGGGCGTTTCAATCCCTATCGGGTTTTCAAGTTCGTTGCAACAATACTCCGTTCCAGCAACTGAAGAAAGCATCTGCAGTTTCAATCCCTATCGGGTTTTCAAGTTCGTTGCAACCGCCCGTGTCCGGCTCTTCATCAACGTTCCCGCTGTAGTTTCAATCCCTATCGGGTTTTCAAGTTCGTTGCAACTACCAAGGCAGGGCGGGGTCTACAATTCCAAGATAAGTTTCAATCCCTATCGGGTTTTCAAGTTCGTTGCAACGGCACCCTTTGAATGGCTCTTCTTGGCTATAATCCTTTCTAAAAGCCAGAAATTAAGGCCTCCTGGAATGAACCTCTTCCGTACCAGGCCTTTATAAACTTCCAAGAAAAACTAGATCACATTGGATTTCTTCTCTGGTGTCTTAAGCCCGAGATCGGTTATGGCACCCACGCAGCGCTCACATAGCTCATAGATGCGCACTTTATCACCATCATCAATCTCTGCCTTTATATCATCTTCCATCTGCAGGCGTTGGATGTCGCTGATCTCCAGTTCAAAGACGCTATACTGCTTCCAGGCTCCATAACTCTCCAGGATCTTGAAGACCCTGGTGCGAGTGCGATTATCGCTAATATCATAAGTGACTGCCAGTCTCATTTTCTGAACTCCAGAGGGTAGTATTTCTTCAGCTCACCAGTTATCGCTTTTCTCAGCAATATGGCCTGCAGTCTCACTGCCTTGCGCCGAGAAACAGTATAGCCGAACCGTGGATGAGTGAACTCCTCTTGCATATAATCATCGAACTTCTCCAGGTAGATCTTGAAGGCATAATCCTTGAGGTGATTGTCCGCCTGGAAGTCCTCATGCTTCAGCA
>Ga0209313_1001675_pt1 | contig 13590 bp, 8 predicted proteins | sample BioC13SIPDNA_3_FD_185748 | JGI IMG/M metagenome (GOLD analysis project Ga0209313, IMG submission 185748) | Anaerobic biogas reactor microbial communites from Washington, USA - Biogas_R2_B C13 SIP DNA (SPAdes) (version 2) | ecosystem: Engineered > Bioreactor > Anaerobic > Unclassified | place... | reverse complement strand
GTTAACCAGGATCCACTGTATTCTCTGTCAATTTTGCCGGGGGGTTAGGGTCTCTTACTGAACTGCAAAACTACGGATGGATGTTCCTGGAAAGGAAGGCTCCTAAGAGATCCTTTTATATATAAATATAAAAACCGCCCACATTTTCGATTTTGTACCGCTCCAATGTTGTGCGGTAACTTGGAGAGCTTGGTATATTGATGATAGAATGGAAAAGAAAGATAACAAAAACAGATAATGCAAACTATAGACACAAGAAAGGGATGATATTATGAAAAACAGGAGATTCACAGCAGTTATAACCGCAGTTATCATGTTATTGAGCATTTTCCTCACCGGTTTTACATATCAGGCGGGCATCGGAACCGTTTATTATGAGACCAAATCGGAGATCTATGATAATGCTACTTATCACGAACAACTGGCTGGCCACAGTACCAACGGCATTGAACGAGCTTATTTTGTAAACGTAGATATGCAGAGCACGGACTTAAAACCATATGTATTCGAAGGTGAAGTCACTGGAACCTATACACTGTCTACCATGATCAGCACCCTTGAAGAGGAAGGCTACCGGGTGGTGGCGGGCATCAACGGAGATCTTTTCGATACCTCCTCCGGGGTTTCCAAGGGGTTGACCATTCATGACGGCAAGATCAAAACCTCCGGTTACGCTCCGGAATATGTGATATCCTTTGACGAAAACGGCGCCGCTTCTCTGCAAAAGGTGAATCTTCGTTATACCCTAAAAGGAACTATCAATGTTCCCGTGGTGATCACGCCACCGGAAGACCCCACTGAATCGGAAGAACCCACTGAGCCGGAGGAGCCTGAGGAATCTGAGGATCCGACTGACCTAGAAGATCCAGCCGAGGCGGAAGACCCGGGTGAGTCCACCGAAACAACTGAGTCAGAAGACCTGAGCGAGTCGACAGATACCACCGGGACGGCAGATGCCAATGAACTGATCTCTACTGATGAGGCCCAAGAGCCGGAACAGGAGACAGTCTACATTCAGAGGGAATTCAATGCGGATATTGAATTTTTTAATGTTCCCCATGGAGGGGCTAAGGCTGTGCATCTGTTTAACCGCCAATATGCCCCCTCGACCAAAACCTCGGGAAACTGTGTTGAAGTAATTTTGGCGACGGGTTCTCCGGAAGATGCGGAACTGACAGTGGGCGGCACTGTCACCGCCACCGTTGTCGAAGTGAGAAATGGAAACTCCAATGCTCCTATCGGTGCCAGTCAACTAGTCCTTTCAACCGCCGGGGATTCTGCCTATGCGGAGCAGTTGTCTCAGCTGATTCCAGGCAGTGAAATAGAGATTTCTGTGTACGATGGGAGCGGAAACCTGTCCAATAGCCGGGAAGCTATCGGCATATATTACGTTCTTTACCATAATGGACAGTTTGGTTCCAGTGGAACGAATGTGAATCCCAGAACTGCTATCGGTATCAAACCAGATGGAACCCTCTTGCTATATGTGCTAGATGGCAGACAACCGGGTTTTTCGGAAGGCCTCGGACTGACGGATACAGCCAGACATTTGGTTGATCTAGGCTGCAGCACCGTTGTAAACATGGATGGAGGCGGTTCTTCAGTTATAGCCGTACGAGAAGGGGGTCTTGATTCACAGCCTGTCACGAAAAACTCTCCTTCCGGGCAGAAGCAGAGAAAAACCACCAATGGCCTGTTGCTGGTATACGATCAGCGCGGTGATACCAAAGCCGCCCATCTACACACTTACCCGAGCCAGCCGCTGGCTATGCCAGGAGCTGAGATCCAGCTAACCACCTACGCTTCCAACGAGAAATATGAGCCGGTTCGATTGAGAAAAAGTGTAGAGTACTGGGTTGACTCCTCTACGGGCAGCACCGTGGACAGGAACGGCCTATTTACTGCCGGTGACACCACGGGAACTGCCGTGATCGAAGTGGAAAGCGGGCAACTGAGCACAACTGCACAGGTCGATATTCAGAATAATATTACCTTTACGCCCAATGTGCAGAGTCTGAAGATTGAACCGGGAGATGTTTTCGATATAAACGTAACCGCCCGATACGGATATGCCCCCATTGCCAGTAAGGACAGTCTGTTTAGCTGGGACTGTGATCCGGTCATCGGAACGATTGATGTCAATGGACTTTTCCAAGGAACCAACGAAACTGGAGTATCCGGGAATATCTACATAGAATACAACGGCGTAGAAAAGACTATACCCGTTCAAGTGGGAGATGAATTGATCGATTTCGAAGATACCAAAAGCCATTGGGCCAGAGAATTTATCGGAAGGTTGGCTGCTAAAGGAATTGTAAACGGAGTGGGGGATGATTTGTTCTTGCCGGATGATGCTCTCACCAGAGCCCAATTCCTGACTATGTTAGCCAACACCATCCAAGATCTGGATGTGACCCAGGCGGAACCGGCAGGTTTTGAGGACGTACCTGAGCAGGAATGGTATTACAACTATGTCAACTGGGGATTTGAACAAGGAATCGTCGCAGGGATTGATGAAGTTACCTTTGCCCCCAATGAGAAGATAACCAGAGAACAAATGGCCATCATGTTGGACAAATTCACTGACAGCATTGGTCTGGTTCTTCCGGAGACTAATGCAGGGGTTACCTTTACCGATAGTGCCTTGATCAGTTCCTGGGCAGCGGACTCGGTAAACAAGATCGTATCTTCAGGCCTTATGGGGGGATATCCGGAGGGCGATTATAAACCGCAGGGTAGTGCTACCCGAGCGGAAGCCGCCACCGTAGTCTATAAATTGATCATGATAGAGGGATAACCTTGTAGGTGTAGTAGGGGAATGGCCGATGACAGTCTTAAGGAAGTTTTCATTCATCGTGGCCTGATCGACAGGTGAGAATTCTGAGACGAAGTCGAAGAATCTTTACTGGCACAAGAGGGAAAGATCCTTCGGTCGTTCCTCCCTCAGGATGACAATATAAAAGTCGTTCAGGATGATACCCTTGGGGCCTAATACCCATAGGGTATGCCCATCCAGGGCACAGGCAGGAAAGATGCTACTTTTTCAGTAGTCTCCAACCGTCCCCCGGACACCACTTATAAATTGATTTGTACCAAATCAACAAAACTATTTATTAAAATTCAAAAATCTGTTATGATAGCAATGTAGGTAGGTTAGACAGTAGAACAGTGGGTCCAACAAGGTAGGATGGTTAGCATGGTAGACAAATAGTTTGACACCGGCAGCAATGCCCGTTTTTATGTGTCTTGACATGCATAACTCCTACGGGAGTTTTTTTGTTGGGCAAAATAATTAAAGGGGAGTGTTGTTGGTGGTAAAGAATATTGGTTGGCGAGTGACGGTCGCAGGTATCCTTCTCAATCTGGCGGGCGGGTTTTTATATGCCTGGAGTGTATATGCAGCAGCTCTCATACAAGAACTGGGGTTTACTAAGACCCAGGCTATGTTTCCCTATACTGTGGCTCTGGCGATGGTAGCGCTAATGATGGTGCCAGGCGGCAAGCTATTTGACAAATACGGTCCGCGGGTAGTAGCTTCTATCGGAGGGATGCTGATGGTCATCGGCATGATACTGACCTCCCTGCAAACTACCATACCAGGTTTTATAGTATTTTTCGGAATTATGGTAGGAGCTGGATCGGGTATGTCATACGGGGCTACCATTCCTTCAGCAGTCAAGTGGTTTCCCCCGGCCAAACGTGGTTTGGCATCTGGTTTAGTTGTGGCTGGTCTGGGTCTGGCGGCGGCCTATGCAGCTCCTCTGACTCAGGTCATTATCAATGCCGTAGGAGTTACACAAACCTTCCTAATCATTGGGTTGGTGTTTGGTGGATTAGTGATTCTGTTTGCCCAGTTCCTGGCTGTACCTCCCGCTGATTATGTGCCCTCGGGAACACCAGTAGAGACTGCCGGTGGGGCATCCGGCAAGAGAGAATTTTTACCGACTGAAATGATGAGAACTGTGCAATTTTGGATGATTTGGTTCATGTACTGCTTTGGAGCTATTGCCGGTCTGATGGTTATAGGGCATATAGCCATAATTGCCGATATCCAGGCTCAGCTCAAATGGGGGTTTGCGCTGGTGGCAGTTCTGGCGGTCTTCAATTCCAGCGGCCGAGTCATAGGCGGATTTTTGTCAGACCGGATCGGTCGTAACACAACTTTGATAATGATGTTTGCACTGCAGGCCGTCAATATGATGATGTTCAGTAACTATAACAGTATGACTTCCTTAACTGTGGGTGTTTGCATAACCGGCATTGCCTATGGATCACTGCTAGGTATTTTCCCGGCCTTGACCTATGACTTCTTTGGCTTGAAGAACAGTGGAGTTAATTACGGTCTGGTATTTACCGCATTTGGAGCCGCTGGTTTGATCGGCCCACTGACGGCAGGAAAGATTGTGGATATCACTGGTTCATATGACTTTGCCTACCTGGCTGCTGCCGCCATTTTGGTGATCGCAGCCATAATGGTCAAGTTTCTCAAGCAACCGCAGACAGAAGCGGCAAACTCCTAGCAAATAATTACTATTGTTAATAACGAGCTTATGTCAGATCCATATTATCCAATATATTTAAGAAAGGAAGAAAGACTAATGCCCATAACCGAGTTTCTTGTTCGTAATGCCAATCTTTATGGTGATGAGATCAGCCTTATTGAAATGAATCCTGAATTACAGGAAAAACGGGAAGTCACATGGCGTGACTATGAACTCATTGAGCCGAACCCAGAGGCCATGTATCGGCGGGAGATGACCTGGCGTGAATTTGACGATAGAGCTAACCAATTCGCCAACCTGCTGCTGATAAAAGGTATAAAAAAAGGGGATCAGGTAGCAATTCTGTTGATGAATTGCCTGGAATGGCTACCGATATATTTCGGGATACTCAAGGCCGGTGCCATAGCGGTGCCACTAAACTTTCGTTATACTGCTGAGGAAATCAAATACTGTTTGGAATTATCGGAAGCTGATGCATTGGTGTTCGGGCCAGAATTCATTGGTCGGATTGAATCGATATTTGATCAGATCGACAAGGTCAAACACCGTTTCTTTGTGGGCAAGGATTGCCCTACCTTTGCGGAAAGCTATGGCCGTTTGCTCACGAAATGTTCCACAGAAGATCCTAAAATAGAATTGACCGATGATGATGAAGCAGCCATCTATTTTTCCTCTGGCACGACCGGCTTTCCCAAGGCTATTTTGCATAAACATCGTAGTCTGGTTTCAGCCTGTGAAACAGAACAAAACCATCACGGTCAGGGGCGTGAGGATAACTTCTTGTGCATACCGCCCCTATATCATACCGGTGCCAAAATGCACTGGTTCGGTAGCCTGCTGGCTGGCAGCAGAGCGGTCTTGCTGCGCGGCGTTAAGCCCCACTGGATTCTGGAGGCGGTCTCCCAAGAGAAGGTAACCATTGTATGGCTGCTAGTTCCTTGGGCCCAGGACATCCTAGATGCCATCGAAAACGGGGAAGTTAAACTGGAAGATTATGAGCTTGACCAGTGGAGGCTCATGCATATTGGTGCTCAACCGGTTCCACCCAGCCTGATCAAACGATGGAAAACCTATTTCCCCAATCATCTCTATGATACTAATTATGGTTTGAGCGAATCCATCGGCCCGGGCTGCGTTCACCTGGGTGTTGAAAACATCCATAAAGTTGGGGCTATAGGTAAACCGGGCTTCCGCTGGGAAGCCAGGATCGTTGACGAATTCGGTCAACCAGTGCCGCAAGGACAAGTGGGAGAATTGACTGTAACCGGGCCGGGCTTAATGGAATGTTACTTTAATGATCCAGAAGCAACCGCCAAAGTGCTCAAAGACGGATGGCTGTTTACCGGGGATATGGCGCAGATGGATGAAGATGGCTTTATTTTCCTGGTAGATCGTAAGAAAGATGTGATCATCAGCGGTGGAGAAAATTTATATCCTGTTCAGATCGAAGATTTTCTTCGTGGACATAGTGGGATCAAGGATGTAGCCGTTATTGGTCTGCCGGATCAGCGCTTGGGCGAGATAGCAGCAGCCATCATTGAGCTCAAACCCCAACACCAATGCAGTGAAGAAGACATTATGGAATTCTGCACCGCTCTGCCTCGCTACAAACGACCGAGGAAAATCATATTTGATAAAGTACCGCGTAATCCTACCGGTAAGATTGAAAAGCCTAAGCTGAGAGAGTTATACGCTGGAGGCAGCGTTGTGGAAGTCCAAATCAAGAATTAGGAAGCCTTGAAGGTTACAAATTCCTGACATTCTTCCTGTTATGAAACCTAGTTGGATAGAGGCAAAACCATAAGAGCGCGTAATTCCCCGAGATCAGGACTTACGCGTTTTTATTGTTTTTCTAAATAACACTGAACTACATTACAAAGTAATCTTCCCTATCTCCCATATGACCTATTTTGGCGACTATTGTCCTGAAATAATGCCCACTAAACAAGGAGTTATAAGAAATTTGTAGAAATGTTTCATAACTTGGCAAATTTTCGGTTGCTTTTCATACTATTTATTGATCATTCAGCACCTTTGCGGTGCATTAAAAGTATGGTAGTGTATTTTCAAGGGGGTAGCATGGATGTCGGTCAAAAGAAATGGTATCACCGTAAATGTATCGCCCGATAAGATGTACGCCTTTCTCAGTCTTCAGCCCCAGGAAAACGTAAAGGTGATGCCGGAAGATATTTACCTGCTTCTTGAAGAAGAAGGTATAACCCACGGTATAGACGTTGAAGCGATAAAGTCACTTTGCAGCACTTCCGGTCGAATTCAAAAACAGTTAATAGCCGCAGGAGTGCGTTCGGTTCCTGGACAGGATGCAGTTGTTACCTACAAGTATGAAAAGCCCGACTTCAAACCTCAAATGACCCAAGATGGCAATGTTGATTATTATGAATTGGGAAATATCATTGAGGTTCAACAAGGAGATATACTAGCGGAGCGTGTTCCTCCTACCCAGGGAACACCGGGTTACAATATTTTTGGCGAAGTTCTTCATCCTGTACCAGGTAAAAACAAGCCTTTTAGAGTTGGTAAAGGAGTCGTTATTGAAGACAATATAGCTACCGCTGAATATAATGGTTCTCTCGATTGGCAGATGGGCAAAGTGTCAGTTAGCCGCATGTTTACTGTAAAAGGTGATGTTGATTTTTCCATTGGCAATATTGATTTCCCCGGCAAGGTGAAGATCATTGGAAATGTGCTTACTGGTTTTCGAGTTGAAGCTGAAGAAGACGTGGAGATCATAGGATGTATCGAAGATGCAACTGTTATCTCTCATAAAGGTTCGGTATTTGTCCATGCAGGCATTATTGGCACTGGTAAGGCGGTGGTGCAGGCCTATAACAATGTTGAAGCCCGCTTTATTCAAGAAGCCTTTGTAGAAGCTCGTAAGAATATAGTGTCAAATGAGTATATCATTCGTTCAGATATAAATGCGGGTAACGCTGTGCTTATTCAAGGCATGCGAGGACGGCTGCTGGGTACCAACCAGATCAATGCCGGCACCCAAATAAGAGTCAACGCTATCCAATCTCATCAGGGGATGAATTTATCAGTAAAGGGAATTAGTCGCAATACTACTTATGTACGCATGAAGGAAATTAGTCAGGAAATTAAAGATTTGGAAGAAGAATTGCGTTCTGACTCAGTAAAAATAAGACTGCTTGGTGAAAAGAAAGACGCCCAATCAATTGCAACTCTTAAAACCATGCTGCCCCAATATGTATCCAAGACGGAACGGATAGACCACCTGAAAGAAGAAAACCGTTACCTAGCCTTATTGCTGAGAACTACCAAAGGTGAAGGAATGATTGAAGTCCGCAGTAGGGTTGACCAGGATGTATGTGTGGCTATCAAAGGAAAACAACTCAGACTGGAGACACCTGTTAAAAACGTAACCATGTATTTTGATCAGCATGAGCAGCGCATCATTGTTTTAAGCAATTGATCGATGAGGATTTTTGTATGATTCATCAATCCTTCCAGGCTGTTACTCTGAGCCATGGTAAAGAGCCCTGTATGTGCCGTGGATCCCTTGCTGTCGCTCAGGATCACACTTTACAAGTTTCATGATGATTTTGAAGTTGATTATGCAAAACTCTTAGAAATTTTGAGGAGTCACTATTATGCAGAACCTTTTTGAGGCAGCGGAGATCATAACATCTAATCTGCTCTATAGGCAAATAATTCATAACTTCGATAATATGTTCCATCCCCAGGATGCTTTGCTGCTGGTGCCTGTCACAAACTGTTCCAGCGATCTGGAAGTAGTAGAAGTGATCGGCGCATTGCCGACCTCATTGAGCTATACAGATGGAGCCGCCCTATTTGCAGAATTGCCTGCGCTGGCAAGAGACATTGCAATCAGCAATGAATTCCCCCATTATAACAATCTCATCAAATTTGCGGGATCGGATGGTCATATATACGCTTACCTTCTTTTTTCGGCCGAAAAAGTTGAACTCTCTGAACTGAGAAAGTTTGCATCTTCTTGTACGCAATTGCTGAGCATCAAGAATGCCATAGATTCTCTGCCTGACATGGTTAAAACTCAATCCAAGTTAAAATATCAGATCAGCTTTTTCGCTAGCACTATAAACAATGTATTTGAGCCTTATGGTATAGAAGTGCTGATCCGGTTATACATGGAGATCATTTCAGAGCTGTTTTTGTTGCCGGCAGCAGTGGCCTTGAAAGCTGATGGATCCTACTATCGGCCCGTTTATGCCAAAGGCGTTCATATCAAGGAATTCGAAGGTTTTCGACTAGAAACAGAACCTTTCAAACGGAACTGGAATCTCAAGACTTATCCGTCTTTCCTGAGTGATTTGACCGAGGAACAACTGGGGCAGTTCAACTATGCTGCCCTGACCCAATGGTCATCCTATCTATTGGCACCTGTTTCTTACGGTGATCAAGACTATTTGATCATTTGTGTTTCCTGTGAGAGCAGTAGGTTTGATGATGCTGACAAGACTAGCCTGATAGCCCTGAGCAATACGATCAATCATGCAGTTCAATTCAACTATGCCAGGGAAAACCTAATGCTTACCAACCAAGCCCTGGATCAGAAAGTCTATTCTCTTACTACCCTCTACCATGCTGCTCAGATCATTTTTTCCAATAATAATCTGGCTGACACTTTGTCATCTGCCTTGGATATGGTTATGGAAATATTTCAGTCATCCATCAGTGCCGTGGTACTTAAGAACTCTCTGGACGATAACTTTAAGCTTTTCAATGTGAAATCGATCCATACCATCGATAGGATGGAATACCTATTCAATTCTCCCCCTATCAGCTTACCCATGAGGCATTTATTGATAGACTACCAAGATCCAGAACAAAAAGAGGAGTTCTTAACTCTATTCCCTGATTTTGCAAGCCTCGAAGAACAGCTGCAGCCTGTCCTGATAGCGCAGTTGGCCCGCGAGAACCATTATTACGGTTTTATAAGTTTATCCACTCGGGTGACCGGTCAGTCCTATGACCAGACCGATAAAGAACTACTAACTCTTTTGATCAATTCCATTACCATAGCAATTGAAAATGCCTTGATCCTGAAAGAGCTGGAAACAACTAACGCTATGCTGGATGAAAGCCTACAGAATTTGTATGCTATTCAGGAGGTTCTCACCACCATACGGCAAGCAGAGCGCATCGAAGACTTCTGCCAATTACTGGCCTCCGCCTTAAACCTTGGTTTAGGCGTGGAGTCGATGTCGATAATTGGGAAGGATTCGGATGGATGGGAGCTCTTACAAGGTGATATGAAACTTGATGCGAAGGTGAGCAGCAAGCTTAATAGTATCAGTAGTACAGTTCTTGGCAGCTTTCTTGAACAAGAGGATACTGAACAATCGCTGGTGGTGCCCATCAGTCACCACGATCAGATCCAAGGGTTTTTAATAATTGATGCCTTCAAGGGAACCACGATTGAAGATGGCGAGAAAACCAGACTGCTTACCATGATTTCCGTTATTATCGGTGAGACCTTTAACAATCTATTGGAAAAGAAGGCTGTATCCAAATTTGGATTTGACAATTACCCTCGGCTTATAATGCACAGGTTGCGGAAACAGATGAACTTCTTAAAAGATTTGGGTTTAGACGTTAATATACTCAAGTTTACAAACCCGGATCCAGAAACAGTCCTAATGGATTGTGTTGGATGGTCGGAGGGGTTTGTTCTCCGACCAGATACCGGTGTGATAGTATCTCCACTCGCCCAAGAAGATATTATTGAGAAAATATCTAGCTTAACCACTCAATACTGCTTCATATCTGCAGCCAGTGACGAAGAAATATACACCCACCTTTTTGTGTAACCAGTCTTAGCCTGGAGTCCGCACATCCCATATCAATACCAGTCTGCCTAGTGGGATCTGTCTCTCGCTTATTTCACCACGTCTCCAGTCCAGTCGAGTATGCCACCGAAATCATAAACGTTGGTGTAGCCCAGTTGGATCAATTCTTTGGCCGCCAGTTCACTGCGACGACCGCTGCGGCAATACACGAGAATAGTCTGCTCCTTGTCAGGTAGCAGTTCCTCCGCTCTTTGCTTTATCTCATTATCGGGAAGCAGAAGGGCATTGGGGATATGCCCCTCAGCGAACTCGGCCTGAGTGCGTACGTCCAGGATGATTACATCCTCGCCCATCATTTCCTGCGCTTCCTGGGCGGTTATTTTAATGTAGCTATTTTGGTTTGGTTCTTCCAGTAAGTTTATATTCACTGCTGTAATCTGCACCGGATAGCTCTCGCGAATCTCAGGCAGAGCTTCAATCTCGATTATTTGTCCTGCAACCAGATCAAAGGGGATCTCAAGATTTTCATCAAAACCAACGCTGGCTTTATCAAAGCCTACGTCATCGGTAGTTGTTACCATAATGCTGTTATCTTGGATACTTTCGACGGTGGCATTAAAAACTATATTATTGTCGATGTCATTATTGCCACAGCCTGTCAGTAAGAAAAGAGCGATGGAAAGAATCAGAATGACTTTCTTCATGGCTATCTCCTTTTCTATATATGTTTATATAGTTGTTTTTCTAATTATACGGCTCGATCTGTCCTCTGCCAATCTTCAAATACAAGATTGGAATTATTGAGACACTTTTGTTGGGCTGGGTTACCTTTGTTACAGACTGCAACTTTTCAGCTTTTCCATTGCCAGCCTTTACACCTCATGCTATAATGTCCGTATCGCGAAGAAATAAATCCGCCTGGGGAAGACAGAGGGAGTTATGGTTAAAGCTGAGAAAAGATTCTACCTGGTGCGGGAGGATATCCTTCCGGAATCCATATTGAAAACTGCCCTGGCCAAGGAAATGCTGGCCAGTGGTGAAGTTAAAGGCATAATAGAAGCGGTGGAACGCTTGGGTATGGCCCGCAGCACCTTCTATAAGTACAAGGATGGCGTGTTTTCCTTCTTTAATGCTGAAAACATGAGTATACTGAATATTTCCTTGCTTCTGCGCCATATTTCCGGTATCCTATCGGGGGTACTCAATTGTGTGGCTGCGCTGCAGGCCAATGTATTGACTATCAATCAAAACCTACCTCTGCATGGGGTCGCCTATGTTACACTATCTCTCAATATTGACGAGATGTCCGTATCAGTAGAAGAGATGCTTAATCAACTACAGGCTCTGGAGGGAGTACTGAATGTTGAAGTGGTTGGCAAGAGTTGATATTTATTCAGGAGGGGCAATAGATGATACAGATTGGTTTACTGGGATGTGGAACCGTAGGATCCGGAGTTGTAAAACTGCTGGAGAAGAATGCTTCCACCATTGCCCAGCGCAGTGGTGATGAAATAGTCATTCGCCGGGTCATGGAACGTGATGTGGAAAAGTGCCTGGCTTTAGGGATCGATCCCCAAAGCATTACCAGCAACTTCCAAGATATTATTGATGATCCGGAAATCGATATAGTTGTAGAATTGATGGGGGGCATCGAACCAGCTGCCGATTATATTCTGCAGGCTATGCGTCACGGTAAGCATGTGGTTACCGCCAACAAGGATTTGATCGCCGTAAAGGGCAAAGAACTTTTTGAGACCGCGGAAGAGCATCAGGTGGATTTCTATTTTGAAGCCAGTGTAGGTGGGGGGATCCCCATTGTTTATCCCTTGAAACAGTCATTAGCCGGCAATCAGATCCAGCAGGTAATTGGTATATTGAATGGAACCACCAATTACATATTGACCAAAATGAGCCGGGAAGGCCTGGATTATCAGCAGGTTCTGGAGGAAGCACAGGCATTGGGATATGCGGAAGCTGATCCTACTGCTGACGTTTCTGGCCTGGATGCTGCTCGTAAGATAGCTATTCTTTCTTCCATAGCCTTTAACAGCCGGATAACCTTGAATGATGTATATGTAGAAGGGATCACCGGTATAACAGCTGAAGACATTCGCTATGCCCGTGAACTGGGCTTTGTGATCAAACTCCTGGCTATTGCCAAAGAAGATGAATCTGGGCGCATACAAATCCGAGTGCATCCGGCGTTTCTACCGGTCAATCACCCTCTGGCAGCAGTAAATGATGTTTTTAACGCAGTTTTTGTTCAAGGAGATGCGGTAGGGGAGATCATGCACTTTGGAAGAGGTGCCGGACAAATGCCCACCGCCAGTGCAGTGGTGGGTGACATCATTGAAATAGTGCGCAATTTGAATCACCACACTAATGGCCGCATCGGATGTACCTGTTATGAACAGAAGCCGATATTGAGCATTGATGAGCTGGAAGTAGAATACTATATCCGCATGACAGTTACCGATCGTCCTGGAGTATTGGCGGGAATAGCTAGCGTATTTGGCAATAATGATGTTAGTATTGCCACGGTTCTGCAGAAGTCCAGTGATGATGACCTGGCGGAACTGATCATGATAACTCACCGAGTGCGCGAAAAAGGGCTGCGTGATGCCTTGGCAATACTAAGCGGGATGAGCATTGTGGGTGAGATAAACAGTGTTATTCGCTTAGAAGGCACTCAGCGGGTAAAGGCTTGACCAGGGGGTCTACCATGATAAAGGTAAGAGTTCCAGCGACTAGTGCTAATTTAGGGCCTGGTTTTGACACTTTGGGGCTAGCTTTGGCACTATATGTGCAGGTTGAACTAGATTGGTCTGGGGACAACATAATTGAGTTTACCGGTGCAGGAGCTCAGGAAGTAACCGGGCATTTCCAGAACAATCTGGTTTGGCAGGCTGCGAATAGGGTGTTAGAGGTAACCGATAATAAACCTGCGCTGAAATTGAGTATTCATAATGATATTCCTGTGGGCAGGGGACTGGGGAGTAGTGCAGCAGCGATCGTAGCTGGTATGGTATCAGCCAATCAACTACTGGGAAAACCCTTGGCTGAGGAGGATATTTTGGCCTTAGCTGTTGAAATGGAAGGACACCCAGACAATATTGTTCCGGCATTGAAAGGCGGTTTGACCACCGCTATGCTATATAATGATCAGGTCTACTACCAAAAGCTTCATTTACCCACTGAAATGACTGTAGTGGTATTGGTACCGGAATTCGAACTGTCTACGGAGATCTCCCGCTCAGTACTTCCTGAAAAAATTG
>Ga0209313_1001673_pt1 | contig 13598 bp, 10 predicted proteins | sample BioC13SIPDNA_3_FD_185748 | JGI IMG/M metagenome (GOLD analysis project Ga0209313, IMG submission 185748) | Anaerobic biogas reactor microbial communites from Washington, USA - Biogas_R2_B C13 SIP DNA (SPAdes) (version 2) | ecosystem: Engineered > Bioreactor > Anaerobic > Unclassified | place... | reverse complement strand
GTTTGGCGTGGGGGAAAACGCGGCGATTTTTTCAAAGCGTTACCTATCACGACAAAAGTTGATTGCGACGATACGAAGCCGTGAAATATCGGCTTCTATTATTTTGCAGTCACTTTCTCAATTAAAGGCCATTTATAAGGACGACGCGGACACCATTATGGATTGCTGTTCTACCACCCTTTTCTTGGGCGGCAAGTCAAAAACAACCCTCAAAGAGATTTCGGAGCTTTTAGGCAAGGAAACAATCGACTTGCTGAACACTTCCGAGAACCGGGGGCAATCACAGTCCTACGGCCTGAACTACCAAAAAACAGGAAAGGAGTTGATGTCTTTATCGGAAATAGCGGTCATGCCGGGCGGCAAGTGTATTTTGCAGCTTCAAGGATTGTACCCGTTTTACAGCGATAAGTACGATATTTTGAAGCACCCGAAGTACAAATATCTGTCCGACCATGACAAGAAAAACGCCTTTGACCCTGAAAGGTATCTGTCCCGATTGCGGCGCAGTACGGCAGTATTCAAGCCGGAAGATATGTTTACCGTCGTTGACATTGGAGCAGATACACCCACAGACGCGCCCGCCGTTTAGCACCATTCTCCATAAACGGCGGGCGCATTTTTTTGTTTCCGGGGAATGAAACAGACCACAAATACAATTTGAAAGCGAGGAAAAGTTTATGTCATTTTTCAATAGTGCAATTGATGTTTTACAAACGCTCGTTATCGCGCTTGGCGCGGGACTGGCAATCTGGGGCGCAATCAATCTCTTGGAGGGGTACGGCAGCGACAACCCGGCGGCAAAATCGCAAGGGATTAAGCAACTTATGGCCGGGGGCGGCGTTGCCCTTATCGGCCTTATGCTCGTGCCGCTTCTCTCCGGGCTATTTGGCTCCGCGTCGTAAGTAAAAGCCTATGCAGAGCATATTTGACGCGATAACCGAATGGATAAAGGAGCTTCTAATCGGCGCAATCGAGGGAAACCTGTCAAATATGTTCGGGGACGTAAACGACAAGGTAGGCACGATAGCCGCAGAGGTTGGCGCAACCCCGCAAGCGTGGAATAGCAACATATTTTCCATGATACAGACCCTTTCTGAAACGGTCATTATACCGATTGCGGGAATTATCATTACCTATGTGCTTTGCGTGGAGCTTATCGGCATGGTGACGGAGCGTAACAATCTCCACGATATTGATACGTTCATGTTTTTTAAGTGGTTTTTCAAGGCGTGGGTGGCGGTGTTTATCGTCACCCATACCTTTGATATTACAATGGCGGCGTTTGATGTGGGACAGCATATCGTATCAGGCGCGGCTGGCGTGATAGGCGGCAACACAAGCATTGATGTTGACGCGACCCTTGCAGCCATGCGAAGCGGCCTTGAAGCTATGGAAATCCCCGAACTACTTTTATTGACAATCGAAACAATGTTAATCGGCCTTTGCATGAAAATTATGGCGGTGCTGATAACCGTTATCGTGTACGGGCGTATGATTGAGATTTACCTATATTGCAGCGTTGCCCCCGTCCCCTTTGCAACCATGACAAACCGGGAGTGGGGACAAATCGGCAACAACTACCTGAAAGGCCTGTTTGCGCTGGCATTTCAGGGATTTTTCATCATGGTATGTGTCGGCATTTACGCGGTGCTTGTCAACGATATGATAATCGCGGACAACATACACAGCGCGATTTTTTCTATCGCCGCATATACCGTCATTCTCTGTTTCAGCTTGTTCAAGACCGGCTCACTGGCTAAGTCCGTTTTTGGGGCGCATTAAGGAGGGCGCAGCATGGAAATAACGAAAGAAACCCGCCGCGAAAGTTACGGCGCGGCGAAACAGGACGCAGCCGCACGGCGGCGCTTTATTCTTGAAATCCTGACCGAGCGCGGGCAGCTTACGGCGCGGGAGGTTGCCGCCGAGCTTCACCGGCGCGGAATTACCCCGTCCGACGAGCGCAACTATTCCGCGCCCCGGCTTACGGAACTGAAAGCAGCCGGGCAAGTCGAAGTGACCGGCAAAACGATATGTGACCGTACAGGCCGCAGCGTCGCGGTATGGGCGGTCAAAAAGGAGGTATCAAAGTAAATGGCATATGTGCCTATTCCAAAAGACCTAACGAAAGTACGCACAAAGGTTGCGCTTGGCCTTACCAAACGGCAGCTTGTGTGTTTCGGAGCGGCGGCAGCTATCGGCCTACCGCTCTTTTTTCTTTTACGGGGCGTTATGCCGTCCAGCGCGGCGGCTATGCTCATGGTTATTGCCATGTTGCCGTTTTTCATGTTCGCCATGTATGAACGGCACGGGCAACCCCTTGAAATGGTGCTTAAAAACATCATTGAAACAAAGTTTATCCGCCCCAAAGTGCGCCCCTACCAGACGGATAACCTTTATTCAGCCACAGCGCGGCAAGCAAATCTATACAAGGAGGTAAAAGCGATTGCCACAGGTAAAAAAGCAGCCCGCAAGGGCAACCCACAAGTTGACCGCCGCCGATAAGCGGCAGATAAACGCGGTTATCCGCAGGGCAAAGGGCGACGGCAAGCCCCGCACGGCGCAACAGTCTATCCCTTACCTTGCCATGTACCCGGACGGCCTTTGCCGGGTGACGGATAAGGTTTTCAGCAAAAGCATAGAGTTTTCCGACATAAGCTATCAGCTTGCCGGGAACGACGAGAAAACCGCTACCTTTGAAAATCTTTGCGACTTCTACAACTATTTTGACAGCAGTATTGCGGTGCAGTTTTCTTTCGTCAACCTGTTTGGGAACCCGGAGGACTACCGGGCGGCGATTGACATACCGCCGCAGGGTGACGACTTTGACGACGTTCGAGCCGAGTATTCCGGCATATTGCGGGAGGGCTACGACAAGGGCGCAAACGAGATTATCAAGCGCAAGTATCTTTCCTTTGCCATAGAAAACGACAGCCCACAGGCGGCAAAAGCCCGCTTGGAGCGTATCGAAACCGATATACACGGGCATTTCCGTGTGCTTGGCTCAAAGGACGCGACGCTATCCGGGCATGACCGGCTGAAAAGCCTGTTTGACATTTTCCACCCGGACGGCAAGGAGCGTTTTGCCTTTGATTGGGGCTGGCTTGCTAAAACCGGCCTTTCCACAAAGGATTTTATCGCCCCGACTTCCTTTACCTTTGGGGATAGCCGGACATTCCGCATGGGAAACAAAATCGGCGCGGCGAGTTTTTTACAAATCCTTGCGCCGGAGCTTAACGACCGGCTTCTTGCGGATTTCCTCGATATGGAAAGCAGCGTGATTGTATCACTGCATATCCGCAGTATCGACCAAACCGAAGCTATCAAAATGGTAAAGCGCAAAATTACCGACCTTGACAGCATGAAGATTGCCGAGCAGAAAAAGGCCGTCCGCAGCGGCTACGATATGGACATTCTACCGTCCGACCTTTCCACCTATGGCGGCGAAGCAAAAAACCTGTTGCGTGATTTGCAATCCCGCAATGAGAGAATGTTTTTGACGACCTTTCTTGTGATAAACCTTGCCGACACCAAAGAACAGCTTGAAAACAACGTCTTTACGGCGGCGGGTATTGCACAGAAACATAACTGCGCCCTGTACCGGCTGGACAATCAGCAGGAAAAAGCCCTTATGTCCGCTTTGCCGCTTGGCATGAACTATGTACCCATTGAACGGGGCTTGACGACTTCCAGCACGGCAATTTTCGTGCCGTTCACCACGGGCGAACTTTTCCAGACCGGCGAAGCCCTGTACTATGGGCGCAACGCCCTATCCGGCAATATGATTATGGCAGACCGCAAGCGGCTGAAAAACCCGAACGGCCTTATTTTGGGAACGCCGGGCTGCTTATGCGGTGATGTGCGCGTCCGGCTTGCGGACGGCGGGACGGCTTCTTTTGCTGAACTGCTGGAAAGCGGCATAAAAGAATTGCAAGTAAAAGCCTATGATGAACAGTCCGGGCAGATTGTTGACGCAAAGGCCTTTGACGTTCGCGTATCAAAGAAAACCGACGAATTGAAACAGATATTCCTTGAAGATGGTTTTGTACTGCGCTGCACCGGCAGCCACCTTGTTATGGACGACAAAGGGGAGTTTGTGCAATCGTCGGACATTTGCGAGGGGCAGAGGTTGAGCGGCGGGCATATCGCCGTTAGGGTATCCTTTTTGAAACTACCCGAAAAAATCAACGTGTACGATATGACCGTCCCCAAATATTTTAACTTTGTTTTGGAAAACGGCCTGATTGTCCACAACAGCGGCAAGAGCTTTTCCGCAAAACGGGAAATCACCAACGCTTTCCTTATCACCACGGACGACATATTGATATGCGACCCGGAAGCAGAGTACGCCCCCCTTGTAGAACGGCTAAAAGGGCAAGTTATCCGATTGTCCCCGACCGGCAGGGGCGCGGACGGTAAGCCGCAGTATGTGAACCCTATGGATATAAACCTGAATTACAGCGACGAGGAAAACCCGGTTGCGCTGAAATCCGACTTTATCCTTTCCTTTTGTGAGGTTGTGGCGGGCGGCAGGGACGGTTTGCACCCTATTGAAAAGACCGTTATTGACAAGGCCGTGCGGAACGTCTACCGGGAATACCTTGCCGACCCCGACCCGGCGCGTATGCCGATACTGGAAGATTTGTATAATGCCCTGAAAGAGCAGCCGGAAATTGAAGCGCAGCGCGTCGCCGCAGCCCTTGAAATCTATGTGCATGGCAGCTTGAACATTTTTAACCACAGGACGAATGTTGACATTAGTAACCGGCTTGTATGCTTTGACATTAAGGAGCTTGGCAAGCAATTAAAAACGCTTGGTATGCTCGTCATTCAAGACCAAATCTGGAACCGTGTCACCGTAAACAGGGCGGCAAAAAAGGCCACCCGGTACTATTGCGACGAATTTCACCTACTCCTGAAAGGCGAATTAGGGGGTTGGAGCGTTGAAATCTGGAAGCGTTTTCGCAAATGGGGCGGGATACCGACCGGCATAACCCAAAATATCAAAGACCTGTTGGCAAGCGCGGAAATCGAAAATATCTTTGAAAACAGCGATTTTCTGTATCTTCTCAATCAGGCGGCGGGCGACCGGGAAATCTTGTGCGAAAAACTCCGCATATCGCCCAAACAGGCCGGGTATATCACCCACTCCGAAGCTGGCGAGGGGCTTATTATCTACGGCAGCGTGATACTGCCCTTTGTTGACCGTTTCCCCACCAATACGCGGTTGTATGAGATTATGACGACGCGCCCGCTGGAAGCGTCGGGAGCCTAACCCGTTTCCTCTACGAGATTGGAGGTGATGAAGTATCGACAGAGAATTAAAACCCCGTGATAAACGGGTACAGAAAATGACCCGTGACGGTGCTTTTGAGGAAAACCGAACCACCGGCACAGCCGAGCGTATCAGCCAAAGGGACACCGAGCCAGTATTTTCAAAGCCGCAGGACGCGGCGCAGCCCTTGACCCCGGAGCCGGAGCAGCTACTAAAACCGCCCTTGCCTTTAACACAGGGCGGCACGAAGCAGGACAAGGGAACCGCTGAGCGCGTCTTTGACCGGCTGGATACCGAACATACCCGCCATAAAAACAAAAAAGCCGTAAAAAAGGCGAATGAGCTTATCCGGCAGCAAAGCCGGGAGCCGGAACCGGGGCAGCTTTCCCGGCAATCTTCCCGTTTGCAGTTCACCGACGAGGAACGCGCAGACCCCGCCCTTTCAAAGTATATCCGTAAATCCGACGCGGCGGCTGATAAGCTGGACGCGGCGCGGGCGAAAATCCCCAAACAGAAAAAGCCTGTATTAGAGCGCACTTTTGACGAGCCGACCGGCAAATCGAAAGTGCGTTTGCGTTTTGAAGATACCGGCAAAAAGCCCGTGGGAAAAATGCGCCATAATCCCGTTGACCGACCGGCGCGGGAGCTTGGCGGTGCTGTTCATGGCGAGATACACCGGGTAGAGCATGAAAACGCCGCCGTGGAGGGAGCGCACAAAGCCGAACAGTTAGGCGAACGTGCCGGAGGGTACGCCGTCCGCAAGGTGAAAGAGGGCTACCGCAGCCACAAGCTCAAACCCTACCGCGCCGCCGCCAAAGCCGAGGACGCAGCTTTTAAGGCTAACATCAATGTGCGCTACGGGCAGGCCTTGCGGGATAATCCGCAGCTTGCCGGGGCAAACCCGCTTTCAAAGGCGTTACAAAAGCGGAAAATCCGTAAGGAGTACGCAAAGGCCGTTCGGAGTGGTACGGCACGGGGAGCGCATGGCGCAGCCGCCACAGCGAAGAAAACCGCCCAAAATGCCACTAAAGCGGCACAGAAAACCGCCGCCTTTGCCGCCCGCCACTGGAAAGTCATTTTGATAGCCGTTGCCGCTATCCTTATCCTTGTGCTTCTGTTCGCCGGTCTATCCTCTTGCGGCGCAATGCTGCAAGGCGGCTTTACTTCCATAATCGGCACTTCCTACACCGCCGAGGACGAAGCCATAAACGCCGTTGACCGGGATTATTCAGACCTTGAAATCGGCTTGCGGCGGCAGATTGACAATATCCCGCGTGATTATCCCGGCTATGATGAATACCGCTACTTTGTGGACGAAATCGGGCATGACCCTTTCGAGCTTGCAAGCTACCTGACCGCAAAATACCATGATTATACGCGGGAGGAAGTACAGGCCGAGCTTCAAGCCCTGTTTTCGCAGCAGTACACCCTTTCTATTCAAGAGGTTGTCGAAGTCCGTTACCGCACGGAAACCCATACCGATACATGGACAGACCCCGAAACCGGCGAAACCCATACAGATACCTATACCGTGGAAGTGCCGTACAACTATTACATTCTCAACGTAACCCTGAAAAATAAGTCTTTGGGGAGCGTCGCCGCCGCCAATCTCACGCCGGAGCAGCGGGAAATGTACGATATTTACAGGGAAACGCAGGGCAACAAACCCTATCTGTTTGAGGGAAACGCCAATGTCAACCGGGGCGAATATACCGACTACGATATACCGCCCGAAGCCCTGACCGACGCGAGATTTGCCGCCATGATTGCCGAAGCGGAAAAGTATTTAGGCTATCCTTACGTTTGGGGCGGCAGCAGCCCGTCAACGTCTTTTGACTGTTCAGGCTTTGCGTGTTGGGTAATCAATCAATCCGGCGTTGGCAGCGTTGGGCGCACGACGGCGACGGGGCTATTTAACTACTGTTCCAAAATCCCGCCGAGCGAAGCGAAGCCGGGCGACTTAATCTTTTTCCATTCCACCTACGACAGCGCGGGGCCGGTTAGCCATGTCGGGATTTACGTTGGAAACGGCATGATGATACATTGCGGCAACCCCATAAGCTATGCGTCGGTGACTTCAAAATACTGGACGGAACATTTTTATGCTTACGGCAGATTGCCATAACGACTATGAAAGGAGTCTTTAAAAATATGAAACTTGATAAAATCGAACGGGAAATGCAGAAAACGCGGGAGAAAATCACGGAGTATCAAAACCGCCTGAAAGAGCTTGAAGCGCAGAAAACCGAGTGTGAAAATCTGCAAATCGTCCAGCTTGTACGTTCTTTGCGTCTTTCCCCGCAGGAGCTTAAAACATTCTTACAGGGCGCAGCCGAGCAGCCCGCCCCCGCGCCGGTCACGGCGACCGGCTACACCACTACCGAACAGGAGGACAACGAAGATGAAGAATAAAAAAATTCGTATTTTGACCGCGCTTTTCGCCGTCGTGCTTTGCATGGCGGCTTTTCCTTTGACGGCCTATGCTGGCGGCGGCGAAACCGAGCCGCCCGCTGAAACCAAAGCCCCGGAGCCGGAGCAACCGGCGAACCCGAACCCCGTTTCTCTGACCCCGGACGGTAATTTGACCCTTGTTGATGATATAGAGGGCGAACAATCCGAGGATAAGCAGTTTATCACCGTTGTCACGAAAAACGGCAATTACTTTTACATCATCATTGACCGGGCGGGCGATACCGATAACGTGTATTTTCTGAATATGGTTGATGAAACTGACCTGTTAGCTTTGATTGAGGATATGGATACCGTACCCCAAACGCCGACAGTCACCCCACCGGCTGACCCTGAACCCGACCCGCAGCCGACCACCGAGCCGGAGCCGGAACCCGAAAAGAAAGGCGGCGCGGGCGGTATCTTGATTTTCCTTGTGGTGCTGGTGGCGGCTGGCGGCGCATTTTACTATTTCAAAATCTTTAAGCCTAAACAGGCCGTGCAGGGCGGCACAGACCTTTCCGAGCTGGACGAGCTGGACTTTGACGACGGGGACGACGAGTATTTGAGCGCGGAAGCTAACGAACAGGAGGACGACACGGAATAACGGCAGAAACGGAAAACCCGCCGTCCGTGATGGGCGGCGGGTAATAATTCCAACTAACGCGATATAGTTACCTTATTATTAAAAAGGTCATCTAAAGGCACAATACTTGATTTAGTATTCTTATACTCCACATAGTACTCTTTTGGTGCAGAAATGCTTTGTTCCGGCAATAGAACCCTATACTCTTGTTCGTTTGTAAAGAAAACATCTTTGCAGAAAAGCGCCCTATACACATAGTCTGCATTAAAAGAATACTGCAACCCCTTTCCTGCTTTTTGAGGCGGTGTATCTTGCGATAGATATTTAAAATATTGTAAATCCATAGAATAACCACCGTCGTCCATTGGGAAACCCTCAATATGAAAGTAGTTTACTAACTCTGTTTTACACGCTCCACTAAAAGCACTATGAACATCAGAAGCAAATGCAGCCGGATTATGAATGATAACAGCGGTATCAGCTTTTTCAAAATGCGATGAAATATCCTCTTTGACCTTATCATCAAGAGTAATCTTATAAGCGTTTGCCGATACTGCCATGCAATCTTTATCAAAACATGAGAACAAACACAATACAGGAATATTGTTAGCCGGTTCGTATGTGACAGTCACATTTGCCCGGCTTGCCGTCCCAACCTTAGATGGTTCATCGTGACTTTGCATAGTAAATTTTTGCGCAAAAATTTTTGACCCACCCTCTAAACGGTCACCTTGACCTTTAATCTTCAAGGTGTTTTCATATTCTCTGAACTTCAAAGCATGAGAAAAATACAGGTATCCACTTGCAAATCGTTCCATATATGTACGCTCACCAAATTTAATTAAAAACTGAATATTATCCACTGTATCACCCCTTGTCTACTATGATTATACACTACCCCCACTCCCAAAACAATCAAAAGGAGGACAACCAATGCGACTTATTATCGCAGAAAAACCCAGTGTTGCACAAAGTATAGCTGCCGTTCTTGGAGCCGCCCAAAAGCGCGACGGCTTCATTGAGGGCGGCGGATATATTGTGTCCTGGTGCATAGGCCACCTTGTTGGCCTTGCGCCCGCACACGATTATGACGAACGCTATTCCAAATGGCGGCAGGAGGATTTACCCATTCTGCCGGGCGATTGGCAGTACACCGTTGCCGCCGATAAGAAAAAGCAGTTTGCCACCTTGCGGGAGCTTATGAACCGCAAGGACGTTGAAAGCCTTGTATGCGCCACCGACGCGGGGCGCGAGGGCGAATTGATTTTCCGTTTCGTCTACCATATGGCGGGCTGCAAAAAGCCCTTTGCCCGCCTTTGGATTTCCAGCATGGAGGAAAGCGCAATCAAACAGGGTTTTGACAATCTGAAAGACGGGCGGCAATATGACGACCTGTACCATTCCGCGCTATGCCGGGCAAAGGCCGATTGGCTTATCGGTATCAACGCGACCCGGCTTTTCAGCGTCCTTTATGGCAAGACCCTGAACGTGGGGCGGGTGCAGACCCCGACCCTTGCCATGCTCACCGAGCGCGGCGAAAAAATATCCGGCTTTCAAAAGGAAAAATATCATCATGTGCGAATTGCAGCGGGCGGCGTGGAAGCTATCAGCGAGAAAATCCCCGCCGCCGAGGACGCACAGGCCATGCAAACGGCTTGCCATGAACGGCAAGCCGTTTGCGTTTCCGTGAAGCAGGAGCAGAAAACCATATCCCCGCCAAAACTGTTTGACTTGACGAGCTTACAGCGTGAAGCTAACCGGCTGTTCGGGTACACGGCAAAACAGACCCTTGACTTGGCGCAAACGCTCTATGAAAAAAAGCTGCTTACCTATCCCCGGACGGACAGCCGCTTTTTAACGTCGGATATGGAAAAGACCGCGCCGGTCATTGTCAATCAGGCCGCGCTCACCGTGGGCTTTATCCGGGGCAACGTCGGCATACCGGCTGACTATTTCGGCAATGTGATTGATGATAAAAAGGTATCCGACCATCACGCCATTATCCCCACCATGACGATAAGGGACTTTGACCTTTCCACCTTGCCCGAAACCGAGCGCAACATACTGACCCTTGTTTGTACCCGGTTGATGTGCGCCGTCCATGAGAAGCACGTTTATGAAGCTGTTACCGCTTCCTTTGAGTGTGCCGGGTATCCCTTTACCGCCAAAGGCAAAACCGTTGTCCGCGAGGGCTGGAAAGCGGTTGACCGGCTTTTCAGAAACGCGCTGAAGCTCAAAGACGAGGACGGCGGCGGTGCTGAAGCTCCTGAAGCTGACAAGGCCTTGCCGCCCATCAGCGAGGGACAGACCTTTGAAAATGCCGCCGCTACCGTGACCGAGCATTTTACACAGCCCCCGAAGCCTTATACCGAGGACACCTTGCTTTCCGCTATGGAACACGCAGGAGCCGAGGACACCACCGACGACGCGGAACGGAAAGGATTGGGAACACCCGCCACCCGTGCCGCTATCATTGAAAAGCTGGTATCGTCCGGCTTTATCCAGCGAAAGGGCAAGCAGCTTATCCCCACCACGGACGGCATAAACCTGATTGCCATTTTGCCGGACGTTCTCACTTCCCCGAAGCTCACCGCCGAATGGGAAAACGCCCTGACCCTGATTGCCAAAGGCGAAGCGTCGCCGGCAGACTTCATGCGGGATATTGAGGGCATGGCTAAAGGCCTTTGCGTCAATTTCTCCCGCGCCGACGACGACAAAAAATCCCTGTTCAAACAGGAAAAAGAGGTTGTCGGCATTTGCCCCCGTTGCGGTACTCCCGTCTATGAGGGCAAAAAGAACTTTTATTGCAGTAACCGGGATTGCAGCTTTACCATGTGGAAAAATGACCGCTTCTTTGAGAGCCGGAAAAAGGCTTTAACAAAGCCGGTTGCCGCCGCCCTGCTGAAAGACGGCAAAGCCAAAGTTAAGGGTATGCACTCCGAGAAAACCGGAAAATCCTTTGACGCGACGGTGCTTTTAGCCGACACTGGCGGGAAATACGTCAACTATCGTTTTGAGCTAAAGGGAGCAAAAGAAGTTACGCAGCAAGCATAGGAAATGTAGCCACATTTCCGTAAAACCCCCGTTTTCGCCTGACGGCGGCAGCGGGGATTTTGCTTGTTGGGAAGTATCCCAAACCCTCTTTTTCTTTTGACGGAAAGGAATGGATTGGATTATTCACAGCAGTAGGCGTTGTGGGGCTTGTGGGAAAGTGCTTTGAGCATAGCAAACGCCGGTTTTCGGTTGTGCGTAAAAGGTGTGGGAAACCCTGTTTTCCATGCCTTTTTCCATGACCGCAAAACCGCAGGCGGCTACTTGGCGAAAGGTGCTTTTCCATAAATCCACGGCGCAAATCATTTTCACGAAAGGAGCGCAAAAATGGCGAGTTTACGCGACGCAGTAAAAGACAATGCAAATGAATTGCGCGACGGTATCCCGTGGGTAGTGTTCTGGCGCGAGGGGCGTTCATGGCACAGCGAAGCAGTTTTTTTCAGTATGGATTATGCCGCCGATACGATAGACCCGGACGACATAGGCCGCTTGGAGCATATCAGCCGCACCGACCCCCGCGCTGTTGCGCTTAACGGTTATTATTGCGGTCATTTGGGCGAGGACATGACCCTTGACGAGCTTACAAGCGGCGTTCGCTGGCACTATGAAAACGGCTTTAACACGCTGGCGGCTTTCATAGAAAACCATGACGGACGGCTACCGCCTGAATTGCTGGAGGAAGCGCGGCAAGCCGCCCATGCCGCAGGGCTTCCGTTTTCCGAACGACCTTACGACGGGCAGGAGTTTGACCCCTATTCTTACGACGGCAGCATGACCCCCGAAGATTATGAACTATGGCAACAACTGATTGCACAGGAAAGGAGCGCAAAAATGAACGACCCTTTATCTATTCAAATCCATAATAGGCAACGCTTTGAACAGAACGAACCCGGCGAATGGCTGAAACTTCCCGCCACCGCCGAGCAACTACAAGAAGCCCTACGGCGCGTCGGCATTACCGCAGAGAACCGGCAGGACTTTTTTATAAACGGTATTGAAAGCCCGATAGAAGCCGTCGCCCGTCTTTCCTTTGAAAACGTACAGGCGGTTGGTATAGATGAACTGAATTACCTTGCGGCGCGGCTGGAAGCCCTTGACCCGGCACAGATTGAAAAGCTGAATATTAACAGCGATATGCTTTCCTATTGGGACGACGTTCACCACCTGACCGAATATGTCCAGAATACAGAGTGTTTCTTATATATCCCCGGCGTGACAGACCATGCCGCATTAGGCGATTACTACCTGAACAAATCCGGGCTTGTGCAAATGTCGGAGGGCTGGAAAGCCGCCGTTAATGTAGAACGCTTGGGGCAGCTTGCCGCAGAGCAGGAAAAAGGTGTGTTTTGGGATAACGGGTATATGCTTCAAACTGGTGACGAATGGGAGCCGGTGAATGAAATACCGCAGGAATACCGCATTATGAGTTTTCCGCAGCCGGAGCCGAGCCATGACGACCCTATTGATTATGACGCAATTTCCACCCGCGCCCCGGCCGTGGCCACCACTCCCGCCCCGGAGCTTGCGGCCGTCCCGCAGCCGGTAAAACCTATCGTGCTGGAAAGTGAAACCGCCGCCGACAAGCTAAAGGAAATCACTGACAAGCTGGAACATGGCATTGCCGGTATCTTTGAGAGTGAACAATACGCCGACTATCTCAAAACCCTTTCAAAATTTCATAATTACAGCCTGAACAACACAATTCTCATTGCCATGCAAAAGCCGGACGCTTCCCATGTGGCGGGCTTCAATACATGGAAAAATGAGTTTGAGCGCAACGTCCGCAAGGGCGAAAAAGGCATTAAAATCATTGCCCCGTCGCCATTCAAGGTTAAAAAGGAAATGGAAAAAATCGACCCTGACACGCAGCGTCCCGTCGTTGGTGCAGACGGGAAACCCGTCACAGAGGAAATCGAGGTCAAAATCCCCGCTTATAAAGTTGTGTCCGTCTTTGATGTTTCACAGACAGAGGGCAAGGAGCTACCGACAATCGGTGTTGATGAACTCACCGGCGACGTTGAACAGTATAGGGACTTTTTCGCCGCCCTTGAAAAAACGTCCCCTTTTTCGATTGCCTTTGAGCCAATCGGGGGCGATACAAAAGGCTATGCCAATTATGAGGAAAAGCGCATTGCCATACGCGAGGGCATGAGCGAATTGCAAACCCTGAAAACGGCAATCCATGAAATTACCCATGCACGGCTGCACGACCACATAAACACCGAACAGGAGCAGCCCCGC
>Ga0209313_1001662_pt1 | contig 13694 bp, 2 predicted proteins | sample BioC13SIPDNA_3_FD_185748 | JGI IMG/M metagenome (GOLD analysis project Ga0209313, IMG submission 185748) | Anaerobic biogas reactor microbial communites from Washington, USA - Biogas_R2_B C13 SIP DNA (SPAdes) (version 2) | ecosystem: Engineered > Bioreactor > Anaerobic > Unclassified | place... | reverse complement strand
CAAATCCTGTCATCGCCGTGGTATTGTTTGGGGAGGAGTCACTCATGTCCACTCGCCGCATCCGCTCGCGTCTGGGGGCCTCTGCCGAAAGCCGTTCTCAAATCCGCTCAAAGGCCCGCCGTGCCAAGCGAGGCATCGCCGGGGCGCGGCGGACGTTGGGGTTCGAGCCGTTGGAGGACCGCCGTCTGCTGGCCACAAATCTGTGGGCGAACGTACCGGAAGCGGCGAACTATTCGCTGGTCTACGAGAAAGACATTCCGATCACCTCGCCGGGCTGGAATTCGGGAGCAGTGCCCTACGACGTGAACAACGCGGGGGCCATCACGCAGCCCCTGTGAAGCTATCAGCGAATGCATATCTATGAGGGTGTTCAGTGCGTGTGTTGGTTCTTAGCTCAAGCATCGTATCTGTCTCCCGCGCGATTCGGCGAGGATCTGTGCCGTCGAGACGTGGGTTTTTTTCTTGAACTTCGTCCGTTTGGGACTTGGCTTCTTCGGACCACGGCGGTGCTTGCGAAAGCATTCCAGATCGACGCGCCGGGCGAGCGCCAGCAGCACGTTGGCCATTTGGTGAGCAGTTCGCTTGCCGAAGTGCCGTCGCCAATGTTCATCCGAGATTGCGATCATCATCCCACGCATCATCCCACGGATCTCATCGGCGACGTAGTAGGCAGAGATCTCTTCGAGATGCTCTTCGCCGTGAGCGGCGGCCAGGGCCGAGCGCACGACGCTCAGAATGTTGTATGCGACCAACCCAATTCCAAAGGCAAACAGAGCGGCTGGCGGATAACCGAGGGATTTGATTTCGCAGTGCAGCGCCGTGGCCAATTCGCCAAACGCGCCCTCGACCTTCCAACGACCACGATATGCCTCCGCGATCCGCGTGGCTTTCACACGGTTCGGCAGGTTCGTCAGGATATGGATCTCGGTGTCGCCGTCCTCCGTGGGTTGGTCCAGCTTGATCGTGATGCGACGCAGGCTCAGCCGGTTTCCCCAATCGTCGATCGCTTCCACCCGTTGCTGGTAGACCACCCCCGTTTCCGTACGCCCGACCTTGCGGTATTCGCCGACGGGTTCCCAACGCACGTTCGTCGCGTGTTGGCGGATGACAAAGTACGCCTTGTTCACCGCCGTCTCAAACACGAACAGGCTTGTACAGAAGTTGCGGTCGGCAATCCACACCGTGCCCGGTTGCATGGAGTCCAATACGTCAAGCAACAGGCTGCGTTCTTGGGCGTGGCCGTCTTCGCAAGGAAACGCATCGACAATCAAGCCCAAATCCGGATCGAACACCGCCAGCGTCTGTCCGGGCAGCGGCCCGGCTGCAATCTCCCGCAGTTCCTTAATGCGGTGCTCGCTAGCTGCCAGATGATTACCATCCAGAATCCGCACGGCAAACCCAGGCAACAAAGAGTTTCGGCCGCTTCGTTTCCGCAGTCTCCGGACCACCGGCCGCAGCCGTTGGGCGGTTTGTACAACCAATTCACGAGTGACGCGTGGTTCGACGTGATTGATCTTACCGTACAACGCTCGACGGCTGACCGAAAACCGCTCCCGCTGTTTCTGGTACGCCGCATGGACCGATGGAAAGACCTGACACACGACGCCTCCCATCACATCCACCACGTCCGAAAACAACAGGTCCCGTGTGTACTGTCGGAGAGCTGTGCTCGCAAAGATCTGATTGACAAACTCTTCCGACAAAGCGTACTCCAGACTACCCCGAATCATCACGCAAACCGGGCTACCCTCTACGAACTTCTCGAACGCCTTGCCAAGTATCATCATGCGCCACCTCCTTTGAGACAGACCAAGACTCACGATGATGAATTACTTAGGCATTTCCTCATCAAAGACAAGAAGCTGGCTCTGCTAGCTTCACGGGGGTGGGCCATCACGCAGCCCTTCGACCGCATCGCCTACTACTGGGAACTTACCAAGGCCAGCGGCGGCTCCGATTGGGTCTACGTCTCGGTGAACGCCTTCACGGCGGACAAAGCGAAGATCGGTATCCCGAATACGGCGTCGGGAGCCTTTTTTCAGCAGACCCTGTCGAATATGAACGTCGCCTCGAACGTGGCGGGGATCGTCCAGGGCACGGGGATCGCCACGGGCAACATCGAGTTCTGGCCGAGCAACTACAGTGGCCCCACGACGACGCTCATCCCGACAGGCAGCGGCGTCTACGACTGGAACGACAGCGGGGCGGGTACGTCCTCCGGCCACGCTTCAATGCAGATTCACAACTACGACGTCGATGGCAGCGGACACGGAACGGCCGGGCAGACGCTCTTCGCCTACAACGCCTGGGGCACCGCGCGGACCAGCGAGTTGGGCCTAGGCAATCAACCGGGCGGGGCAGGGACGAACCCCGATTGGACCTTCAACACGACGAACATCAGCACGTACACGTCGCGGACGCTGCAGGTGCTGGTGCGGCAAGTCAACACGGCGGTCCCGCCGAAGCTGGTGCAGAACGTGCCGGAGTTGGCGGATTATGAACTCGTCTACCAGAAGACGCTTCCCAATTTGGCGACCTACAACACGACGGGAGTGGCGTACGACGTCGACAATTCGGCAAACATTCCCAGCGGGTCGTTCGACCGCGTGGCGTATTACGTGCAGCTAGACGGCAACTTTGCGGCGGTCTCGTTTGACGCCGCGGGCTTCACGAACAGCGCGGCCAAGATTGGCATTCCGACCACGGCGTCCGGCGAGTTCTACCAGCAGAACCTGACGAACATGAACGTCACGTCGAACGTGGCGGGGATTTTCAACGGCACGGGCCTGGCCACCGGGAACATCGAATTCTGGCCCAGCAGCTACAGCGCGCCCAAGGCGGCGACCAGCCCGGCCAACGCCAGCGACGCGGTCTATGACTTTGGGGACAGTGGGGCCAGCACGGGCGGCGGCTACGGTTCGATGCAGGTGCACAACTACGGCGCCGGCCAGACGATCTTCGCCTACAACCGCTGGAATAACGGCAGCACCAGCGATTTGGGCATCGGGAACCGCCCCACGAGCAGTCCAGACTGGACGTTTGCCCAGAACGCCAGCAGTTACGCGACGAAAGTGCTCTACGTGCTGGTCCGGCCGGCGCAGGTCCAGACGCTGCCGCCGACGCCGGTTGCGCCCCCGGCCCCCGCGACGCTCGTGAGCAACGCGCCGGAACTGGCGGACTATCAGCTGGTGTACCGCAAGGAACTTCCGCTCACGGCCAACTACAGTTCCGGCCCGGTCGCCTACGACGAGAACTACGTGTCGCGGGTGCCGTACGGCTCCTTCGACCGCGTGGCGTATTACCTGCAACTGGATGGCAACTTCGTCGAGGTTTCCTTCAACGCCGACGGATTCACGAGCGCGGCCGGGATGATTGGGATCCCCAACGCGTTTTCGGGCGAAAACTACCAGCAGTACGTACAGAACGTGAACGTCACGTCCAACGTGGCGGGGGTCGTGACGGGTACGGGGATCGGCACGGGGAACGTCGAGTTTTGGCCGAACAACTATCAAGAGAGCAACTCCGGACAGAATGCCGGCCTGCCCGCCGCCTTCCCCGTGCCGGGTTCCAGCGGCGGGACCTTCGATTTCGGCGATCGCCAGAGTTCCGGCAGTCACGGCTCGATGCAGATTCACAACTACAACGCCGGTCAGACCCTGTTCGCCTACAACAACTGGAACACTTCCGGCTACAGCTCGCTGGGCATTGGCAACCAGCCCACCGGCCAGCCGGATTGGACATACAACTACAACACCCCAAGTTACACGACGCGCAGCCTGTACGTGCTAGTCCGGCCCCGCCACACCGGCACGCCAGCCGACGATCAGGTCCTGCTGAAGAAAGTGAACGGCATCGCGCAGTATACGGTCAACGGCGGGTGGCCGGTGACGTTGTCCGGCGATACGGCGCTGCAGATCGACGGCCTGGCGGGCAACGACACCGTGACAATCGACTTCAGCGGCGGCGATCCGATTCCGGCCGGAGGCGTGATTTTCGACGGAGGGGACGGCAGCGATTCGATGAAAGTGATCGGCGGGACGTTCGCCACGGTCACACATCGCTTCACGGGTCCCGGAGCGGGCAACCTGGATCTGGATGGCGACGGCGTGGAGGAGATCACCTACACCGGCTTGGAGCCGTTCCTGATGACCAGCGGCATCGGGGACCTGGTGTTGGACATCCAGCAGGCGGGGGTGACGGACGCGGTCCTGCGCGACTATACGGGGGCGGGCGACGCCGGCCATTCCGAACTGGCGTTCACGGCGGACTCGGCGGAGGACTTCCAGTTCACGGGTCCGTCGTCGTCGCTGACCGTCCGCACCTACGGCGGCAGCGTGATCAGCGTGGCCGGGTTCGACGCGGCGTTCAACACGCCGGATCTGATCTTCGAGGACCCCAGCGGCACGGCCAGCCGCTTTGCGCTGGCGGCCAGCGAAGTGATGCCGGACGCGATCGACGTCAAGGTGACGGGCAAGGCCGTGTGGGACTTGAACGGCGGCACGGAAACGATCGACGGCTTGTCGGGCACGGGGACGGTGGACAACACGGCGGCGGGGACGGCGGCGCTGGTGGTGGGCAGCGGTGGTGCGTCGTCCACGTTCGACGGGGCGATCCGGGATACGGGCGGCGACATGAGCCTGGCCAAGTCCGGCGGCGGCACGCTGACGCTGTCCGGCGTGAACACCTACGCCGGGGCGACGACGATCGCCGCGGGCACGTTGCAGATTGCCGGCGGCGGGGGCGCGGGCGGCGTGTTTGCCCACATGCCGGAGGCGGCGGGCTACAACCTGGTCTATGAACTGCCGATCGGCAACAGCAATAACTTCACCAGCGGCGTCCCGTACAGTGTCAACAACGCCGCCCTGATTCCCAGCGGATCGTTCTCGCGCGTCGGCTACTATTTGGAATTGAAGCAGGGGGCGAACCCGTTGCAGTGGGTTTACACTTCGTTCGATGCCGCCCCCTTTGCGACCACCGCCAGCAAGCTGGGCGTCCCCAATGCGACATCCGGGATCGTGTATTACTACGACGCCGCCGGATTGCTGCCGGGCCAGGTCCGCAACATGAACGTGTACTCGAACGTGCCCGGCCTTGTCGGCTCCGACCGGACGGGCGTGACGACGGGCAACGTCGAGTTCTGGGCGACGGACTACTCGGCGTCCAACGCCAATAACGTGCCCAATGCCAGCGGCAGCACCTACGACTGGGGCGACGCGAAAAGTGCAGGCGGCAGCCACGGGTCGATGCAGGTTGCCGACCATGGGGCGCAGAAGATGCTCTTTTCGTTCAACAACTGGAACGGGGGCGGAGGCGTGTTGGGGATCGGAAACCAGCCGAGCGGCCATCCCGACTACACGTTCGGCACCGGCGTCGGCAGTTACTCGGTCAAGACCCTGCAGATCGTGGCCGATGCGCATGTGAGCCAGGCGATTCCGGCGGCCTCGCCCGTGGTGATCGCCGCGGGCGCGAGCCTCGACTTGAACGGCTACAGCGCGACGGTCGGTTCGTTGGCCGACGGCGCGGGCGGAGGCGGGTGGGTCGTCAACAGCGACCCCGCCCGGCCCGTCACGTTCACCGTCAATCCGGCCAGCGGCAGCACGACGTTTAGCGGCACGATCGGCGGCGACAGCGACGCCAACGCGATCACGCTGACCAAAACCGGCGCCGGCACGCAGATCCTGGGCGGGCACAACACGTACCACGGCGATACGAACGTCAACGGCGGCACACTGCAACTGCTCCAGGGCGCCGACCAGCAGCCGCTGGCGGTGACCGGCTGGAACCAGGACTTCATCTGGGCCAACTCCGAACCGGCGGCGCTGGATGGAACGACCTGTGAGCTGAACAACTGGGTGTATTACGAGAAGAACGCCACGCGCAACGGCGGACTGAACGGCATGCCGTCCAGCCGCAGCTTCGTCTCGGCGTTTGACCCCGACGTGACGTTCCAGGTGCAGCCGTATGACACGCTGAACACGCTCCTCACGACAACCACTCCGGCGACATTGACGCTGGCTAACCCCGACCGCTTCGCCTCGTTGAACGTGTTGACCGCCAAGGGCAACGCCACGGTGACCTACACGTACACCCTGAATTTCGCCGACAGTTCGACGACTTCCGGGACGTTCCAGCCGCCCGATTGGACAGCCCCGAATGCGATCACTACCTCGTTGGCTCGCAGGTCGAATAGTGGTGGTGCGTACTACAACAACGCGGGGCTGTCCGAGCACGACATCGTGCTGTCGGCGGCCGATCAAGCGAAGGTGCTCAACTCGATCACCTTCACGGCGGCCGGGGGCGGCGGGTCCTGGATCATGGGCCTCAGCGGCGAACTGCTCACGGTGCCCAGCACGGACATCCTGCCCAATACCTCGCGCGTCTCGATCGCCAGCGGGGCGACCTTGGACCTGGCCGGCAACGACGAGACGATTGGGCCGTTGAGCGGGGCCGGCGGCACAGTGAGTTTGGGCGTGGGCACCGTCACGGTCAACAGCAGCGACGGCGTCAACCCGGTGGATGCCACGTTCACCGGCCAGATCACCGGCAGTGGCGGTCTGGTCAAGGACGGCGGCGGCACGTTCACGTTGCGGGGCGTCAACACGTACGGAGGCAGCACGATCATCGAGACCGGCACGCTGCGTCTGGAGGGCGGCCTGGCAGCCGGGGCCAAGATCATGCCGCTGGGCGATTCGATCACCTATGGCAGCGGCGGCACCAACGCCGGCTACCGCGGGCCGCTGTACAGCTTGCTGACCGGCGCGGGCTACAGCTTCCAGTACGTCGGCAGCACCAACGGCAATCCGGGCAGTCTGCCCACGACGCCCGTGAATCAGACGTACCACGAAGGACACGGCGGCTGGGTGACGGGGGACGTCAGCACCGGAATCCTGCACGGCGTCAAAACCGTCGCCGCCGGTGGACTCGGATGGCTGACGGTCAACCCGGATGTCATCCTGCTGCACATCGGCACGAACAATACCGGTGGATCGGAGCCGCAGTCGATCATCGACGTCGGCAACATCCTGGACGAGATCCACACGCAACGCCCTACCGCCGTCACCTATGTCGCGCAGATCGTCCCCAAAGTTTCCGGGGGCGTGCAGCTTCCCTGGGTCACGCAATACAACACGGATTTACCGGCGTTGGTTGCGAGCAAGCAGACGCTGGGCTACAGCGTGGCGATCGCGGACCTGAACACGAACTACCCGACCCCGTGGTCTACGACGCTGCCCGACAACGTGCATCCCAACAGCACCGGCTACGCCTGGATGGCCCAGCAGTGGTTCGACGCCATCGTCACAGGCGGCGGGCTGGGCGGCGTCAACGTGCTGCCCGCGACCACGGCCGTGTCCATTGCCAGCGGCGCCACGCTGGACTTGAACGGAGTGACGCAGACCATCGCTTCGCTGTCGGATTACGGCCTTGGCGGCGGCACGGTCGTCAACGGCGCCGCGGCCACGCCGCTGAGCTTGACGATCGCCCCGACCAGCGGCAGCACGACGTTCAGCGGCACGATCGACGACAGCGGCGCGCCCAATGCACTGACCCTGGTCAAGACCAACGCCGGCACGCAAGTCCTGAGCGGCCACAACACGTACCACGGCGACACCAACGTCAACGGTGGCACGCTGCAGCTGCCGCAGGGCGCCGGCCAGCAGCCGCTGGCGGTGACCGGCTGGAACCAGGACATCATTATCGACAAGACGGAGTCCGCGCCGGGCTACAGCGCCAGCATGGCGGGCTGGCTCTTCTACGAGACGGGCTTGGCCGGTTCGACCCAGGGGCTGGCGGCCAATTCCGGTGCGACGCCCCGCACGTTCACCAGTCTGTACGATGGGGACGTCGAGTTCCAATTCGCGCCGTACGCCGGAAACAACGCAGTCTATCTGGACGGCCCAGGGAATGTCACGCTCACGCTGGCCAATCCGGCGCGTTTCGAGTCGCTCCAGTTACTGGAAACCACGCGGACCATGAGCTGGTATGCCAAGCTCAATTTCGCCGACGGATCGAGCACCATCACCAGTACCTGGAATGACCCGGACTGGACAGCCAATCCGGGGCCGGCCGACCGAGCGCTCGCCAGCTACGGCCTGAAGAACACAAACGGCAGTTTCTACAGCAACTACCTGTGGATGGCCCAGCGCGACGTCACTCTGTCGGCCGCCGATCAAGCCAAGGTGCTCAATTCGATCACCATCTTCACGACCAGTGCCGTTGGCCAGCAACTGGCGGTATTCGCTGTCAGCGGCATCGTCCTCTCCGTCCCCAGCACGGACATCCTGCCCGATACCTCGCGCGTCTCGATCGCCAGCGGGGCGACCTTGGACCTGGCCGGCAACGACGAGACGATTGGGCCGTTGAGCGGGGCCGGCGGCACAGTGAGTTTGGGCGTGGGTACCGTCACGGTCAACAGCAGCGACGGCGTCAACCCGGTGGATACCACGTTCACCGGCCAGATCACCGGCAGTGGCGGTCTGGTCAAGGACGGCGGCGGCACGCTCACGTTGCGGGGCGTCAACACGTACGGAGGCAGCACGATCATCGAGACCGGCACGCTGCGTCTGGAGGGCGGCCTGGCGGCCGGGGCCAAGATCATGCCCACGGGCGACTCGATCACCTATGGCAGCTCTGGCACGAACGCGGGCTACCGCGGTCCGCTCTATAGCCTCCTGAACAGCGCCGGCTATACGACCCAATACGTTGGCAGTCAGACGAACAACCCCGGAAGCCTGCCCACCGCACCGATCAACCAGACCCACCACGAAGGCCACAGCGGTTGGAACGTGGCTCAGGTCCTGAACGGGGTCACGCCCATCGCGCAGGGTGGACTGGGCTGGCTGGATGTGGACCCCGACGTCATCACGCTGATGATCGGCACCAACAACCGCGGCGGCGACGTGCCCACGGCTATCAGCCAGCTGGGGCAGATTATCGATACGGTTCACACACAGAAGCCCAAGACGCAATTGATGGTGGCCGAGATTATTCCGATTCCCGCGCAGCCGGCCTGGGTCAGCCAGTACAACACGGCCCTGATCAGCCTCGTCAACAGCAAGCAGGCGATGGGTGACAACGTGGTTCTGGTGGACCTGAATACGAATTTCCCGTCGAGCGGTTTGGCCGACGCGCTACATCCCAACGACACCGGCTACGCCTGGATGGCCCAGCAGTGGTTCGACGCCATCGTGGCGGGTGGCGCGCTGGGCGGCATCAATGTGCTGCCCACGACTACCGCGGTCTCGATTCCCAGCGGCGCGACGCTGGATCTGAACGGAGTGACGCAGACGATCGCGTCCTTGTCGGATTACGCGGGCGGCGGCGGCACCGTCGTCAACGGCGCGGCGGCGGCGGCGCTGACCTTGACGATCGCCCCGGCCGGGGGCAGCACGACGTTCAGCGGCACGATCGACGACGGCGGCGCGGCCAATGCCCTCACGCTGGTCAAGAACGGCGCCGGGACGCTGGTGCTGGCGGGCGACAATGCCTACTCCGGCCCGACCACCGTCAACGCCGGGACGCTGGTCGTCGCCACGGACACGGCGCTGGGCGGCACGGCGGGCGGCACGGCGGTCCGGGACGGCGGGACGCTGGCGCTGCCGGGCGGCGTGACGATCAGCGGCGAAGCATTTACGCTCAACGGTACCGGGGCGGCCGGCCAGCCGGGCGCGTTGGTCAATCTGAACGGCACCAACACGATCGCGGCCAGCAGTCCGATTACGGCCCAGAGCGTACTCGGAGGCCAAATCGGGATCGGGTCGGTGGCGGGCACGCTGACCATCGACGCCCCAATCGATCTGCAGTACTCGAAACTTACCGTCACTGGCGCCGGGGACACGGTGCTCAACGGCGACATCTCGTCCGGCAGCGTCAACGACTTGACGGCCACCGACGTGTTCACCAACGTTCCCGAGGCCGACGGGTACACGCTGGCCTACGAACTGATTCCGAACGGCGGCGTGACGGGTGCGTCGTTCCCCTACACCGTGAACAACACCGCCGCGATCGGGGCCTTTGACCGCGTGGCCTATTACCTGGAACTCGACGGCGTCTGGGTCTACGCCTCGATGGATGCGTTCACCGCGAACGTGAATCAGATAGGCATTCCCTATGGCAGCACGCTGTTCAAGTGGCAGCAGAAGGTCAACAACCTGAACGTCTTCGCCTCGGCCGGTTCGGGCATTTCGAGCGGGACCGGGCTGGCGACCGGCAATCTCGAGATCTGGCCCAGCAACTATGGCGGGGGCAACGATTTGAGCATTCCGAACGCCAGCGGCAGCACCTTCGATTTTGGCGATGGTGGCGCGGGCACCAGCGTGGGCTATGGCTCGTTGCAGGTCCACAACTACGACCTGGACGGTGCCGGGCCGGGAACCGTGGGGCAGACGCTGTTGGCCTACAACGACTGGCGCAATTCCGCCGACTTGGGCATCGGCAATCGGCCTACCGCCGATCCTGACTGGACCTTTGCCGACAACTACGCTTCCTACACTTGGCGGCGGCTGGCCGTCCTGGTTCGCGAAACCGGGGCCGACACGAGTCTCACGAAAGAGGGTTTTGGCGTGCTGACCCTCAGTGGCGACAACTCCTACGGCGGCGCGACCATGATCGCGGAGGGGACGTTGATCGCCGCATCGAACAACGCTTTGGGATTCACCGGCGAAGGCACGACGGTGCAAGACGGCGCGACCCTGGCATTGCAGGGCGGCATTACGATCAGCGGCGAGGCCCTCACACTGAACGGCCTCGGCGCGCCCGGCCAGCCGGGCGCGCTGGTCAACCTGAGCGATGCCAACACGATCGCGGACACCAGCCCGATCACGGCCGAACTGGTGAGCCTGGGCCAGGCTGGCATCGGTTCGGTTACCGACATCCTGACGATCGACGCTGGCATCGACCTGCAGCTCTCTGGGTTGATCGTCGCCGGGGGCGGCGACGTGGTGGTCAACGGCGTGATCTCCGGCATCGGCGCGCCGTTGGACACCTCGCTGCCGCATCACACTAACACCCAGGTGTTCAACAACGTGGCCGAGGCAGACGACTACGTCGTGGCCTATGAATTGCCCATCCCGGCCACCAATATCCGTTTCCGCGACACCAACCCCGTCCCTTACTCGATTGACGACACGGCCCTGATCAACCCGTTCGATCGGATCGCCTACTACCTGGAACTCGATACCGGGACCGGCCTGCGCTGGGTGTATGCGTCCATGAACGCCTTCACGTCGAACATCAGCCAGATCGGCCTGCCCCACAACGTCAACAACCCGGTCAAGTTCCAGCAGATCGTCAACAACACGAACGTGTTCTCGAACGTGGCCGGCGTCACGACGGGAACGGGCATCACCACGGGAAACATCGAGTTCTGGCCCAGCAACTATGGCGGCGATACGACGCCCCTGATTCCCACCGGCACCAGTGCCTTTGACTGGAACGACAGCGGAGGTAGCACGGGAGCTGGGCACGGTTCGTTCCAGGTGCACAACTACGCCGGCGGACCGACGGGTCTGGGCGAGACGCTGTTCGGCTTCAGCGACTGGGGCGGCAACAATACCACGGGCAATGTCGAACTCGGCATCGGCACGAACTCCGGGACGGTCCAGACGCTTGGCGGTCCCGTGAGCGTCGGGGGCAATCCCGACTGGACGTTCGCCGACGCCAGCCATCTGTACACCGTTAAGAACCTCGTGGTGTTGGTCCACGAAGCCACTCCCCGGCCGATCCTGTACCCGGACAACAACCTGCACAAGACCGGGATGGGCACGCTCACCTTGGCCGGCGCGAATACCTACAACGGCCCCACGACGATCGGCGGCGGCGCGGTGTGGGTGTACGGTTCGCTGGCCGATGGCCCGGCCGCGGACGACGTGATCGTCGACGGCGGCGGGACGATCGGCGGGACCGGGACGATTTACGGCCAGGTGCGGGTCAATTCGGGCGGCACGGCGGCGCCGGGCGACACGCCGGGCGTCATCGCCTCGGACACGCTGATCCTGACCGGCGGCAGCACGTTCGAGGTGGAACTGGAAGGCACGACGCCGGGCAACGGCGCGGGGTACCACGACCAGTGGATCATCAGCGACAGCGTCGATCTGGGCGGGGCCGCGCTGAGCGTCCTCTTCGGGACGTTCACGCCGCCGGCCGGTTCGGCGTACGTGATTGTGCGCAACGACAGCGCGAACCCGGTCGCCGGCACCTTTAACGGGTTGGACAACGGCGACTCGCTGACCGTGGGCAGCACGACATTCCTGGTCTTCCACACCGGCGGGGACGGCAACGACGTGGTGCTGGTCGAGGCGAGCGATCCGCCGGCGGACGTGTACGTCGACAACGACTGGGCCGGCTATGCGCTTGGCCAGTTCATCACCGATGCGGATGACGGCACCGCAGCGGACGAGTTTGCGGTGTTCGGCGTGAACGCGTTTGAAACGGTCACGGCGGGAGTCGGCGCGGCCGCCACGGGCGGGACGGTGATCGTCAACGACGGGACGTACCCCGCGGCGGACTTGCCGAACCTGGGCGCCGGCAAGACGCTGCAATTGACCAGGAAGGACCAGGGCGCCGCTGACTCGACGGTGACGATCGCTTCGCTGGACAGTGCCCTCGGCACGACCGTCGACCTGGGCAGCAACACGCTGGTTTTGGGCAACAATGCGACTGCCAACACGATCGCCGGCACGATCACCGGTGCCGGCAACTTGACCAAGCAGGGCAGCGACCAACTGACGCTGGGCGGCAACAACACGTACAGCGGCGCGACCACGGTGAGCGGGGGCGAGTTGGTCGTGGCACATAACTCGGCCTTGGGTGCCACGGCTGGAGACACTACGATCGCCAGCGGCGCACGGGTCGTGCTGGCCAACGGTGTCACCGTCACCGGCGAGACCATCACGATCGCCGGCAACGGAGGCAACTACGGGGGCGCGCTGCAAGCAGCGGCGGGGGCCAGTGCGGAGTGGGCCGGACCGGTTAAGCTGGACGGGTTGGCCCGCGTGGGAACCGCCGACACGGGCGGCAGCGCCGCGGTGCTGACCATCAGCGGCGTGATCCAGAACGGCACGGGGAACGCCCTGGATATCAGCGGCGGCCAAGGCAACGGGACTGACAACGACGACGGCACGGTGATCTTGAAGGGGGCCAATTCGTACACCGGCGCGACCAACCTGATTCGCGGCACTCTGCAGTTAGGGGCCGACAATTCACTACCCGTGACGACCACGTTGGACACACACTCGGCGGGCACGGATGTCGCGACCTTCGACCTGCACGGTTTCAACCAGACGGTTGCCGACTTGAAACGCACCGTCGCGTCTTCCGGAACCGTCACGAACGAAGCGGCGTCCACGACCAGTACGCTGACCGTGAACACCACGTCGCCGACAAGTTCGTTCGGCGGCGCGATCCAGGACGGCGCTGGCGGGTCGGGAATCGTGGCTGTGACGAAGTCCGGCTCCGGCAGTCTGACGCTGTCGGGCCCGAATATGCACCAGGGGGCCACGGCGGTTTCCGCGGGCGTGCTGGTGGCGGCCTCCAATACGGCCTTGGGCGGCACGACGGGGGCGACCAGCGTGCGGGCTGTCGATTTAATTTATACTTATTTATGGTAATTGTAGTTACATCAAAATACGTATTTGGTATACTGCTCGCAACGGCCGGTAAGAAGAGATCAGGAGGTCCGCGGGCATGAGTCACTTCGC
>Ga0209313_1001653_pt1 | contig 13730 bp, 21 predicted proteins | sample BioC13SIPDNA_3_FD_185748 | JGI IMG/M metagenome (GOLD analysis project Ga0209313, IMG submission 185748) | Anaerobic biogas reactor microbial communites from Washington, USA - Biogas_R2_B C13 SIP DNA (SPAdes) (version 2) | ecosystem: Engineered > Bioreactor > Anaerobic > Unclassified | place... | reverse complement strand
CAAGTCGGCACTAATCAAGTCGGCACTAATCAAGTCAGCGCCTCTCAAGTCAGCGCCTCTCAGGTCGGCGTTGCTCAGGTCGGCATCGTTCAGGTTGGCACCGCTCAGGTCGGCGTTGCTCAGGTCGGCGTTGCTCAGGCTGGCACCGCTCAGGTCGGCACGCGCGCCTTCTTTTTCTTCTCCGTTCAGCCACAACTTGTGCTTGCGTAATACTTCTCTTAGTTCCTCAGCTTTCATCTCAACTCCTTTCACATTCCACAAACTAAACCAACAAACACACCCAACACAATCAGGGCAAGCAACACGCCCGCAAAAACAAGGCAACAACACGTAAGAGGTGAGGGGTCAGGATTCATTCCACACCTGCTTTCGCTTCCAAATCGGCGATGTAATTGAAGAGGGTTTTGCGGCGTTGCTGATATACTTCAAATGCCGCGTCCTTTTTTTCGCACTGCTTGAACAAATCAGGTTCTTCATCGAGTATTCGCATGTATCGTGTATACGCACTGGCGAATTCGTATGCCAAATCCTGTGCCTCCAAACTAACCATCATTGACCGCAATTCTCAAGGCTTTCTTAAATTTCTCACTCATATCATCCTCCTTCATGCTTTCCTCACGCTTACACTTGGATTGCCTTCCGTTCTGAACTGTTGGATTTCAGGGTGCGCTAACGCATAACCGTCTAACGCTTTGGTATCCCAACTGACACGTGGCTTGGACCATACGAAGCTGTGGTAAGTTCCTTTGACCGTGCGACCAGCGGATAAAACTTCCTGCTTGATGTCGGCTTCGAGCATTGATTTTTGTTGCGAAAGTGTGTCAACTTTTGGTTCAAATTCCGCGTCAATTTCTGCCAGTTTTTCTTTGATTTCTGGTGTCAAAACTTCGTCAATTAGTGCCTGTTTTTCTTGATGAATCAGGTCAATTCCGAACCCGATGTCTGAATATTTTTCAATCTTTTCGTAAATGTCCATCTCAATCCTTTCTATTGCTGGTCTACAACGCCGGCCAGCAGGCTGCGGTAAAGGAGAGGGAAACCCGCTCAATTTTTTCTTGGTATAAAACCACTAATCCAACCACGCCCATCACACATATCGCACTTGTAAGGCGTGTTCTCGATCGGGTCAATTACACCCTTGCCTTTACAATTAGGACACCACTCAAGTTCTGCTGCTGCGATTAGTTTTTTTGCGTTTTGGTAAAGAGTCCTGTACTTTGCGGCTATTTCCCCTAACATATATTTGTCCATCTCAGTCTCCTTTCTCTAAAACAAATCCGAATAATCCTGCGCTTGTGCTCCCTCGCTCTTCGGCGACAAAAAGGTAACGCGCCTTGCCAAAACTTCAAACACCGCGCTCCACGTTCCATCCTTGCGTTGGAATACACGCGGGTTGCCAGTCGCCTTGTCAGGTGCGAATGAGCCGGTAACATGAACAACACTGCCTTTGTGCAAAAAACTTCCACACGTTTCCGCCAGCTTATCCCATGCAGTGATACGCACCCACACGGTTTTATCTTTGCCTCCGTCAACCGCAATGTCGAAGTTCGTCACCGCTGTTCCGTCAGGGGCGTACCGATTTTCTGGGTCTCTGCCCAGCCTGCCAATCAATTCGATGTTTTGGTACATTCTTTCGTCTCCTTATATATTTTTCTGAATTTATCCGTTTGCGTTTCCGGTGCTGCACGGACGATCCCAATCTCTTTTTTAATCACGTTCAGTGATGGCGGTTTATTGTCCTGCTTATACCGCCAGTCACTTTGCCAACGCTTACCGAATTCGTTCACGTTCTGGAACGAATATCCGGCTTCGCGTAATTCCTTTGCCGCTCGAACAATCTGTCCGGCGTTGGACTTGATTTTCATGTCCATCCCAGTCAGCTTTTCTAAAGCGATTACCATTTCCTTATGCTCGTTACCACCTGCGACTTTAGGAGCAGGTGTATCTTTAGTTAATTCAGTAATTGGTTCGTTCAGTTCTTTGTTAAGTAAGTAATTAGTAGTTGCAGGTTTTCCGTAATCGGATTTCCCGTAATCGGGTTTTCCGTTTACGGGTTTTCTGCTTACGGATATTTCATTTGCGGGCATTTCGTAAACCATGTATTGATAGCCCGCAAAATTACCTTTCTCATCCCGCATCTGCTCACGCCTGATGTAGCCTTCGTTCTCCAACTCTTTTATTCCACTGGAGATTGCAGTTCTACCATCGGTGGCTCTGTTTTCTAAATCCTGAACGTATACCTGCCAATCATCTGGCATGGATAGCAGAGTTGCGAGTATTCCCCTTGCCTTGAACGATAATGCCGCGTTTCGCAGGGCGTGGTTTGACATCACAGTATAACTATCCCTTTTGGCTACTCTGATTATCATCCTGCTGTCCACCTTACGATAATTCGTCATAGAGCATATCCAATTCGGTTTCAGCGTGTTCAGCCAGTAGGTAAAACTTCGATTGTGAATCCCATGCTGGTTTTAACCATGCCAGCGCCGCTGAAATCATCTGTGGGCTAACGCCTTTGATTGTTTCTGATCCGAACAGGGAGTTCTGCACTTTGTGACGGAGCGCTTCATCGCTATCAGCCCACTGGTTCAACACGCCCACCAACGTTTGCACATCCTCTTTGCTTGCCGGCTGTGACCGCTCTGCCATCTTGAGCAACGCTTGCCGCAGCTGCTCCGGCTTGTACGGGCGGGATTCCTTGCCACCTCTTGGCGTGCCCTTTGGAGCGGGTTCGGCTTGTGGTGCTTGCCTTTGTTTGGGCGGTGACTGCGTAACTGCATTGCCGTCAGTATCTTCGTCTGCGTACAATCCGAATGCGCTTGCCAGTGCATAGCGGCGCAGGTACGAAATGTACTTGCCCGCTTCCTGAATAAGGTTTGCTTGCTTCATTTGCCCTTTTGAGTTTTCTGCAAATTCACTGGGGAGCGTGACTAAAATCCGTTCGCTTATGTACTCGCCGGATTCGTGAAGTATAGTGGTTTCAACGCCGATCCCGCCATCCTCCGATATTGGCATCTGCGTCCATGCCAGTCCGACATCAGGGGCAACCGACTTAATCGTGTCGATAACTGCTCCCAGACTGGCGTACTTCGAGTTGTAATAAGGATTCTGTGCGTCAAACGCCACCGGCTTTGCCAATGCCTGAAACTTGATCAGGCTCTGGGTCAGGTTTTCAATGCTTTCGCTTTTTTTCATTTCATTCCTTTCTTATTTTTGACTTTCATTTTGGAGTCTACTATAATCTCGGTACATCACAGTCTCCAAACTCTTTGATGTGAAGCCGCCCTTTTATTCCTTTCAGGGCGGCTTCAACTTTTATTCCGCTCGCAATTCCCGTAAATAATACTGCCGGATCGCTTCACGGATAACGACTGACATCGGTTGCGCTTTTTGCTTACTAATTGCCCGTAGCATTGATTCAGTTTTCGGGTCGATTTTGAAGTTGAATAGCTTTTTTTTCAATGGTATCTCCTTTCTGTTATTAGTATATCCGAATTCTTTACTGCCGTCAAGAAACTGGTGCTTCTACCCAGCCCTCGTCAAAAAGAGCTTGCACCGCTTTATCAGCTAATACTGAAGCAGGGAAGCTGTCGCCAGTGGCGATAATCCAGTCTCCAACCTTAACATTATGCCAAGATTTACTTTCTGGAATATAAACCTCAGCCGATATTGACGAATCGGGATAGTAGTTATACATAACGCTTGCTTTTTCTCCCAACCAGCGCATGATTTCAATGTGGTTATCACCTGTAAATTGAATCCCTGAGATCCTCTTGGTGATGGTCTTTGACAATTCGATTTTGTTGTTGTTCATGTTAGTTCCTTTCGTTATTTAGTTTGCAGGCGATGTAGCCCGCAATAAAAGCTCCAATTATGATAATTGCTTCGTAGAGGGTCAGCATGGCTTATCTCCTTTATTTGCTTTGGCGACAAAAGCGTCTCGCCTTTTTTTGCTGTCAAACTTCCAAACCGATTGTTCTTGCTTATTAGTTGCATAGAAAGTGCGGATATCATCGTCTTGTTCCATGCCAATTCTTTGTAATATCTTTTTGGCTTTTGTGGAGCTAATTGCCTTCATCTCAACCCTTGCACAAACAAATCGTAGTCTGAAGTTGCAAATTTGGGGAGAGGCATGTCGATTTCAAGCCCCTCTTGAAGTTCAGCGGGGTATTCAAAAGGGTAAAGCATTTCGGTATTGCGATCGAGAAACTTCAACGACCTGTCGATTACTGCCACCGCCTTTTTGCGCTCTTCGTACCCGAATTGCATAACGATTTGCTCCACACTTGCTCGATTTTGTTTTATGAGTGCGATTCCAAAGTCTATCGCCTTCATCTCAATTCCTTTCTTTGCGTGTACCATGCGCAACCCGGATTTTGATTATCAGTTGCCGGGCTGAATGTAATGCCCTTGATTTGAGTAGTAATAATTCCAGCGCACCTCGCACTGGTGACGATTGGCAAGTTTTCTCGCTCTACCGTCTGCTAAAGCTTCAAGCGTTTCGATATCTTTGGCGATTATTCTGACTATGCTATGGACTTCAATTTCTTCCCAGTTTTTTCCAATCTGTCGTTCGTGTCCGAGTTTGAAGTAAACATGGCCAAAAAACAAACGGTCGTCTATGATTTCTTCGATTTCCATTCCTGTGGCTTCGTTGATGAGTTTCATTTTTTTCTCCTTTATCCTTTGATGATTATAGTATAGACGCTTTCTTTACATTTGTCAAGAGGCAATCTGACAATTGGTCAATATTGGTGCGATTTTGCCCAATATTCGTACTCAATCATTGAGTATATCGGGGATAAGAAATAGCCCCCCGGGGTTCGAGGGGCTGTGGAGCAATACGGCGCTGTTTCTAATTATTCGGAATCGCTGAAACTATATCCGATTAGTGGAGCTTTGCCGCCTATCGCCTTATAAGTGAGCTTGCCGCCCAAAATCTGTAACACATAACCGAGCAGTGTCGATAAGAGAATCAGCCACTGATCCAGCTGACCCCAATCAATATTCACCTGCACAAAATAGATCACTGCCACGCCAATAAAGGCGGCAAGGTTCAGAATCTGGAACCACGTTTCGCTTGTTCCGTCTTTCACGACCCCGACTGCTTTCAGCAGATTAACAATAACACTTACCAGCCCGCCAAGACCAGTTAGTCCGGCGAGTAACAACAAAATATCTTCCAACATATTAGCCTCCTGCTATGAGTTTAATGATTGCGAGTGCGAGATTGCCCAAAAAGGCACTGACTACGATCCACATCGCCTTATCAATATTTGCTTTTGATTTTAGTGAATTTTCTTCGATCCTTTCTAACCTTGCGATAATGCTCTTACTGGGATTCCCGTTCCCTTTCAACAGTTTTGACAGTTCAATATATTCTTCATGCGATTCTAACCGTGATTGCTTTACCAAATCGCGGATTTCGCAGCGGTCAGCGACACTTTCATTAATTGCGGTTTCGGTGACATCGGCTATCATCCCAACCGCCTTTTCAAGTGACTTTTCCTTACGAATCTGATTCCAGAGCAGGGCGTTCTTCGTGTTGACTGTGGTCTGCATATATTTTCTCCAACGTTTCCGAGAGTGTCTTTGCTTCGAGTTGCGCACCAATAAAGCGTGATTTCCATACGTTCACCGCCTCATTTTCGCTTATCGCCCTGTCTATGTTTTCAATTATACCACCACCATCATCATAGTCAATCGGGTACGCTTGCAAATGGTTATACCGCTCCCAGTTAGCAGGCATTATTTCATTAACATTCGAGCGCATGGGTACATACTGGTTCATCGCGATAACGGGCTTGCCTCTTGCCACCGCCAGATACATATACATCCCCTCTGCAATAACCAAATCGGCTACGTCTATTTCGTCATAACTGCCATCCGGTTTGCCATTTTTAACAACCACTTTTGAGTTATACCAAAGCCCGTTGCCTTCAAGCGTGCCAATCATCCGTACAATCACCTGAACATCAGAGGTAAGTTTCAGCAAATCAGCGTACACCCTTGCGTTAATATCTTTCGCTTCAGGGCGCAAGGTTTTTCCATCTCTCCCAGCAGGGTGAATCGGCGCAAAAGTAATTCGCTTCACCTCTTTTGGCAATACCAACGGTCGCTGTTTGCAATAGCTCCAGCCTACCGGATAAACAGGCATATCAGGCAAAATAATCCGCTGTACCTCTGCTTGCCCTTCACCAATGCAAAGCATAGCGGATATTTCCGGTCTCATCTCAATCAACCCGTCATACCACCAAGTCGCCATAGCAGTGTGTGGATAAAGCACGAACACCGATCCCATTTTGGAATATAAATCAAATATCTTCTGGGGGCGCATCGTGTCAAATAACACAATCTGCGGATACCGACTGTACTCCCAGCCCATCTCTTTCAACGCCTTTTGGAACGGCTTGCCCTTATGCTGATGGTGGTAAATCCAGAATCGCATTATTCCAGTATCCAACCAAATCGCCATTGTGGTCTGGTGTTGGCATAGCGTTTCTTAATCACAAATCCCGCTTGAAGGAATTTCGCCTCCCATTCCTCACGGGTTAAATGCCACTCATACTGCTTGCTGCCAATCCGCAGTCGCCTGTATTCATGTTTGCCTTTTGAATAGCTTAAATTGTCCGGCAACTCCACATAAACAATGCCGTCTTTTTTCAATAGATTTTTGATTTTCTGCAAGCCCGCGTCTGGGTCAAGTAGAAGTTGCATGCTCCCCAAAACAATAATCGCTTCAAACTTTTTGCGCCCTGTATGCGCAAGCAAGTCCGTAACGAAAAATTCGGCATCTGGGAGCTTTTCCTGTGCAATACCCACAGCAACCCCTGATATATCCATCCCGTACAATTTTGCCTTGTTTTTTCGTTTCTGGAAGTAATGTAGGGTGTGCCCGTTACCGCAGCCGATGTCAAGTATCTCCATCGGTTCTGGCATGAAAGTCATCACCGCTTCATAGGCAACTCGGTTGCGCTCATCGAAAGCCCACTTGCCACTATCAGCAGTGAAGAAATTGTCGTACATCTCTGTTAATTGTTCAATTGTTGGAATCGTCATACTGCTCCTTTTTGGTGCTAATTATACATGATTAAAAAAATGACCCGACTTGGTCCGCTTCTACGAGAGGCGTGTCGGGTTCTGTTAATTCAAGTATAGCACAAAAAAATGAGCCGCACTGATTCGCTTCTTCGAGAGGCGGTACGGCTTCTGTTAATGCAAGTATAGCACAAAACCCCCACTGTTATTGTGAGGGCTTGTGCCATAGCTTGTAGATACCTGCTTCGCATTCATGCCAAACTCATTATAACACCTCAAAGGGTAGTTTTTTCTATCCTATCCGTACACAAAATGAAACAATTGTGTATTGTTGGCGCACTTTTTCAACTGTTGCATATTTTGCAACACTTCCAGTTGCGCACTTTCTCATACGATCTTTTGCGCTCTCACTGCACTTTTACGGACGTGTTTTTGCGGTTTATATAGCATAATATATCGCTAATCGTACAAATTTTGTTGACTTCCCTTTATCAAACATAAACCACACGTTAGGTTAAACCTAATTATGGGTTCTAATTTCAAACATCAACTTTCTGATAAAACTCCGCAAAATCGAAAGTTTTGTCAACTCCTGCTAATCCGGCATGACGGTTCTGCTAATCCGCAATTGCGGTTATAAGTGCAAAAACGCCCATTTGCGGTTATAAATGCATGGTTAGCAAAACTCCAATGGCGGGTCAGTAATCACCGCGTCCACGCTTTTATCAGGCATAGAGCGCATGACTTCCAAGCAATCGCCTAAGTGTAATTTAACGGTCATGGTTAGCCCTCACATTACTATTCAAAATCGCTTGCAGCCCTTTTTCAGCGTCCCAAACGAAAGCCTGCGCTTGCCTTGTTGCACCCAAAAAGCCCATTTCAGCGTGCCATGCATCAGCAGAGGTGATACTCGATATACGCCGGAATACCACGCCGCCTTTCGAGTAACTGCTCTCGGAATGTAAGTGCCCTAAATGGAATTCCCGCCATAATGTCTTTCCCCAGTCATCAGGTGCTTCAACTTGCATCAGTCCTTCAATGCGCTTGCCTTCATTCCTCGCCATGGCATAGCCAATAAGATTTTTTCCATAGCGGTGATACTTGCGCTTTGTAGGCGATAAATCAACGTCAACATCCTTACACTCGATATAGCGTTGATAAATGCCCACTGTGGCAGCGTAGCTTAACATAGCATCATGATTTCCCGGAATCCAAATTACTTTTACTGGCGCAATTGCCCTACATTGCTCAATAGCCCAGATTAGTAAGGTTATGCCGCAAGTGAACATTTTTTGCCAACGGGTATCACTATCGAGTTGAGTACCGTTTGTCGTAGTTGTACGAGGCGTGTCAAAGTGAAAAAAATCCTGCCCGATAGGGAATAAAATGTATTCCGGCTTGCAAACACGAACACTTTTACTCAATAAGTCTACAACCGTTTCTCGCCATAAACTTTCAGCGATTTTCAGATCGTAATCATCTTGACCTGTTTCTTCACTCCAAGCGAGTTTGCCAAGATGAAAATCCATGATCGGCAATTCCAGGAGCGCATTGCCTTTTTCCCGATTGTACTTTACAACCTTTGCAGGTGGTAAATCTTGAAAAGCTTCTAACACTTGCGGCATTGTCAGTTTACTACCGAGTGGCTTTACTGTAAGCGTGACCGAGTACTTCCTATTAGTGTGGAGAATGCCCTCACCATCGTTATTTTTAATAGTAACATCCCACGATCCGCTTATCAGCTTGCAGCTTATTACTTCCCACAAAAGCGGGTCAAAACCGCACTTCTGCATAATTAGTGTTGGGCTTGCGGCTTCGTTTTCAGTAAGATAGATATCCTGCTTTACAGTTTGCGTTTTATCCGGATTATAACTAACCGTTTTTTGCGTTGTTTCTTTGCCTTCTAATTGCGCCTTTTTATCAAGCAACCGTTTCATTCCGGTTATCTGTTTTTTGGCATTGTTTTCAGATATATCGAGGGCGAAAAGTCGCCGCATTTCGCGTGAATAATCGCCCCGAATATTGAGTATAGATTGCTCAAACGCTGTAAGCGTCATATCAGCTTACCGCTCTCGCAATATCAAATAAAGCAACATCTGGTGCTTGACTGTAAACCCAACCCTGATCAATTAAAGCATCCTCAATAGGCTTTCCCTTATGCTGATGATGGTGAATCCAATATTGCATAGGCGATGCTATTTCACTCACCGCTCGACCACCTTGATCCAGGTGGAACGCTCGTCAGTCCTGTCCTTTGAGGTGGTGATTTCGCACTCAATCTTATAATTCTGTCCAACCGTGCCGCCTGATAGCCAAACAGTCACCACGCCATCGCTTTCGCTGTCGCTCTCTTTGACGATACCTGTCGGAACGGTGATAACGTAACTTGTAATTGTTTCATCTTCTTCAAGCCATTCTTTCCCATCTGGTCGCCAATTGAAACCGAAGTCAAGTTTTGCATTAGGGTCTTTTATCATTACGATCCTCCTCCGTCTTGGCATTTTGGAATTGCCATAAATCGGTCTTCAAATGGGATAGCTAAGAAACGGTCTTCTTTTGCAATGTCCATTATCCTGTTTTCTGCTTGGATAAACAATATTCGGCAATCAGGCGTTGTAAATATCAACAGGTAATATTTCGACCAGTAGGTATCTGTCCAGTAAGTGTCAGCCCAATAAGTGTCAGCCCAAAAGTCCATATTACACCGTGTAGGTTATCCCTGTTCTCTGTTTATTTTCGTCAGTTTCAGCGACCACTCTATTCACTGTGTCTGCTAAGTCCCTGAAGGTCAAGGTATCACCAGAACGGGTGAGTTTACCTGCCAAAACTGAAGCCATAATCTGCACTATCTGTTCAAAGGTGAACCCGTCAATCATGAAGCTCATTATCGTGTCGGTGTCAATTGCACTTACCTTAGTATCAACTGCGTCAATCTTTCCGCCATTTGCGACTGTGGTTACATCAATTAAATCAACCTTATTTTCTACATCTTGCAGGTCGGTTGCTTTCGCCAACGCACTCACATCCGCCTTGTACTGGTCGGGATTATCCAAATCTGCTTGAATGGCGGACAATTGTGCATCATATTCATTAGCAGGTGCAAGTCCTGAAACATCAGCCTTATAAGCCGCTGCAGCATCTGAATGAGCTAAAGTGCCTGTCACATTCAACTTATCTAAATAACCCGCTCTTGTGGCAGTAAGGCGTGTTTCGATTTCGTCCACATAGGCTTTGAGCATTACTAAGGTTTCATTCGTCCAGCCCGCGCCCTTCATCGCTGTTAGGGTGGATTCAAGTGCCAACGCGCTCACGTCAGCCTTGAAATTATCAGGATTTGCAAGCGTTGTAGCGATTCCATCAACCACTGTGTCAACAGTCGCAAGCGGAGTGAGTACATCATCTTTCGCGTTGTCATAAGCAGCCGTCAAAGTCATCGCGTCGCCAGTTGCCGCCGGACTTGCGGGCAAATTCGTGGTTTTACTGTGAATACCACTGAGTTGCGTATCCAAGTTTGCCGCAGCCAGTCCGATAGCGTCTCTAACGCCTTCAGCGTCAAGTCCACCGCCGCCACCATCAATATCACCAATGGCTTCCATGATAGCCTTGAGCGTTTCATTCGTCCAGCCTGCGCCTTTGATTGCGTTTACCAACGCTTCGATTGCGGTCACGATTGCGGGGTCGTAGCCTGATACTGGGGTAGAGCCCTCTTCGGACATGTTTAGCTGCCCGTATTCATCGCCACAATTCACCATGCCAGCAAATTTGCCAAAGGTGCTTATGCCGGCTCCATTCTCGCCATTGTTTTGAATAACCAATGCGCCATTTTCTTCAACATCGTCAACAATCTTGACTTGCTTCCAAGTCGTTCTGCCCTGCTCGCCAGCGAGGCGCACGGCACTCACAAACCCGATTTCTGGCAACGGCAACGTGCCATATTGCCCCAATTCCCAATTATCCACACGGTCGGGTGTTTCAGCGTCACTCGTGGCTGTGTAAAAGACAGTGTCAGGAAAGCCCTCAGGTGCTGGGCTATATATTCTCCATGCGCCAGAATCGCGTTCCAGAAAGTAGTCAGCTTGATTGTAGTAAACATAATCATCAACACGTCTAAAAATCCCGTCCAACTCTTCTTGCCCCGACCCACTAACCATGTAGGCATCAGGGTCAATGAACGCACTGACTTTTTTGTCAAGCGTTGTACCTGTGTCAACCAGAATTGCGTCAACGTTATCATCCACTGTTTGGAGTGCGGTTGCTGTCGCCAAGCCGTGACCAGTTGCCAGTTCCACTTCGAGTTTGTCAGTTGAGCAGAGCGTGTCATACACGTTAGCCGTTACAACCAGATATTCAGCCCAAACAGGTAACGCCCCGCTTTCGTGCACCATCACCTTCAACCTGCCGAGCGTGTTCGTGTCGGTGGTATCCAGAGGCACGTTGTAATAGCCTAACTCATCGTGCGTTGCGCCTGTAGCGTTGTTCGTTTGCGCAAAGTCACCCCCGTTCTTGCTCAGGCGAATGTCGGCTTGCGAGATTGTGAGCGAAGTTTCAGCGGTCTTGCCATCCGTATCATCAATAAACGGTCCGAGTTTGATAGTTGCCGCTGTGGATTGTTTGAGTAGATTCATTAGTTACTCCTTAGCCTTGCATAATGTAGGAAGTGTTTTGGAACGCCAGTAGAACCAGCGGTGTAGGTGACGGATAGGACGGGGCGGTAGGATTCGGTTGGGTGTTCTGCTGTTCCCATATACATTGGCACGGATGTCTCGGATAACACCGCAAACCCATTATTAGTTGCATCACCAAACCAGCTTTCCAATTTGCTAATTCCAGCCGCATTAAACGTAAACGTATATACTGTTTCAACCGGATCGCCAGTGTCAAGCGTAATTTGTGTTGCCAATGACGTGCTTTCGAAGTCTATTCCTGGTGTGGCACTGAACTTGCCCCCACCAGCCCATGCCGTTTTTACGCCACCTGCGCCATCCGCTTCTTTCGCCGTTTTTGTTGGCTCGCCCTCTTTCGCCGTTGCGTTATTGCTTGTACCTTCTATCCAGTCGCCATTAGCATCTTTGACTTCGTAAATATTAAACGCGCTGGTTCTTGAATTGTCTGTAACCTGTACCAGCGTATATGCCAATGTAGCTGCTGTGCACGTTGCGGCACTGCTTATTGACGATAAGATAAACCTGCATAAAAACGGAAAATTCAACACATTAATCGAAATCGCCGCACCATAATTTCTTGTGTCGTGGCCAATATAAACATCCCCGCCGTCCGATGTCCCACTAAAATCAGGGTCAATCGTGACAGGGTAAGCCGCCGCGTCCAGCCACTTTTTGAATTGCCCCAAGTTGACGAACTCATGAACTGCCCCATCTGCATCAACGGCGGTAATGTCGCTCCGCTTGTACTTACTCGGTAATTCTCCAGACTCAGAAGCGATAAGGTATTTAGCCTCTGCTGTTGTAGGCGGTCTGGTAATAACCGTTTCCTGCCTGAACCCGTCCTCTTTCATATACAGGTACTGAGTGCCAAACTTGAACTCCCGTACAATCTTGTCACCATCAACCACGCCTTCTTTGGCATCAACAAGTGCTGACTTCTGCTGATAACCACCAGCCTTGACGCGCCCGTCTTTGTGGATTTTCACGTCCGAGTGTGGGCTGCCATAGAATCCGTCCGGTAGTAACAGCAACTTCGTGTCAATTGGCTTCCAGACGCCTTTCTCTTCATAGTGACAGGGCTTGCCTGAAAAGTTGGCGACAATCTCGCCGTTGCCCTTGTCGAAGTGGATGCCGTGACGCGCCCGCTTTACAACTGGCAAGCCTGTCAAGTTTTCTTGTAACTTAGCCCAATTAGCCATTCAACCTCCGATACGCCCTGATGCGGAAAATCCAGCGTGCAGGGTCGCCGTACCTCGCTGTGAATGAGCCTTGCTCACCAGTCCACGGGTCATTCATGATGTAATCGCCACCTGACTTGCCGACGATTAAAACCCAGTGCTGCTCAACTGCCGGTGTAGAAAGATTGAAGTCCACGTGTACCAACACCGGAACGTCATCCGCAAGCAGAGCGTCTATTTCGTGCAAGGGCGCGGGGATGTAATAACAATCGATAGACTTTGCCAGATACACGTCCGGCTGAACTTGCGCGATTGCGTTCCAGTAAAGGTTAGCGCCTGTGAAGCCACCCACCCTAACCAGAGCGTCATTGAGTTGAGCAGGGTCTGTTGACTTGCCGTACCAGTTGAGTATCATCGAGATTGCGGTGATAAGGCATCCGTAACCGCCTATCGTGTAATAGGAATAACCGAGTTTGTGAGAAGCCCAGCGCGTGTCTCTTTGTGAGAGCGGCTTGATTGCCAGCATCGTGGCAGGCGGGTCATAGTCAAGCCGTTCTAAGAAGCGAGACATCATCCAGCCTTCGGGCACTTCGTACCAGTCAGGCACGGTGCTCATAACATCGGTCACGGCAAGCGGGTATTTGAAGCCGACTTTGCCTGCGCTCAATGAAGGCTCTGCTCTCACGTTCACATAAGGCGTTGCCCAACTGTAAACGCGTGCTTGGAACAATGGTTCGTCTGGTTCAGGTTCTGGTTCAAGCTCTTCTTCTTCACCGATCCAAGCCAGCCATTCCTGCTCACTCCCGCCAAAGCGGTTCATGTCGAGGTTGCCAGCGTAGCCGTCAAGCCG
>Ga0209313_1001646_pt1 | contig 13754 bp, 9 predicted proteins | sample BioC13SIPDNA_3_FD_185748 | JGI IMG/M metagenome (GOLD analysis project Ga0209313, IMG submission 185748) | Anaerobic biogas reactor microbial communites from Washington, USA - Biogas_R2_B C13 SIP DNA (SPAdes) (version 2) | ecosystem: Engineered > Bioreactor > Anaerobic > Unclassified | place... | reverse complement strand
CCGTACGGAAAGGCCTCTGCGAGGCGATCCATCCCCAAGTCCTGCGGATCCGTTCGGCTTCGCTCAGGACAAGCTTTGAGGCTGCCACCCTTGGCGGTCTGCGCCGGCAAGGGAATGCTGCCCTGAAATCCTGACAGACACGCCGAGCGAGTGTCTGTGAAAATATCCTGGCAGCCGTGTGGCAGCGGCAAGCGCAGGCTTGCCGATGGTGATACGCATGCGGTCGAAGCCATCGGCAAACTCCGCCTTGCTCCGTTTGCCGCTGCCACACAGGGCGCTCCGTGGTGGAAAACGGGCCTTGCCGCGAAATTCGCACAGACACCCGGAGCGCAGCGAAGTGGAGGAATCTGGCTGCGAACGGGCTATTGCCTTATCCTCGGCCAGATTTCTCCGTGCGGGCTTCGCCCCATTCGACTTCGCTCAGAGCCTGCCCTGAACGCAGTTGAAGGGGCAAGCTCTTAGTCGAAATGACATCCGCCACGCTCTCCGAGATGACAGCCCCCTTCCTGGCCTCGGCAGGAACCTGCCTACAAACACGCCGTGCACCCCACGCACTACGAGTGACGAGATCCGCCTTGCGGACCGGCGAGGGATGTGCTATGAGTATCGCGTGCGCGATGGGGAATCGGCCTTGCATCGAAACTGGAACTGACAGGGGTATTGCCGTTGGAATCGAAGCAGATTGAAGAAGGGCTGGAGTTTGTGCCGAAGTTCAACGCCGAGGGCCTGATCCCGGCCATCGCCCAGGACGCCGAGACGGGCGAGGTGCTGATGGTCGCGTGGATGAACCGCGAGGCGCTGGACCACACGATCGCGACCGGCCGGGGCACGTACTACAGCCGCAGCCGCAAGAAGCTCTGGAAGAAAGGCGAGGAGTCCGGCCACGTCCAGCAGGTCCGCCAGATCCTCGTCGACTGCGACCAGGACTGCCTGATCCTCAAGGTCCGCGTCGACGCCGGACAGTGCCACGTCGGCTACCAATCCTGCTTCTACCGCGCCATCAAACCCGGCTCCGCCAAGGCCCTCGAATTCATCGCACAGAAGACCTACGACCCGAAGGCCGCCTACAAGAAGTAGGATCCACAGCGCGGAGTAGCCTATTGACAGCCGGCCGCCGGCGGGGTATGCATGGGGCAAATCAACCTATCCCTTTTTGGAGGAACGTAGCATGAGACGCGGAACGTTTTCCCAAGCCACCCTGTGTGCCTGCCTGCTGATGACCCTGCTGACGGCGCCCGTGTGGGCCCAGCCGCCCGGCGGACGCGGCATCTGGGGCGACTGGCAGGTCAAGATCCCCTTCGGCGAGCGCGAGATGAACGTCATCCTCTCGTTCACGCGCGGCGGGCCCGAGGGCGGATGGGCCGGACAGTGGATCAGCCTCTTCGGCGTCAACGACCTGAAGGACATCAAGTTCGAGGACAACACCCTGCGCTTCGTCCACGTCGCCCGCTTCGGCGACAACGAGTTCATCTCGACGTTCAGCGGCACGATCGAGCAGGACAAGCTCACCGGCGTCCTGTCCAACGATCAGGGCGAATCGGACGTCACCGGCCAGCGCAGCCCGCGCCTGTCCCCTGCCGCCGGCCGATGGGAGATGAAGTACAAGGTCGGCGACCGCGACGTCACCAGCACGCTGGTCGTCACCCCCGACAAGGAAGGCCGCCTCGCCGCCAGGTGGGAGAGCCCCTTCGGCGAGCACGAGATCAGCGACTTCTCGTATGAGCGACGCGCCCTGAACTTCAAGCGCAAGAGCAAGATGCAGGACCGCCAGTGGGAATCGACCTTCAACGGCACCATCGCCGGTGACGCGCTCACCGGCACGATCAAGTCCGAGATGGGCGACGTCGACGTCCAGGGCGCCCGCCTCGGTGCGGCTGCCATCGGCACCTGGAACCTCGACGTCGAGACCGAGTGGGGCCCCATGAAGCAGCGGCTTGTCGTCCACCCCGACATGAGCGCTCTGTATGGCACGATGCCCATCAAGAAGGTCGAGTTCGCCGACGGCAAGCTCACCTTCGGCATGGTCGTCCCGTTCGGAGACGAGGAGTTCAAGATGGACTTCGCCGGCAAGATCACCGACGGCAAGCTCGCCGGCCAGATGACCACCTCGCGCGGCACGCAGGAGATCAAGGGCGCCAAGGTCGTCCGCCCGCAACGCCCCGGCCGCTAATACAACGCATGGCATTCGAGCCTGCCGGTACCACGGCCCGGCAGGCTCGTTTCGTATCTCGCATCTCGTTGTTCGTATCTCGCCGCCCGTGACCCTCCGAGCGACCAGCGACGAGGGACGAGCGACATGGCCTGCCGGCTCCCGCCTCACGTCTGAGCTCCCTCCGGGAAGTTCAGGTACGCGTACGCGCCGAACAGCTCGCGGGCCTTGCGGTCGTACACCCGCGCCGCCTCGGCCTCGTCGTCGAACGAGCCGAGGTAGATCGCCTTGCCCTCGTAGCCGATCGTCGCGACCCACTTGCGCGTCGCCTTGCAGAAGTACACGCCCTTGAACCGCGAGCTGGTCCAGCGGCTGGGCCGGCGGTTGTGCGAGTTGCGCCGCTGCGTGCACACGCGCAGGTTGGCCCGCCGCTGGTCGAGCCCGTTGCCGTCGATGTGATCGACCACCATCCCCTTGGGCGGCTGCATGATCGCGCGGTGCATCAGCAGCATGCCCTGGCCGACGCGGCGTGCGGCGTAGAAGCCGCGTTTCTCGTTGCCGGTCGCCAGCCACTTGTGCTGGCTGAGCCATCCGTAATCGGCCGCATCGACGATCGCGAATTTGCCCCGCGTCAGCGGAATGTAGCGGATCGCGTCGTTGGGCGGTTCCGGCGGCTCGGCCCGCACCACCGGCTTCGGCCTGGCCCGGAAGTTCCGGCACGTCCCCGTCGCCACCACCTCGTGCAGCTCGCCCGGCGCCTCCGGATGGTTGATGCACGTCAGCAGTCCCGGCCACCGCGACAGCATCACCCGGTGCCACCGCCCCGCCGCCCGAACCGCATACACACAATTCGCACAAACTCGATCGCACATAGGCTCCTCCTTTCGTCGTCGCCCGTATCTCGTCGCTCGTCGCTGGTCGCTCGTGACCCCAAACGCGTATCTGGTATCTCGTATCTCGCTATCCGTGGTCCGTTTCTGCGGAAATCCGAAATGCGAGACACGAAATTCGAGACAAATCTCAATGTCCGAATCTCGAATGACTCAAAGCATCCCGCCAAAGACTGTGTTTGGGATTTGGGGCATTGGGATCTTCGTGCTTGTTTCGATTTTCGGTATTCGAGTTTCGGATTTGAAGACGCACGTCCAAGAGCCGTGGCTCGTGACGCCAAACGCGTATCTCGTATCTGGTATCTCGTATTTCGTCGTGCGTCGTGCGTCGTGCGGGGTGCGGGGTGCGGGGTGCGTATCGCATCAATCGCGGCCCGTGATCCGCCGACTTCAAGCTGCAAACTTGAAACTACTCTCTATTCTTTTTTCAGAGCGTTCCGGCCGGCCGGAACGGGCGGAAAACCATCCGCCTCTACAAAAGGACGGTGTTGCACGTTTGGGACGAAAATTTCGCCTCTTTTCGCCCCCTCGCCCGCCGCAACCCCTTGCCCCGCCAGCAGTAAAAAAAATCTCGATGTCCCCCGCATTTTGTCGCCGGACCGTCGCGCATTTGGTACGAAATCGCCCCCGTCCGCGAAGCGCAAACGCGCCACTAAATCACCCTATTCCGTCGCGCGTCGCGCGTCGCTCGGGGTAGACGCCGGACGTATCTCGTATCTGGTATCTCGTATCTCGTCGAGCGTCGTGCGGGGTGCGTATTGCGTCAATCGCGGTTCCTCCGGCCTGCCGTAGAAGCGTGCGAGCGTAAAAGCGTAGATGCGTGAAAAGGTCAGGCCGCAGGCCGCCGACTTCAGACTTCAAACCTGAAACTCAAAACTCAACACTCCCCCTGCCCGCCTCCATCTACGTATTTGGGTGGGCAGGAACCGCGACTGGCCGCAAGTAGCACACGCCGTCGCCCCTACTACGTGCAAGTCTCTTCTCGACGCACATATGGAGATGGGTTCACTTGGTCGTTCCTGGGTTCCGCCCGCCCTCTCTTCTCCACGCTCATACGCAACTGTCTGGCCTTTTTCAATTGAGACGGACTACGGTGAGTGTTATCATTTCCTGTCGTCTGATGGCAAGGGCGCCGGGCGAGAAATGGTCTCCGCTGGATGAAGATGAGTGGTTGACCGCATACGAATTGTCTGGGTATCTCATGATGGGCCGGCACACGTGCTATCCAATGACTCAGGACATGGGAAGGTGCGCGTCAAAAGCCGGCAGGCGATGGTTTTCCGTCGCCGAGGGAAATAGCGAGTGGAGGAAGAGCCCGCGGCGCGGTAGAGTGGGCCAGAAACAGGAAGGCATTGTCTGATGATCGAGAAGCACTTCGACATACCGTTTGTCGCCAACTTGGCTCTGCGCGAAAAGCAGATCCAGCAGAATTATCGTCCCGTCATCGCGGTGCATAAGTGGTTCGCTCGAAGGCCAGGTACGCTGTTTCGTGCCCTTCTGTTAGCCGAGTTTTCCGATACCCCGTTAAGGGAGGCGTTCTACAGGGCGAACAGCTTTCCCCACCGGAGGATCGCCGATCCCTTCATGGGCGGCGGGACCCCTCTGCTAGAAGCAAATCGTCTCGGCTTTGATGTGGTCGGCTTCGACATCAACCCTATGGCCTATTGGATCGTCAGGCAGGAGATCGAGCATCTTGACCTAAGCGCCTATGATGAAGCGGCTAATCTCTTGCGCCACCAACTCGAAGGGAAAATCGGTCATTTGTATCGAACAAAGTGCCCAATCTGCGGAAAGGAAGGCGCCCACGTAAAATATTTCCTATGGGTGAAGACCATTGCGTGCGAAAGCTGCGCAGAAAGCATCGATCTCTTTCCGGGTTATCTTCTTTCCTCGAATGCAAGGCATCCGAAGAACGTTTTCATCTGTCCTTCGTGCGGGCAATTAACGGAAACGGACGATCGGAAGAACCCTGGCAGATGCCATCATTGCGCCACGCGCCTGTCACTCACCGGACCCGCAAGCCGAAACCAGTGCACATGTCCACACTGCGGGAAGAAAAGTCGTTTCCCTAACGCAAGACTCGGCCCACCGAGGCATCGTCTGTTTGCCATTGAATATCATTGTGCATCGTGCAGAGGCGCTCATAGCGGACGGTTCTTCAAAGTACCGGATGATCAGGACCTCTCCCGGGTAAGAGAATCCGAGGCGCGATGGGCGGAAATGCCATCGCGCTTTGTCCCCGACGATGAGATCCCTTCTGGTGACGAGACAAATCGGCTCCACCGCTGGGGATACAGGCGATATCGAGAGATGTTCAATGCGCGGCAACTTCTGGGACTCGAACTGTCGGCCCAGGTTGTATCTGAAGTTACAGACGAACGTGTCCGCAACGCCCTTGCGACGAACCTGTCGGATCTTCTTCGCTATCAGAACATGCTTTGTCGCTACGACACTATGGCGTTGAAGTCGCTTGACATATTCTCGGTGCATGGATTCCCGGTGGGCCTTATTCAGTGTGAGTCCAATTTCTTAGGGATTATGGATGAAGATAAGCATGTTTGCATTGGGAGTGGAGGTTGGAAAAACATCACAGAGAAATTTCGCAAGGCAAAATCTTACTGCGATGCTCCTTTTGAAGTACGGCACACGGGAAAACGGAAAGAAATCGTCGCGATCCAGGGCGAATGGATAGGGGACAGCCTCAGCCGCACCAGCAGGGTACATCACAGGGTGGCCGAGATCCTGTGCGCCGATTCGGCAGCCAGCGAACTCGCGGAGTGTTCCCTTGACGGGGTGTTTACCGATCCACCCTACTTCGGCAATGTCCAGTATGCGGAATTGATGGACTTCTGCTACGTCTGGTTGAGACGGCTGATCAGGGAAACGCCTGAAGCATTCCGGAACGCCTCAACTAGAAACCGACGAGAGTTGACCGGCAACACGGATATGGGAAGGGACTTGGAGCATTTTACTGAAGGGTTGTCTTTGGTCTTCCAACGGATGGCGAAGGCGTTGAAGCCAGGAGCGCCATTGTCCTTCACGTATCACCACAACACAATCGAGGCATACCTACCTGTTGCCGTCGCGACTCTCGATGCTGGTCTGACATGTTCGGCCTCGTTGCCATGCCCAGCGGAGATGGGTGCTTCCATCCACATCAACGGTACGGGGTCCTCCATTATCGACACGGTATTCGTTTGTCGAATGACGGGCGTTGTCTCAAGGAAGATCTTCCCGCGTTCCGCAGAAGGCGTGGCATCTCTTGTCCGCGATGACTTGGCGGCGCTTCACCGAGGCAATGTGAAGGCGTCTCTCGGAGACACACGCTGCATCGCATACGGTCACCTTATCCGCTTGGCTATATGGAATCTACGAAAGCGCTGGGACAATACAAACGCCATATCCGAGAGAATTGCAGCGGTCTCCAACTGGTTGCGTGACTTCGGTGGCTGGCTCAAAGTGAAAGAACACCTTGGGGAACCAATCGTTCATTGTCCTGGCGAACCCCTGTTCCGCATATGTGAAACCACGCCGAAGCACGGAGCTGAATATGCCACCGTTTCCTTTTGAAGCAGCGTTCGAGGACATACTGAGAAACGCTGAAGGCTATGTCGATGCCGTGTTCTCTTGCCTCGAATCAGAGTTCCTCGTCATGCCCAAGGGCGCCGGTTTTGTCGAATATCCCGTTTTCGAGCGAGGTTATGAGGCACTAAAGGGGGCCACAAGAGGGTTTGTGTGTTTCCAGCTTGACCGCGTACTATCTGTGACTATGCGGGAGCCGATTTCCATCGTGGTTTTGCGCACCATGCTTGGGTTTACTCCTCCCGAATGGGCCTATGTGACGAGCCAGAGAACCGGCGTAGGCATCGCTCAGGGCTTCGTCCGATCCCTCGACCGGAAGGTTCGAATAGCCCCCGAAAGGCCGATCAGTATTAATGGCCCTGCAAAGGAAAGACTTGAAGCTCTTGTTGATACAGCGTGCAGATTGCTTGCCGAGGGTGTGCCCCCGGTCGGCGCGGACCAACTGCATCGGCTTGACAAGGCGGACACGAAACGAGGCATCGAGAGCATTTCGAACCTTGCTGATATGGGCGTTCCATACGCTATGCTGCTCTACGAGCGTTTTCTCGGGAGGCCATTCGCTGGGCATCGCGATTCCGTCAGTGAATTGGTCGGGGACAGCCTTGAATCTGCTATTGAAGAAGTTCTCGCGCTCGCTGGAATCAGCTTCCGCAAGACGAAACGCGCTGAGCGCATCGAGGGTTTTGACCAGACGCCAGACTTCCTCATCCCGAGCGAGTTCAACCCGCAAATCATCATTGAGGCAAAGATTACGGAGGACGACGGAACGGCGAGAGACAAGGTCACCCGTATTCAACATCTCGGCGAATTGAGTCTCGCAGGCAGACCGCAGCACAACCCAAGATATGAAGTCATCGCTTGCATCGGCGGGCGTGGCTTCGGGGTTCGTCGCGAGGACATGAAGAAAATGCTTCTTGCGACGCGCGGCAAGGTTTTCACACTCAACACCCTTGACCGGCTTGTAGAGAACACGCGACTCAGGGAATTCCGCACGAGGGGGAATTGACCATTTCACATACAATTTCGGGGTGAATGTAGGGCGAATCATGATTCGCCCCTACGATGGGCGGGCAGGGGCGAAGGGTGGGAAGGGTGGCGGGAGGAGTTTTGAGTGCTTGGTGTTGAGTTTTGGGTATGCGGCCTGCGGCCGAGTTTCAAGTGACAAGCGACAAGTTTGAAGTACGCCGCTTCACGCATCCCGCGAGATACGAGCTACCAGATACGAGATACGCCTTTCGGGCGGCGGGCCGGAGGCATTGGACAACAGGGATGCCTGCGCCCTGCGAGCACGGTGACGCGGCCACTTTTTTCTGTTTTTCCAGCGATTATGTTGCAGCGTCTGTACGCCAATGGCGTATGCTTTATACGTATGGAGATCGTGGAAACCAGTGTCTTTACGGATCAGATCAAAAGGCTCGTGGAAGACGATGCGTACAAGGAGCTGGTATGAGTTCCAAACTGTTCAGGGACCTGAGCAAGAGCATCAAAGAAGCGGGGAAGATCCGACGAGGACAGGCAAAGCCGTCTCGCGTCTTCACGTATGACGGGATCGACATACGGCGGCTCAGGGAGTCTATCCCTGTCTCCCAAACGCAGTTCGCCCATATGATCGGCGTCAGCAAGAACACGCTCCAGAACTGGGAACAGGGACGCCGGCGCCCGAGAGGGCCGGCACAAGCTCTGCTGCGCGTCTTCGAGAAGGACCCCAAGGCCGTCGTACGCGCCCTGCGGTGATGGCGGCAAGCGAAACGTAACGGCGGCAGGTACAATCTCAGGTCGAATGGAGGGCGAATCATGATTCGCCCCTACGATGGGCGGGCAGGGGCGAAGGGTGAGAAGGGTCTGAAGGGTGGCGGGAGGAATCACGATTGACGCCATACGCACCCCGCCCAACTCGCGAAGCCTGCCCCGAGCGGAGCCGAGGGGAGATACCATATCCGGCGGCCGCCGTGGGCGAGTGAAGAACGGCCATACAAGGGCAAGATGCCCTCGCCACGGCGCAAAAGGAAAGGCCGGCTCGTGGTTCACGAACCGGCCTTATAATTCCTGGCGATGACCTACTCTCACGCTTACGCACTACCATCGGCCTGGACGGGCTTAGCTTCTGAGTTCGGCATGGGATCAGGCGTTTCCCCGTCAGTAACGTCACCAGGAAATTCGTTATATCAGGCGAGGGCCTGATATAGTCAGAAGGAAAAAGGGCACAGCGGAGCCGGAACGACACGAACTGTCCAGCGGGGCCGAAGCCCTTCCACTGTTGCCTTTGCTCTTCGACAGTATTCACTTTTCGAAAAGTCCATAGCGGATATGGATCTGAGCGGCATTGTAGTGATGCATCAATCCGTCAACCAAAGATTGATATGGTCAAGTGATCGAGCGTTAGTACCGGTTAGCTGAGACGATTTCGCGTCTTACACATCCGGCCTATTAACCTGGTGGTCTTCCAGGGCTCTCCTCCAGCCGAAGCTGGAATGGAATCCTCGTCTTGGGGTGGGCTTCCCGCTTAGATGCCTTCAGCGGTTATCCTTTCCCGACATAGCTACCCGGCGCTGCACCTAGCGGCACAACCGGTACACCAGCGGTCAGTACTTCCTAATCCTCTCGTACTAAGGAAATATCCCCTCAAGATTCCTACGCCCACGGCAGATAGGGACCGACCTGGCTCACGCCGGTCTGAACCCAGCTCGCGTACCACTTTAATGGGCGAACAGCCCAACCCTTGGGACCGCCTTCAGCCCCAGGATGTGATGAGCCGACATCGATGTGCCAAACCTCCACGCCGCTATGAACGCTCGGTGGAGATCAGCCTGTTATCCCCGGAGTACCTTTTATCTGTTGAGCGACGACCCTTCCACACGGGATCGCCGGATCACTAGGTCCTGCTTTCGCACCTGCTCGACCAATCGGTCTCGCAGTTAAGCACACTTGTACCCTTGCGCTCTAAACGTGATTGCCAACCACGCTGAGTGTACCTTTGAACTCCTCCGTTACCTTTTTGGAGGAGACCGCCCCAGTCAAACTGCCCACCTAGCACTGTCCCATGCCCGGATTCACGGGTCACGGTTAGGTGACTAACATGCCAAGGGTGGTATTTCAAGGTTGGCTCCGTCCGGACCGAGATCCGAACTTCAACGCCTCCCACCTATCCTACGCAAGCCATGCCAGGCATCAATACCAGGATACAGTAAAGGTTCACGGGGTCTTTCCGTCTTGCCGCGGGTATGTGGTATCTTCACCACAAGTACAATTTCACCGAGTCGGTCCTTGAGACAGTGCTCCAGTCGTTACGCCGTTCATGCACGTCGGAACTTACCCGACAAGGAACTTCGCTACCTTAGGACCGTCATAGTTACGGCCGCCGTTTACCGGGGCTTCATTTAGGAGCTTCGCCCCCGAAGGAGCTAACCCTTCCACTTAACCTTCCGGCACCGAGCAGGCGTCATTCTCTATACATCCTCTTTGCGAGTTAGCAGAGAACTGTGTTTTTGATAAACAGTCGCTAGAGCCACTTTTCTGTGCCCTCAGCCCACATCTAATGAATTAAACGTGTCTGGAGGGTCCCCTTATCGCGAACTTACGGGGTCAATTTGCCTAGTTCCTTAAGGACCGTTCTCTCGAGCGCCTGAGGATATTCTCCTCGCCTACCTGTGTCAGTTTTAGTACGGTCACGCCACCTTCAACCTACAGCCGCTGTTTCTCGGCATCCTCGCCAAGTACTTCGGTATCCTAATTTGACCTCGCCCTTGCGGGACCCGCACGACTACTCACGGGATACTCTTGGAAGATGCGTCACGACCTTCGTCCGGTGACATGGTGCAGGAATATTAACCTGCTGCCCATCGTCTACGCCTTTCAGCCTCAACTAAGGGGCCGACTAACCCTGGGCGGATGTCCCTTCCCCAGGAAACCTTAGGCTTTCGGCGAACAGGATTCTCACCTGTTTTATCGTTACTCATGCCGGCATAATCACTAGCAGCCGCTCCACGGCTCGTTACCGTACCGCTTCAATGCTGACTGCTACGCTCTCCTACCACTGGAAGGTCGACGCATCGACCGACCAATCCGCAGCTTCGGTGTTCGGCTTATTCCCGTTCATTATCGGCGCCAAACTGCTCGACCAGTAAGCTATTACGCACTTTTTAAATGGTGGCTGCTTCTAAGCCAACATCCTGGCTGTCACAGCAATTCAACTTCCTTATGAACTTAGCCCAACTTCGGGACCTTAGCTGGCGATCTGGGTTGTTTCCCTCTTGACGACGGACGTTATCGCTCGCCGTCTGACTCCTGAGATAGTCTTTGCGGTATTCGGAGTTTGGTTGGGGTAGGTAGACTGGTGGTCCCCTATCCCCATTCAGTAGCTCTACCCCCGCAAAGGAGTGGCTCAAGGCTAGCCCAAAAGCTATTTCGGAGAGAACGAGATATCTCCAGGTTTGATTAGACTTTTACTCCTCCCCACAGCTCATCCCCTAACTTTTCAACGTTAGTGAGTTCGGTCCTCCAGGGATTTTTACATCCCTTTCAACCTGGCCATGGGTAGATCACCTGGCTTCGCGTCTACCACCTGCGACTGATTCGCCCTGTTAAGACTCGCTTTCGCTACGGCTCCGCACCGGAGATGCTTAGCCTTGCCGCAAACGGTAACTCGCCGGCTCATTATGCAAAAGGCACGCGGTCACCCGTTACGCCCCCGAAGGAACGTCATAGGGCTCCCACAGCTTGTAGGTGTATGGTTTCAGGTTCTTTTAACTCCCCTAATAGGGGTCCTTTTCATCGTTCGCTCGCGCTACTTTCCACTATCGGTCGTCGAGGAGTACTTAGCCTTGGAGGGTGGGCCCCCCAGCTTCACACAGAGTTCCACGAGCTCCGTGCTACTCTGGTACGCCAACACAGAATTCGGGTTTTCGCCTACAGGACCATCACCTTCTGTGGTCGGACTTTCCAGACCGTTCAGCTAACCGTCCTTCTGCTGATGTTGGCGCCCGCAACCCCAGGGAGCAAGCCCCCTGGTTTGGGCTGATCCGCTTTCGCTCGCCGCTACTGACGGAGTCTCGGTTGATTTCTCTTCCTACAGGTACTGAGATGTATCAGTTCCCTGCGTTCGCCCCATACGGCCTATGCATTCAGCCGCAGGTGATGGGATCTGGTTGCCCAGTCCCAACGGGTTGCCCCATTCGGAGATCCCGGGATTAACAGTTGCTCGGCACTTGCCCCGGGCTTATCGCAGCCTGCCACGTCCTTCTTCGCCTCTCGACGCCTAGACATCCCCCATACACCCTTAGTAACTTGACCATATCAATCTCGGATTGACCGCGATTGACTGGCATCGCCTACAAATGAGCGCTCAAAATGTCCAAGCCCTCCACTGAGATCAGTGGAGATGACTCGGTGGGATTTCTCTTTCCCACATATCCGCCTATGGACTTGTCAAAGAACGCCGCCTTGCGGCGGCTATAAAAAACGGCTATCTTACCGCCGATTTTATACCCTGCAACTGCAATCTTGCTGCTTTCGAAACTTTTTCCTTCGATCCGCCCCCCTGCCCTGCAGGGGCAATGGAGACGACCGGGATCGAACCGGCAACCTCCGGCTTGCAAAGCCGGCGCTCTCCCAATTGAGCTACGTCCCCGGGCCTCTTCGTCGCTCGTATTTCGTCGCTCGTATCTCGGCGACGCATCCCGCGAGATACGAACCCCGAACAGCGAGCCACGAGTCCAATGGGCCCGGGAAGAGTCGAACTTCCGACCTCACCCTTATCAGGGGTGCGCTCTAACCAACTGAGCTACGAGCCCTTCGTCAAGGTGTTCTGCGTCAAAGCTCACAACACCCTATAGCCTCAATTGACTTAGAATGCCGGTTATTTTTAGTCTGTAGTTTCAAAAGAGCAACAAAAAAACCGCTGCTTTTCACTGCCAGCGGTTCCCACCTCACCAGACTTCTCGTCTGCGGCAGTTAGAGCAAGAACTTTCGAGTTTGAAGCACTCTATCCAAAATTCTTGTTTACCCCTTAGCAATGGGCGACTTTCATCGCCTCAGCCATATCTGAGAAGCGCAATTCTATTGCCCTATCGACACCCGGTCAACCCCTTTTTTACGTTTTTTTCATAATTTTTGTTCCACCCTCCCCCGGGCATGCCCGGGCAAGCACGAAAACCGAAATCCGAAGCCCCAAATGCCGTATCTCGTCGCTCGTCGCCCGTCGCTCGCAGCAACGCGACAACCAGGGCGAAAGCCCGAAACAAGCCCCAAACGCCGTATCTCGTATCTCGCCCCTCGCACAGCCCCGGAAATGCCGCTGCAAGCACGAAATCCGAAGCATGAAATGCGAAACAAGGGCGAATGACCCAAATCCGAAGCCCCAAATCCCGGGCACGCCGGCAGGTTTGGAGCATTCGGGCTTCGTGCTTTGGATTTGTTTCGTATTTCGTGCTTCGCATTTCGAATTTGCGGAGCTCCGCTCCCTCGTCTCCGCGAGATACAAGATTCGAGATACGAGATACGCCTCTGAGCCCCCCTGTCCTACTCCGACCTCTTCAGTCTACAATCCAAGACGTAGAAGCGTAGATGCGCAGAAGCGTGAACCCCTTGCCCGTTCGTAGGGGCGAGGCATGCTTCGCCCTTACTCCGTGCGCGTGGGAATACGACAGACAACCCCTCCGCAGCGATGCTAACCCCGATCCTGATGCGTTTCGGGGTCAGATCAGGACAGGACGCTACGGCGTATCGGGCGGCAGGCAAGGGCGAGGCATGCCTCGCCCCTACAAGCACGGCAAACCCCACCGCTTGTCTCTATGCCGTTCGTTCCGAATACCTTCAATTCCCTCTCGCGATTGACGCCGCCGCGACAATGCCCTATATTCAAAGTGGCCAAGAGACTGGGAGTCGTGCGAAATGAGCCCGCAAACGGAAAACATCATGAAGGAAGCGCCTCAGCTCCCGCGAGAGGCAAGGGCCCTGATTGCCGAGAAGCTGCTGGAGAGCCTGGACCTCAACGAGCCCTTTGAACTCACAGGCTGTGTCACAATGGAGTTGGCGGATGGTTGCATGTTAGGGGTGGGTGTGTATGCTGGTGGCGGGGTAAGGAAAGGAGTCCTGGATGGCCTATCGACAGGGTGAGCGTGGGCAACGATGCCTGT
>Ga0209313_1001642_pt1 | contig 13767 bp, 18 predicted proteins | sample BioC13SIPDNA_3_FD_185748 | JGI IMG/M metagenome (GOLD analysis project Ga0209313, IMG submission 185748) | Anaerobic biogas reactor microbial communites from Washington, USA - Biogas_R2_B C13 SIP DNA (SPAdes) (version 2) | ecosystem: Engineered > Bioreactor > Anaerobic > Unclassified | place... | reverse complement strand
CCGCTATGGCAATGTGATGGCTTCGCGGGGTTCGGTCATCCCCCTGTTTGTGGAGCAGATAAAGAGTGGACAACCTCTTACCGTAACCGATCCCAGCATGACCCGTTTCCTGATGAGTCTGGAGGAAGCGGTGGAACTGGTGGTGTTCGCCTTTGAGCATGCCCAGGCGGGGGACATCATGGTGCAGAAATCACCAGCCAGTACCATTGGGGATCTGGCCCAGGCTCTGCTGGAATTGTTTGAGGCTGATAATGAGATAAAGATAATCGGCACCCGTCACGGGGAGAAACCCCATGAGACCCTGCTGACCAAAGAGGAATACGTCAAGGCGGAAGACCTGGGCAGGTATTACCGGGTCCCGGCCGACCAGCGGGACTTGAACTATGATAAGTATTTCGTCGATGGGAGTATGCAGTTGTCGATGGCCAATGAGTATACTTCCAACAATACCGAGCGTTTGAATGTGGAAGGGGTCAAGGCCAAGCTGCTGGAACTGCACTACATCCGGGCAGAGCTGGCTAACTGGAGGGCTTAAGGTGAAGATACTGGACAACAATGAATCTTCATTGAATTGTAACGGCAAAAACGTTACAATTTTATTCAAAGGAGATGATTTACGTGAGAAAAACTACGACTTTAAATTTAAGAGTCAATCCTGATGTGAAGAAAAGGGCTGAGGAAGTCCTGTTGCAACTCGGTATTCCTATGGCCACAGCGATAGATATTTATCTGAAGCAGATTTCAATTACTGGCGGAATACCTTTTGCTATAAAACTGCCGAAAGCACCGGTTTCCGTAAACGCTGATATGATGACAATGGATGAAATTCATGCAAAGTTAAAGGAAGGATACAACGATATCGAAAAAGGTAATGTGCAGGATGCATCTGTTGCCTTTAAAAGATTCCGGGAGACACATGCATGAAGCAGTATAAGATTCAGATCACGGACAAGGCGCTTTCCGACATGGAGGAGATTTATAATTATATCACTGAGCAGTTACTGGCACCGGAAGCGGCTATGGGACAATATAACAGGATAGCTGATGCCATCGAATCTCTTGATACGTTCCCGGAACGCGTGAAGTTAATGGAGACAGAAGAAGAACGTGTGCTGGAACTCAGGGAAATATCTGTTGATAACTTTTCTGTATTCTTTCATATCAGAGAAAAGCGGGTGATCATTACAAACGTTTTATACAGTGCCAGCGATATAGCCAAGCGTTTACGTGATTTATGAAGCTCCAGCAATACCGAACGCCTGGAGGAGGAAGTCAAGGCCGAGCTGCTGTAGCTATCCTATATCCGCGAAGAACTGGCGAACTGGAGGGCGTAAAGTGAAGATACTGGTTACCGGAGCCGCCGGTTTTATCGGCAGGAACCTGACGGTTGAATTGAAGAACCGGGGCCATAATGATATCCTGGCCTTTGACATCGATACCGATAAGGCTATTCTGGATGAATTCTGCCGGGATTGCGAATTCGTATTTCATCTGGCCGGGGTCAACCGTCCTCCCGATGAGAGCGGATTTGACAGCGGCAACCGAGAATTTACCGGCCAATTGTTGGAACTGCTGCGCCGGCACGGCAATAGCTGCCCGGTGGTTTGTTCATCCTCAACCCAGGCGGAGCGTGACAATCCCTACGGCCGCAGCAAGAAAGCCGCCGAGGATTTGCTGTTGACCCATGCTGCCGCGTGCGGCGCCAGGGTGATGATTTACCGTTTGCCCAATGTTTTCGGCAAGTGGTGCCGTCCCAACTATAACAGCGCGGTGGCCACCTTCTGCCACAATATCGCCCGCGACCTGCCTATCCAGCTCAATCCCACCGATCCGGAGATAACCCTTTGCTATATCGATGACCTGGTGAACGAATTTATCGCAGCCCTGGAGGGGAAGGAACATCGCCGCCCGGATGGTTTCTGTTTCGTGCCCCAGGGCTATACCGTGCGCCTCTACCATATCGCCGCCTTGCTGCAGTCTTTCCGGCGCAGCCGTTTGGAGCTATCCATCCCGGATATGGCAGAGCCATTTACCCGCAAACTATACAGCACTTACCTGAGTTACCTGCCCAGCGATCAGTTCTCCTATCCGCTGAAGATGAATGTCGATGCCCGGGGTTCGTTTACCGAGTTCATCAAGACCGCTGACCGGGGCCAGGTGTCGGTGAATATCTCCCGACCGGGTATCACCAAGGGCAACCACTGGCACCACAGCAAGAACGAGAAGTTCATGGTGGTGAGCGGCACCGGCCTGATCCAGTTTCGCCGCATCGATGGGGAGGAGCTGCTGGAGTATCACGTCAGCGGGGAGAAGCTGGAGGTGGTGGACATCCCGCCCGGCTATACCCATAATATAATCAACCTGGGCCACACCGATATGGTGACCATCATGTGGGCCAATGAGGCCTTCGACCCCGAACGGCCGGACACCTACTATTTGGAGGTTTAGCAGATGAAATAACTTGGTGCCGAAATAACTTGGTGCCTGTCCCCAAGTTATTGGGGCTATTATATATACCTACTATTTGGAGGTTTAGCAGATGAAGAAGCTCAAACTCATGACCATTCTGGGCACCCGGCCGGAGATAATCAGGCTGTCGGCCACCATCAAGGCCTGTGACCGTTATTTCGAGCATGTCCTGGTCCATACCGGCCAGAACTGGGACTATACGTTGAACCAGGTATTCTTCGAGGAACTGGGCCTGCGGCCGCCCGACCATTACCTGGACAGCGCCGGGGAGGACCTGGGGCAGACCATGGGCAACATCATCGCCAAATCCTATGCGGTCCTGCAGCAGGAACGGCCTGATGCGCTGCTCATCCTGGGGGATACCAATTCCGCCCTGGCGGCGATCTCCGCCAAACGGCTGAAGGTGCCTATCTTCCATATGGAGGCCGGCAACCGCTGTTTCGACCAGAATGTCCCCGAGGAGATAAACCGCAAGATAGTGGACCATATCAGTGACATCAATCTGCCTTATACCGAGCACAGCCGCCGCTACCTGCTGTCGGAAGGGTATCGCAAGGAGCATATCTTCGTGACCGGTTCGCCAATGCCGGAGGTGCTGGGGGAATACCGGGACAATATTGAGGGCAGCGATGTGCTGGAGAGACTGGGCCTGGCGGCCGGGCAGTATATCCTGGTGTCCGCCCACCGGGAGGAGAACATCGATAATGAGGCCAACTTCTCGTCCCTGATGAATGCCATCAATAACCTGGCCGAGCGCTATCAGATGCCGGTGGTCTATTCCACCCATCCCCGCAGCCGCAAGTTCATTGAAGGGCGCCGGTTCGTGTTTCACCCACTGGTGCAGAGCCTGCCTCCCTTCGGTTTCTATGACTACAACAAGCTGCAGAAGAATGCCTTCTGCGTGCTATCCGACAGTGGCACCCTGTCCGAGGAGAGCGCTATCCTAGGCTTCACCGGAGTGCTGATCCGCACCTCCACCGAACGTCCTGAGGTTCTGGACAAAGGCACCATCGTCATCGGCGGCATCACCGGAGACGATATTGAGGCCGCCATCGACCTAGCGGTGGCCATGCGCGCCAACGCTGAGCCGGCGGCTCTGCCGCCAGACTATGCCGACACCAACGTTTCCATCAAAGTGGTCAAGATCATCCAGAGCTACGCCAAGATCATCGACAAAGTAGTGTGGGGGAAATAACTTGGGGACAGGCACCAAGTTATTGGGGGTAAGTTATACCACCGAACATATATTCGCATATCGAATAATATGCGCCGCTGAGGAAGGCCGGCTGGACGAGATCTGAAACTAGATGCCAATAGAATTTATAGGGGGGAGACGGATGTGGGAATTGGGGTTTACGCAGGTCAAAGGCTACCTGTTCTACTATGGCGTGGCCAGTATTCAGGACCTGTATGCCTGGTTGCAGCGTGATCTGCCTGACCCCATGGCGCAGATGGAACTGCCGCAACTGAAAAGCCGCCTGCAAAAAGAGGCGGATCATCCAGATAGTCTTTATGATTTTGAGATGAAAGGGGATATCCTCTGGCACATTGATGTGGACGACTATCGCTGGGTGCGGAAGGAACAGGCCGCCCGGGAGCAGGTCGGATACCGGCCGGTATCCCCTGCGGAGATAAAGAGCTTGGCGGAGGATAGGGAGGAGGAACTCTGGGGGAACGCTGCCCAGGAATTCAGGCGCTGGCTGGAACAACAGGCCCAATTTGAGCCGGAAATAGCTATAGCCGCCACTGGCGATTATGTTACTGCTATGCGCAACAACGTCAAAGTCACGGAACTGCTGCCTCTGCTCTCCATGGAAACCGGCATGCAGGACGTTTCTGAACTCGATCATCTGGTGGACATGCTCAACCGGATTTGGAATGAGATCCCTCGGTGGGAACTAAAAGGGTGGAGTTCGCAAGAAGTTTACCAGCGTTGGGAAAAACCGCAGCTGCGGTCGTTGCCGGCCGAGCCCTTCCATCTCGAACCCGGTCCGACTGGAGGGAGTAAATCCACCCCGACTCCGGCTCCTAAATCGGGCAAAATTGGCCGCAACGATCCTTGTCCCTGCGGATCGGGCAGGAAGTACAAACAATGCTGCCTGAATCGGCAGAGTGTTTCCGAACTACAGGCAGTACAGGTGAAACAAAGCCTGGACAGTAGGGCCGCTGATTTACCCGGGCGGCTGGAAACCTACGACCAAGCTCCCTATGATGACACCCGGGCGCTGCTGGAAGCATTCCTTGAATTCTCAGCACTGGCTCCCTGGCGATGGATGAGTGATATCGATCTCTTTGCGGTTGAATTCGGTCCACAGTCTGTCAACTATGGAGCGGTTATGGGTTGGGGCGGGGAGGTATTCGGCCTGGCGGTTTACCGCGGGCAGGAGGGACTGCGCTACTACAACGCCCAGCGGAACAGCGGCGACGATCCCCAGGAGCTGGACATGCATGAAGTCGGCCCGCTCTTGCTGCTGGTGCTGGGGGACCGGGAAGAATTGCACCCGAAAGAGCGCCGGGTTTATGCCGAGCTGGGCTATAAATTCCGGGGCGCGAATGCCTGGCCGGTTCTGCGGCGATATGAGCCGGGCTGTTATCCATGGAAATTGAGTCTGACGGATATGCGGATGGCAACCGCCATGCTCCGGCAGGCGGCGGCGGTAGCCCTTCACTGCGAAGCTCATCGCCGGCAATGGCTCAACCGGATCGAAATCAAAGGCCAACTGGCCTGGTGCAAAGTCGGGACTTCCGCCGAGGATTTGGGCAAACAGCTCAAATGGAGGCAGTTCCCGCCGATGGCCCCGCCTTTTAAGACATTTGATGAGGTGAGGTCTGCCAGCCTGGTCAAGACTTTACCTCGCCGGGCGTCTGTTTGGGAAATGGACTGTTTCTACGGTGATGATCCCATCCAGGACGATTCCAGCCAAATCCCTTGGTTTCCGCTCTATACAGTGGTAGCCGATGCGCACACCGGAATGCTCAAGCATTGGCAGATAAATGATTACCACGCCCTGGTTTCCGGGAATCTGGTCCTGGATCTCTTGACCGAAGTCGGATATATCCCCGCAACCCTGGTTCTTAATACACACTCCCCGGCGAATCAACTTGTGCCCATCCTGGAATGCCTGGCTATAGAAGGGCGAACTGCCAACAAACTCAGTACGGATGAACTGAAACACTACATCCTGGCAGGGCCTCCCCGTAATCCTCGCGGGCCAAGCGGTTAGTTGAGGGAAAGTCACTAAGTTGATGACGGTCCCACGACTGTGCCTCACCGACGTTATTGAATGTTGGTGATTGTTTATTTAAGTGACGAGCGAATTTAAGCTTCATATCATATAAATAGAGGGATATAATTATATCATCAAAAAGATATAAGGACGTGATGGTGTGATAATAAAACCATCGGCAACACTGCGCAATGATTATGCGGCCATATCCAATCTTGCCAAAGAAACAAAAGAACCTATCTACATTACCAAGAATGGCGAAGGGGATTTGGTGGTTATGGACATTGAGACATTCGCAAGGCGTGAAAGTATGCTGCGCTTGCGGGAGAGTCTGGTTGCCGCCGAGGAAGGCCGGTTGAACGGAAAAAGTGGTTATTCCGTTGATGAAGTATCCAATATGATGAAGGAGGCCGTCAAGGAGGTCCTCCATGGCCAGCGGGGGTAAAAAATGCCGGGTGATTGTTTCTGATGAAGCGACCCAGATGTTAATATCCCATGCCCGCTTTTTGGCACAGGTAAGTGAAACGGCGGCACAACATCTCATCACTGAGTTTGAAAAAAAGGCGAAATCACTGGAGGATTTTCCGGAACGCAATCCATGGCTTTCTGATCCGCTGGTGCCGTCAGGTAAATACCGCAAACTTTTAATGGCAAAGCGCTATTTGTTGATTTACCAGATAAAAGATGGAACCGTTTATGTGGAGGCGGTTGTGGATTCCAGGCAGGACTACAGCTGGCTGTTATAGGCAATAACTTGGGGACAGGCACCAAGTTATTGGGGGTATGATATACCACCGAACATATATTCGCATATCGAATAATATGCTAGCATATAGGGTAACAGATCCTGCTTTTACGCAATGTTTTATATAAAGGAGTTACCCAAGTTACTAAAGTTACCCTGTTTCATAATCTTTCTCTATATAATTTATACTTTTATACTTTTAAAAGTGAGTAACTACAGTAACTAAGTAACTCTTACGGTAAAAATGAAGACGCTGTAAGGCGACATGGGAGGTGGTGGCAGCATGCTGCACGAAATTAATGTGAGAAGCTCTCAAAGGGATGAGATGATCGATATTACCGGCTAGGTCCAAAGGATAGTCACTAAGGCTAACGTCCGTGAAGGCCTGGTCGTAGTTTATGCTGCCCATACTACCGCCGGGATCACCATCAATGAAAATGCCGACCCAGATGTGACAAGAGACTTGCTGCGCAGACTGGACGAGGTTTGTCCATGGGATATGGCAGCTGATCGGCATGGAGAAGGCAACTCGGCAGCTCATCTGAAAGCCAGTATGGTGGGTGCCTCCCAGACAGTGATCATCTGTAACGGCCGACTTCTGCTGGGAACCTGGCAGGGCATCTACTTCTGTGAATTTGATGGTCCCCGCACCCGCACCTGCTACGTGAAGATCCTGCAATAAGTTGGGGACAGGCACCAACTTATTGGGAGGGAAGTATGCCAGTGGTAAAAAGAGGAATTTAAGTAAAACATAACGAAAAATATCATAAGCATCGGAGTTGAGTATTTGGTCATATTTTATAATAATTTATGATAAAATATAAAAGCTGAGGTAAATCAATGGGAATGGCTGAAAGATTTGTCCGGGAAATGGTTGAGAAGGGCAATGTAAAGTACAGTGAGCATGCAATTCAGAGAATGGGCGAAAGGAAAATACTTCGACCGCTTGTAGATTATTCGATACTCAATGGTGAGGTATTGGAAATTCAAGACTTCCCCCACGAAGATATTAAGGTAATCTTCCATTCTGTTGATGGACCCACAGATCCGTTTTACGTGATTGTTGCGGCTAGCTTTCCTCAAGTAGTTGTTGTCTCAGTATGTTTCTTCCTTGAAGATGTATGGGCGCAACTGGGAGACATCCGTGTCAGGAGGGGTAATAAATGAAATGCGTTTATTGCAATCAAACAATGAATCGTGTAATAACTGCTACCTGTGCAAAGTGGGGATCCTACGAGATCAAAATTGATGGGATTCCGGCGTATGAATGCCCAGGATGTGGCCAAAAGCTATTCTCTTCGGAAACAGTGGACTTGATTCAAAATATAACAGCCGGTATTGCTGACAGTCAAAATCAAGATAAACCTGCCACATTAAATGTGTCAGAAACTGCTGATATGCTCAGGGTCTCGAATCAAACAGTCTATAACATGCTTAAAGACGGGCGTCTGACTGCAAAAAAGGTCGGTCGGGAATGGCGATTAGATCCTGAAGAGGTCAGAAGATTACTGCCAGAATCGGGCAATGTAGCCCTGGCCGCAAGGGGCAAGATAACTGAAAATGATGCTAGTATCATTGATAAGTTATTATCAAAGGCCTAGGTATTTATGATGATTAAGAAGAAATCAGCATTACCTCCCGAACAATATGCTAGGGAGGTTTTGTGTTTATTAGGCATTGATTCAATTCCAATCCCGATAAAAGGGATATGTAAGGCGTTCGATTTAGAACTGGTGTACAGTAGTGATCTCGATGCAGAAGGTATACTGGTGTCGAAAGGTGATCGGCACGTGGTCCTAATTAAGGACGGTATTGATACCTATGAGACCAGGAGATTATTTACAATAGCACACGAGCTTGGACATTATTATTTACCATTGCATCAGAGGGGGATATTTGTTTGTAATTCCGATGATTTACATCAGTACAAACCAATTTGCCAATTTGAGTACGAAGCAAACAAATTTGCCTCCGAATTATTAATGCCTGACCCTCAATTCAGTGAAGACGTGCGTAAATCTGACTTTAGTATTGAGGACTTAGTACGTTTAGCGAACAAATACCAGACTTCGTTGACTTCAACAGCCATACGGTTTTCACAGCGGACCAAGCTAACCGGTGCAATAATTTGTTGTCAGGAAGACTCAATCGCATGGGTTGCTAAAACCGCAGACTCAGAAGATTTTGAGTTTAGAACCGGACGACTAAACGAGCGTACCTACGTTCATAAATATTTTGACGGCAGGCCAATAGTTGCTAATAAGTTTCGGGTGGAGCCTCAAGCTTGGCTATCATCGGTGGATTTAGAGTATGGATATTGCGTTTATGAACAGTCATTGGCTATGCCTAGATTGAACCAAACACTATCTGTAGTGACAATTGAATTAGACGATGAATAACTTGGGGACCGAATAACTTGGGGACAGGCACCAAGTTATTTGGGGGGTAAGTATGGAGCGGTTAAAGAAGTCATATAATGAGTAATTGGGGTAATTCGGTCTATTTGGGAGTTTTCATGGCAGCATACTTTACAAAAGAAAAGCTCGGGAAGGGAATTCTCTGGCTGCTGGTTATTCTGTGGATGGGTCTGATTTTCAGCTTCTCAGCTCGCACCGCGCCAGAGTCCAATGCCCAGAGCGGAAGGATCATCCGCATTGGCGCCGAGTTGGCGGTACCGGAATTTAGAGAGATGTCACCGCCGGAGCAAGAGAGTTTTATAGAAGAGTGGCAGCATGTGGTCCGTAAATCTGCACATGGGCTGGCCTACTTCGGTTTGGGGATTTTCAGTTCATTGGCACTATCGAGGCATGGGTGGTCCAGACGAAAGCAGATCTGGACCGCATTGGCGATCCCCTATGTTTATTCTGTGCTTGATGAGATTCACCAGATTTTCGTATCAGGACGGGCTTTCATGTTTACCGACATCGGCATCGATATGGCAGCAGCCTCGCTCGGGGTTCTGATCACGTTCTTGATTATAACTTGGGGACCTTCCCTTTGATATACTATCGTTATATTGATATAATTTGCATATACTAGAGGGGGTGATTCTTATGCCTACCATTAGACCCAGCTCAGACCTGCGCAATAAATATAACGAGATTTCCGAATTCTGCCACACTCATCAGGAGCCTGTTTTCATTACGAAAAACGGCAAAGGTGACCTTGTCATCCTCTCCAACGCAGAATACGAGAGGCTTTGCGGAAAGCAGGAACTGCATCGACTGCTTGACCAAGGTCTTTCGGATCTGAAGGCTGGTAAGAGCCGACCTGCAGAGGATGTATTCGCAGATATCGAGAGGAAATTGGGCTTTGACGAGGTATAAGATAGAAATCGGAAATTACGCGGAACGCGATTTGTACGACATTCTGACTTATATCACGGAGACGCTCAAAGAACCGGCTCTGGCGCTGCGGATATACAGGTCCATCAGGGAGCAAATCGATAATCTAGCAACGATGCCGGCCAGAAACCGGGTCGTGGATGATCAGTTATTCGGTTCCCAGGGCATCCGCAGGCTGTTCGTTGAGAACTATGTCGTGTTTTATGTTATTGATGAAACGGCACCGGCCGTTAATGTGATCCGAGTTTTGTACAACCGCAGAGAATGGCAGAGCATTTTGGGTGCCGGGCCTTAAGAAGAAAAGGGGACAGTCGCCAATTTACCGGTGTGTTTAAGTCCCCAAAGTGTTTTGTAGGGAGGGTGTTGGATACGAGTAAGAAATGGCATGAATTTTTGGACGCGCATTATTGTAAAGTGAGTGTGGTCAACGGGAAAAGACCCTGTGAGGATGGGGTCACTTGTGCTGACTGCAAGGCTGACGGCGTGGCCGCCTTGTTTGAGGAATGGAGCAAGACCCACAAGGCAGAATATTTGGTGGTCCACTACTATGAATTAGACGATGATTCCGGGGAGATGCGTGAAAAGGTGTGTGATTCGCGCAACGCGGTGACTGAATTTGTGAACAACTATGGAGCTGGCATCGAAATCGTTGACATTGTCACGGAATACAGGTAGCAGCAAAACAATGCCGGGTGCAATGCACCCGGCATGATTGTTTTTGGGCACCTTCAATACAAGGTGTGATACTTGACCCCCAATAACTTGGGGACAGGCCCCAAGTTATTGCACTCTTCCTATTTTCCCAGCCGCATCTTTTTGAATTCGAGGGCTTGGTTCTTGATGGCGACCTCGGTGGGCAGTCTCTCGATGCTGGACGCACCGAAGAAGCCATCGACGCCATGGGTCCGATCCAGCACATACTGGGCATCCTCGGGCATGGCGATGGGGCCGCCGTGACAGATAACCATGACGTCCGGGTTGACCGATTTGCCGGCGTCGTGGATAGCCTGAACCTGTTTGACCGCTTCATCGAGATCCATGGCGGTTTCCGCCCCGATGGTTCCTTTGCTGGTCAGTCCCATATGGGCTACCAATATATCGGCCCCAGCCTTGGCCATCTGCCGGGCATCTTCTTCATTAAACACATAGGGGGTGGTAAATAGACCGACTTCATGGGCAGTTTTGATCATTTCTATCTCCAGCCCATAACCCATTCCGGTTTCCTCCAGGTTGGCCCGGAACTTTCCGTCGATTAGGCCCACGGTGGGGAAATTTTGCACTCCTGCAAATCCCATATCCTTCAATTGTCTCAAGAAGTATCCCATGTCGCGGAAAGGATCGGTGCCGCATACCCCGGCCAACACTGGAGTATCCTTCACCACGGTCAAGACCTCCCGAGCCATTTCAATTACTATTTGATTGGCGTCGCCGTAGGGCATCAGCCCCGCCAGCGAACCCCTGCCGGCCATCCGGTAACGGCCGGAATTATAGATGACGATCAAGTCGACTCCGCCCGCCTCGGCTGATTTGGCGGAGATGCCGGTGCCGGCGCCAGCCCCGATCAAGGGTCGGCCCGCCTTTAACTGTTCGCGCAGCCTTGCGGTTACTTTATCAATGGTCCATGCCATGCCAAAACGACCTCCTTTTTTCTATTTTTGCAGCATATCGACTAGCTTCTGGGCCATCGCCAAAGCGAATTCCGTATCATTTATATTGTTGTCCATCTCGACCAGCTCTACCCGGTTCCGATCGATGTTATTCCTCAGGGCATCGAACAGGGCTTTGTCTTCATCCGGGCCATAGAACGGCTGGCCTTCCGCATCTATCAAGGACACGCCCTTCAATGGCAAAAACAGGGCGGTGGGACCTTGGGCCATGTTGAGCTTGCTGGCGATGATCTCACCCAGCTGCCGGTTCTCGTCCACCGTGGTCCGCATCAGAGTAACCGAGGCGTTGTGTTTGTATAGATTCCGGTCTTTAAACTGGGCGGGTACCGTGTCCATGGCGCCGGAGATGTCATGGGGACGGGGTTGTTGACAACTTCTCGCGGGGTGTCATGGACTCTTGGGTTCTTGACAACACTATTGACGGTACCGGAATATAATAATCAAATGCCCTACAGTAATTTACTAATCGATTTTAAGAAAAATGAAAGTTATTTGAGGGGGCAGTTATATGGGGCTTTGTGAAGGCTTACCAATTATTATAGCTGAAGGGGCCAAAGTGCTTATATTAGGTTCAATGCCGGGAAACGTGTCTTTGGCCAAAGGTGAATATTACGGAAATAGAAACAACCATTTTTGGTCTATAATGTTCGCCATCTTGGGTGTTCAAGAACCCCCAACAGAGTACGCGGATAGGGTGAAATGCCTCACTAGCAACGGGGTTGGCCTTTGGGATGTGTTAGCAAGGTGTGAACGCGAAGGTAGTCTGGATTCCGCCATTCAGAGAGAAATTCCCAACGACTTTTCGAGACTATTCGGTGATTACCCCAGTATCAATTTGGTGGTGTTCAACGGTACCAAGGCAAGGGACGTCTGGAGGAAGTACGTTGTGTTGGATCAATGTGATCACCTTGAGTTCAAAACGATGCCATCCACAAGTCCAACACCGGGCAGAAATGTCAAGCCGCTGGACGAAAAGATCAAGGAATGGATGATGATTAAAGAATATCTATAGGTATCAGACACAGAGCATTTGTGAATCAAGGGGATTGGAGGTTGTCAACAACCCCGTCCCCGCGACAATTGGGGGATTAAATGTTGTCAACAACCCCGTCCCCGCGACAACCCTTGTCAGAAACATTTTTGTATAGCGGCAAATAACGACATTTTACAATCGAAGATTTGCAACTGCTTTTAGTATAATGGCAGAAAATATTTGGAAATGCGGAGCGATGTCGCATGACTGATAAAAATATTTTTGCTATGGAGCAATATATTCTGGAACTAGAAGCAAGAGTGGCAAAGCTGGAACAGGCCTTAAGGGTGTCTGCGGATAAATTCTCCAAGGCTTTTTATGAGAGCGGAGCAATGAAAGCCATAGCCAGATATAGGGATGGTGTTCTTATTGATGTGAATGAGAGTTTTGCTTCTACTCTTGGTTTTGCAAGAGACGAGATGATAGGTAAAACAGCTTTGGAGCTTGACCTTTGGGAAGACCTTTCGCAACGTCAAGAAATGTGGGAACAGGTTTCAAAAGCGGGTTTTGTAAAGGATTGGGAATCTAAAGTCCGAACTAAATCAGGAGAAGTTTGCTATGTAATTACAAATGTTAATTTAATAAGTATTGCAGGTGAACAATGTGTACTGGTTTCCTCAAACAATATAACCAGACGTAAGAAAGCCGAAAAAGAATTGATCAGTACACAGGTGCTTCTAAATAGGGTGTTTGATAGTATCCCTCAATCGTTGATTATTAAATCGAAGAGAGATGGCACCATAATCGAGGTCAACCAAGCATTTCTGGATAAGAATAGGGTGACAAGATCAGAAGTAATAGGGCGAAGGTACCTGTTACAAAGCTTAGTAGCGAATCCGGAGGAAGTGGACAGGTGTTACGAGATACTTGAAAAGAATGGCTTTATACGGAACCTTGAGGTGAGGTTTGACTACATATCGAGAGGGGAATCGCGGACAGTCTTGCTGAATGTTGTTCCTATTGATTGGATGGGAGAAGACTGTATATTAATCGTGAGTAACGATATTACCGAATTGAGAAGATACCAGAGCGAAATATCGAGATTGGATAATCTCAACCTTATTGGTCAGATGGCGGCCGGAGTTGCACATGAGATAAGGAACCCTATGACCTCTATCAAGGGTTTTCTCCAGATGTTTCAAGAACAGAAAAAGTATCAGGAAGATAGAGAATCGATTGAATTAATGATAGAAGAACTGGACAGGGTAAATGACATAATTACCGCTTTCTTAAAAATCTCTCAAAAGAATGACGTTCAAGTAAAATCAATGAACCTCAATGA
>Ga0209313_1001636_pt1 | contig 13796 bp, 8 predicted proteins | sample BioC13SIPDNA_3_FD_185748 | JGI IMG/M metagenome (GOLD analysis project Ga0209313, IMG submission 185748) | Anaerobic biogas reactor microbial communites from Washington, USA - Biogas_R2_B C13 SIP DNA (SPAdes) (version 2) | ecosystem: Engineered > Bioreactor > Anaerobic > Unclassified | place... | reverse complement strand
CAGCTCCGCTCGAGTTCATCGCGGTCCCAGAGCCCCGCGGGCGTAACCTCGACGCGGGGCACATCGTTCGGCCCCACGAACCCGACAAATGGCATGCGCGCGAGCTCGGGCGCGTAGTCGCGGAGTTGTTTGGCCCGCAAGTCCGCCGCGAGGGCGGGATACGGAGCCGTGGTGACCATCTCCTTCTTCTGAACCACGTCAAGAAAGGCCTGCAGGGGCTCCTCGCCGGTGTAGTTGCCGGCGTTGCGGTTGATGAGCAGCTCGCGGCAATTGTGGCTGTAAATCCAGTTGTACCGCTGCGAAACCATCAGCGACGCCGCATAGCCCTGCCGGTACTGCTCGACGGTGAGGCCCGGCTCGAACACGTTCTGGTAATTGAATCCGAACGGCCACAGACCGATCGCAATCGAGCAGCGGTCCTGCCAATATTGCCAGGCGCGCGGCGTCAGCAGCCGGTGGAACAGGTCGTTGAGCGCCCAGGTGTACGCGAAGACGTTGCGGATGCTGGTGTCGCGGTACGTGTGTTCGGTGCAGTAATGCACGCCGCCGGGCGCGTTGCGGCGCGCGGCTTCCTCGAACCATGCGGTGTGGATGATCGACCCCAGCCCCAGCCCCTGTTCGGGAAACGTGAGGAAGACCATGTCCGGAAACTCGTCGTACAGGATCCCGGCGACCCGCGTCATGCGTTCGCGGATCGTGTTCGCGAGATCGGCCTTCGTGTACCCCTCGTACGTGTAGCCGTCCCAGTCGAACCGGTACTGCTCGCCCACATACTCGATGTCCAGCGCCAGGCCCGTGCACCCGGTTTCGCGGGCGAAGATCGCAAACTGCCGGAAATTGTGGTACGCCTGCTGCCACATCAGGTCGTTGAACCATTCGAAATAGTTGTCGAACGACACCTTGAGAAACGTTTCCGCGCCGAGCGCGGCGCACTTCGCGTTGGCCCGTTTCGCCGCCTGAAACGACTCGTCGGATTCGCCGATGGTCCATGGCTTGCCGTCCCGCGCCCAGATGTCGCTCGACCACTCGCGCGCGATGAAATCCAGGAAGAACGCCGTCACCCCGTGCGCCACCCACGCCTCGGCGTCGGCCTCGAGTTCCTCGGGACCCACGGAGAACACGATGGTCCGGGGTGGAACAAAGCCCTCCACGGGGCCGTACGAGAGGCCCGGTTCGGGCGGAGACGTCTCCGCGCCGGGCGGCGGCACACGGATCAGGACCTCGGGATCCGGCGCGTCCCCGGCCGCGCCCAACACCGCGGCAAGCACCATCGTGCACGTGAGTGTCATGGCGGTCATCCTGCTTCCCTCCCCGTGGCGGATACCGGCGGGGAACCTGTCCCGCCGGACGTGGTTCCGGGCCCGATGCGTCCTACAAATTCTTTTTCCGGCTCAGGATCATCCCGTCAAACCCGAAGTAATAGCCTTTGGACTCCGCGGCTTTGCCCGCGTTCTTCACGGTAAGGGTATGCGTTCCCGCGTCCAGTTCCCGCGTTCCCATGTAATGCTCGTTGACCGCGACCGCCCCGTTGTAGAGGTCCATGGCCCGGCCCAGCGGCTGGCCGTCGAGCGAGAACTCGAAGATGCCGTAGTCGTAGGAGTGCGTGAGGACAAACAGGAGGTTGTAGACGCCGGCTTCCGCCACGTCGAAACTGAGCGTAAGCGACTTATCCGGTTCGGCGCAGGTCCAGAACACCTGGCCGCCGGCGCTCCACGCGCCGCCTTCCTGTATCCCCGGCGCGACGCCATCGGTGACTGCCGAGCCGAGCCACTGTTCCGCTTCGACCATGTTGGCGTAATCGATGCTCAGCCGGTCGTACGCGGGCGGCAGCGCCGGGAACGGCTTGTGCGGCTCGGTCTGGTACCAGTACGCCACCGACGAGAAGTTATCGCTGCGTTCCATGAACCCCGAGATAACCTGGCCCGCGTCATCAAAGGCCGCGCCCTTGTGCTCGATCTCGACCCGCAACGACTTCTCGAACAGGACCGGGTCCGTGAGGTGCCACCGGTACGCGCTCGTGCGGTTCATCGCCTCGTACCCCTCAAACAGCGGCGTGCCGTAGAACGGGCCGTCCTGCCTGCGGAATCCCCACGCGTCGCAGAAATAGTCCTCGGTGCCCGTGCCGCGCAGGCTCGGTTCCTCCTCGCCATCGATGAAGAAGAAGTCGTCGCCTTCTCCAAACCAGCCCGGCGAGAGCTGTTCGCAGTGGAGCACAGTGCCCACATAATGGCCGCGGCCGGCGATATCGGCGATCAGATAATTCTGCCCCATGACCGTGGGATACTCCTGCCGGTACATGGCGTGGAAATAGACCGTGTCTTCAGGCAGGTCGGGGAGTTTCCGCCAGTCCACGTACGAGTAAAACGCGTTGATGCGTTTCCGGCCCTCGTTGGTGACGGTAATGCGCGCGGATGTGCGGAACGGCATCGGCCAGTAACAGTTACGCGCGCGCCCTTCCGACGAAATCTTGACCGGCAGCGATACGTACGGCCGGTCCAGGCCGTGGCCGATCCCGAAGAAATCGCCGACCGGCGCCTCGACCGACGGACGCTCTTCGCCGTCCCAGTACATCCGCAGAACCAGGAGACGCGAATAGCCGCGTTCCTCGGCCGCAATGGTGTTCCACAGATGGCCGATCACGCCCGGACCCTCCAGCTCGGCCAGCACCAGGGTTTCGCCCGGCGCGATGGGACGCGCGTCGCCGTTGCCGTTGTGCCAGTCAGGGTCGCAGGTCGACGACCGCATCGTCCGGCCCGGCTGGAGCCGGGTCAGGGGTTCCAGGCTCCCGAACGCCAGGGGTTCGGCCGCGCAGGCCGCCGCGCTCCCGAGCGCGACCGTCAGAATGAGGCAGACAATGCGACGTGTCATGACTGGGTCCTCCGCTGTATGCACGATACGGTTTCCGCAGCAAACGCGGACCGTAGAATACACCGGAACGCGCCCGCGAAGAAAACGGGGGCGCCGGGGCGGCAGCCTTGTTTCTGGTAGCGCGGGCGAGACGCCTGCAGTCTTGTTTTCGGGTGGACGCAGTGGACAGAGTGGACGGGGCGCCCCGGCTCCGGTGTGGGACCGGCGCCCTCGCCGGTCATCCGAGCGGGGACACGTTGCCGCGGCGGGGACGGCGCCTGGAACCGGTCTGCCTTCTGAATCAGGTGCGCAGCCGTTGAAGAACAAACTGGGCCACGCTCCCGGCCAATGCTTCCTCGCTCAGAAACACCGCGCCCATCTTTTCGCGTTCGAGCAGATTCGCCTCCATTTCGCTGCGGGCGCAGATGACGATCTCGATGGCAGGATTCAGTTGTCGGGCGAATTCCGCGAGTTGGGTTGTCTTCAGGGTGTCGGGCGTTGCGACGATCAGCATCGCGGCCCGCGCCACGTGGGCCTGCGCAAGCGCCATGGCGGTCGAGGCGTCGCCCGCCACCGCGGCGCGCTTGCCTTCACGAAGCCGCTGGACGACCTCGCGATCCTGGTCGATGACGACAAAGGGCACGCTCCGCGCCTCGAGCTTGTCGCAGATGCGCCGTCCAACGCGGCCAAACCCGGCCACGACGACGTGTTTCGACAGGTACTTCGGCTCGGTGGTGTCGGGCAGCATCGCGAGCGGATCATCCTGGGGCTCGCGCTGCCGCACCCCGGGCCGCGGGGCAAGAAGCGCGTCGCCCGCCTCGCGCAACACCTCCGGATCGCCAATCATCAGGAGGGTATCGTACGGCTCAATCCGGGTCTGTCCCCTGGGCACGACAAACCCGTCCCCGCGCCCGATCAGCAGGATCAACACGCCGGGCGGGATGTCGAGGTCGGCGACGGTTCGCCCCACCACCGGCATGGACGGCAGGATCTCGATCTCGCGCGTTTCGCCCTGCGCCTGGCCTTCCCGCTGAATCTGGAGCGTGTACCGGGGCAGTGGCGGCAGCGGTTTGTCCACCCTGAGCCAGCGGGCCACCGGCATCAGCAGCGTGCCCTGGATCAAGACCGAGGTCAGCACGATGAAAAACACGATGTTGAACACCATGCCGGATTGGGCGTAGCCCGCCATCAGGGGGAACGTCGCCAGCACAATCGGCACGGCCCCGCGCAGGCCGGTCCACGCGGCCAATGCCCGCTCCCGCCACGAAAAGCTGCTCCCCGCCAGGCCAAGCGCCACCGCCACCGGCCGCGCCACGGCCATCAGGAACAGCACCACCGGGATGGCGGTCAGGGCAATCCTCGGAAGCTGCGACGGGTAGACCAGCAGCCCCAGCACCAGAAACAGGCCGATCTGCATGAGCCAGGCGAGCCCGTCGTGAAACTTCACCACATAGAGGTGGTAATTGAAGCGCGACGCGTTCAGCATCATGCCGCACAGGTACACCGCAAGATAGCCGTTGCACCCGATGAACTGGGTCATCCCGAACGTCAGCAGCACGATGCTGATGCTCAGCACGGGATACAGCCCCTCGTATCCGAGCCGGATCCGATTGAACAGCAGCGCCGCCATTTTGCCCGCCAGCAGGCCCATCCCGATCCCGCCGAGCATGTTCCACGCCAGCGCCGGGAGAAGCGACACCCATTCGAATTCCGGTTCCATCAGCAGCCGCGTGACGCCCGCCGTAAGGAAAATGGCCATCGGATCGTTGCTTCCCGACTCGAGTTCGAGCAGGGGCTTCAAATGGCCCTTCAGGCTTACGCCCCGGCGGCGCATGATGGCGAACACCGCCGCCGCGTCCGTCGACGAGACAATCGAACCCACCAGCAGGCCGGTCAGGAGGTCAAACCCCAGCGCCCGCCACATAAACACCCCGACCAGGCCCGCCGTGACCACGACGCCAATGGTGGACAGGAGGATGCCCCGCCCCAGCACGGGACGCACGGCGCCCCAGTGGGTGTCCAGGCCGCCGGCAAACAGGATAAACGCCAGCGCGACGGTCCCGATCAGATTGGCCGCCTGGGTGTTGTTGAAGGTGATCCCGCCCGGACCATCCGACCCCGCCAGCATGCCGATGCAGAGAAACACGATCAGCGTGGGCACTCCCGCCCGATCCGACACCCGGCTCGCCAGGATGCTGGCCAGAACCAGGAATCCGATCACAAGGAGAATCAATGCGGGATCGATCATGAACACATCGTCTTCTATGGAGTCTCTGCTTCCAACGTTGGGTCCGCGGCGGCGATGCGCCCGGTTCGCGACAAAACGGCCCTCGCCCCTATGATAACAGACGCCGTTTCGCGCCGCCATGAACCGGGCGCCTGAGGCTCCTGAATGCCGGCGCTGTCGAGGCCGGCGCGGACCGCGCGTCTACCGCATCTCGAGATCGAGGCTGCGGTACTGGATGGCTTCGGCGAGGTGGTGCTCGCGGATTTGGTCCTGCTCCTCGAGGTCGGCGAGCGTGCGCGCGACGCGCAGAATCTTGTCGTAGGCGCGGGCGCTGAGCCCCATCCGTTCGAGGGCGGATTCCAGGAGCGCCTTCCCGCTCGCGGTGATCACACAATGCCGGCGCGTGGCGGTGGCGTCGAGGTGGGCATTGCCCCGGTAGCGGCCGTCGTGTCGGGCATGCTGGCGTTCGCGCGCCGCCTGCACCTGCGCGCGGACGTCGGCGGTGGTCGCCCCGCTGGGCCGGTCGTCGGACAGCTCTTCGAAGGACAAGGCGGGCACGTCCACGTGGATGTCGATGCGGTCCAGCAGGGGTCCCGACAAGCGGCTCATGTAGCGCTGGACCTCGCCCACGCTGCACCGGCATTCGCGGCGGGGATCGGTCCGGCATCCACACGGGCACGGGTTCATCGCCACGACCAGCATGAACCGGCTCGGGAAGGTCACCGCATACGATGCGCGGCGGATGTGGACCAGCCCCTCTTCGAGCGGTTGCCGCAACACTTCCAGCGCCGCGCGGTTGAACTCCGGCAGTTCGTCGAGGAAGAGCACACCGTTGTGGGCGAGGCTCACTTCGCCGGGCATGGGCTGCTGGCCGTGCCCGCCCCCGCTGATCGACACCGTGGTCGCCGTGTGGTGCGGTGCGCGGAACGGCCGCCGGAAAACGAGATTCCCCTTGTCGCTCAGGTGGCCCGCCACGCTGTAGATCCGGGTGGTCTCGAGCGCCTCCTCAAACGTCATCTCGGGCAGAATCCCCGGCAGACGCGATGCCAGCATGGTCTTGCCGGTGCCGGGCGGACCAATCATCAAGAGGTTATGCGATCCCGCCGCGGCCACGGTCAGCGCGCGTTTCACGTGCGCCTGGCCTTTCACATCGGTCAGGTCGGGACAGTACGCCTGCGCCTGCGAAAACGCCCCGCGCAGATCGGTCCGGAACGGCGCGATGTCGCCGCGTTCCGTGACAAATTCCGCCGCGTCGCTCAGCGTGGCCACGGGGATGACGTCGATTTCAGGCACCACCCCCGCCTCTTCGGCGTTGGCCCGCGGCAGGATGATACCGCGCAGGCCCTGGTCCCGCGCGGCCATCGCCATGCACAACGCCCCCGCCACCGGGCGCACCGACCCGTCAAGCGCCAGCTCGCCCACGATCGCATAGTCGGGAAACCGCGTCGCGGGCAGCTGTTCCCCCGCCGCGGCCATGCCCAGCGCAATGGGCAGATCGAGCGCGCTGCCCTCCTTCCGCACGTCCGCCGGCGCCAGATTCACCACCACCACGCCCCGCAGGTAGCGGAACCCCGCGCTTCGCAACGCCGACTGCACGCGTTCCTGGCTCTCTTTCACCGCCGCGTCGGGCAGGCCCACCATCGTGAACCGCCGCTGGCCGGGATGGTTGTCCACCTCGACCTCCAGCGGGTAGCCCTCGATACCCAGCACGCCGCACGATCGAACCCGCGCCAACATAAAACGACATAACCCCCGCCGCGTTGATCACATTAACAGAACAGCTTACCATAATACGGTTCCCGGCCCCGCGAATCAACCGGCACGCGCCGCCCGGGATGGGATTCCCGGGCCGTGCGTGTTACACTACCGGTCTCATGCGCCGGGGCGTGCCCGCAGGCCGGCATCCCGCACCGTCTGGCGGCGCCCGAATCCCCTGAATGCAGCGATACATGGAGCACATCAATGACCGACATCAAGAGCAAGAACATCACCTGGCACGAGTCCAATATCACCAAGGAAGATCGGGAACGGCTCAACGGCCACAAGGCCGTCGTCCTGTGGTTCACGGGGCTGTCGGGGTCGGGCAAGTCCACCCTCGCGCATGCCGTGGAGCAGGCCCTCTACGACAAGGGCTGCCGCACCATCGTGCTCGACGGCGACAACATCCGCCACGGGCTGAACAAGAATCTGGGCTTCTCCCCGGAAGACCGCGAGGAGAACATCCGCCGCATCGGCGAAGTGGCCAAACTCTTCACCCAGGCGGGCGTGATCGCGCTCACCGCGTTTATCTCACCCTACCGGGCCGACCGCGACAAGGCCCGCGAACTGCTCAACGACGGCGAGTTCGTCGAGGTCTATCTGAAATGTGCCGTCGACGTCTGCGAATCGCGCGATGTCAAAGGCCTGTACAAGAAGGCCCGTGCGGGAGAAATCAAGGAATTCACGGGCATTTCCGCCCCCTACGAAGAGCCGTTGAACCCCGAGCTGGTGATCGACACCGCGGCCGAGACCCTCGAAGAATCGACCCGGAAGGTCCTGGCGTATCTTCAAAGCCGGGAAATTATTGGTTAGCATGCCGGATTTGCGGGGATGCGCCCGACGCCGGCCCGGCCCGGCTCGATCCCTCGGGGAGATGCGCGTTAAGACTACAGGGGTCAAAACGTGCCGTCCCTGGGACCGTTTGGCGCCATAACCCCATGCATGGCCCGGTTTTGGCTCATAACCACAATATATTGCGTTGAATACCCGGCTATGATACACTGTCTTCAAAACGCGAGGTCTATGTCACATGCGATTCTCCCGGCGTAACAGAGGTCCGCTGGCGTGGGCGCGGCGTTCGAAGTCCCGCTCTCAAGACCAGGATGATGCACAGGAATTCGGGCCCGTCGAGTCGGAAGAGCGCGAGGCCCTGTTATCGTCCGGTGGCGCGTCCGCGGAGGATCCGGCCGATCCGCCGGAAGACAACGGATTCGATCACGAGGAAGCGACGCAGCATATCCTGTCGGCGCTGGGGCGTTTTCACCGTCAGGTCACCAAAGCCAAGGTGGGCGCGGCCCAGGAGCTGTGGACCGACGAGTGCATGAACGAGCTGGTGACGGCCGCGGAGGTCGCGGTTCGGGAGGGCTGGCGCGAGACCGTGACCGTCCTCACCGAGACGGGCCGCATCCTCCAGACCTACGAAGACGCCGGCCGCGCCAGCGAATGCGTGCCGTTTTTGTCGGAAGCGTACGACGTTCTCTCCCTCATGGTGGGCGACCTGATCGTGGGCGAAGTGCGCCCCGGCGTGCTGGCGAAATGGGGCGAATGCCACGCCCGGGCCCTCCACGCCCTCAACGCGGCCGGATTGACCCTGATCGATATCGACGAGGGCAACGGAGAGATGGACGACGACTATGACGCGGCGCCTGCATCCGGACAGCCGCTGAACACGATCCCCTTCGAACTGCCTCCCCTGGACGACGAGTACGAAGAAGCGCCGCACATGGAACGCGCGGCCGCCGAAGCGCCTACGCTCGAGACCCTTCCCCCGATGGCCGAGGCCGAGATCGCCCGAACGGAGCCGATCAACGAGGCGTTACTGGCCGCGGAGCAGGAACGCGAATATGCCGCCATGGCCGATGTTCCCCGCCTGGATCCCCTGGATGCGGCCGTAGCCTCGATCACCGGCGAGGAACCCGCGCCGCTGGACCCGTCCGAACCCGAGTTGCCGGTCTTCGAGGCCGATGAGGACATCCCGGCCGGCACGCCCGAGGAAGACGCCGCCGCGGATGATGTGCCCGATACGCCCGCGCCCGCCGCGGAGCCCGCGGGAGACCCCGAGGTCGTGGCGACGCTGGACTCGTTCTGCGAAGGCCTCGCCAGGATCGATGCGGCGGAGGGTCGCGATCTCACGACGGTGTATGCCGCCATGCTTGACGAACTGGCGTTCCTCGACAAATGGGCCGTGAACGCCGAGTGCGAACAGGCCCAGCGTCTGACGCGGTCCATGGCCCTGCTGTGCCAGCAGGTGGCCGACGGGAACGCCGTGCCCAACGACAAGTTTCTCGAACTGGGCTACGGGTTCTGCGAAGCCTACGTCGAGGCCAAATCCGGCGAGGCGTCTGCCGGGGTGGACCCGTGGCTCGAGGAATGCTCGGCCCTGTACCAGCGCTGGACCCAACCGCGCCATGCCGAACCGGAGGACATTCCGGCGCCGGCGGCCGAGGCCGTCCAGGACGCGGAGGAGATTGAGGCGGCGCCCGTGGCCGCGGCCGGGACGCCCGCCGCGAACGACGGCTCGCCGGAGACCCTGCTGCGGGCTGCTCAGGAAGCCGTGGCGGCGGGACGTCTCGCGGAAGCCAAGGTTCTGGCCATGCAGGCCGCCGCGGCCTTCGCCAAACGCGAAGCCGAACAGGCCCAGGAACGCCTCAGCACCATCGAACGCCGCATCAATGAGGGCGGCATTCTCATCGAAACCGCCCGCGGCGAGCTGCACGGCGCGGAAGAGGCCGTCGTCGATGCCGAGAAGCAGACCCGGGAAGGCGAATCGGAGCTCACGGCCTGCGGCAACCGCACCCGCGAAGCCCAGGAGCACCTTGAGACCATCCAGGCCGAGATCGCCGACCTGGATGAGCGTATCCGCCAGTTGCAGGCCCAGCGGGACGCCGCCGCCGAGCGGCGCGCCCAGGCCGATGCGCTCCTCAACGAGAAGCGCGCCGAGGAAGCCGCCGCCGGCTCCGGCCTCGACGCACGGCGCGCCGGCGAGGACGACGCCCGCAACCGTCTCGAGGAAGCCCGCCAGAAGGTCAAGAACCTCGAACGCAAACGCGGCGAACTCGAACTCGAGATGGAACGGGCCCGCGACATCCTCGCCCGCCAGTTGAGTTCCTTCGAGGACATCGAACAGACGATTACGCAACTCGACAGTACGGATGTCACCCCCTCGGGCGAATCCGGCGAGCTTCTGTTTTAGGCGGCGCGAACTATGAACCCATGCGCGTTGGGGACCCGGCACGGGGAAGGCGGGCCGCGCGCATTTTTGACAGGCTCGGATCGAAACGACATAGGGTAAGTGGCGAACAGTGCGTCAACGGGCAGACATAGTCGGGGCGGTGGACTTTGGTTCGCGCGAGATCCGGGTTCTTATCGGGCGCCAGGATTCCGACGGCGTGATCCGCATTATCGGGCATGGCACGGCGCCGGGGCACGGTTGCGTGTCGCAGGGCGTGATCCAGGACCGGAACGCGGCGCAGGTCGCGCTGCGGAAAGCCCTCAGCGCGGCGGAAAAAGAAGCCCGCGCACATGTCCGCACCCTCTTCTGCGGCATCAACGGCAAAAACGTCGAGACGTTCATCCGCGAGGGCAACGTCAAGATCGACCGTGAGCTCGTCGAACGCGCGCATATGGCCGAGGCCCGCGACATCGCCGAGCGCGACATCCTTGCCCCCGGAAAACACATCGCCTCGTCCATCTCCGCCCAGGAATGGTACGTCGACGACCTCCGCGTCCTCGATCCCATCGGCATCTGCGGCCAGGTGCTCAAGACCCGCGTCCACTTCGCCCGTTTGCCCGCCGCCATCGAGGACAACCTCATCGCGTGCATCGAGTCCCAGGGCCGGGAGCTCGAGGACATCATTTTCCTGCCCCTGGCGTCGGCCCTCGGCGTGCTTACCCCGGAAGACATGGAACTCGGCGTCGCGGTCATCGATCTCGGCCGTAGCACCACGGGCCTCGCCGTGTTCCGCGATCTCCGCATCCTCGGCTCCCAGAGTTTCGAATGGGGCGGCTACCACATCACGCGCGACGTCGCCGCCGGCCTGCAGGTCACGTTCGAGGAAGCCGACGAACTCATCCTCGAATACGGGATCTCCGACGAGTTCATCCACCGTGAGTTTCACGAAGATCCCGAGGACGTCGCGCCCGAACCCGAGCCCGAAGGTCCCGCGCCGCGCCATCGCGACCAGAAAGAGCCCGCCCGGATCAAGCTGAACACCGTCGTGGCCGGTGCGCCCTCCATCGTGGAACGCGCCGAACTCGACATGATCATCTTCGAACGGGCCAAAGAGCTGCTGGTCAAGATCCGCCAGCACCTCCACGCGCGCGGCCTCGCCAAAAACCTCGTCCGCGGGGTCGTCCTGACCGGGGGCGCCAGCGCCATCAAGAACTACGTCGCGCTGGCCGAAGCCATCTTCCAGGTGCCCATCCGCGTGGGCCAACCCAACTCGGTGGAGATTCTCCCTCACGAAGTCCAGGCGCCTGAATTTGCCGCCAGCGTCGGCATCGTGCGTCACGCCTTCGAGTACCGGGCCGCCGCCCGCAACGGCCGCGTCGAAGCCCGCGGGGTCATGCGCTCCCACGCCAAACGCCTCGCCAGTTTTTTCAAAAAGTATTTCTTTTAGCCCGCGCGGCTCGCCTCGTCCTCCGGCGCATGCGTCGCCAGGGCAGCGCGGCACGCGTCCCCCATGGTATCCTGTATACGGTCTTGAGGTCTGGCGGGCGGTGCGCCCGCACGAGGACGCCGGGCTTCATCCTGTATACGCGACGGGGGAGAACGGGAGTCATCCATCATGCCTCAAGTACGCGAAGGCGACGGCCGGAAAGCGGTCATGGGGTCGTGGCTTCGCAACCGCAGCATCCGGATCACCATCATGACGGTCTTTGTTGGTCTGCTGCTGTTGACCGCCGTGCCGATCGTCTGGTACATGCACGCCCGGAATACCGACGCCCTGCTCGAACTGGCCGATGAACTCATGACGCATCTTTCCGAATCCATCATCGCGAAGACCACCAATTATCTTGCGCCCGCGTCCGTCATGGCCGAGATGAGCGCCGAACTCGCCCACTCCGACCGGTTTTCTTTAACGGAAGAGACCGGCCTCGAGACTACGGCGATCGCGATTCTGCAGGCCTATCCTCAACTGGCGATGTTCAACATGGGCGACGAACACGGCAACTTTCTCATGCCCAAGAAGATGCCCGACGGCAGCATCGCGACCAAGATCATCCTGCGCGACGCCGATCCCCCCGCCCGGATCTGGAAGTACCGCGACCTGCAGGGAAACGTCGTCCGCACCGAAACGGACTCCGAGATCGACTACGATCCGCGCCAGCGGCCCTGGTACCAGGGCGCCAGGGAGGCCCATGGCCACTACTGGACGGACATGTACATCCTGTTCACCGATCAGGTGCCGGGGATCACAACCTCATATCCCATTGAAGACGCCCAGGGGCGCACGGTCGCGGTGTTCGGTCTCGACATCGAGCTGGGGTCGATGTCCGCTTTCCTGGAGACGCTGAAAGTCGGCAGCAACGGCGTGGCCTTCATTTTCAACGAAGCCAACGAAGTCGTGGCCTATCCCGAAACGTCGCAGCTCGTCCGCGCGGAAGGCGATGCACTCCGTCCGGCGCGCATCCACGAAATCGGCGATCTCCGCGTCACGCAATGCATGGAAGCCTATCAAACCTCGGGCGCCTCCCGCTTCACGTTCGCCACCCCGGACGGCGCACGCTATCTCGGTTCCGTCATGGATTTTCCGGAGTCGTTCGACAAGAACTGGAAGATCGGCCTCATCGTGCTCCAGGACGACTTCATCGGAACCCTGCGCGACACCGCCCGGCGCACGCTCTACATCGCGGTCGCCATACTTGCGGCTTCGGTCTTCCTCGCGCGCACGCTCGCGCGCAGCATTTCGCGTCCCATCACCGCGCTGGCAAGCGAAGCACACGAGATACAGGAGTTTCGCCTCGACCAGCCCATCGCCCTCGATTCCTCAATCCGGGAGATTCAGGAGCTCCGGGACGCGCTCGCCCGCATGAAACTCGGGCTCTCCGCGTTTCGAAAATACGTGCCCGCGGAACTGGTCCAGCAGCTGATACACACGGGCCAGGCGGCCCGCCTCGGCGGACACGAGGAGGAACTGACGGTCTTCTTTTCTGACATTGCCGGCTTTACCTCCATCTCGGAGACGATGTCTCCGGAAACGCTCATGATGCACCTTTCCGGTTATCTCGACGAGCTGACCCGCGTCATCCAGGAGGAGCGCGGCACGGTGGACAAGTACATCGGGGACTCGGTGATGGCGTTCTGGGGCGCACCCACGCACCAGACGGACCATGCGTTCCGTGCCTGCCATGCCGCGCTGCGGTGCAAACAGCGCGTGCACGAATTGAATGCGCAGTGGCTGGTGGAAGGCAAGGCCCAGCTTCCCACCCGCATCGGGATTCATACCGGCAGCGTGGTGGTGGGCAATATCGGGTCGCGCGAGCGCATGAACTACTCCGTGATCGGCGACGCCGTAAACGTCGCCAGCCGTCTCGAAGGCGCCAACAAGATGTACGGCACGCGCATCATCGTGAGCCAGGCCACGCGCGAGCAGGTCCGGGGACGTTTTGTGTTCCGGCCGCTTGACCGGGTCGCCGTGCTCGGCAGGAAGCGGGGATCATGATCTACGAGCTGATGGGCGCCCCCGAAATCGAGCTTCGTCAAGACGCGGAACAGCTTTGCGACGGGTTCTCGCACGCCCTCGACGCCTATTTCCGGCGCGACTGGCGGCGCGCGGTGGACCGGTTCACCGAACTCATCGCCGCCTTTCCGGACGACGCGCCGACGGTCGTGTTCCTCGACCGCTGCCGCGCCCTGATTGCCGAGCCGCCGGGCGACGACTGGACCGGCATCACGCGTCTCGAATCGAAATAAGGCCGGCTGGCCCTCACTCCACGACGGCGATCTCGTGCCAGTCGTCCA
>Ga0209313_1001633_pt1 | contig 13840 bp, 7 predicted proteins | sample BioC13SIPDNA_3_FD_185748 | JGI IMG/M metagenome (GOLD analysis project Ga0209313, IMG submission 185748) | Anaerobic biogas reactor microbial communites from Washington, USA - Biogas_R2_B C13 SIP DNA (SPAdes) (version 2) | ecosystem: Engineered > Bioreactor > Anaerobic > Unclassified | place... | reverse complement strand
GTGTCCCCCACTCCGCCTCGATGTGGCGCGCCACCTCGTCGCCGTAGTAGAGGCCGACGATCGTCGAGACGGGGAGGAAGTGGCGGAACATGTCCGCCCCGATCGGGCCGAGCCCGTGGTAGACGAGCCGGGCGTCGCCGAACCACCGCCGGGCGGCGATGGTTTTCTTCAACGTCGTCAAGCTGGAGATCGGTCCGGGCATCTGATTCCTCCTCCGTTCTGATCCTTCCCGTCGCATTCACCTTCTCGGCGAAAACGGCGCCGCCCACCGGTTTCGCCGCGCCCCGTCGCCCTTCCCGTCACCGGGGCGCGCCTCCGAGCATCCCCGCCTCCCTGAACGCCCGGTACGCGGCGCTGCCGCCGGAGACGGCGCGGACCTTGAAGCCCCGCTGCGCGAGGATCCGGTGGGCGATATAGGAGCGGTACCCCACGCCGCAGAAGACGGCGATCGTTCGGTCCCCCGGCAGCTCGCCGAGGCGCTCCCTGAGTCCGTCGAGGGGGATGCCGAGCGTTCCGGGGACCGGATCCTTCGCGGCCTCGTGCTCCTTCCGCACGTCCAGGAGAAGCTCCTCGCCGGTCAACTGGTCCCAGTGGAGATACTCGACCAGCCCCTCCAGCGCGTTGGACGCCACCAGGCCCGCGAGGTTCACCGGGTCCCGCACCGCGCCGTACGGCGGGGCGTAGCAGAGCTCGAGCCCGGCGAGGTCGCGGACGGAGAGGCGGTGGCGCAGCGCCGCGGCGACGACGTCGATACGCTTGTCCACGCCCGCCTTCCCGACCGCCTGCGCGCCCAGGATCGCCCCCCCCGCGGGGTCATAGAGGAGCTTGAGGAAAATCGGCGATGCGCCCGGGTAGTAGGCGGCGTGGTCGGGGGCTTGGAGGTACACCTTCGCGTACCGCCTCCCCGCCGCCTTCAGCGCCCCCTCCCCCGCACCGGTCATCGCCGCGGAGAGATCGAAGACCTTCACGATGGCGGTGCCGAGCGTGCCGCGGTACTCGTCCTGCATGCCGAAGATCGTGTTCACCGCGACGCGCGCCTGCCGGGCGGCCGGGCCCGCCAGCGCCGCGACCCGCCTCTCCCCCGTGACCGGGTCCTCCGTCTCTGCCAGATCGCCCACGGCGAAGACGCGCGGATCGGAGGTTCGCATCGTCGGATCGGTCGCGACACCGCGGCGGCCGATCTCCAGCCCCGCCGCGCGCGCGAGGTCGACCTCCGGCCTCACCCCGACCGAGAAGACGACCAGCCCGGCGGGGGGAAGGTCCCCCGCGGAGGTGCGCACGACGCAGCCTCCGCCGGGCGCGGGAAGGATCGCGGTGACCTGCGACCGCAGCGTGACGGAGACCCCCCGTTCCGCAACGTGGCGCCCGACGAGCGCCCCCATCTCCCGGTCCATCGCGGGGAGGAGCCGGTCCTGCATCTCAACGAGCTCGACCGCGATCCCGCGCCGCGCGAGGTTCTCCGCCATCTCGAGGCCGATAGACCCCCCGCCGACGACGACGGCCCGCGCGACCCCCCCGCCGTCCAGCGCCGCGCGGATCGCGTCGATATCCGCCGCGGTGCGTACCGTGCGGACCGCCGGGTGCCCCGCCCCCTCGACCGGGGGGATCAGCGGCGCCGCGCCGGTTGCGAGGATGCAGTAGTCGTACGGTTCGCGGTACCTTCTCCCCGACGTGCGTTCCTCGATCTCGACCAGGCGCGCCGCGGTATCGAGGCCGCGGACGGCGCTCATCGTCCGGAGATCGACGGCGAAACGTTTCGCGAGGTTCTCCGGCGTGAAGAGAAACAGCTTCCCGCGGTCGGCGATCACCCCGCCCGCGTAGTACGGGAGGCCGCAGCTCGCCACCGACACGTCCGGTCCGCGTTCGACGAGGACGATTCGGGCCTTCTCGTCGAGTCGGCGCGCCCGCGCGGCCGCCGCCGCGCCCCCCGCCCCCCCGCCGACGATCACAAGCCTCATCCCTCCCCTCCCCCCGAGAGGATCCGCGCCAGTTCGGCGGTGAGCTGCTCGATCCGGTACGGCTTGGGGACGAACCCGCTGAAGCCGTACGCGGCGTAATCGGCGGCCACCGGATCGTTGGAGTAGCCGCTCGAGGCGATGGCCCGCGCCGACGGGTCGAGCGCGCGCAGCCGCTCCATCGCCTCCTTCCCCCCCATCCCGCCGGAGATGGTGAGATCCATCACCGCCGCGTCGAACGGCGTTCCGTCCCCCTTCGCCGCGGCGTAGAGGGCGAGCGCCTCCTCCCCGTCGCGGGCGGGAACAACTCCGTAGCCGAAGTGCTCCAGCATCCTCCCCGCGACCGCCCGCACGTCGTCGTCATCGTCCATGAGGAGGATCCGTCCGGTCCCTCGCGGCGGCTCCCGCTCCCCGGGCGCGTCTTGAGACGCGGCCTCCTCGGCGGCGGGAAGGTAGACGCTGAACGTCGTCCCCTCGCCGAGCGTCGAGTCCGCCCTGATCATGCCGTCGTGCTTCTTTACGATCGAGTAGCTGATCGAGAGGCCGAGCCCGCTTCCCCGCTGCTTCGTGCTGAAGTACGGATCGAAGATCTTCCCGAGATGCTCCGCGGGGATGCCTATCCCCTCGTCCCGGACCGAGAAGATCACGTAGTCCCTGCCGGGGAGTTTCAGACCCTGTACGCTTCCGGCGCGCACGTTTCGCGCCGCGATACGGATCCGCCCCCCCTGCGGCATCGACTGGACGGCGTTGAGCACGAGGTTGTTGACCACCTGGTGCAGCTGGCCCTCGTCCGCCTCGACCGGCCAGAGCGTCTCCGGCAGCGACATCTCGCACGTCACGTTCGAGCCGCTGAGCGCGAAGCCGGCCGAGTCCCTGAGCAGCGGCTCGAGCGGAAGCGCCCTCCGCACCGGCGCCCCGCCCCGCGAGAAGGTGAGGAGTTGCTGCGTGAGGTCGCGCGCCCGCGCCGCCGCCTTCTCGGCCTCGACGAGAAGCTCGGTCGCCTCGCTCGACGAACGGACGGCGGCCTTGGCGAGCGAGAGGTATCCCCAGATCGCCGTGAGCATGTTGTTGAAGTCGTGCGCGATCCCCCCCGCGAGGACGCCGACGGTCTCGAGCTTGTGCGCCTTGCTCAACTCCTCTTCCATCCTGCAGCGCTCGGTGATGTCCCTGATCACGTTCACGAGCGTGCCGATCCTCCCGCCGGAAAGGATCGGGGACCAGGAGTGCGAGATCCGTTTCACCGCGCCGTCCTTCGTGACGACGCGGTACTCGAAGCCCGAACCGCGCTCCCCCGCCATCGCCTGGTCGAGGATCCGCCGCACCCTCGTCTCGTCGCCGGGATGCGTGAAGGAGGGGCGGCAGTCCGTCAGCTCCTCCTGGGTGTAGCCGAGAACCTCCCTGCAGGCGGGGCTGATGTAGGAGATCGTCCCGTTGGGGCGCGTGAGCATGATCACGTCGCGCGTGTTCTCGACGATGCTCCGATACCTGAACTCGCTCTCCGCGAGCTCCCGCCTCGACTCCTCGAGGCTCTCGAGCATCCCGTTGATGTCCCGCGCGAGGGCCGCGATCTCGTCGTTCCCCGACGCGGGGACCCTCGCGGAAGGGTCGCGGCTGGCCTCTATGCCGGCAAGCGCGCGGGAGAGGCGGATCAGCCGGGAGAGCACCTGCCGCTGGAGGAGGACGGCGATCGCCGCGCCGATCACCAGCCCCACGCCGACGAGGGCCGAGATGAACCACGCGACGGCCTTCCTCCCCTCGTGGTAGACCGCCCTTCGCAGGAGGAGCTTCAGGTAGATCGCCGGTTCCCCGTACAGATCGCGCTGCACCGCGTAGCCGGCGAGGTACTCCTCGCTGACCGGCTCGACGAAGACGGAGATGCGCCCCGCGAGCCGTCGCGCGGCGCGGCGGAACTCCTCCGGGAGATCCGCGTCGTCCGCCCGCCGGGCCTCGATCGGCGCGTCGAGGTACTCGTCGTGGGGCTTGGATCCCGCCGCGTTGAAGTAGCGCCCCATCACCAGCGTCCCGCGCGCGGGCCCGCTCTCATCGCTGCGGAGGATCGGATGCGCCGCGACGAGCAGGGGCGCCGCGGGCAGCAGGATGACCCCGAATCTCCCGTCCAGCGCGCCGCCGGCGAGGAAGAGCGGCGTCCCCTCCCGGAGGTGCGGACCGATCGCCGGCGGCACCGGCATCTCGCGCTTCTCCCGCAGATCGTAGCCCCTCCCGAATACGATCCGCCCCTCCCGGTCGACGATGATGAGCAGGTTGAGCTTCAGGTTCTCGAAGGTCGTATCGATCATGTTGGCCCGGATATACTCCCGGTGCCCCGCGGGATCGGCGACGTACTCGTAGGTGTCGTTCCAGGAGGCGTAGTCGTTCGCCAGCCTGTCCATATGCGCGAGCTCCTGCCTGATGAACGCGGTGCAGCGCTCGACGTCCCGCCTGCCAAGGGACTGTTCCATCGCGAGGATGCCGTCGAGGAGAATCGTCCGGGAGGCGAGATAGACGGCGGCGATGAGGACGGCGAACGTCGCGGCGATGATGAAGAGGACTTTCCAGCGGAGCGTCATGGTCGCCCTGGGCGCTGAGGCGCACGCATCGGACGCGCCCCCGGGCGGGGGAGCCGCCGGAGACGGTAAACCGTCCCGATGGTCGGGGCGCCGGGATTTGAACCCGGGACCTCTTGCACCCCAAGCAAGCGCGCTAGCCGGGCTGCGCTACGCCCCGCCATCGGAACGGCTTCCCGCGCGAAACTCTTCCACGCGCGTATATGGACAGTGTAGCACCCGTGCCGCCCGCGCGCCAGCGCTTTTTGGCGAGGGGCCGCGAGAGGGGGCCGAACGCCCTCGCGCCGCGCGCTAGATCCCCGCGATTGGAAGAAAGAACCCGCGGATGACCGCCGCGTGCGCGGCCGCGAGCGCCCCGGTGAAAAACGGCGTGTTGATGAGCAGGAGGATGAGCCACGGCCCGCTCGCCCGGAGGAACGCCTCGCTCCTGCCCGGGTCGACCCGCAGAAGGTCGGTGAGGACGTGGTACCCGTCGAGGGGGGGGATCGGCGCGAGGTTGAAGATGCTGAGGAAGACGGCGACGGACCCGAGCCGGAACAGCGTCTTCGCCGGCACCCCCTCCGGCAGGGCGGCCGCGGGCGCCAGAAGGACGATGAGGCGGAGGGCGAGCGCCGCGGCGAGGGCGATGAGAAAGCCCGAGGCGCAGCCGGACAGGCTCACGAGGACGGCGTCGCTGCGCCAGCGCCTGAAGCGCGCCGGGTTCACGGAAACCGGCTTCGCCCATCCGAAGAAGTTGAACCCGCCGGGGAACCCGCCCGTCCCGAGCAGGAAGAAGATGAGGGGCGAGAGGGGGATCAGAACGGTGCCGATCAGGTCGATGTGCGCGCGCGGATCGAGCGTCACCCTGCCCTGGAGCCGCGCCGACGGGTCGCCGCACCGGTCCGCCGTCCACGCGTGCGCGCACTCATGGACGGAGACGACGAAGAGGAAGATCAGATAGCCGGCGGCGAGGTCGAGGATCATTGCCCGGGGGGATCCTCCCCGGCCGCGGACGGCCACCCGGGGACGGGCCCTTGCTGCCCTCTCCGCGCGCGGACTGATCCCTCGTGCCACTTCTCGACCCGGTAGATTCCGTCGTAGAGGGCGTTCCCGACGTAGTAGGTCGCCCCCCAGGAGACGGCGTCGAGGGCGGACCGCAGGCCCCCGAACAGGTAGTTGGCGTTGCTGACCAGGCGCACCTTCGGGCTCCCCGCGGGGTAGAGGATGGCGGCGTCCATATCCGAGAAGAGGTGCTCGATCCATTTCAGGAGCAGGCACGCCCTGAACACGACGCCGCGCCCGGCGAGGCCGGTCCAGCTCAGGAAGATCGCCGAGGGGACCTCCCCGATCGTGACCTCGGGTATCTGGAGGGCGAAGAGGAGTTCGCGCACGCGCTCCTTCGGGTAGCGGTCCGGGAGCGCGTCGTACCCCTCGACCAGCTTCCTGATCCCCGCGGTCAACGGGCGCTTCCTGTCGCCCGGGTGCGCGAGGTCGTACAGGTTGTCGAGGTCGGCGAGCACCTCCCGGTTGAGGATGCCGAACAGATTCGCCCCGATGACGTGGACGTCCTTCGGATCCTGCAGATCGTGCCCCTGGTAACGGGCGTCGGGGGCGAGGAACCCCGGTCTGCGCTCCTCGACCCGCCGTGTGTAGTCGGCGAGGATATCGGCCGCATCGGGTTCACCGGCGCCGTACGGGAGCTTGGCCAGGAGCGCCTGCAGCGACTCGCCGGGCCGCGGCGGCTTCTCCTCCCCCTCCGCCTTCAGGAATCCGTTGACCGGTTTCCCGTCGAACCGCTCCGGGTCGAAGCGGATGCCGAGGAGCTCGAGCACGGTGGGGACGAGGTCCGCGGTCCGCACGGCGTTGGTGAGCACGATTCCGCCGCGCACGTTGGGACCGGCGACGAGGAACGGGATGTGCGCCGACTCGTAGGTGAGATAGCCGTGCGCCCCCGACGGCTCGCCGGGGGGCGCAAACGCCCATCCAGGGGCGGCGCAGAGGATCATGTCCGGGGAGAAGCGCGTCTCGCGCGCGGCCATCGGCCCGTCCCAGAAGAGCTGGGCGGCGACGGAGACGACCGCGTCGGGATAGAGGCAGTATTTCGTCGCCTCGATCCATTCGCGCTCGGAATGGAACTCGCCCATCCATGCCGCGTCGAGCCCCGCCGCGAGGTAGCCGAACGGGTCCCCGCCGGCACCCCCCTCCCAGCGCACCGCGCCGCCCGGGGTACAGTCGATCATCGTCGCGGGAAGGTACCGGTACCGCCAGCGGCGGCGTCCCGACGGCTCGCGCTCGATCAGCGCCTGCGTCCCCTCCTGCCCGAAGACCGCCGCCCGGCGATCGTCGAGCTTCACCAGCAGCTGTCCGACCGGGCGCCCGCCGATCCTCCCGGGGAACGGATCCTCGTCTCCGAGGTCCCATGCGAGCATCCGCTCCACCAGATCGACCTCCCCCGCCTCGCCCCCGAGACGGTAACGCCTGAGCTCGCAGAGCGTGTTCCTCCGCAGCCAGTCGCCGGAATCGATCGAGGCGTGCGGGAGGTAGACGCCGCACTCCCCTTCGCCGTGGTCCACGTAGGCGAACCCTCCCCCTCCCGCTTCCGCGGAGAGGTAGCCGTCGTCGTACCAGCGGACGTCCACGCCGAGGCCCGTGTCCGGGCGGAAGAACAGGTCGCGCGCGATGTCGACCTTGTAGATCACGCCGTTCCTGCCCCCCGAGGTGCCGTGGTCGGCGAGAAGGATCAGGTAGGTGCGGTCCCGGATCTTCTTCCGCTTCAGCTCCGCGGCGATCGCGGCGACGGCGCGGTCGAGCTCGCGGAGCGGCCTCCTGCCGCCCCCGAACTGCGCCCGGGGGCTTTCGTGGCACGCGCTGTCGACGCCGGGAAACCAGAAATTCATCAGACGCGCGTCGGGCTGGAGGACGAGGTCGAGGCCGTAGCGAAGGTTGATCGTATCGGCGTAGTCGGCGGCCCGGTGCATCCTGAACGGCGGCACGACCGTGGCGCCGTCGACCTCGTAGCGGTTCGGGGGCGACAGGGGCAGGATCGGCGCGATGGTGCTGTAGTACTCCATCCCGGCGCGGCGGACGTAATCCTGGAGGAGCGGGATCTCCTCTTCCCGGTCGGCGGCGTTCCGCGCCCGGCCCCGCGAGGTCAGGGCGCGGACCCCCCGCGTCAGCGCCGTGCCGAGCGCGCGCACCCCCGCGGGGCGCATCCGGTCCGCCGCGACGGTCGCCCCGAACGGCTCGAGGTAGGTGCCGCCCCTGCGCCGCTTCCGGTCGAACCAGTTGTTGCCCTTGATGCCCGAGCGGTTCGCGAACATCCCGGTGTAGATCGTGCCGTTGCTCGCGAGGGTGCTCGAGGGAAAACCGGAGAAGGCGCTGGCGAAATCGGTCCCGCCGTCGAAGAAGATCTCCTTGATCGCGGGGAGGTGCCCGGAGGCGGCCATCTCGCGCAGGACGTCGTAGCGGAGACCGTCCACGTAGAGGATGACCACCCTGGCGTCCCGCACCGGACGCCCCTCGGGGAGGTCGACGGCGCGGTAGACAACGTCGTCGGGCTCCGGCGCCGGCTGTCCAACCGCCCCGCCGGCGTCGATCCGCGCCGTGAAAGCGCCGGTGTTGTCGGAGACGTCGAAGTCGTTGATGCCGAGGTACAGCCTTCCCCCGGTCGGCGCCTTCATCCGGCGCTCGCGGCCGACCGGGAACGGGGCGCCGTCGGCGCCGATCTTGCCGATAAGCGCGTAGCACGGGGCGGGCCCGCCCTCCGCGGCGGGGAGCGGAAACGGCTTGTTGTTCACCGCCTTTTCGTACAGGTAGGTCCCCTCCGGCCCGACGAGCCAGTCGAAGCCGTCCCGCCCCGCGTGACGGGGCGGGGTTATCTCCACCTCCCCGCCCGCCTCGACGCGGAACGCCTCCCCCTCCGCCAGGTCGATTCCCGTGTCGGTCCAGGCCAAGTCCCCGGGCACCTCCACCGCTGCGGAAAAGGCCGAAACCGGGCCGAGGACGAAGAGGATCGCGCAGACCGCCGCGCCCGCCGCATGCCTACCCGTGCATTTCATCGTGATCTCCGGAACTCGGTCATTGTTCCCCGCGTGGGCCGCGGCGGGACTCGATCTCCGCCTTCGGGCTCCGCATCATCAGTTCGCGCACCGCCGCCGAGGGGTCTTTCCCGCGGTAGAGCACCGCATACACCTTCTCGGTGATGGGCATCTCGACCCGCTTGAGGCGCGAGAGCCGCCAGGCGGCCTTCGTGGTCCTGATCCCCTCGGCCACCATCTCCATCCCCTCGACGACCTGCGTGAGGCTCTTGCCCTTCGCGATCAGCTCCCCCACCTTTCGGTTCCGGCCGTAGCGGCTGACGCAGGTGGTGATCAGGTCGCCGATCCCCGCCAGGCCCGCGAACGTCTCCGTGGACGCCCCCATCCGCGCCCCGAGGCGCGCGATCTCGACGATGCCGCGGGTGATGAGCGCCGCCTTCGCGTTGTCGCCGAAGCCGAGGCCGTCGGAGGCGCCCGCGGCTATGGCGATCACGTTCTTGATCGCCCCCGCGATCTCCACCCCCACGAGGTCGCGGTTGGTGTACACCCTGAACCGCTCCGTCATCAGGAGGCGCTGGGCCTCGATGGCGCTCGGCGCGTGCGCGGAGGCCGCGACCACCGTCGTGGGGATCTCACGCGCGACCTCCTCCGCGTGGCTGGGCCCCGAGAGCGCGGCGATGCGCACGCCCGGCATCTCCCCGCCGATCACCTCGGACATCCGCATCAGGGTGTCGGTCTCGATCCCCTTCGACGCGCTGATGACGAGCGGCCTTTCCGCGGCTCTCCCGGGGGGGAGGAGCGGCGCCAGGCTCCGGCATACTCCGCGGAGATGGTGCGAGGGCACCGCGGTGACGATCACCTCGCGGCCGCCGACGGCCTCCTCGAGGGAGGCGGTGATCCTCAACCCCCGGGGTATCGGGATGCCCGGAAGGAATTTGGCGTTGATTCGCCGCTTCCTGAGGAACTGCACATAGTCGGGGAACGCCCCCCAGAGGGCAACCTCGACCCCCTTCCTGAAGAGGAGGATCGCCAGCGTGGTCCCCCACCCCCCGTCGCCGAGAACCGCGACCCGCGTCTTCGCGGAGGGCGTCCCGCCTCTCATCGGTCAACCCTTTCGGTGCGGCTCCCGAGCTTCTTCTCCGTCCCCGCGACGAGCCGCGCGATGTTCGCCCGGTGCTTCAGGACGAGCGCCGCGGTGAGGGCGACGGAGAACCAGAGGTAGACGCCCGGCCGGTCGTAGTAGAACCAGACGAAGACCGGGATGGAGATCCCCGCGAGGATGGAGCCGAGCGATACGTAGCGGGTGAGCGCCACCGTCGCCGCGAAGATGACGAAGGCGGAGAGGATCACGCACGGCATCATCGCCAGAAACGCGCCCGCGGTGGTGGCGACGCCCTTGCCGCCGGTGAAACGGAGGAACAGCATCCAGTTGTGGCCGGCAACGACGGCGATGCAGGCGGCGATATTCCAGACCTGAAGGTCGCCCCCGTCCGGGCGGAGGACCGGGACGAGACAACGCACCGCGACGTACCCTTTCAGGAGGTCGATCGCGAGCGTGGCGACGCCCGCCGGCGTCCCGAGGACGCGCATCACGTTCGTGGCGCCGACGTTCCCGCTCCCGTGCTCCCGGATGTCGATCCCCTTGAGCAGGCGCCCCATCAGGTACGCCGTGGGGATGGAGCCGATGAGGTAGGCGCCGATGCAGAGCGCACTGAGTGTCACGACGGTCGTCATCGCTGCCCTCGCTGGGAAAGGCAGTGTACAACAAACGCCCCGATCGTGGCATCAGAAATAGTGCCGCGGAGCGCGGGGGGCGCGCGTCGTCGTCTCCGGAACCGACCCCTTCCCCGCGCGCGCCCCGGGCATGAAGCCCCCCGTTCGCCGCCGCAGTGCGCTCCCTGTTCCCGTCTCCGGTATTGGACCAAAGTCCAACTCCCACGCGGACCGGCGCTTTGCTACATATTTTGATACACATCTCCATATAAGGCGGGGTTGTCTCGCCGCGGAGGGAGCCAGCGGCACCGCGGGTGAAAAGCAACGGGGAAACGGATGCGGCGTGTCGACATGGGGAGGGGCTAAAGGATGAACGTTCGAGCGGGCGGGGCGGGGTTCGTGGCGTGCGTGATGCTGGCGGCGTGCGCATTCTCCCAGACGGCGCCGTGGCCGATGTTCGGCCGCGATTCGTCACATACCGGCAACGCCGGCGACGGGCCGTTCGAACCGGTGACGGTTCCGGCGCTCGGATGGAGTTACCAGGGGGGATCCATCGGGTCGTCGTTCGCGGTGGGGTCGGACGGCACGGTCTACCACGGCACCGACTCCAACCGCATCTGCGCGGTCGGTTCCGACGGGGCGTTCCTCTGGAGCCATCTCATCGGCGACCTGCCCGGCGAAGGGATCGCACTCGACGCCTCCGGCACCGTCTACGCCGGCTCGCTGGACAACCGGCTGCGCGCGCTCGCCTCCGACGGGACGCTGAACTGGAGCTACGCGGCGGCGGCGGATATCACGGGCGGCCCGGCGATCGCGAGCGACGGGCGGATCTATTTCGGCTCCTCCGGGGGCACCACGGCCTCGCGGATCCACTGCCTGCTCTCCTCGGGGGCGCTCTCATGGAGCTACAACCCCGCCCAGGGCATCGTCGGCTCGCCCGCCATCCACACCGACGGCACCGTGCGGGTGGCGGTGAACGGGCGCGGGATCTGGTCGTTCGCCTCCAACGGCGCGCGGCAGTGGACCTATTCGACGACCCGGTACTACGCGGCGAGCCCGGTGCTCGGGAGCGACGGGAGGGTCTGCATCGGCAGTCTCCCCGGCGTTTCGGCCTCCCGGATCGTGATGCTGAACAGCGACGGGACCCGGTACTGGAGCTTCTACGTCTCAACGACGTCGGAGAGCATCCAGTCGTCGCCCGCGCTCGGCCCGGACAACCGCGTCTACATAGGATGCACCGACAACCGCCTCTATGCGATCGGCGCGGCGGGTGGCTTCTCCTGGAGCTACCGGACGAGAGGCGATGTGGACTCCTCGCCGGCGGTGGGGAGCGACGGGATGGTGTACGTCGGGAGCGACGATAACCGGATCTACGCCCTCAACTCCGCCGGCGCCCGCCTCTGGACGTACGTGACCAGCAGCGACGTGGTCGCGGCGCCCGCATTCGGCTCGATCTACGCCGGATCGACGGACGGCATCCTGCATCGCATCGACAACCCAAGCCCCACCCCCACAATCACGCCGACGCCGACGGAGACGCCCACCGAGACGCCCACCGAGACGCCCACGGAGACGCCGACGAGCACACCGACATTCACCCCCACCAACACGCCGACGAGGACCCCGACGCGCACACCCACACGCACGCCCACACGCACGCCCACGCGCACGCCCACTCGCACGCCCACGCCCACCCCGGTCCCGCCGACGCCGACGCCCATTCCGCTGCTTCTCGGGATCCCGAGCTCGTCGGCACCCCCGGCCGGAGCCCGTTTCACCTTCGACGCGATCTGCAGGCCGCTGGCCAGGACATTCGACGCCTACGGCGTGATCATCGCCCCCAACGGGGAATGCTTCTCCTTCGACCTCTCCAACCCGTCGACGCTCCGGGTGGGGGTGGGAGCCCTCGCCCGCTCGGTGCCGGGCCTGCCCGCGGGCTGGCAGGGGCTGCTCTACTCCAACGCATCGATCCCCGCGGAGCTGAAGGGCCGGGGGTACCGGTTCATCATCGGGCTCGTGCCCGCGGGCAAGGCGCCGGCGGTGGAGAACGCCATTCCCGGCTACCTCTGGCAACTGACCGTGACGGTCAGGTAGGCCCCCGCGCGGCGGAGGAACGGAACAGGCGGCGGGGAGGCCGCATGGGTATGAAGCTCAGCCGGGCCGTTCGGGCACCGTCGGGTGCTGACGCTTTCCACGCGGATTGACTGAACAGTTCGGACCATCCCCGCGCCGTTCTTTATCGCCGCGGCCCTCCTAGGTCTCCGGATCCGGAATCGGCGCAAGATTGATACAAATATCAGTTGACTCAACTTTTGTATACGATAGAATGGCACATTACATGAGGCATTATGCGTATATCCCGGCGTATATCCTGCATACAAGCTGCAGATACAGCCGTCACGATCCCACCGTCGCGCCCCTCAAAGGAGGTTCCCCGATGAAACGCCTTGTGGCCGTTTTGCTGTCCGCCGCCGTTCTCGGCGCCACGCCCTGCCACGCACAGCCGATGGCGAGCAGTTGGCCGATGTTCCGGCACGACGCGCAGCACTCGGCCCTCGGCGACGTGACCGGCGCGCTCAACGGCGCGCTGAAGTGGAGCTACGCCTTCGGCATCGGCACGATGATCGACTCCTCGGCGGCCGTGGGCTCGGACGGGGGGATCTACTTCGGCGCCTATTCCAACCGTCTCTACCGGCTCGACTCCGACGGGAGCGGCCTGACGAGTTATCTCACCGGCGGCGACGTTACCTCCTCCCCGGCGATCGACGCCGCGGGGGACGTCTATTTCGGCTCCACCGACAACCGGATCTACTGCCTGAACTCCAACCTCACCTTCCGGTGGAGCTACCGGACGGGCAACTCGGTGGACTGCTCGCCGGCGATCAACTCGACGGGGAGGATCTACGTCGGCTCCGACGACAACCGGGTCTACGCGCTCAACTCCAACGGCGGAGGGGTGCTCAACTACACCACCGGCCACGACGTGCAGTCCTCGCCGGCGATCGGATCCGAGGGCAACGTCTACGTCGGGTCTCGGGACAACCGGATCTACTGCCTGAACTCCAACCTCACCTTCCGGTGGAGCTACCGGACATGGAATGACGTGACCTCGTCCCCCGCGGTGAACTTTTCGGAGAGGATCTACGTCGGCTCGGACGACAACCGGGTCTACGCGCTCAACTCCAACGGCGGCGGGGCGCTCAACTACATCACTAGCGGCGACGTGCGCTCCTCACCGGCGATCGATTCCTCGGGGAATGTCTACGTCGGCTCCCAGGACAACCGGATCTACTGTCTGAACTCCAACCTCACCGTCCGGTGGAGCTACCGGACGGCGAACAGCGTCGACTCCTCGCCGGCGATCGACGCCGACGGCGTGATCTACGTCGGGAGCGACGACAACCGACTCTACGCGCTCGACTCCGACGGCGGCCTGCGCTGGAGCTACCGCGCGCCAAATGCGTTCTCCGCCTCCGCGGCGCTCGGTTCGCTCCACATAGGTGGTGAGTGCGGCACCTTCTACACGTTCGGTGATCCCACGGAGACGCCGACCTGCACGCCCACGGAGACGCCGGAGCCCACGGCAACCGAG